>OLGZ01000199.1_pt1 | contig 55545 bp, 57 predicted proteins | sample 1605981 | NCBI WGS metagenome assembly OLGZ01 (sample SAMN03283291) | human gut metagenome | biome: human-associated habitat; material: feces | host: Homo sapiens | place: Peru | collected 2012
AGTTGGTTAGAACGCTAGCCTGTCACGCTAGAGGTCGACGGTTCGAGCCCGTTCCGGGTCGCCAGAAACTATCTAGATTTCTAGGTAGTTTTTAATTTTATTTTTGGCTCGATAGCTCAGTTGGTAGAGCAGAGGACTGAAAATCCTCGTGTCAGTGGTTCGATTCCACTTCGAGCCACCACTGTTAAAGATAGTAAATTAAATTTACTATCTTTTTTACTTTATCACAATATTATAACAATAGAAAAAATGATTATTTTTATGAAAAATTTTCTAAAAATATTGATATTATTTTTTTTTATTGCTAAAATAAATTGTAGATAAAAATACTAAGGAGGAAAGTTATGGAAGAGAGAAACGAAGTTAATGCTAAAAAATCTAATGCTAATGGTTTAGTTTTAGCAATATTAGTTATTGCCGCTGTTGTTATTGCTTTTATGTGGGTAGCAATTTATAATTTAAATGGTGATAATGGTGAATTGCAAAATCGTATAGAAGAATCACGTAAAGATACGGAAATACTAAAAGGACAAGTTTTGTTATTACAAGATAAACTTGAAATTGATAACCGTGTTGTATCAAACAAAACTTCAAACGAAGTTAGCAATGAAGTAGAAAATGAAGTTAGCAATGAAACAACAAACGAAGTATCAAATGAAACTTCAAATGAAGTATCAAACAAAGTTGAAAATACATTAGGAAATAAAGTTACAAATTCAAATGACTAATAAAATGAAAACTATATTTTTGAATTTTTCAAAAATATAGTTTTTTTGCGTCTAAAAATATTGCAAACATTGGAAAATATAGTTATAATACATTTCATGGGAAGATAGAGAAAAAGGAATGATATATAATATGAAAAAAAATAGTCGAATTATTGTATTAATTTTATTTGTAATAATTGTAATAGCTGCAGTGTTAGGAATTTTCTTATACAACAAGGAGCACAATGTTCAGACTAATAAGAAAGAAACTGAAGAATTAGTTGAAGAAACAGCTAATATTAGTGATTTTAAAAAGAAATTACAAGAAGCTGGACTTGATATTACCGCTGAGGCTGAAAATACTGAATGTGAATTAATAGGTGCAAGTGAAGGTGAATCATATATGATATCTGATTCTTTAATTCAAGTGTATAAATTTGATTCTACAAAGTCAGATGAGTTAACAGTTTCTAATTTGAAAAAGGCGAAAGAAGAAGGAAAAGTTGTAATGCCATCTTTTAATAATTATGAACTTAAGGTTGTTTATCATAAAGGATTAATTCTAGTAAATGTTGAGGATCATCCTGATAAGGATAAAATTATTGAGGTGTTTAATAATTTGTAATTTATGAATTCAAACGGTCTTTATTACGATAAGTAATAAGGACTTTTTTATTTGATTAAAATAACTGATAAGATTCCAAAAACATATTAATTTTTTGAATCACCCGTGTTTTTATTACGATAAGTAACAGGGTTTTATTTATTGTATTGATTTCAAAAAGTCATATTAATTTTTTCACACCTTGCTGGCGCATTCCTCAGTTTTTTGAAAATAAAAAAATGTCAATTTTGATGTTATCTACATCGCATTGACATTTTGTAATTTTCAAACCAGGTAGAATGCTTCAACCGAGCTCACTACGTTCGCTTGGTCCCTGCGCGGTGATTCAAAAAATTAATATGACTTTTTGAAGTTTTTAGCAATAAGAGATGATAAAAAACTTATTATTATGTTATATATGTAATTTGTGTGTCAAAAAGAACGTCCCCGTGACACGAAAGAAATAATGTTTGATTAGATGATAGTTATATGATAAAATTTTCTTGTAATTTTTTAATGGAATGGGTGAAATTATGAAGAAAAAGATTTTTTTAATATTGATTATGGCGGTATTAGTTATTTTAGGAATTCATTTTGTTCAAACAAAGTGGAAACATGGTGAGGTAAATCAAAATAATGAGAATTTATCTCAAGAAAAAGAAGAGGTTGAACCACCTAAAGAAGATATTACAATTAATATGACAGTTGCAGGTGATGTGCTTTGTCATAATACTAATTTCTTTGATGCTTATAATGTTTCAACAGATTCATATGATTTTTCATACTCATTTGAAGATATTAAGAAGTATTTCGATAATGCAGATATTGCAATTGGTACATTAGAAGCTAATTTTGCTGGTAAGGCTGCTGGTTATAGTAATTATCCTTTGTTTAATGCGCCAGAGCAATTGGCTACTGATTTAAAAGAATTAGGTTTTGATATTTTGGCTACAGCGAATAACCATTGTTTAGATAAAGGTTTTTCAGGTATGGTAAATACATTAGCAGAACTTGATAAGGCTGGAATTGAGCATATGGGAACTTATGCTACTGAAGAAGATAGTGAAAAATATTTAATTAAAGATGTTAATGGAATTAAAATGGCATTTTTGGATTATACATATGGAACTAATGGAATTGAGTTACCTAAGGGAAAAGAATTTGCTATTAACATGATTGATAAAGATAAAATAAAGAAAGATATTGAAAATGTTAAGAAAGAAAATGTGGATGTAGTTTGCGTGAATATGCATTGGGGACAAGAATATAAATTAACACCAACATCTGAGCAAGAAGAATTGGCTGATTTCTTATTTCAAAATGGAGCAGATTTAATATTAGGAAGCCATACACATTGTTTAGAGCCTATGGAAAAAAGAACAGTAACAATGCCTGATGGAACGACAAAAGATGGATTTGTTATTTATTCATTAGGAAATTTTATGTCTGGTCAAAAGGCTGATAATTCAAGACAATCTGTTATTTTAGATATTAAATTAACTAAAGCGGGCAAGGACGGAAAAATTAGTATAGATTCTGTTACATATACACCAATTTATATGTATAATTATTACACGTCAAAATCAGCACATAGATTTAAAGTTATGGATATAGAGGCTGAAATTGCTAAATATGAAGCAGGTGATACAAAGATAGGTGCAACTATGTACAACACTTTGAAAAAGGAATTACAAGGCGTTTACAAAGTTGTTGGAGATGAAATATTGCCAGAGGAAAAGGAGTAGAAAATGAAAGAGGAATTTATTAGTTTATTAAGAAGTACAAATAGGGAAGGAATTGAGGAAGTAATTCAATTTTTAGAAAAATCAGATTTTTATAAAGCACCAGCAAGTACAAGATTTCATGGAAGTTTTGAGGGTGGTTTATTAGAACATAGTATGAAGGTATATGAGATATTAAAACACAAAGTTAAAAATTCTGTATTGGATTTAAATGTTTCAGATGATACTTTAATTATAATTGCGTTGTTGCATGATATTTGTAAGGTTAATTTTTACAAAGTAGATTACAGAAATGCTAAAAATGAAAGAGGAGAATGGGAGAAGGTTCCTTATTATACAGTTGATGATACAATTCCATATGGACATGGTGAGAAGTCTGTTATGATGATTACAGAGTATATGAAATTAACTGTTGAAGAGAAATATTGCATTCGTTGGCATATGGGATTTACAGAACCAAAAGAAGCTTATAATACTTTGGGTCAAGCTTTTAAGAAATTCCCACTTGCTTTGATTTTACATGAAGCAGATTTAGAAGCAACTTATTTCTATAATATTTAAAATTACAGAATTGATGAAAGAAATACTACCGTATGCGGAATAAAAGAATTGGCAAATACTACCGCATACGGTATAATTATATCCAGAAGTGATTGTATGTTTATTTTAGTTTGTAAAAAGAACAGAAAGGAGTAAAAAATGGAAAGTATATTAGCATCAGAGCAACCAAGAAAAAAAGAATTATGGGATTTGTACGACGAAAATAGAAATAAAATTGGAAAGACAGCAGAAAGAGGAGTAACAAAATTAAAAGAAGGAGAATATCACATAGTAGTAAACGGAATAATATTAAACCTTGAAAACAAAATATTAATAGATAAAAGAAGTCCATCAAAGAAACACGGTGCAATGTGGGAGTGTAGTGGAGGCTCAATTTTAAAAGGAGAAAGCAGTTTAGAAGGAATACTAAGAGAACTACGAGAAGAATTAGGAATAAAATTTACAGAAAAAGAAGCTATATATTTAAAAGAAATAAAAAATGAAAAAGTACCACAGGATTTTAAAGATTTATGGTTATTTAAAAGAGATATAAAAGATGAGGAAATAACATTACCAGATGGAGAGGCTGTAGCATATAAATGGGTTACAATTGAGGAGTTTATGGAAATGTTTGAGAATGGAGAAATTATTCAAACTGTGGATTTTGGAAGACAAGAATATGAATTAGCATTAGAAAAATTAGATAAAAAGTTGAATTAAAATTCCATACGGTAGGTGAAGAATTTGGAAAGTATTTATGATTATATTAATAGAAGTATAGAAGAAAACGGAACACTAAAAGCCAATTTTAATTTAAATAAATATACAGGATATCAAATAAATGAAATAAAATTTGCTTTAGGTACATTAGATGGAATAATGTTTTTCCATTCAAAAATTGAAACGGATGAAGAACAATTAGAGTTCTTAAAAAATGAAGTAAAAATGTTACAAGATGATTCTATAGATGTTACTGCAAATAATATAAATAAATATTACAAGAATAATGATAAAATTTATTTATCAAGTATGGATGGATTATTGAATTGGATATTAGAAAATTCAAATAATATTGATAATGGATTGTTATTTAAATTCGGAATTTATTTGGTATTAACATCTGTGAATATTGAAGCAGTAAAAATAGGAATTTCTATGATAAGGTTGTTTGATTTTTCTGATAATGAGAATGTTATTAAACTTTTAGAAAAATTAGCATTATGCGATGAATTTACTTTGTATGTTGATATGGCTTTGAGCAATATACCAAATGTTAATGATATTAGATTTATGTTGGTAAAAAAGGTTTATGGATGGGGAAAAATTTATTTAGTTAATTCATTAGAAAATGATGATGAGAGTATAAATGAATGGTTAATAACAAGTGGATGCGATAATGAAATTGGATTAGGATATTTAGCATATGAAGTGGCGAAGAAAATTAATTTGCTAAAAGTTTTAAAAAGAACTAAGTTGTCAGATGAAGAATTTAAAGGAATATGCAATATAATGAAAGGGTTAATAGAAGAAGAGCCTTTTGAAGGGATTTCATTTTATAAAAATTATTTTGAAATATTCCAAGCTTTCTTGGAACATTTTGAAAAGCATATAGATAATGTTGATTATTATAATATTCCAATAATGATATCAAAATTCATATTTAGTAAGAGTAGGAAAAGTCAACAAGATATAGCAATATCAAAGAAAATAGTAGAATTGTTAGATAGTGATGTTGTTTATAATACGTTAAAAAAAGAGATTAGAGAAGAAAGAAATTTAAGACAAGTAATTGAGATATTGAAATCTAATTCAAAAATTAAATTAGATGATGAGATTTTTGAAAGATTCAAAGAAAATCCAGCTGAAAAATATTATTGCTTGGAATATTTATTACGAAAGGATGAATATTTAGATAGAAGCTTAGAGATATTAAGCGATTCAATGAAATTACAAGAACATTATGCAGAACCAAAAGCAATAATGGGACTTTTTGATGGGTATAGTAATAATTTAAGCTTTATAATACAGATATTGAAAGAGTATCCATGCAAAGGAAAAGAATTTATTGTAGCAGGATTAAAATCAAAAACAATGCAACCAAGAAATGCTTCATTAAATACAATAAGAGAATGGATAAATAGGACAAGTATAAAAATAGAAGAGTTGCCGGATGAAATTTATACTGCATTGTTTGAATTAAAAGAAAAAGAAATGATAAAAAAACATAAAGAGATAGTTAATGAATTATTAGGAATAGATGAAGATTTATCAAATTACAAAGAACCTGAAATTTATTGGGATGATGCAGGTAAAGGACTTAATATAGATATATATAGTGATGAAGTGGATGAGTTATTTGAAGCTCAGATAAAAATTAGAGGAATGGATTATTATTCAAAAAATATGGTATATTCTTTGAGTAAAAGTTTAAAAAAATATATAGCATTTGTACAAGGATCTGAATTTGGTAAAGAATATGAAGTGAATATAATAATGAATGAAGAAAATAAAGTACAAAAGATGGAGTGTAGTTGTCCATATCCAAATAATTGCAAACACGAATATGCTGTTATTTTATACATAAGAGATAAATATAAGAATATTTAAAATATTGATGTGATAAATTTAAAATTTTCAAAAAGAGAACCAAAGGATTGACCTTTGATTTTTATGTCTTTTATGGAATATAAAATGAAAATAACACATATTTGCTATCTTTTTTAGAAACAATATGGTATAATATAAATAGATTAAAAAAGTGGGTGATTTTATGGGAATTGGAAGTAAGATAAAGGAATATCGTGAATTAAATAAAATGACACAAAAAGATATTGCAGAGATATTAGGTGTTGAGCCTGGAACAATATCTAAATATGAAGCTGGAACGATTGAACCTAATATAGGATCATTAAAAAGATTGGCAGAAACATTTAATATAACAGTTGATGAATTGATAAATGATAAAGAGAAATTTGATATTTCAAAAATTAATGTGTTAGAAGTTTTGAGAGAACAAAAAAAAATTGGTTTAAAGGGAAATTTATATCATAACACACAAATTATGTTTGCGTATAATACTAATCATATTGAGGGGAGCAAACTAACAGAAGATCAAACTAGATATATTTATGAAACAAATACTATTTTATTTGAAAGCGATACTGTTGCGAGTGTTGACGATATATTAGAAACAGCTAATCATTTTAAATTAGTTGATTATATGTTGGAGATTGCAAATGAAGATTTGAATGAGGATATGATAAAAGAGTTTCATAAAATATTAAAAGAAGGAACTATGGATAGTAGAAAAGAATGGTTTAATGTTGGTGATTATAAAAAGTTGGCAAATGAAGCGGGAAATATGAAAACATCGTCTCCAAAGCAAACGCCAAAAGATATGAAAAAGCTTATGGAATGGTATAATTCATTAGCTAATGTGACGATAAATGAGATAATTGAATTTCATGCTAGATTTGAAAAAATACATCCATTTCAAGATGGTAATGGTAGAATAGGTAGAATAATTGCTTTTAAGGAATGTTTGAAAAATAATATAGTTCCATTTGTTATTATGGATAAGGATAAATTGTTTTATTATAGAGGATTAAAAGAATATCAGAATAAGATTGAAAAGGGATATTTAATTGATACTTGTTTAAATGCTCAAGATCAATATGCAAGAATGATTGAATATTATTTAGGATAATTTCAAAGTGCAATTTTTGATGTTTCAAAGTGCCAAATTTGCACTTTGAAATTGCTTTTGGAAAAATAAAAGAGCTGGTATGCAAAATGATGCATCCAGTTTTTTTGTTTCTATTGTTTATTTTTTTGCGATATGTTATATTAAATGTAGTTTGATATGAGATTAACAAAAGAAAAGAGGAAAAAGCGTGAATAAAGTGGTGGAAGAGAATAAAATTGCACAACAAAATGTTTTAAAAAGTTTTTGCACGAAATTTTTAGGTCAAGAAAGTATAATAATTAAACCAGAGGATATAAATTTTATAAAAGATTGTTTACGAAAAATAGCAACTTATGAAAAAAATATATTAGATGAACAATATGAAGCTTCAAAAGAAAATGAATTAGATTTTGGTTTTGAAGAAATGCAAGATAATATGTTAGGATATTTTAGTAAAGCGCATGGCAATTGTTTTATTAGATTAAGAGATAATATGTATAGCCCAGTACTTTATTCCAGAGATAAACTAGCTAGTACATTCTTATCACAATTAAATAGTGTATTTCATGAATTAAATCATTTCGAACAGGTTTTAAAGATGAAATCTGATAAATATGTTTCATATACTAATTATAGAATGGCTCAGGAAAATGTTGCTAAGTCAAGGAAAATATATAAAGATAATTATGGAATATGCTACTTGAAATGGAAAGTAGATTGGCCGGCAAAAGAAGAGTTGAAGAATTGGTGAAATGTTTAGGAGATAATTATGAATTTAAGGATTTGCTAGAACAAAATAAAATGGTAACGGATAAAGAAGGATATATAGAAAATGTTCATGAGGTGGCACCAAAATTGATACATAAAGAAGGATTTCAAGAGAGCGAAGCAGTTAGAAATCAATTATTACACGAACGTATAGCTAGACGTCCACAATATTTAAAAGAATATCCGATATTAAAGTATAGATATAATGAAGATGGTTCAAGAAAAAAGATTTTGGATATAGTGAATGATTTGTCTGAATATGCAAATGACGGGGAAAAAATAAAAATTCTTATTGAAACTCTTACAGAAGCGGTAGAGGAAGCAACAATAGATGAATTAAAAGAAGTTGAAGCAACTTATTCAGGTTCGGCAAGTTATATATATGAATTTTTATATGATGAAAATGAAATAAGATTTAAGCAAGAAAAAGAAATGATAAGGAATTTGAAGGAACAGAATTTGTTTCCTGGTACTGAAAATGATAAGTTTATTGATCAGAATTTAGAGCAAATTTTGGAGAGTAAATATAAAAGAAGATTTGAAATGCTAGAAATGTATCAAGATGGCAGATATGAGGAAGGATATGAATTAATAAATTACAATTTACAAAAAGGAGTAGATGTACCATTAAGAGAAGATAATGTTTCAGATGTAGAGAATAGTATACGTCATTTATTTGTTAGAGAGAAGTTTATAGATGTGTATAATAAGACAGAGTCTGAGATAGATTTTAAGAATAGGGAATTTAATGAGGATGCTAAAATAAGTTATGTGCTTAATGCGGTTGCAACAGGAAAGATTCCAAGTAGACTTTTTCATAGAGTGGCTAGAACATTTCCGAGATTTACAAGAAATAATTTTAAAGAGTTAGCTACAGTTTTCAAGGTGGCTGAGGATTTAACGTTACCTGGTGGAAAGAATTATGTGACTGAGTTATATAATATTCCAGATGTGCAGAAAATTGTGGAGAAAATGGTTGAATCTGATGTATATAAAGAATTGGTTGAAGAAAGTAAGTTGAGTTCACAACCAGAAAGAAAAACTCAATTGGATTTAGATTATGAAATAGCAGATGAGCATTTACGTTACTTAGAATCTCCAGAAGATGAATTGAGTGAGTTTGTGACAAATGATATTCCTACGATAGGTGAGAATGCGTCAGAAGCGGATAAGGCAATGTGGAAAATTACAACGATTCAAAAAGGATATTTAGTATCAGTTGAAGATGGGGATTGGGCAAGAAGCAGAGAACCGGTGTATTTAAAAAGTAGAAGAGATTTGATAATGGAAGATGCTGTTAGAGAGGCAGTAAGAAGAAATGTTTCTTTTGATCAAGTGCAGGGTGTTAATTTTAAAGAGGAACAAACACAAGATAAAGAAGGAGTTGATCAGGATGACTAGTACGTATAGTAGAGCGTGTACAGAGGCGTTAGCGATTATAGATTGTTTATCAGATGAGGAATATAATAAGATTCCGATTGAGAAGTTGAGATTTTTGGAGAATAATTGCGATTCAAGTTATTTGTTTAAAATTGATTCGGATGTTGAGCTGGCGGAGCAGAATGTTATGGATGAGACTTATGCGATTTTGCTTGCGATTTATAGGGATGATTTTGCAACGGAGAATCAGAGGAAGATTTTGAATACGTTGTTGATTCAGAATTTTAATGAGAAAGAAGAGGAGAAAAAGGAGAAGTATACGAAGTATCAGAAGTTACATGGGGAGGTTCACAAGGTTGAGGAGAGTGTGCCTGAGGTGGCTTTGGTGAGTGTTGAGAAGAAGTGGTATACGAAAGTGTTTGAGTTTGTGAAGAGAATGTTTGGAAAGTGAGAAGAGAGATTTAGGAGAGAAAGAGTGATAGTTGAAAATAAGGTTGAGTGAAGGTGAATGGGGGAGTTGGATGGAAGAGTTACAAGAAATTGTGGCTCTTTTTTTCTTTTGGTGGAGGAGTAGTGGATGATGTTTTTTGAAAAGTCGGATTGAGAAAATTCGATAAAATATGACCAGATTTTGTTAATTTCATTGTCAAATTTTAGAATTTATGGTATAAAGAAGGTGGAATTTTAATTATTGAGGAGATTGAGATGAGGGATTATACAAATAAAGAAGTAAAATATGAAGGATGTCCAGGATGTGCTTTTGCCAAGCACGAATTTGACTTGCCTTGTGGGATAGCTTATGAGAATGAAAGATTTACATTAGCACAAGATTGGGAATTGCCAATTGAAGGTTTTATGATAGTTTCACCAAAGAGACATATTGAAAAATTGAGTGAGCTTTCGAGAGATGAGAGAATTGAAATGTTTGATATAGTTGATAGAACTATTAAGATTTTGAGAGAGAATGGTGTTTGTGAAAATTTCGATGTGATTTTTGAAGAGAGAGCGGATAGACATTTACATGTATGGATTATGCCTAGACATGAATGGATGTTGGAGATTTGCGAGGATATTATTGATAATGTTAAGGTTGTTTGTGATTATGCAAAAGAGAATTTTAGAAATGATAGGGTGTATGAGAAGATTGCTGAGGTTAGTGAGATTGTGAGAGAAGGATTTGAGAAGAGAGAGAAGTAATGGATGATTTAGTAAATTTGGTAGTTACTGCTAGAAGTGAAGCGGAGTGTTTAAATTTTTTGAGGCTAATTTATGAAGGAAAAGAGTATATTTGTGATGATTTGAAGAAGTATGTGAATGAGAATAGATTGAATTTTGATAAGATTTTGAAAAAAATCATAATAAAAAAATACAAATATTGTATATTTTGTTGAGAGAAATAGAAATTTGTGATATAAAATACTATAATATAAAAACTATAATTAAAATAATACATAAGACAAGGAAGAAAAATGAGAAAATTTTTTTATCGAAAAGAAATAGAAATAATTGAGGAATATGAAATTTTTAATCTTGTATTAATCAAAGAAATTAATACAAGACAAGAATATTATATAGATAAAGATTTGCTTAGTTATGAACCATTAACTGAAAAAAGTATAAATATTAGTTACATTAATTGGGGGAATACAAAATGTTAGAATTTATTGACAAGTTAGATGGAAATAGGTGGGAAGAACTTTGTGACAGTTGTTATAGAAAGCGATATCAGAAAGATAATTATCAATATATACCAGCAGAATATCAGGGAGATTGTGGAATAGAAGGATATACTAAAACAGGAATAACATATCAATGTTATTATCCAGAAAAAAATTATAATGATGATGAATTATATGAACATTTGAGAGATAAGATGACAACTGATATACAAAAATTGATTGACAATGAAAAAAGATTAAAAGCAATTGGTGTTGATAAAGTCATCGAGTGGCATTTTGTGATTCCAGAATATAGAGATAAAAGAATTTTGGAGCATGCTGAAAAGAAAAGAAAAGAAGTATTAGAAAAGAAGAAACAGAAGAAGTTAGATTATATTTCAAAAGATTTTAAAATTACAGTGAAAGTTATGGAGGATTTTAGAGAAGAACTATATTTTTTAATAAAAACAGAGAAAGACTATAAATTAGATTTAGCTTTAAAACACACAAGGCAAAATATAGATTGGAAAAAATGTGATTCCGATAAAGTGAAGAATATAGAAAGAAAAATCAGAAGTTTATTATCAAGTCAAAACTCAATAATTGATGAAGATAAATTAAATGAATTAGTGAATTTGTATGTGGATTATTATCTGAAAGGTATAGAATTATTTAACACTATACAAGATAAATTACCAGAACAATATGAAGATTTAGTAAATATTGAATATACATATGGAGATGATATAAAGCAAAAATGTTTAAGTAATAATGATAAAACATGTAATAAGAGTATTTTCGATGAAATTATTAGAAATTTTGAAAAAGATTTAAAGGAGGAATACAAGGATTTATGGACAATGGCAAGTATTAAGGAAATAAAGAATGATTTAATAGGAAAGTGGTTGGCAGAATGTCCATTGAGTTTTGTAGAATAAAAGGGTATGAGTAATGAATTAGATTTTAAAGAATTAAAATTTGTTGAAAGACCTAAAGCGATACCATATAATTATAGAATTAGCTATAGAGTAGCTCAAATTGTATTAATAATAGGTAAAACTGTAACAAGAGGTGGATGCTCATTTTTAAAAATACAAATTATTTCGCAAGCGCTAAAGAGTAATGAAAATTTTAAAGAATTATTAAAATTCACAAAAGAACAATCACTATTTGGTAATATTATTAAATTCGATCCGGCAATAAATAAAGCAATAGAATATGCTTTAACAGATGGAATTTTAGAAAAACAAAAAGATGGAAAATTTAAATTAACTACTTTAGGTAAACAAATATTTAAAGAAATAGATGAAGATAATACTTTAATGTGTATAGAAAAGAAGAATATTGAAGAAATTGCTGATAAGATAAACGAAAATAAAATTAAAGAAATCTTAAATTTATGGGGGAATTATAGTGCTAAAAATAAATAGGTTAAAAATAATTATAACTACGGCACAAAAGAAATTTGGTTTTGATGAGAAATTTAATGAAGGAGTAAATCTTATATCAAGTTATGAGAATACAAAAGGGAAAAGTTCTATAATAGAATCTATATATTATTGTTTGGGAATAGAAGAGTTAATAGGTGGAAGAAATGATAAAGTTTTAAAATCAGTTTTTAGAAGTAAAATAGAATTTAATAATATAGAATATGTTCCTTTAGATTGCAAATTTTATTTAGAGATAGAAAATTCGAAAAGAGAAGTTGTTACAATAAATAGAAACACAAATAAGATTTCTATGCAAAATAGTAAATTAATAACGGTATATGAGGGAAATATAGATGAAAGCATGTCAGGAAAGAGTAACTTTGAGGAATATTATACTAATTTGCCAGGAGCAGCAACACATGAAAGAGGATTTCATGTGTTTTTGGAAAATTTTTTAGGTTGGAAATTACCAGAGATTCCAACATATGATGAGGTCGAACGAAAATTATATATGCAAGTAGTTTTTGCTTCTATGTTTATTGAACAAAAAAGGGGTTGGGCAGATATTTTAATAGGAATACCAAATATATTTAAAATAAAGGAACCAAAAAAAAGAGTAGTAGAATTTTTGTTGGGATTAGATACTATTGAAGTTGAGAAGAAAAAAGCATATATAAAGAAAATGGAAGAAGACATAAATCTTAAATGGAAAAATTTATATGAAGATGCAATAGGAGAAATGAAGAAAATCAATTGTAATTCAAATGATATTTATTTAAAGCCTAGGATATTGCTAGATAATTATGTAGAGACTTTGAATATACAAGTGGAAGAAAATGAACAATATACAGATATAAATGAAAAAATAAATAGATTAAATGATGAGATAACTAATTTAAAGCAAACGAAACCAAGAGTTGGAATGGTAAATGATAAAATTCAAATAGAACTTGAAGAAAATAAAGAAAAACTTAATTCACTTGAATTAATGCTAATTAAAGAATATGAAAAAGAAAATGAAGAAAAATTTGGATTAAATAAATTGAATAAAATATTAGAAAATGTTAATCTAGATTTAAATAATAATAAGGATGCTAAAAAAATAATGGAGCTAGGTTCTATAAAAAATACAAGTATAGGTAAAAAGGTATGCCCATTATGCAATAGCAAAATTGAAGATAGTTTATTGTTAAGTCAAAAAAATTATAATACTATGAGTATTGAAGAAAACATTGAACATTTAAAACAGCAGAAGAAATTAATAGAATATGCTATAGATAATAGAAAACTAAATATAAGTAATTATCGTGATAATAGAACTAAAATAAAATCTGAGATTATTAAATTAAGAAGAATTATTAGAAGCCAAATAAATGACTTATATGAAAAAGATGAGAGTTTATCGGAAACAAGCATATATACAAAAGTAGATTTACAAAATCAAATGGAAGAATTTGAATTATTAAAAGAAAAATATTTTGAATATAAAAGGAAATTTTATGATTTGTCAGAAGAACTAAAGAAGGTATTAAATGAAAAAGAAGAATTGCCTAAAGATAAATTTACTGAGAGAGATAAAGAAAAAATATCTAAATTTGAGAAATGCTTTAAGGAAAAAATAGAGAAGTATGGATATAAAAGTGAAAATGTATCTAATATTCAAATTTCAATGGATAAACTAATTCCAACTATAGATGGATTTGATATGAGATTTGATAATTCTGGTAGTGATAATATTAGGGCAATTTGGGCATATACGATATCACTATTAATAGTTTCTAGAGATATGGCAGGAAATCATCCTAATATACTGATTATAGATGAGCCAATGCAACAAAGTGTCATTGAGGAAGATTTATTTTCTTTTATTGAAGATTTGAATAGAATAAGCAACGGAATACAAGTTATTATAGGAATGACACTTGGAAATGAAAAGATTAAAGAAAAAATAAAGGAATATAATAATATAAATGTGATTTTGTTAAAAGATAAAGCTATAAAGCCGATTGAAAAAATATAATAATTAGATTACTGAAAAATTAAAATATATATCTTAAGAAAATTTGATTGTATGTAAGAGTTCCATAAAAATGGTTACTTAAAAAAGAAAAGTCCATATTTACTGGAGTTTTTCACATTTTTATAGGTTTAAAATAGATATGTCACACTTATATTGAAAATAAAATAAATATGATGTATAATAAAAAAGTCCTATAAAAGTAGTTGTAGGAGATTTAGATTACTGCAATGTCAAGTACTAATTTAATATTTATATTGACGATTATGTCAACTTCAATATTATATAGTGATTGTATTGCATAGATTATGAATATGTCAATTAATGAACTTGATTTGTTCATATATCTAACCTCCATTATATTATACCATATTATTCTTGGTAAGGAGGAAAAGCAGATAACATAGAAATATGTTAGGAACACTTCAGGTCTGCCAATCTATAAGGATTTCTGCGTTCCGATTGGTAGGCCTTGAAAAGGAGAAAATATGAAAAAAAGAAAAGTATATAAAAATAAAGGATATACTCATTTTGATACAAGAAAGCCAGAGTATTGGAAGTATATAAATGATATAAGAAATCCAGAATGGATAGAAAGGCATGCTTTTTATCCATTTATTCATTATCAAGAAGAAAGAAATAAATTTAATGGCGATAAGATAGTACCAAAATCACCAAGAGATATAAGATATTCTTCACATATAGATAGATATATTTACGAATATTATAATGATATATTATCAAAAAAATACAATAAATATGCAAAACAATTAGGAATAAACCAAGCAGTTATTGCTTACAGAACAAATTTAAATAAGAACAATATACACTTTTCAAGTGATGTTTTTAAATTTTTAAATAAACAAGAAAATGCATTTATTATAGTGTCAGATTTTACTAATTTTTTTGATAGTTTAAATCATCAATATTTAAAGGATAGATTAAAAGAAATATTAAAAGTTGATACATTACCAAATGATTATTATAAAATATTTAAGAGCATAACTAAATATTCTTATATTGAGTATAATGATATACTAAATGAATTGCATTTAAAACATAAAGAACTAACTAAATTACATAAAAAAAGGTTATTTGATATAGAACAGTTTAGGAAATTTAAACAGGGGAAAGTTCATGTTAATAAAGAATCATATGGAATGGTACAAGGTTCTGCTATTAGTTCAGTTATGTCAAATATATATATGATAAAATTTGATAAATTGGTAAATGACATAGTAACATCAAATAATGGAATTTATAGAAGATATTCGGATGATATTATTATAATAATTCCTAATATAGCTGGAGTAAAAGAAGTATATAATAAGATTATGAATATGAAGGACAAAATTCCTAATTTAATAATGAGCCCAGAAAAGACAAGTTGTTTTATAAAAAGAAAAGATAGCATTACTAGTGTGGATATATTAAAGAATAAAGTTTTAAAAGAGAATACTATTATTAATTATCTTGGATTTTCGTATGATGGAAAGTGTGTGAAAATAAGAGAAAAAACAGTAGCAAAATATTATAGAAAGATGTACGCTAGAATAAAAACAATAAATAGATGGACAGTAAAAACAGGAAATAACATAGGACGAAAAAAATTATATAAGCAATATTCTTATTTAGGAAAGAGAACGAAAGATATAAAGAAAGGTAATTTCTTAACTTATGTAGATAGATCTAAAAAGGAATATGGTGATTTAGGGAGAATGGAAGAACAAGTAAAAAACAGTTGGAAATACATGAGTAATAGACTAGTAAAAATAAAAAAATAAGTCAAATAAAAATGGAAGTAGGAATACTTCTATTTTTTTGTAAAAATATAGAAGTATTTGTTGAGAAAAAAGAGGTTATGTGATATAAAATAAACAAGATATTATATGTAATGGAGGAAACTTATGGAAAATAAAAATGTAAGAGAAAGAGAAGAATTACATAAAGCAATATGGTCAATAGCAGACGACTTAAGAGGTTCTGTTGATGGTTGGGATTTCAAACAATACATATTAGGAATAATGTTTTATAGATACATATCAGAAAATATGACTAATTACATAAATGAAGGCGAAAGAAAAGCAGGAGATAATAATTTTGATTATGCAAAATTGACAGATGAAGAAGCAGAAACAATTAGAAAAGAAATGGTAAATGAAAAAGGATTTTTTATATTACCATCAGAATTATTTGCTAATGTATGTAAAAGAGCTAAAGATGATGAAAATTTAAATGAAACATTAGAAAGAATCTTTAATAATATTGAAAACTCAGCAAAAGGAGCAGAAAGTGAAGAAGACTTTGCAGGCTTATTTGATGATATTGATGTTAATAGTAACAAATTAGGAGCAACTGTTGCAAAAAGAAATGATAAATTAGTAAAAATATTAGATGGTATTGCTAATATTCCACTTGGAAATTATAAAGATAATTCAATAGATGCTTTTGGAGATGCTTATGAATTTTTGATGTCAATGTATGCATCCAATGCTGGAAAATCAGGAGGAGAATTTTATACACCTCAAGAAGTAAGTGAATTATTAACAAGATTAGCGATTGTTGGAAAAACATCAGTTAATAAAGTATATGATCCAGCTTGTGGATCTGGTTCTTTATTATTAAAATCTGCAAAAATATTAGGAAAAGACAATGTAAGAAACGGATTTTATGGACAAGAAATAAATTTAACTACATATAACCTTTGTAGAATAAATATGTTTTTACATGATATAGATTATGATAAATTTGATATAGCATGTGAAGATACATTAGTTTCTCCTCAACATTGGGATGACGAACCATTTGAAGTTATAGTTTCAAATCCACCATATTCTATAAAATGGGCTGGAGATGATAATGCAGTACTTATAAATGACCCACGTTATTCACCAGCAGGTGTATTAGCACCAAAATCAAAAGCAGATTTTGCATTTATAATGCATTCACTTTCATGGCTTGCAACAAATGGCACAGCGTCAATAGTTTGCTTTCCAGGTATTTTATATAGAGGTGGAGCAGAACAAAAAATAAGAAAATATTTAATTGATAATAACTTTGTAGATTGCATTATACAATTACCAGACAATCTGTTCTTTGGAACATCAATAGCAACATGTATAATGGTTTTAAAGAAAAGTAAAAAAGATAATAGTACATTATTTATAGATGCAACAAAAGAATGTGTAAAAGTTACAAATAATAATAAACTAACAGATGAAAATATAGAAAATATTGTTAAAATTTTTACGGATAGAAAAGATATTGATTATGTTTCAAAATTAGTTTCAAATAAAGAGATAGGAGAGAATGATTATAATTTGTCTGTTTCTACTTATGTTGAGAAAGAAGATACTAGAGAGAAAATTGATATTGATGTTTTGAATAAGGAAATAGATGAGATAGTTGCAAGAGAAAATGTACTTCGTGAGGAAATAAAGAAGATTATTGGAGAGATAGAAAAAAATGATGAATAAATGGGAAGTTGCAAGATATTTAATAGATGCAAAAAAAACATAGATTCCATAATGTACATAAATAAAAATATATATGAACTCAATAATATAGATGTAAGTTTGAAGATTAGGGATGTTATGCAATCATTTTACCTAAATCTTAGTTATGTTCTTGATGAAAAATACAACAAAGGAGATAAGAAACAAAGTATTTGTAGAAACAATAAGATTATTGAGAGTATATATTATGAAAGAGATAAAGATAAGGCACACAAGGATAGTAATTATAAAAGAACAAAATATGACTCAATAGAGGAAATAATTGAATCAATGAAAAAACAAATATTTGAGGTTAGAAAAAAATGTGAAGACATAATTGCTAAAGAAGTAACATTAGATTTTGTTCCTCATGACAAAGAATTGTTTAGAATTGTAAATGGAATAAATAGAGAAAAAGAAGATAAGATTTGCAGAAAAAAATATTTTATATCAGATAGTCTAAACGAAAATAATATTACAAGAAAGATTTTTTATGATACTGAGGAATTAAAAGAAAATAGAGAAAAAGATAAGTATGCAGTAATAATGAAAGATGGAATAAATATATATGAAGGAATACAAGAAAGACAAGATGCTTGTATAAAAGTAAATGTATTAAATAATACCAACATTTGGGTACAGTTTAATAGTAAAAGTAAAAAAAAGATAGAAAAACTAATTAAAACTGGATTGGTTAACAAATATTGTATACCATTAAGTTATGAAGAAATGTCACAAGAGCAGTGGAAAGTATTTAATAAAATCATAAAGAATGAAGAAGGTGAAAAAATTGAATAAGTTAAAAGAACTAATAAAGGAATTATGTCCTAATGGAGTTAAATATAAAAATATTCAAGAACTTTGTAAAATTTCTAGAGGAAAAGTTATGTCTAAAGATTTTATTAAGTCTAATGCTGGAGAATATCCTGTATATTCTTCTCAAACAGAAAACAATGGTGAACTTGGTAAAATTTCAACATATGATTTTGATGGTGAATATTTAACATGGACAACAGATGGCGCTAATGCAGGCTCAGTTTTTTACAGGAAAGGAAAATTTAGTGTAACAAATGTATGCGGATTGTTAGAGATAAAAAGTAAAGTAATGATCCCCAAATTCTTATATTATGTTTTATCTATTGAAGCCCCTAAATATGTCAATGCTGGAATGGGGAATCCTAAACTTATGAGTAATGTAATGGCAAAAATAAGAGTTGCTGTACCTCCGTTGGAGGTACAATGCGAAATTGTCCATATTTTGGACGATTTCACATTACTTTCAGCAGAGCTTTCAGCAGAGCTGAAAGCAAGAAAAAATCAGTATAATTATTATTTGGAAAAATTGCTATGCAATGATAAAAATGCTAAAATATATAAATTAAAGGAATTATGTGTTTTTTTCAATGGGGATAGAGGCAAGAATTATCCTAAAGTATCTGAAATGGTAAATAAGGGTGTTCCTTTTGTGAATGCAGGAGATGTAAATAGAGTTATCGATTATAAAAATTGTAATAAAATAACATTAGAAAAATATAATTCTATGAATGGAGCAAAATTAAGAAAAAATGATATTTTATATTGCTTAAGAGGTTCAACAGGAAAAAATGGTATATATGAATTAGATGAAGGTACTGTAGCATCTTCTTTAGTTGCAATACGTGTTAATAGTATAATTAATTACAAATATTTATATTATTTATTAAATAGTTCGTTAGAAAGGCGACAAAGATATAAATCTGATACAGGTGCAGCTCAACCCAATTTATCTGTGCAAAGTATTAGCAACTATGAATTTCCTGTTCCTAACATGGAAGAACAAAATAAAATTGTGAATATCTTAGACAAGTTTGAAAAATTATGCAATGACATTTCACAAGGTCTACCAGCCGAAATAGAAGCAAGACAGAAACAATACGAATATTATAGAGACAAGCTATTAACATTTAAGGAGTTAAAAGTAAATGAATAAATATAATGTAGTAATGGAAATGAACGATTCCACAGTAGTAACAGAATATGAACCAGTAAAAAGAAAATCAGACAGCTATCAAAGTGAGCAAGCATTAGAAAACGAATTTATAAGAATGCTTACAGAGCAAGGATATGACTATTTAGAAATTCACGATTCAGAATCATTAATAAAAAATCTTCGTACTCAACTAGAAATAGTAAATGATTATAAATTTACAGATAGCGAATGGGACAGATTTTTCAATGATTCTATTGCAAATAACAATGATGGAATAGTCGAAAAGACGAGAAAAATACAAGAAGATAATATTCAAGTTTTAAAAAGAGATGATGGAACAAGTAAAAATATAACTTTAATAGACAAAAAATGTATTCATAATAATAGATTACAAGTTATTAATCAATATGTAGAAAATAGTGGAAACTATGACAATAGATATGATGTTACAATATTAGTAAATGGACTTCCTTTAGTACATATAGAATTAAAAAGAAGAGGAGTAGCACTAAAAGAAGCATTTAATCAAATCAACAGATATCAAAGAGATAGCTTTTGGGCAGGAAGTGGATTATATGAGTATATTCAAATATTTGTAATTTCAAATGGTACAAGTACAAAATATTATTCAAATACAACAAGAGAAAGTCATATAAAAGAACAAACATTAACTAGAAATAAAAGTAAAAAAACAAGCAATAGTTTTGAATTTACATCATATTGGGCTGATAGCAACAATAAAGTAATATCTGATTTAGTTGATTTTACAAGAACATTTTTTGCTAAACATACAATTTTAAATATATTAACAAAATATTGTGTATTCACATCAGAAGAATTACTACTTGTAATGAGGCCATATCAAATTGTTGCAACAGAGAGAATATTAAATAGAATTCAAGTAGCAACAAATTATAAGAAGATGGGAACAATTGAAGCAGGTGGATATATTTGGCATACTACTGGATCAGGGAAAACATTAACATCATTCAAAACTGCACAATTAGCAAGTAAATTAGAATATATTGACAAAGTATTATTTGTTGTAGACAGAAAAGATTTGGACTATCAAACAATGAAAGAATATGATAGATTCCAAAAAGGAGCAGCAAATGGAAACAGAAGTACAAAAGTACTTCAAAAGCAATTAGAAGATACAACATCAAAAATAATAGTAACAACAATTCAAAAATTAAGTGAATTTGTAAAAAGAAACAAAAATCATCCAGTATATCAAAAACATATGGTATTGATATTTGATGAATGCCATCGTTCTCAATTTGGAGATATGCACAAAATGATAGTACAAAACTTCAAAAATTATCATTTATTTGGATTTACTGGAACACCAATATTTGCAAAAAATGCAGGGAGAACAACAAATCCAGATTTCTGCACAACAGAGCAGGCATTTGGAGAAAAATTACATACATATACAATAGTAGATGCTATAAACGATGGAAATGTATTACCATTTAGAATTGATTATATAAACACAATAAAAGCCAAAGAAGGAATGACAGATAAAGAAGTAGAGGCAATAAATACAGAAGAAGCACTATCATCACCAGAGAGAGTATCAAATGTAGTTTCATACATAATAGAACACTTTGATCAGAAAACAAAAAGAAATTCATTTTATGATTTAAAAGGACAAAGAGTAAATGGATTCAACTCAATGTTTGCAGTAGCTTCAATACCAATGGCAAAAAAATATTATTTAGAATTTAAGAAGCAATTAGAAGAAAAACAAAAAGATTTAACAATTGCTACAATTTATTCTTATGCACAAAATGAAGAAGATACTTCAGATGGAATATTAGATGACGAAGGATTTGAAACTAATTTATTAGATAAAAGTTCAAGAGAATTTTTAGACTTTGCAATAGATGAATACAATAAAAAATTCAAGACAAATTTCTCATCAGAAGGAAACGGATTCCAAGACTACTATAAAGATTTATCAGATAAAGTAAAACATAGAGAAATTGACTTGCTAATAGTAGTGAATATGTTCTTAACAGGATTTGATGCAACTACATTAAACACATTATGGGTGGATAAAAATCTAAAACAACATGGACTAATACAAGCTTATTCAAGAACAAATCGTATATTAAATTCAGTAAAAACTTATGGAAACATTGTATGCTTTAGAAACTTACAAGAGGCAACAAATGATGCAATAGCATTATTCGGAGATAAAAATGCAACAGGAATTGTATTACTAAAATCTTATGAAGATTATTATTATGGATATGAAGACGATAATGGCAAAAAGCAAATAGGATATGAAGAAAGAATAGCAATGTTATTACAAAAATATCCACTAGGAGTACAAATTGTTGGAGAAAAAGCTGAAAAAGACTTTATAGCGTCAATAGGAAATATATTAAGATTAAGAAATATATTATCATCATTTGATAAATTTGCAGGAAACGAAATATTATCTGAAAGAGATTTTCAAGACTACACAGGAATGTATGTTGATTTATATCAAAAATATAAACAAAAAGATGATGGAGAAAAAGAAAGCATAAAAGATGATATAGTATTTGAAATGGAACTTGTAAAACAAGTAGAAGTAAACATAGACTACATTTTAATGCTAGTTGCAAAATATCATCAATCTAATTGTGAAGATAAAGAAATACTTGGAACTATTGATAAAGCTATAAAATCAAGTTTAGCACTTCGTTCAAAGAAAGAATTAATAGATGGATTTATTTCAAAAATAAATGCAGATACAAATGTTATGGATGATTGGGGTAAATTCGTAAAAGAACAAAAAGAAACAGACTTAAAGAAAATAATTAATGATGAAAATTTGAATGAAGAAGAAACTAGAAAGTTTTTAGATAATGCTTTTAGAGATGGACAAGTTAAAACAAATGGAACAGATATAGAAAAAATATTACCACCTATGAGAAGATTTGGCGGAGGTAATAGGGCAGAGAAAAAAGAAAATATTATAGTTAAAGTTAAGAAGTTTTTTGAAAAATATTTTGGACTTGGAACTGCTGATAAAAATGATGATGGATTTGAGTATACTGATATTTATAAAGAAAATGATAATTTAAGTTTTGTAGCTGAGAATAGAGAGATGTATAATATCGAGAAATAATTAAGAATTGAATAGCGAAAGAATTGGTATCAATGATATTTTTATGAAGGTGAAAGAGGAAAATGAAAATAAAAGGAATTTTTTATAAAAGTTTAGAAGAAAATCCAGAAGAACCTTACAATTATTGTATATTGGAAAGAAATGAATTTGAACATGAGTTTGATCAAAACATAACAGTCAAAGATTTTATATATTTTATTGTTAATCAATACTGCTATGAATGTAATTATGGGGATATATGTTGTGAAATGATTTCTTTTTTCAAAAAAGAATTTGAATTTAGATTTTCTTTGAGTAAAAAGAAACTAAATGAAAGATTAATAGATGTATTTGAATATCGAATTAAAAGAAATAAGCCAATTATAATGATGGATGTTCCAGAATATATAGGTGGAGGATGTTGGGGAGAATCAAATGGACTTAGGTATTATATTAATTCTAATGAGAATATTCATACATATGAACCACATGTTCATGTAAAAACTTTTTCAAAAGAATATACAGATAGGATTAAAATTATTGAATGTGAAATTATGGAAGCTAAAAATAATAATAAACAATTATCGAGTGAACTTAGAAAAAGGGCTGTTGCTTTTATAAAAAAGAAACAAATATATTTTTTGGAAAAATGGAATGATCATACTAATTGCTCTTATATTGTAGATATTGAAAAATATAAAAATACTGGAGATATAGAGTATATAGCTAAATAGATAACTAGAATTTAATAAGTATAGGATAAAAGAAGAATTTAAAATACTTATTAATGAAAAATATGATATAAAGTTAGATAAAGCCCTGAAGAATTTTGAGGAATAAAGATAGTTTATGAGAAATCAAAAGAAATTTTGGAAGATGAAAAAGCTGTATATAAAAGTAAATTTATTGTGTTATAAAAATAAGTGTTTATTAAATTGACAAATGATATGAAAATTCATATAGAGGTGATACGATACTATGGAGCTAACATGTGAAGGTATTGATAAGGAGATAAAGCGAAAATTTATAAATAAATTAAATAGAAATTGCAAAAATGGTTTGATAAAATTAGAAGAAAATAATGTTAAGCATAGAGAAACATTAGGTTTGCTAAATCAGTCATATAATACAATAAGGAATGCAGAGATGAATTTAAAAAAATATAATTTTGTTGATGCTAATTCATTGTTAAGAGCTGCATTAGAATATATGATAATGGCTGTAATGATAGAAGAGGATGAAAGAATTTTTAATGAATTTGTGATATTGCCTTCAATAGATAATCCGTTGAAAAGAAAATATACAATTGTAAATACTTTGATATGTAAATTTGCTGAAAAAATAAAAGTTATCTCTACAGAAATTTTTGAGGAGTCTACGTCAAAAGATGTACAGAATTTATTTATAGAAGTATATGACTTATTGTGTAAATATACTCATGCTAGTTTAGTAGTAAGTATATTTAAAGAGATTACAATGGATGAAGAAAAAGAAATATTAAAATTATTGATGAGTTATGTGTTGTATTTTGTAAAAATAATATTATTGGATACTATTATTTATTTAAATAATGGTAATGGAATGCATATAACTGTATATACGTTAGTCGGGTGTATGATTTTAAATTGGCAAAAAATTTCTTTGATTGTTAATAAAAATAATGTGGATATGAAAAAGTTTACGAAGTTATTGTACTGGGATACTGTAAATAATGAATTGTTTAAATCTTTTAATAAAAAAATAAAAGATTTGGTAAATGATGAAATTAATATGATAGATAGAAATGATATAGTTAAATTTATAGATAATTTTATAAGTAGTTAAGAAGATGTAGTAAAAATTTTGATATTGTTTTAGTATGTTTATATATTAAAAAATGTATTACATGTGTATTGAAAGTACAGATTTTTACATACATGAAGAAAATGGATGAGTAGAAGTAAGTATAGATTGGAGAAAAAATGGCGATTGGAAAGTTAGAAGAAGTGGATATTAGAGAATTGTGGAAACATGAACAATATGATTTTTCGGAATGGTTATCTAAAAAAGAGAATATAGAGAATTTGAATGATATACTGGGATTGACACTCGTTGATATAAGTAAAGAAACCTATGTTGGCTCATATAGATGTGATTTGTTTGCAAAAGATGAAACAACAGGAATAAAGGTTATAATAGAAAACCAACTCGAAATGTCTAATCACGATCACTTAGGCAAAATAATTACATACGCATCAGGATTGGATGCTAGGGTTATTGTATGGATTGTAAAAGAAGCGAGAGAAGAGCATAGAAGTGCTATTGAATGGTTAAATAATAATACTAATAGTAACATTAATTTTTTCTTGATAGAAATTCATGCGTATAAAATAGGAAATTCAGATAATGCACCTATGTTTCAAGTTATAGAACAACCAAATGATTTTATAAAAAATAATAAATCAACTAATAGCAATGATACTATGAATAAATCACAATCACAAAGATTGGAGTTTTGGAATCAGTTTAATAATTTTCTTATTGAAAGAGGAAAGCCTTTTAATATTAGAAAAGCTACAACAGATCATTGGTATAATGTTGCAATAGGAACTAGTGATGCTCATATAGATATTACATTGGTAAATAAAGATTCAGTAATAGGCATAGAACTATATATAACAAATAATAAAGAATTATTTGATAAGTTATATCAAAAGAAAGATGAAATAGAGGCAGATTTAGGATTAGAATTAGACTGGAGAAGGTTAAATAATAGTAAAGCTTCAAGAATAGTTACTTTTATAAAAGGTTTAAATTTTGATAACCATAGTAACTATAATGAATTAATGAATAAAACAATTGATTTAGCTGTATTGATGAGAGATACATTTAAGAAATATATAAATTAATAATACATAAGAAAAGCAAAATATTAATGTATAATAATACAGGATTATTTTGCTTTTTTAATAAGAGAGGAGAAACATAGAATGTTTATAGGTAGAAATAAAATAGAGATAATAAATGAAGAAGATAATATAAAAAGGGAAGTAATATATAAAAAGCCAGAAATCTTAATGATAGATTGTGATAAAGAAGAAAGTGATAAAATAAAAGAAAAGGGATTTAATATTGAATTAGGAACTTTTGGAAAAAAGTATAAAATAATAGATCAGTATGGCAATAAAAAAGTTGCTTTGAATAATAAAATAGGTAATATTATAGAAAAAGATATAGTTGTAATAGATATGAAACAAAGAAATACAAATGAGGAATATAATCTAGAAGATTTAGAAAATTTGGAAGATGGAACTTATATAACAACTCATGAAAGACAAAAGGAATTTAATCCAATTAATATATCATCAAAATTCTATGTAGAAGAATTTGAAAAATTAAGAAATAAGGATAGTATAACTATAATTTTTGCAGATAGAGAAATAAAAGAAAGTTATGACATAACTACATGGAAAAATAGATGTTATAGTAATCAATATGAAACGATATCTAATTATGATTTCTTACCATTTAATATAAATCCCTCAGAAAGGCATTTTGAAACTCAAAAATTTAATATTGTTGCAGAAGGAATATTTAAAGACATTTTCAAAAATTATAAAGGAAAAATATCTAGCAGATGTACATTTTACATTAATAATTATGAAAATAAAAATACAGCAAAATTGTTAGAAAATATATATGGCGATTTAATAGGATATTTTCAACTTTTTGAAGATAAAAATGGAATAAAAAATACATTAATTGTATTGCCACAATGTGAAAATAAGAGCTTAATAATAGAAAATATACTAATGGAAATTTTACCGTTCTTTTATCCAGAAATATTTAAAGATTTTGTTAAAGATACCTGGATGGATAAAGAAGAATATATGTTACCAGAAATAAAAGATATTATTAAAGAAAAAGAATATATAGAAGAAGAATATAAAAAAAGGTTAGATGAAATTAATCAAAGGATAAAAGAGAAACAAGAAGAAATCAAATATTTATATAATATAATAAGTTCTACTGGAACAGGGGATAAACTAGTAGAAAATATAATAAAATGCTTGGAATATCTGGAATATACAAAAGTAGATGACTGGGATAAGGTACGAGAAGATGATGAAAAAGAAGAGGATATACATATTTATAAAAATGAAAAAGAATATTTTATAGCCGAAGTAAAGGGGATAAATGGACCTGCAATTGAGGATGATTGTAATGTTATTGTAAAATATAAATCTAGGAATTGTTCTAAGCTGAAAATTCCAAGCATACATGGAATTGTATTTGTAAATTATCATAAAAATGTTGAACCAAACCAAAGGGAAGAATTAGGTTTTACTTCAAAAGAGATAAAAGATGCTATAAGAGATGAGTATACTCTAGTAGGTACTTATGAATTATTTAAAGCTATAAGATTGTGCCAAGAGAATATAATAAGTAAAGAGAGTATAAGAAAAGCTCTAGAAACACCAGGAATTTTTAAAGCAATTCCTATATCTTTTGAACAAATTGGAAAAATAGAGAATATATTAGATAAAATTAATGTTATATGTATACCTTTAGAGTGTGACAAAATAAAAGTAAATGATGAATTATTAATAATAGAAGACAATAATTATTATAAAGCAAAAATAGTAAGCATGATGGTAAACGAAATTGGTGTTGAAGAATCAAAAAAGGGAGATAAGGTAGGAATAAAAATAGATAAAGATATACCAAAAGTAAAATCAGCACAAATATATTTAATAAAATAGGTGTAATATGAAAGAAAGCAAAAAACAAATATTAGAGGATTTAAACAATAGAGTTATACAATACCAAAATAGTATGACAAAAATAATAAAGAATGATAAAACTTTACACACAAAAACTGTAATAATCAATACTATCTTACAAAGAAGTTTATCAATTATTGATGCATATCAAAGATTATTGACAAGCAATAATGTATTAATACTAAATTCTTTAATGCGTCTGCAAATAGATAATTGTATTTTTATTTATGGCATATATTTATTATGCAATGATGGAAATGATATTGCAGAGATATATAAAGATATATTTATTAATAGAAAAAGATTATTTGAATATAAAATCAATAAAAAAGAAAAACTATATGATACATTTATTATAGAAAGAATTAATAATGATATTCCAAATTTTAAAGAATTATATGAATTTTGTTGCAGATTTATACATTATTCAGATACAGCGAGCTATTTAACTATGGAAGCTAAAGAAGAATTAATTATTGAATTTAATCTTTCAACCAATTATAGACGTTTTAAAAAACAAACTATTATTAATGGAAAGAGTTTTGTTGAAGTGAGTAAACTTGTATTAATAATGATTAGCAAGTATTGGAATAATATTGATTTAGGAAAACCTTTAATTTAAAGCAAACAATTGAATAATTAAAAATATAATATATAAATAAAATAAAAATTTAAAGGGGCGATTTTAACACCAAAAGTGATGAAATTGTCCTTTATTAAATACCTTATATATTTTTTATAAATTTGAAAAAACTTTGGAAAACATATTTAATTAATTATCAGTACTACCACCAATCAACTGCACCCCATCACAAAATCCATTTCTATAATACTTTTCATTCCAATAATCACAATAATCTAAAAAATTATCATCAAGTTTATGTAATTGTTGTCTAACATATTTCTTATTACATTCAGGTACATTTCTTAAAATATTTTCAGCTATTTCATCAAAATAAATCCAATGTTTTTTATCTTCAGCAGATTTTAAAGCAGAGATATCTTCATCTCTATAAATAAACCAATCTTTCAAAATATCATCATTAACTTCTCTTAAATTTTTCATAATAAAACCTCCCAAATGATTTTTAATTTTATAGAAGATTACTGCAAAATTTCACCAAATAAAATTAGGAAAATTTTAGGAAGAATTGCTTCGAAAAACATCCTAAAATTGCATAAATGTTCAATAAACCAAATCTTCTATAAATAGCTAAAAAACAATAAAAACTTGAGTTTCCATAAATCTTCAAAAGTGCCTTTGCCGGCGCTCATAACCCGAAGGTCTATAGAAATGTAAGAATAACTAGTGTTATAGTTTTATGATGCACTTTACATTAGAAGAATATATAAAATATGGTTAAATCATTAAATTTGTGATAAAATACAAATGACGTTCATATAAAAATTGAAAAGGAAGAAAGCGTGTTGAAAAATAAAAATTGGTTATCTAAATTTAGTAAGTTTTATATTGTATATGAATTAAGAGGAATAATTATTGTATGTTTAATTGCAATAGGAATTTTTGCATTTTCAGAGTCAAAAAGACTTGATAAAAAATATCAGCAGTACGGATATTCCGGACATATGGACAATATTCAATATGATAATTGGACTGGTGAGATTATTCCTAAGCATAAAATTGAAACATATAGTAATGATGATAAGTATATAGTCAATTTGAAAGGTGAGAAGGTTAGTTTTAAGCAAATTAAAGATTTGCTTGAGCAGTATAGAGTGGTTCAGGAAAATAATGCTTTTGTAAAAGAAGAGAATCTTAATGAATTAACTAGTATTTGTGATGTGTTATTGAAGGAATATTTAGATTTGGATTATAAAGTGATTAAATCTGATAATCCCAATATGAATGAGTATCGATTTAAGGTGAGTGGAAAGTATGAGGATTCATATTATAATGAGTTTACTTCGACATCATATTTAGAGGGACTTGTAAGGACTGTAGTTCAGGAAATGTATAGGAGTCAGAATAATTTGGATAGTTAATCTTTGAGAGAAGTTTTAGATTTAAGAATTATAATAATAAAATATATGAGATATGTTATGCAAATTAAATATCTTGATAAGACTCCAACTGCGGATGAGTTTAATCAGTTTACAGAAGCGGTTGGCTGGGGAAGACGTGAAAATGCTATTGTAGAAGAGGCTTTAAAACATACATTATATTCTGTTTGTGTGTATGATGAGGATAAATTGATTGGTTATGGAAGAATAATTGGTGATAAAACAATATTTTTACATATACATGATGTGATGATTCGACCAGAGTATCAAGGCATGGGAATTGGAACAGGTATAATGAATAAGATTTTAGATAAAGTCAATGTGTATAGAGGTGTGAATCCTGGTATAAGAGTTTGTTTAGGTGCTTCTAAAGGAAAAGAAGGATTTTATGAGAAGTTCGGTTTTGTTGGTAGGCCTAATGAAAGTCTTGGCGCAGGGATGGTTTTTGATGCTAATAATATAAATATTAATTAAATTTGAGAAAGAATTTTAGAATAAAATTACAAAACTTGACAAAAAAAGAAAGAAAATATATAATTGAAACGGCTAAATTTAAAATATATATTTTCTTTATAAATTTACAAAATGTTCTTTTGTATTATTAACTAATAAGAATATAACATTAGACTCCATTGATGTAAATAGTTTAAAGAAAAGTAATTAAAAGTTAATATTACTGAAATATATTTGTGATATTTAGACTATTTACAAAAGATTGGAGAAAAATACGATGTCAAAGAAAAAATTAGTAGTTACTAAAGAAAATAAGACGGGAAGAAATATAGAATTTCAAGATGTTGGAAATAACAGAAAGATGTCTAATACGGAATTGATTAAAAGACTAAAAACAGGTAACTCAATATATAATGAAGATTACTGTGTAAAGCATGATAAAAATGGTAATGAATATGTGTCTTCAAAACCTGATGAAAGTAAAAATAATAATTTAGGATAATGATGAGGAAAGAGCTTCATAAAATTATGGGGTTTCTTTCCTTATTTTGTTATGGAAATGTTTTGATATTAGATATATTTGAAAATATCTAATATATCAAAAAAATAATATGAAATTATATAAAATAAGAGGTGAAAAAATGTTATTTAAAAATTATATATATGTAAATGAAAAATTATTAGAAAAATTATCTAAGCAGTTAGGAATTAAAATAAGTTATGATACTACTAAGCAAATAAACAAAAAGTTGGGGATTGGTGGATCACAAATTTTATTAGGCGCAGAAAAATTGCAGGTGAATACAGAAAATTTAAAAAATGATAAATATGATTTATTGGAATTATTCGAAAAAAAAGTAACAGAAGATGAAACGGGAATCGTAGAATTCGATTTTGAAGATGCTAGTTATATTTTGCCAGGACAATTAATTAAATTTACAGCTAAATTAGTGCAACCTAAAGGTAATGATAATCTTGAGTTAGTTACTTCGATTAAGCAAAATCCAATATTTTCTGGAATGGTAAAGGAGAACATAGATGTATCAAATGAAAATGATCAGAAGCTTGTGGATTTAATATTTGGGGAAGGTAATGATATACCAGTATATTTTTCAAATGATGAAAATTATATAGTTGTATCTAATATAAGTACTGATTATTTGGATATAGAGTACGAGGATTTTTCGGATTTATATGATGAAGAAGTAACGGCTGTTTTATTAGTTGATAGAAAGTTTTCAGAGCAACAAGAAGTAGTTTTAATGGACATAATGAAGGATATTTTTAAGATTGGGAGAGATTTGAGAAGAACAATGCCTAAAACAGAACAAGAGAAATATATTATTAAAGAAAGAGGACCAGCAATTAAGGGAGAAATATTGGCTATGTATAATTAGAAATACTAATAAATTTATGTACAAAATTATAGAAAGGAGTATGTTTAATGAAACAAATAATGAAGCCAATTTTTGAATTATTAACTGGAGAATGTATATTGTTTGATAATGTTATTTATAATTATATTGGGTTAGGTATAGTTGGAGTTCTTGCTTTTGTTATTGCATGGAGATGTGTAGGAATGTTATATGATTATGGTATAATTGATGATAAGGAGACAGGTTCGATTATTCATTGGTGTTTAAGATTAATTTCTTTTTTTGTAATATTTTATTTATTTAGTTGGATGATATGGCTAATCAATATTATAGATAGATACAAAAAAATAATTTTAGTTGTATTAGTATTTTTAATTCTATTTGTTATTGGAATAATTATTATAAAGAGAATACTAAAAAAAAACATATAAGAAGAAATGCATATTTATAAAGAAAAAGGCGGGAAAATTTGGAAAAGCAAGAGAAATTATTGATATTAATGCTGGAATTCTTAGTTCTGTAAATCCGGTGTTTGCTGTTACACCACTATTTACGTATGCTATTAATAGAGTATTAGGTTTGGCAAGTCCAGAACATATAAAAGAAAGATTAAGTGCGTTTAGTGATAGACTAGAAAAAAGAAAGATAACTATTGAAGAATTTAAGGTTGAAATTAAAAAATTATCGGAACATGATGAATATATTGTTTTAAATTATTTAAGAGATATGTTATTAACATGTGTTCCAGAAATGTTAGACATATATATATAGGTGATTATAGATTTTATAATGAAAAAGAATTATAAAAATGGAGAAGAAATTTGTGAGATAATTAGTCAGTTAAATGTGAATGATTTAAATCTTATGAAAAAAATAAAAAATTATATAGATAGCGAAAAGCAAGAAAGTAAACTTTTTAAGCAAGATGAAATACTAAAAAGCAAAGAAAATGAAAGTGGATTAAAAAAGATAGTATTTCAAGATAGAAATATGATACTAGATGATAAATATACTATCTTTTGGAAAGAATTTGAAAGATATTATGATTTGAAGTCTGGAGAAATGGGATTAATATTACTTTTTAAAACTAAAAATGAAAATGGAATGGAATCAGACGAGTGGGCTCGTATTGGCAGATCTTTTTTAAAATTGCAAAACTTAGGAGTTTTAGAATTAGAATGTATAAATACGGTGGGAACTATTAATGTATTGAATATAGATAGATTTCATATTACTTTATTTGGAAGAGAAATATTAGAATATATAGGAAAATGCTCGGATGTTATAGAATTAAAGAAATCAAAATAATTTAGAGTAGTAGGTGATTGGGATGATAAATGTTGTTGCGGCGGTTATAAAAAATGAAAAGGGAAAGATTTTGATAGCGCAAAGAAATTTGAAGAAATCGCAGGGAGGTTTGTGGGAGTTCCCTGGAGGAAAGATTGAGGTTGGTGAGTCGAGAGAAGCGGCTATTATAAGAGAGATTAAGGAAGAGTTGGCGATAGATATTTATGTAATGAATTACATAGGTGAGAAGATGTTTAATTATCCGGATAAGAATGTGAATTTGATTGCTCTTGAATGTGGAATTATTAATGGTGATATAAGGTTGCTTGAGCATGAAGATGCGAAGTGGGTAGGTTCGGATGAGTTGGAGAGGTTTGAGTTTTCACCGGCGGATATGTTTATTGTGGAGAAGTTAAGAAGGGATGAGTGTAAATGAAAGTTTTGACAATTAAACAGCCATGGGCTACATTAATAATGCAAGGTGATAAGAGATTTGAGTTTAGAAGTTGGCAAACGAAGTATAGGGGAGATTTATTAATTCATGCTGGAAAGGGAATTGATAAGAAGGCTATGAAGAGGTTGGCTAAATATTTGCCGGATGAGATTCCTCTAGGTAAAATTTTAGGTAAAGTTACTTTGGTGGATTGTATAAGAATGTGCTCTGAATTTAAAGAGATGCTTTTGAAAGAGAATAGTGATATATATACTAAAAGTTCGTTTAGTGAAAACTTTGGTTGGCAAGTAGAAGATGTTCAAGTGTTTGATGAGCCGATAGAGGCGAAGGGGCATTTGAGTTTGTGGGAGTATGATATTGATAATATAAGATTATAACCAATAAAACAAAGGAGGAGATTGTATGTGTACAGCTGCTACATATAAAACAAAAGATTTTTATTTTGGTAGGACGTTAGATTATGAATTTTCCTATGGAGATGAAATAACTATAACTCCAAGAAATTATGAGCTTAATTTTAGAATGAGAAAAAAGATAGAGAATCATTATGCAATGATTGGAATGGCGCATGTGGTGGGCGATTATCCATTGTATTATGATGCAATTAATGAGAAGGGATTAGGAATTGCAGGATTAAATTTTGTTGGAAATGCTTATTATAATGATTGTGCTGATGGAAAAGATAACATTGCTCAATTTGAATTGATTCCATGGATTCTTTGCCAATGTGAAACTGTAAAAGAAGTAAGAGAGTTGTTGAAAAATATTAATATAACTAATGAGCCTTATAGTGAGAAGTTTCCATTGGCTCAGTTACATTGGATTATTGCAGATAAAAATGAAGCGATTACAGTTGAATCTATGAAGGATGGATTAAAGGTATATGATAACCCGGTTGGAGTTTTGACGAATAATCCACCATTTGATAAGCAAATATTTGAATTGAATAAATATATAAATTTATCTCCTAAGTCACCTCAAAATAATTTTTCAAATAAATTAAATATGGAATATTATAGTAGAGGTATGGGAGCTATTGGTTTACCTGGCGATTTGTCTTCACAATCAAGGTTTGTTAGAGTTAGTTTTGTAAAGATGAATTCGGTATCAGGTGATGATGAAAAGTCTAGTGTTAGCCAGTTTTTTCATATATTGAATTCAGTTGATCAACAACGTGGTTGTTGCGATGTTGGTGATGGTAAATATGAAATAACAATTTATACTTCTTGTTGTAATGCTAGTAAGGGGATTTATTATTATACTACTTATAATAATCATCAGATTACTGGGGTGAATATGTTTAAAGAAAATTTAGATGGAGATAAAATTATAAAATATCCAGTGATTGAGGATGGCTTAGTAAGATGGCAAAATTAATTTTAGTGAAAACTATGGTTGGCAAGTAGAGGATGTTCAAGTGTTTGATAATCCGATAGAGGCGAAGGGGCATTTGAGCTTGTGGGAATACGATATTGATGGTGAAAAAGAGTGATATTTTAATAGTTTGAGGAGTATAAAGATCAATTGTTGGTTTTAATCAGCAATTGATCTTTTTTACGTGAAAAAATTAGTGAAATAAAAAATACTTGACATCGTTACGTAACGATGATAAAATAATGTCAAAGAGGTGAGAAGAATGAAGTATAAGGTATCTGAACTTGCAGAAAAGGCTGGGGTTACAAAAAGGACAATTCATTATTATATAAGTAAGGGTTTATTGTTACCGCCTGAGGGGACGGGGATAAATAGTTTATATAATGATGAACACCTTGAGAGAATACTTCTAATTAAAAAGCTTCAAGCAGAGTATATGCCCTTGAATAAAATACGTGAGTATATTTTGGAAAATCCAAAAGAGAAGGTTTGTAAAAGTGCTAAAGAGGTGAAGGCTAAGATTATTAATAAGGAAGAGCGAGAGGTATACATTAGAGAAAATATATGTGACATATTTGAAATTCATTATTCGAAAGAAAATGAAGAGAAGTATGGATATATTATTGAAAATGTAAAAAAATATGTTGAAAAAATGATGGGGGATTAGTATGAAGTTAGTTGATTTGAAAGAGTTAACTTTAAAGAAAATTAAAATAGCAGGAAAGGTTATTGGAAAGTTTGGAACATTTGAGATAGAGCAGGTGTATAAGAATGAATTGAATGAAGTTTTAGAAGTTGGTTATACTTTTCCAATAGCTGATTCTGCTACTGTTGTTGGTTTGGAAATTGATGTGGGTGATAAAATTTTAAAGGGCGTATGTAAAGAGAATGAGACTGCTAAAAAGGAATATCAAAATGCTTTGGCTGATGGTGATAGTGCATATATGATGGAGCAAAAGACTGATAATGTTTTTAAGATTTCAGTTGGAAAGATTGATGTTGATGAAGAGGTTAGAGTAAAAATTTGTTATATTGATAAGTTTCAGGTTGTTGATAATATAATACAAATTTTTATTCCTACATTGGTTACTCCCAAGTATAATTCAAATCTTGTTAATGATATAAAATATAATAAAGTTAGTTATACTATTGATTTTAATATTGATGTAAGCAAGGCTTTGAATATAAAGAAAATCGATTCACCAAGTCATGATATAAATCTTATTGATAAGAAAGACAGCGAAAGAGTTGAGGTTTTAAATCATGATGTGTCAAAGGATTTTAAGTTAAATGTTGAGTTGAAAAATGAATTGACTTCTAAGGCTGTTGTTTCTGAAACTAGAGATGGTAAGGAAATGGTATATTTATCATTTATGCCAGAGATTATGGATGCTTATGAAGATAGTGAGAAAGAATATGAGTTTATAGTTGATGTATCTGGATCTATGAGAGGTAGAAAATTAGATGAAACGAAAAATGCTGTAATTGAGTGTTTGAAGCAGTTGGATGTTGGAGATAAGTTTAATATAATTCCTTTTGCTACAGAGTTTGAGGCTATGAGTATTAATTCAATTGAATTTAATGAAGAAAATTTTAAGAATGCTAGAACATATATTAATGGTTTGAGTGCAAAGGATGGAACTGAAATTTTAAATCCTTTGAAGTTTGCTTTATATGAAAAAAATGTTGATAAAACTATACTTTTATTTACAGATGGACAGGTTGCGAATGAGGATGAAATTGTAAATTATATTAGTTCTAATATAAATAATGGTAGGTTGTTTGTATTTGGCATAGATTCAAATGTTAATTCATCTTTTATAAAAAAATTAGCTAAGATAGGTAATGGTAAGGCAGAATTTATACAACCAAAAGAGAAGATTGATGATAAGATTATAAGAACTTTTGCAAGAATTCAGACGCCTTTATTAGAAGATTTTGAAATTGATTATGGAAAAAATAAAGTGGTAGATGAGATAAAAGAGGAGAATGCTTTATTTAATTATGAATTTTATAATGTGTTTGCAAAAATTGAAGAATTGAGTGATGATATACAACTTAAAGGAAAAATTTTAGGTAAAGAGTATGTTTGGAAAATTAGAAAAGATGAGATAACTCGAACAGATGTTGATTTAGAAATTTTATTTGCAAAACAGGAAATTGATAGATTATATGAATGTATAAAAAATGCACAGGAAGAGGAAAAAGAGAAATATAAAAATAAAATAATTGAATTATCAGAAAAGTATAATATTAATTCTAGATATACGTCATTTATAACAGTGTATGTTAGAGAGGATAAGTTAACTGCTGATGCAAAATATCAAGAGACTGATTTGAGTTGGGAGTTTTTAAAAGATTTCCCTGGAAGAATATCAGGAATGGAGCAATATTATAGTTCTACAGATTCTTATGGAGATATACCTCATATAAGAACAAGAAGAGCGCCTGTGTTTACTGATGTTCCAGATTATATACGAAAAGAAGGAATAGAGACAATATTAGATAGAAAAGTTAATGAGTATTATAAAATTTTTGCTAATAAAGATAAAAAAGCTGTTTTAACATATATATTGTATGTATTGTATTATGCTAAGAAGGAAAATAAATGCATTGATTTAGAATTTTTAAATAATACAAAAGATTTGATTTTAGCAAATGAAGATTTTATGAAACTGTTATGTTTAGCTTATCGTAATTTGAATAATTCAGATCAGAATAAGATTTTGGAATTTTTAAATGAAGATTATAAAAAGGTTGCAATTACTGGTTTAAAGGTTAACGTTGATATTCCAATATTAAAGCTTGATGAAGTTATATATATTATTGATAAAAATTCAATAGAGGATAGAGTTGATGTGATTTTATGGTATTTGTACAAAGTAAAAAGTCATGAAATTTATGTATATGGAAATTATTAAAATGATGTAATTGAACCCTCTTGGTTAAACTGTTTAGTTTAATGAAGAGGGTTCTTTTTTGTTTTAAGGTTTTATACAATTTTCGTTCATTTTTTGTCTCATTGTTTCTTGAAGTTCTCTTGTTTTTTGAAAGTCAAATTCATAATTAAATCCGATTTTTTTCAATATGTCTCCATCATTTAGAAATGGAGGTAGTTTAGATGTTTTTATTTCATACATTTTTTTTGTTACGGTATTTTGTAAAATTGTATATTGCCCTTCTTTTCTGTCTACTGAAAAATACTTCATGTTTTCTAGTGTACCTCCTAATTTTTTTAGAAAATCTGAATTTGAGATTTTTTTGTTTAAGTTGTTGTTAATATCTATATTCATTTTCTTTTTTGATATGTATATTAGATTAAAAGCTTTTGTATTGTATCACAATTTTGTGAATAAATCAAGAAAAAATGCTTGACTAATAAGAACATATGTTTTATAATGGTTGCAGGTAAAATATGAGTGCGGTTAAAATTAGCGCTGGGAAGAATTGGATTTTTATGGAGAGAAAGTTTTTACATATTGATGTTAATAATGCTTTTTTGTCTTGGACTGCGGTTGATAGGTTGAATAAGGGCGATAAAGTTGATTTGAGAACGATTCCAGCGGTTATTGGTGGGGATGAGGCTAAGCGCCATGGGATTGTTGTTGCTAAGAGTAATGTCGCTAAAAAGTTTGGGATTCAAACGGCTGAACCTTTGTATATGGCGAGGAGAAAGTGCCCAAGTATAATTGTTGTGCCTGGCAATTTTGATCTTTATAGAAGTTGTTCAAATAAACTATATAAGCTTTTTTTAGAGTATACGGAGAAGGTGGAAAGATTTTCAATTGATGAGTGCTTTTTAGATTTGACTGAATATTTGAAACCTGGTGTGGATTTGATTAAGCTTGGTATCGAGATTAAAGAACGTGTAAAAAAAGAGTTTGGATTTACTGTCAATGTTGGTGTTTCTGATGATAAGATTTTGGCTAAGATTGCTTCTGATTTTGAGAAGCCTGATAAGATTCATACGTTATTTAAGTCTGAGATTAAGGATAAATTGTGGAGATTGCCCGTTTCTGAGATGTTTTTAGTTGGTAAGAAATCAATTCCTAAGTTGAATAGAATGGGGATAAGGACTGTTGGAGATTTGGCTAATACTGATAAAGCTGTTTTAATAAAAGAGTTTGGAAAGTATGGATATACTATTTGGAAATATGCAAACGGGGAGAGTGGCGAAGAGGTAAATTATTTACCTGAAAAGCCTAAAGGTATTGGAAATAGTATAACTTTGCCGTATGATGTTGTTTCTTTGGATGAGCTTGAGGTTACTTTGGTGGAATTGGTTGAGAAGGTTTCTTATAGATTGAGAAAAGAAAATATGTATGCGACTGTTGTGAATGTTCAGCTTAAAAATAATAATTTTAAAAGTTATTCTCATCAGAAGAAGTTAATGGGGAGAACTGATTCGACGAGTGAGATTTTGAGTGTTGCGAAAGAGCTTTTGAAGGAGTTATTTGTTGGTGAGCCGATTAGATTGATTGGTGTTAGGGCTGATGGTTTGGTTGAAAAAGAGGAGATGCAACTTTCAATTTTTGATATGAAGGAAGATTCTAAGAATAAGAAATTGGATGATACTATGGATAAGTTGAAGGATAAGTTCGGTTATAATATTCTTACTAGAGCTACGGAATTGAAGGGGAATATGAAGTCGGAATGATATAGAATCATAGAATTAAAGAGTGATATGAAATCTGAATAATTTAGAATTATAGAATTAAATAAAATATGAATGTGAATATTCTAAATCTGCAGAGTTAAAAGGTAATATAAAATATAATGATTTATAGTTACAGAACTAGAAGGGTAACATAAAACCAGGATAATCATATAATATATTAATCTGATAATTCTAGGAGGTGCAGATATGGAACCACAAGTTACAATTTGTTGTAATAGAAGAGACAAAAAATGTTGTTGTTTATATAGAGTTTTATACACGATAATTGGTTTATTTGCCTTTGTTATTGGAATAATTATAGGAGCTCAAACAACAATTGTTGCAACTATTGGTGCTGTTTACTTTTATGCAATAGCAACTACTCTAGTAATTTTAGCGCTCATTGCGTTAATCTATATATGGTGTAGTTGTAGAAATTAATAAATGAATATGGGGCTATGCATGGGTTGCGTTATGCAGATTCGTGCATGGCTTTTTTATATAATATGAAAGTTTTTTGAATTTCCTATTATATAAAATTAACAATGTACAAAAATTTGCTTTGCAAATTTCGCTTGCGAACAAATACGCGGACTTAAAAAAGTAAAACAAGTGCAAATGTTATTAATGTCCCCTTTGGCTCTAATATGAAACTTATTTGAGATATAATAATTATAAAAAATTTAGATTTGAAGAAGAAAGTAAAATAATTGAAAAAAGATAAGCATTGTGATAGAATACATTTATCTTTTTAAGGAGGATGATAAGTTATGAAAAAAGATAAAATTGCAATAGTTATGGCTGCTGGTAAAAGCGAGGCTATGAATTCTAAAAAGTCAAAGTTGGTACATAAATTATATGGAAAAGAGCTAGTTTCTAGAGTTGTAGAAGTAGCTGAGAAGAATGATTGTGATGAGATTATTACAGTTGTTGGTGAACAAAAAGAACAAATAATTGATGTATTAAAAGATAGAACAAAATATGTTGTTCAAGAAGAACTTTTGGGAACTGGTCATGCAATGATGCAGGTTGTTCCAGAGCTTGAGTCTAAGTCTGGTCAAGTTATTGTTTTATATGGTGATGTTCCTATTATTAGAAAAGAGACTGTTGAAAAATTAATAGATAGAAATAGAAATGAAAGAGAGGCTGTAACGTTACTTACTGCTATTTCTGATAATCCAAGTGGTTATGGAAGAATTGTTAGAAATGAAGTTGGAGAAGTTTTAGAGATTGTTGAAGAGTCTATGGCTGATGCTGAGACTAAAAAAATTAAGGAGATAAATTCAGGAATTTATTGTTTTGATATTGAGTCTTTGCTTGATGCTGTTAAAGAATTAAAAGCTCATGAAAATGGTCAAATATTCTTAACTGATGTTATAAAAATTATGAAGTCAAAAGATTTAAAAATTGGTGCTATGATAGTTGAGGATAATACTGAAATTCTTGGGGTTCATGATAGAGTTCAATTAGAGCTTTTGGGTAGAGTTTTAAGAATGAGAATTAACACTATGCATATGTTAAATGGTGTTACAATTGAAGATTCAGATACTACATATATTTATGAAGATGTTAAGATTGGTAGAGATACTGTAATTCATCCAAATACTACAATAAAATCTGATTGCGTAATTGGTGAAGATTGTGAGATTGGACCTAATGCTTATATTAGAGAGAAATGCGTTCTTGCTGATAAAGTTAAAATTGGTAATTGTGTTGAGATTAAGAAAACAAAAGTTGCATATGGTAGCAAGGTACCTCATTTATCATATATGGGTGACTGTGAGATTGGTACTGGTGTAAATATTGGATGTGGATCAATTACATGTAATTATGATGGTGTAAATAAGCATAAAACAATAATTGGAGATAAATGTTTTGTTGGATCTAATACAAACTTAGTTGCTCCAGTTAAATTAGGTGATAATGTTTTAGTTGCAGCAGGTTCAACAATTACAGAGGATGTACCAGCTGATAGCTTAGCAATTGCAAGAGAAAGACAAGTTGTAAAAGAGGGCTGGAATAAAAATAAATAAAGGAATATATTAATATGAAAAAGAAAATATTTGGTATTGTATGTGTTATTATTATTTGTTTTGCTTGCTTTTGTTTAGGTTTTTGGTTTAATAATAAATTTCAAAATAAACAACTAGAAAATAAAGTTGGAACTTCAACTGGTGATGAAGAATTAATAAAAACACCTGATAGAATTATTTTTAAATATGATTCAAAATATTATGAGATAACACCTGATTATGAAAAATATTCAGAGCTTGTTGATTTATGTAGAAATAATATTAATAAAAAGAATGAAGAAAAAATTTCTGAGAATGATATAGATTCTTTAAAGTCAACTGCTAAGTTTATTGAGTTTGATTATAATACAGTTAGTAAAAATTTTATTTTTACATTAACATCTGATATGGGTGCAATTCAAATGAAAGATGCTGATGGTGTTGTTATATCATCTAAGTTGAGTAATCTTGATAAAATAGGTGAGGCTTATATTGAAGCTGTAAAGGATAAGACTGGTTATGATATGAGTAGTGAAAAAGTTGATTCAATGAATCAATATCAAGCATTACCTTCTACATACGATTTTAAAAATGTAAAAGATGAAAAAGTATATGTAAAAGTTTTTGATACATATGATGAATTTAAGAAAATTTCAAGTAGATATAGTTTGAAGTTTGATAATGCTGATGCTATTGAAGGAAAGTTTGCGAATAGAAAAGGTGTTTTAATATTATCTCAATATGATGTTAAGGATTATAAAGTTAATGTTGGAAATGTTAAAATTAATTTTGCTGGAAATGATTATGCAGTAGCTTCTACAGCTCCTTCTGGTTATAATGCAGATTTGATTTTAGTTAGTAAAATTGTTAACACAGATTGTATTTATTATAATTATGATGATGTAAAATATGTAGATAATTTAACTGGTACAACTGAGAGTATTTCTGGCGTTGTAAAGAGTAAAGATGCTGATGAAATTACAATTGCATATGAAGCGGATCAATATTCAAAAGAGCTTGGAAAGGTAATGCTATCATCAAGAAAACTTATTAATAAAACAGCTGATGAAGTTCAAGTTGGTGATTTTGTTAGTGGAACTGCAACAGTGACTGGTATTGAAAATGGAGTGAAATCATACGATGCTGAATCTCTTTCTGTTCAAGATAAAGATGAATATAATAGATTACTTGAAAGTTATTTGAATGGAAAGACTAAGATTAATACTAGTATAGTTTATTATCAACCTGAAGAGAATGGTTATTCTGGAAGTGTGGTTTGTGCTTTGTATTATGGTGAAAATTCAAATGAGCCTGATGCTTATTTTAGTGCAGGTTATGACTTTTATGATAAGACTGAGAGTTACTTAGGTATGGGAACACATATAAGTAGTGATTATGGTATTCACCCTTATGAAATGGTTGATATTACTTTTACAGAACCAATTACTGATGTTAATAAGATTTTTGTCAAAATGTTTGAATACATTGCTGATTAATGTTTCAAAAATATAATTATATATTATTAGAAAAGATTAAAGAAAAAGTACATATGAAAATTTTTTCACATCTTGCTGTCGCATTCTTCGAATCTTGAAAATAAGGTTATCTTTTGGGAAAATTCCCTAGGATAACCTTATTTTCAAATCGGGGAGAATGCTTCAATCGAACTCGCTTCGCTCGTTTGGTCCCTGCGCGATGATTCAAAAATTTTATATGTACTTTTTCTTTTTTTCTTTTGCAATAGTTATATAAAAAAGAAAGTATTGCTGAAATACACTTAAAAAAGTTTATTTTAGTAATACTTTCTTTTTTTGAACAAATAAAAATTATCTGCTCAAACTATGGCAATGTTTTGCGTTACATTCCTTGCTCGCCAGGTAAAATATAATCAATAACTCCATAAATAAGAGCACCAATTATAGCTGACATCCATGAAATTGTATATCCAGCGACAAAAAATTGCGTTGCATATAAAATCACTACTGCCAAAACAAAGCCTACAAATCCTTTACCAAATGCCATTGCTTGTAACCCTGTAAATTTTACTATTAAATAATCCATAACTGTTAATACGATTGCTGCTAAGGCAAGAGACCAAAAATTATTTATTGTAAAACCAGGTGTGAAAAAGGCAGTTACTCCAAGTATTACAGCTGCAGCAATTAATCTACCTATAATCTGACCAACAACACCCATTGTAGAGGAAGTTTGCACATTTGAATTATTATTGTCCATTTTGAACCTCCTACAGTATTAAGCCTTTGGCTAGTAGTTCATCCAAATTTAAAATTAATTTGGCGAACGAACAAAAAGTATTACATCTAATATATGTAGTGAAAACTACACAAACTTAAATGTCCATTTTTGTTCTACATTTATTTTTGACAAAAAGATTTTTTTTATGCATAATAAAAAAATTTTGTGAAAAAATAAGAATATATTGGAAAAAAGTTGAGGTTTTGAATATGCTAGTTATTTTAATTAGAACGATTGTACTGTATACATTAGTTTTGTTGGTTATGAGGGGAATGGGAAAGCGAGAGATTGGTCAGCTTCAACCGTTTGAATTGGTTATTTCAATAATGATAGCTGATTTGGCTTCAATACCGATGTCTGATATTGGTGTTCCTATTTTTAATGGAATTATTCCTATACTTGGATTGCTTATTATGCATTTGATGATTTCTTTGGGCAATTTAAAAAGTATTAAGTTTAGACAAGCAATTTGTGGAAAACCTTCTATATTAATATTTAGAGGAAAAATTGATGAAGAGGTTTTAATAAAGGAAAGATATACTATTAATGAATTGCAGGAAAGGCTTAGAGGTAAAGATGTTTTTAATATTGGTGATGTTGAATATGCGATATTAGAAACGAGTGGTGAAATAAATGTTATTTTGAAACCAGAGAAGAGAAATCCTACTTTAGAAGATATGGAGCTTAGTGCTAAGTATGAAGGTATTACTTATGATTTAGTAATTGATGGTGTTATTCAATATGATAATTTAAATAAGCTTAATAAGGATTATACTTGGCTTGAAGAGGAAGTTAGTAAATTTGGATTTGAGCCTGAAGATGCTTTAATTGTTACGATTGATGGAAATAATAATATTTTTTGTCAACAAAAAGGAGGTAGGAGATGTCAAAAGAAATAGTTATTACTGTAATTATTTTAATTGGGATTATTGGACTTAATATTTGGGTTGGAAAATATGTGGATAGTAAATTGAATCATGTTTTAGATGAATTGAGTGAGTTACGACCTTTGCTTGAAGATGAAAAATATGGAGAGGCTAACGAGAAAATTGAGAAAATAGATGAGTATTGGCAGAAGTATGAAAATTTGTTGTCTTTTTTTATTGAGCATGATGAGCTTGAAAAAGTGATGACTGAGTATACTTCTTTGAAAACTTATTGTGAGCTAGAGCAGGAAGAAGCGTTTGAATCGTTAGATAAGATGGCATTTATTATAAAGCATATTGAAGAAAAAGATGATATGAAGTTGAAAAATATTTTCTAATAGTTAACTTAAAGTAGGATAAAAAGAGAATTTAAGAAATTTTTTCAATGAAATTTTATAAATGAAAACTATATGAGTTTTATTTTATACGAAGCTTTAATTTATAAAAAATATAAAATCTTTATTTAGCAATGAGTTTTGCAGAATGAAGAGTATATGAAAATTTTTTATAAAATATTAGTTGTAACAAAGAAATGGTTATTTTGCATATTATATAGTAAATAATAAAAAGGAATGATTATATGGAGAATATTATTTACTTAGATCATGCTGCTACTACAAAAGTTGATGATGTTGTTTTGAAAGAGATGTTACCATATTTAAGTTATAATTATGGTAACGCTTCTTCTTTATATAGTATAGGAAAAGTTAGCAAGTCTGCAGTTGAGAGGGCTCGTATGCAGGTTGCAAATGCAATTGGTTGCAATAGTGAAGAAATATATTTTACTAGTTGTGGGAGTGAAAGTGATAATTTAGCAATTAAGGGAATAGCAAAAGCAAATAAGAGATATGGAAAGCATATTATAACTAGTAGTATTGAGCATCCAGCTGTTTTGGAGACTTGTAAAACTTTAGAGCAGGAAGGTTTTGAGGTATCATATGTTCCTGTTTTGGAAAGTGGAATAATTGATATTAATGCTTTGAAAAAATTAATTAGAAAAGATACAATTTTAATTTCTATAATGACTGCTAATAATGAAGTAGGTACAATTCAGCCAATTGAAGAGATTGGTAAGATTGCTAGAATGAATAATATTATATTTCATACAGATAGTGTGCAGGCGATTGGAAATATTAAGATAGATGTTAGAAGAATGAATATAGATGCTCTTTCAATGTCAGGTCATAAATTTTATGCGCCTAAGGGTGTTGGTGCATTGTATGTTAGAAATGGTATAAAATTTTTAAGACAGCAAGATGGTGGACATCAGGAAAAAGAGAAGAGGGCTGGAACTGAGAATGTTGCTGGAATTGTTGGTTTGGGTAAAGCTATTGAAATTGCGAATTCTAATTTGGTTATGTATAATAAGCATCTTATTAAATTAAGAGATTTATATGCGAAATCTGTGTTGCAGTTATTTAGAAATGTTCATGTGAATGGCGATGTTAATAATAGGTTATCTGGTAATATGAATATTTCGTTTTTAGGGTACAAAGGTGCAGATATTGTTGAGAAACTTGATAAGAGAGGAATTTGTACTTCAAGCGGTTCTGCTTGTAGTGCTGGACTTCCAATGCCTTCGTCTGTTTTGATGAATATGACTCATAATGTTAGGATTGCAGAGAGTTCTCTTAGAGTTACTTTTGGGAAAGAAAATACTGCAGAGGATGTTGAGCAGTTGGTGTATGCACTTACAGATATTTTAGGAAAAAAGTAATGATAATTTGTTGAAAGTATTTGCAGTACGTTTTAAGAATTACGGTATGGTTGAAGTGTATTTAAGTAAAAAATAATGTTGTTATTTAGTTGAAAATATTAAAAATAGATTGGTATGATATTTAATCCAAATAAGATTATTGTTAGAATAAATTAATATAAATACAGGAGCAGGAGTTTTATAGGTGTTAATAAAAAAATAATAGCGGACTTTTTAAAGTCCGCTATATGATATATTTTAATTAATTTTCATCATTGTGCATTTGTTCTACAATTCTTTCAGCTTCGTCACGAGCTGTATTTTTTCTTTTTTTAGATTTCTTGTCATCTGACATTACATCTTTTATAGAACCTAAACTGCTAAGAGCAGATGTTGCTTCGAATGGAATGAATATTTTATTTGCATCACCTTTTGCAACTTCTTCAAGAGCTTCTAATGATTTTAATTGAACAAGTTTATCATCTGGGTTTGCTTCTTTAATTGCATCATAAACCATTTGAATTTCTTTTGCTTTTGCTGCAGCTACTTGTTTGATTGCATCAGCTTCACCAGTAGCTCTTCTGATTTTAGCTTCTCTGTCTGCTTCTGCATCTAAGATTGCAGCTTCTTTTCTACCTTCAGCAAGTGTGATTGCAGATTGTCTTTCACCTTCAGCTTGAAGAATTAAAGCTCTTTTATTTCTTTCTGCGTTCATTTGTTTTTCCATTGCATCTTTAATATCTGGTGGAGGAGTAATATCTTTAATTTCAACTCTATCTATTCTACATCCCCATTGGAAAGTTGCTTCATCAAGGATTTCTTTTAATTTTTCGTTTATTGAATCTCTTGAACTGAATGTTTCATCTAATTCCATTTTACCAACGATATCACGAATTGTTGTGATTGATAAATATTCAATACCTTTTTTCAAAGATTGGATTTCGTATACTGCTTTTGCAGGATCTATGACTTTATAGAATACAACTGTGTCAATTGTTATTGTAACGTTATCAGATGTTATAACTTCTTGTGGTTGAACATCCATAGTTTGTTGTTTCAAACTTACAACTGATCTTACTTGATCTATAAAAGGTATAATAATTGTTAAACCTGCATCTGCTGCTTTGTGAAATTTACCTAATCTTTCAATTATATACACTTCAGATTGTCTAACTACTTTGATTGATTTTACTAGTATTACGATTAATAATACAACTAATATTAATAGAAAAATTTTCATATTTTCCTCCCTAAAATTATATAATATTTATTTTAAATGTAATTTTTTCCATAGTTACATTACAATTATAGCACAGAAATGCCTAGAAATAAAGCTTTTTTTCAAAAAAAACAATATTTTTATTAATTAGTATTTAATAAAAGATATTTTTATGATATAAATATAAAAGACAAATTGTGACAGGTTTTTTAAGAAATCTGAGAAAGAGATAAATAAATGAGTAGAAAAAGCAAAAAGAAAATGAAGTTAAGAATTAGAAAAAATAGTTTATTGAGCAAATTAGTTATAGTAGCTATTTTATTGGTTATTGTTTTAAACATCTTGAGATATGCGGCATACTTTAAAAAAGATGATAATTCTAAGTTAATTGTTATGATTCAAAATGATACAAATGCTGAACTAGTTCATGATGTTTATGTTGATGAGAATAATGTAGTTTATTTTTCAGAAGATGATATAAAAAAATATTTTGATAAAGAATTATATTATGAAAAAGATGAAAGTAATTTGAGAAGATATATATCAATTTCACAAAATAAAATATTGGAGATTACAGAAGGAAAAAATAATATGTATGTAAATAGTACATTTACAAAAATTAAAGGTAGTGTTATTTCAAGAGATGGTGTATTTTATTTCCCACTTTCAGAATTGACTGATGTTTATAATATTGACGTTGAGTATATAAAAGATAAAAATAGATTGAATATTGATAAGTTAGATGAAGAAAAAAATGTGGCTACTGTTAACAGAGATACAAAGTTGAAGTATAAAATGACTGGAATTTCTAAAACTGTTGAGAACTTGGCACAAGGGGATAAGGTTACTATACTTGGTGATGTAAATCAAAAGTGGATAAAGGTTAAGACAAAGGATTATCAAATTGGCTATGTTAAGAAATCAAAATTAATTGATTTTACACAGGAAAGAGATAATCTAGAGCTTTCTATCCAAGATTTTTCAAAATTTGATTTAAAAAATGATATAATAATTGAGATAAATGATTCTACATATAGTGATTTTAATGATAGAATTGCTGATTATGAAACGAGAACAACGTTGGCTCAAGAGATTAATTCAAAAGTTGCTAAGGAGATTACAACCAATAAAGAGCTTTCTTCAAAAAATATTGGTATAAAAATGAATATTACTTCTGTTTCTAATAATGATAATTATTATAGATTTTTAAAGGAATTAAAGGCGTATATTAATTCTAATGGATGTTTTTTAATTGTTGTTAATCAACCAAGTTTTGATGCTAATACAATAAAAGACATTGCAAATATAGTGGTATAGGAGGATTTATGGAAAGAAGAGAAAATGGAAGAATTCGAATTGGAATGGTAATACTGTTATTGTTAATAATTGTTATTGTGGCTGGAGTTGGTGTTAATTTTTGGTACAAGTCTGAGATTAAGCCAGTTCAATCAAATAGTGAGAAGGTTGTAGTTGAAATTGTAGGTGGAAGTGGTATTTCAAAAATTGCATCTCAACTTAAAGAGAATGGCTTAATAAAAAATGCTGATGCTTTCAAAATTTATTGTAAGTTAAATAAGAGAATTGCAATGCAAGCTGGAAAGTATGAATTGGATAAGAATATGTCTGTTGCTGATATAGTTGCTCAACTGGAAAAGGGAAATATTGTTGATGAGACTGTTACAATTACTTTTCCAGAAGGTAAAAATATGAGATGGATTGTTTCAACGATAGCTGATAAAACAAACAATTCTGAAAATCAAGTTTATGAATTATTATCTGATGAGGAATATTTAGATACGTTAATTGATAAGTATTGGTTTATTGATGATGATATTAAAGATGAAGATATTTATTATTCATTAGAAGGATATTTATATCCAGATACATATATTTTTGAAAACAAAGATGTTGATGTTAAAACTATATTTGAAAAAATGTTAGATAAAATGGATACTGTTTTAACTCCTTACAAAGATGAGATTAAAGAGAGTGATTATTCAGTTCATGAAATTTTATCTTTAGCTTCTGTTGTTGAGCTTGAAGCTAAAAATGAGGAAGATAGAGCTGGTGTTGCTGCTGTATTTATTAATAGATTAAATAAAAAAATGGCTTTGCAAAGTGATGTTACAACATATTATGCTTTAAAAATTGATATGAGTGAGAGAGATTTAACTGCAAATGAGCTTGCTACGAAAAATCCATATAATACTCGTTCTACAACAATGAATGGTAAGATTCCTGTTGGCCCTATTTGTATGGTTAGCGAGTCTTCAATTAAGGCTATTTTAGAGCATGATGATACTGATAATTTATTCTTTGTTGCTGATAAAAATGGTAAGGTTTATTTTTCAAAAACTAATGCTGAGCATGAAAAGAAGATAAATGAATTGAAAGATAGTGGACTTTGGTTTACATATTAATTTTAGAATAAGTATTGACAAAATTGGGAAAACTGAGTAAAATAGATTTTAATTTGAATATTTTATGCGTTGATGGCACAAAGCAATTGTGATAGAAGACTAGAAAGAGAGAATTACCGTGGCTGAGAGTAATTTTGGTTGAAGTGATTGTGAAACATGTTGGAGCATTTTTTATAGAGTGGGAAATTTTATTTTCAATTAGGGTGGTACCACGGAAGGTTAAGCTTTCGTCCCTTGGTGTATAGTCCAAGGACGAAGGCTTTTTTTGATGAATTGAAGATATTGCCCAATTACGTCGTTAAAAGTGAATTTAAATGCGGTCACGTATACGCATACGCTCCCTTGCTTTTAAATTTACTTTTGCCTAGTACTTGGAACAATCTTTTCAATTCATTGAATAGAAGATATTATCTCAATTACATCGTTAAAGGCAAATTTAAATGCGGTCACGTATGCGCTTCCTTGCTTTTAAATTTACCTTTGCCTAGTATTTGGAGCAATCTTTTCAATTCATTGAATAGAAGATATTATACAATTACGTTGTTAAAAGCAAATTTAAATAATGTTAATAAAAAAATATATATAAATTAAAGGGGTGGAGTTATGAACGAATACAGAACTTATACTTGTAACACTATTAGAGAAAAAAATGTTGGTGAGCATATTAAGCTTGCTGGTTGGATTCAAACTATTAGAGATTTGGGTGGTGTAATTTTTATTGATTTGCGTGATCAATATGGTATTACTCAGATTGTTGCTTCTGGTAATGAGGAGTTAGTTGATTTTGCAACTAGAATTCCTATTGAGTCTACTATTTCTGTTGAGGGAACTGTTAGACTTAGATCAGAGGATACTATTAATGAGAAATTGGATACTGGTTTGGTTGAGTTGTTTGCTGAAAAAATAGAAATTTTAGGTAAGAGAACTAAACAGTTACCTTTTGAAATTGAGTCTAGTAGGGACGTTCGTGAGGATTTAAGATTACAATATAGATTTTTAGATTTAAGAAATGAGAAGTTAAAAAATAATTTAATATTAAGAGCAAAAGTTATTCAATTTATGAGAGAGCAAATGGTTAAGAAAGATTTCTTGGAGGTTCAAACTCCAATTCTTACAAGTTCATCTCCTGAAGGTGCTAGAGATTACTTAGTTCCAAGTAGAATTTATCCAGGAAAGTTTTATGCACTTCCTCAAGCTCCACAACAATTTAAACAATTATTGATGGTTGCTGGAATTGATAAATATTTTCAAATAGCTCCATGTTTTAGAGATGAGGATGCTAGAGCAGATAGAACTCCAGGTGAATTTTATCAATTAGATATGGAAATGGCTTTTGCAACTCAAGAAGATGTTTTTGCTGTTATGGAAGATGTTGTCTATAATGTGTTTAAGGAGTTTTCAGATAAGAAAATAGCTGAATATCCATTTCCAAGAATTCCATATAGAGAGGCTATGCTTAAATATGGTTCAGACAAGCCTGATTTAAGAAACCCACTTGTAATTCAAGATGTTTCTGATATTTTTGAAAAAATAGATTTGAAAGTATTTAATGGGAAAATTGTTAGAATTATTTCTGTACCAGATGGTGCAAGCCAACCTCGTACATGGTTTGAGAATATGACAGATTTTGCTATAAAGGAATGTAAAGCAAAGGGATTAGCTTGGCTTAAGGTAGGAGATGATAGATCTTTACAAGGACCTATTGCTAAATTTATTGATGATGAATCAAGAGAAGCATTGCTTACAAAAACAAATACAAATGCTGGTGATGCAATATTCTTTATTGCTGAGCATGAGCCTGTTGTTTCAAAACTTGGTGGACAAATTCGTGATGAGCTTGGAAGAACATTAGGTTTAATTGATGATTCTGTTTATAAATTCTGCTGGATTGTTGATTTCCCAATGTATGAGAGAGTTGATAATGGAAAAATTGAATTTTGTCATAATCCATTTTCAATGCCTCAAGGTGGAATGGAAGCTTTAGAGACTAAAGAGCCTTTAGATATTTTAGCATATCAATATGATATTGTTGGAAATGGTATAGAGCTTGCTTCAGGTGCTGTTAGAAATCATTCACCTGAGATAATGATTAAAGCTTTTGAAATAGCTGGTTATAAGGAAGAGACTATATTAGAAAAATTCTCTGCTTTGTATAATGCATTTCATTATGGTGCTCCACCACATGCTGGAATTGCACCTGGAATTGATAGAATTATAATGTTGCTTGCTGGTGAGGAAACAATTAGAGAGATACAAGCTTTCCCAATGAATGCTAAAGCTCAAGATTTATTGATGGGAGCACCTGCAAGGGTTACACAAAAGCAATTAGATGAAATTCATATAAAAATTAATGAAAGAAAATAGAATAAGTTTGAATCACCTTCATAAAAATTATGAAGGTGATTTTTTGTGGAAAATAAAGGTGTGGTTTATATAGATTATTTAAATAGTTATACTGAGGTGACTAAGAGAAAACTTCCAAAGTGGCTTAGCTGGTGCGTTTACAAGTTATGTAATTATTTTGGATTTATAAAAAAGAATGATAATTTTTTTACTTTAATTGCTGAACAGAGTGATGTTATAAATGAAAAGATATTAAATAATTTATATGAGAAATTGTTTGAACTTGATATAAAGACTGTTGTTTGTGCGGAGTTGTTGCTAAAAAATAAACGATTTGTAAAGTGGCTTAGAGAAAAAGAGGTGGAGATACTTGATGGTAGGTGGTTATTTAGGTTTTTGCCATATGATATTTTCAGTAAAATTGCATATATAAAAAATGTTAAGAAAAGTGATTTGGAAGTTTCGATTTTAGTTAATAAGCCTACTGAATTGAGTAATCAAAATGCTGTTGAGTTTGCGAAGGAGTGTAAGATTTTAAATATAATTACTAATGATGTGAATGCTTTTAGAGTGCTTGAGAAAAAGATGCTAGATGAGTATGGGATTATAATTAATGTTTCTACTAATAAGGAAAAAAGTTGTTCAAGATCTGATTTGATTTTTAATTTTGATTTCAATCAAAAAGATTTAAAAAAGTGTAAGATGAATAATAGAGCTGTGCTTGTGCAACTTGATAAAGACAAATTTGTTAGAAATGATGGTGTAACAATTAGGTTTGTGAAACTAAATATTCCATATAAATATGAAGAGATTGCGAAAGTTTATAGGCATTTTAATGAAGAGATTTTGTATGAAAGCTTTTTATATTATAAAACTTCGTATAAGAATGTGAGGAAGATTTTGAAAAGGGATGGAGTGGATATAAGGTATTTTATTGGAAATAATGGAAAAATTGAATTTAATGAGTTTAGATTGTAAATAAAACGTAACATATTTTTTATAGACTATTGTATTGCTTTTTTGTTATTATTAATATGTGAAATAAGGAAGAAAAAATATACTAAGAAAGGAAGATAAAGATGAAAAGAAACGTAGGAGTAAAATTGTGCGTGGTAGTTCTTATTGCTTTAATAGTTTATAGTATGCTTGCATCATCTGCAATGGCTTTAACTAGAGAAGATGTTATTACTAAATTTTTAGCACAGAAAGATATTAAAGATTTTAAAGAGAGTATGAGTTATGAGGTGAATGTTACATCAAATCAAAAAGCTGGAATAGATGTAAAGATAGCTATGGGAGTTGAATCATATGAAAACTCATTTACCTTTGATGGTTCTACTTGTAAAATTACTTTAAAATCCAGTGAAGACGAATTAGGAAAAAAATTATTAAAAAATATGTGGGCTGCATGTGCTGAAATTGGAAATGAGAATGGAGTAAAAACAGAAGCTATTACAGGAGAATCTGGTGAAAATGCTTTAGATACATTCTGGACAAAATTCACAGAAAAAGTTAATAATGGTGAAGATACATATGTTGCATATGGCGTAAAGATTGAAAAAGATTCAAATGATTCTTATGTTGGAACTATTAATACACAAATGTATAAAGTTGATTTAACTGATTTAACTTCAACAAGTTATGAAAGCAAAACTAATAATAAAACATCAAATAATACAAGTAATACTACTACAAAAGAGTATACTTCAAATGTAACAAGAATTCCTAACGCAGGAAATAATCAAGAAGTTATAAATGTATTTAGAGTTATTGCTTTTGTTGCTGTTGCTGCAATTATTGCTTTTTCAGTTTACAATGTTAAATCAAAGAAATAAGAGATGAAGAAATGGGAAAGTTTGAGAAGTGTGCAATATATATTGTTTTAGTGTTAATTATTGTAATATGTTTAGAAATAATTAATGTATTTCAAAAATCTACAACAGATTATGATGAAGAAACATATTCAAAAGTGTATGACCAGTATAATGCTATTGAAGAAGAAAATGATGAATATGGGGTTAGTAGAATTCCAGAGGAAAATTCTGAGGAAAAACAAGTAGATGATAATTTGGTATTGGGGACTATTGAAATTCCTAAGATAGGTATTTCTTATCCAGTAATATCAACGACTACAGCTGAGTACTTAAAAATTGCACCTACTAAATTGGCTGGTGTAGGATTGAATGAAAAAGGTAATTGTTCAATAATTGGTCATAATTATGAAAATGATAAATTTTTTAGCAAGCTTGGAGATCTTTCTAAAGATGATGTTGTTTATATAAAGGAAAAGGATGGCATGAAAAGGGTTTATAGTGTTACAGAAAAGAAGGAGATATCAGCAAATGATGTTTCATGCTTAGAGCAAAATACTAATGATAAAAGGCAAGTCACATTGATTACTTGTACAAATGTAAAAAACAAAAGATTGGTAGTAAAATGTGAAGAATTTGTTTAAAAAACCTTGACAAATTGTGAAATTAATACTATTATAAATGGCGTTAATATCTTTTAGAGAGGAGACTGATAATATGGAAGAAAATAGAGAAATATTATTAACACAAGAAGGATATGATAATTTAGAAAACGAGTTAGAATATTTAAAAACTGAGAAAAGAACTGAAATTGCAGAACGTATTAAAGTTGCATTAGGTTTTGGTGATTTATCAGAAAATTCTGAATATGATGAAGCAAAGAGTGCTCAAGCTGCTAATGAAAATAAGATTGCTGAGTTAGAAAATAAAATTAGATTTGCTAGAATAATTGATGAATCTGAAATCGATACAAAGACAGTTCAAATAGGAAATATTGTAACTGTTCATGATGAAGAATTTGATGAGGATGTTCAATATACAATTGTTGGTTCAACTGAGGTTGATCTTGCTCAAAATAAGATTTCTAATGAATCACCAATGGGTGCTGCATTACTTGGTGCTAAAAAGGGTCAAGTGGTTTCTGTAGATGCTCCTGCTGGTGTTATGAAGTATAAGATTTTGGCTATAAAGAAATAATTGTTTTTTAAGCTGTGCTTTTATGGCACAGCTTTTTTTGTGGTGTAAAGAAACTATACATATTAAATTTTTATTTTCGACTAGTATTAATTATAGAAAAAGAAAATATTATATTGATTTTTAGTTCCTTGCTAAAATATTTTCCCACCTACTAAACTTCGTTTAGAAGGTTAGGGAAAAAC
>OLGZ01000204.1_pt1 | contig 54605 bp, 57 predicted proteins | sample 1605981 | NCBI WGS metagenome assembly OLGZ01 (sample SAMN03283291) | human gut metagenome | biome: human-associated habitat; material: feces | host: Homo sapiens | place: Peru | collected 2012
TCAGGGTTCAGGGTTCAGGGTTCAGGGTTCAGGGTTCAGGGTTCAGGGTTCAGGGGTGTGGTGGCGGCTTCGCCGCAATTATAAGAGGCGATGCCCGAAAGTAGTATTCAAGTTACTAGTCACTCGAGCTTCCTAATCCCTAGCTACTGATTCCAAGTCACCAGCCACTCATCCCTAGAAATGCTTCAAGAACCATCCGAGAACGGACTCCCATTTCTGATTCGCATCGAAGCGCCACTTATCGAGACCTGTTAGTTCGCTCGAGTAGATGAGGCTTTCTTTTCCATCCTTGTGCGATGTGATGATGAGGTGCTCGAAGACGCCGTCATAGACATCATCTGCGAGATTTCTCTGGCTCCATGCCTGACTGTTCCAGCCGGACCAAAGGCCGATTTCCCTTCCCGTCATCTCCGGTGCTTCGACATGGACCGCTTCCTTCCCGTCCAGAAGAACTGTCACCTGATCTCCTCTCATGCGGATCTCCAGCTCGCGGTCAAGACGGGCATGGAAACTCTCCGGTGCTTCATATTCCTTCTCTCCGTCTTTGACGGACGAGGCCTCCCGATCCCTCGTCTCTTCCATGCGGGCAGCATAGAGCTTCGCCTTGTCGGTCGTATCTGCATAGCGGGTGAGTGCAGCAAGGACGCCCATACGCACGCGTTTTTTATCCTCTTCGATGGAAATTGGGGTCTCCCCGTCAAGGACGGAAATCTTTTCTTCAAAGAGCTTCTTCTCTCCAGCGCCTTTTCTCACAGCAATCACCAGCTTCCCCTGCTCGATACCGGCAGAAAGACAGGAGGTGAAGTCCTTATTCCCACGGAAGAGGACCTTCTGCCCGCCGAAGGAATTGCCCTCGAGACGGACTTTGATGTCTACATCTCCATAGCTGTAGTGATTTTTGAGCCGCATCAGGCCTTCCTTTTCAGGGAGAGAGGTCAGGATGATGCTTTCTTCCTTGTACTCCCCTGCGCCTTTCAGGATCTCCCAATCCTCTATGCGGGTATCGCCCCGCTTGAAGGTGATATCCTGCTGCTTCGTATCATACTTGATGCGCATCAGCAGATGATTCACCGGCCAGTATGGCTGCGGCTGCATGCGCGTGAGATCGTAGAGCGAGCTGTTTCTCTGGTTGAAGGAGTAGCCCTCGCGATTGAAATTCATCGTAAAGAGCTTGCGGATCCATTTTTCATTTTCGTAGGAAACACTCGCTGCATTGCCGAATTTCCCTGTATTCGCATGCATCAGGACATAGACCTGCGGCACGTAGCCCAGATGCTCCTGATAGAGCTCCGCGACGCGGCTGTAGTCATAGCCGATGCGCCGCTTCATATGATCCAGCGTTTCGACCGGGATGCGGTCTTTATCGCGGATGTAGTCCATGAGATAGTGATTGTAGTCACGTCCGAGGTACGGACGCATCATCGCATAGGTCAAGGGATCGATCTCTCCGATGAAATTGTGATAGCGATCGTACACATTGATATATTCCAGCCGGTAGCCATTCGTCCCCAGCTCCCAGAAGGTGGAGTCTGTCATGTCCTTCAGGTCCGACGGGCGAAGGAATTTCGGATCCTCGTGGTCAAATTTCTCCGGGTATGTCATCATGACGCCCTTGAAATTCAGATCTTCGATGATGTCGTCAGCGAAGATCGCGGTATCGCGCCGCCCATCTTCGAACATCAGGTACAGTGCCTTCTCAGGAAGAGGCTGGCCTTTTTCATAGTACTTCTCGATGTCTTCCTGCGTGATGGTCACGTAGCCATTGTCCTTCAAGGCCTTCAGATGCTCGCGGAGCTGCTTTCCCCCGATCAGTGTCGAGGTGTCTCCGATGCGGTCGACGCCGAAGTACGAAAGCGCGATGAAGCCCGTATCGGTCGTGGGACTCACCTGACTCTCAGTATAGGGCTGGTATGTCTTTCCATGGAAAAAGAGGGTATAGAGCAGGTAGAGCGCCGCGATGACGAAGGCGATCTCCACCAAGGTCCGCGCCCGCTTCACGCGGTTCTTATGTCGGGTATACGATTCCTCCCCCAGCGTCATGGCTTCTCACCTGCTTTCTGTTCCGCTTTGTGGTGCTTTTTCATTTCCTTCTTCTTTTTCTTCTCGGCCTCCCGCACATCTGCCGGCGTCATGCGCGTACCCCAGGTATCTTTCCAGAAGGTGAACCATGCGACCGGCATCTGCCAGAGCAGGACTGCTTCATAGTAGAGGCAGAACCAGATCCCAAAGACCCATGTGGAGCTTTTTCTGAGGAAAAGCTGCGCCATACTCATCAGCATCGCCATGAGCGCCATACCGACGAGGAACGTCGTCGGGAAGACGCGGTGCATGAGCGGGATGTAGATCAGATTGTAGATCACAACGATCGGAGCAGCGATCGGAACGATAAGCCCAAAGTAGAAGGAGAGCGCCATGAGTGGCTCCTTCTTCCACATATAGCGCGCAGCGATGAGGGATTCACGCAGCCATGAGCGCTTCCAGCGCATCTGCTGTTTCAGAAAAACCTTGTAGCTCTTCGGTACGATGGTCTCGCAGATCGCCGTATCCTGATAGGTCGTGCGATTGTGACGCAGAATGAAATTCGTCAGACTGCGATCATCGCCGAAGGTCGCCTTGCGTCCCAAAAACTTCTGATGAATCCACGCATCGCAGTATTTTTCGACCAGATCCTTCCGGTAGCAGGAAAGCGGCCCCGAGAGGCAGGTCGCCGCATCGAAGAAGCCTTCCGCCGCCTTCATGATGCGGAATGCGATATAGTAGCGCACCGCCTGCATCTTCGTGAGCGAATTCGTATAGGTATTCGCCACATCCGTCCGCCCGCAGACACCGCCCATTTCCTTATCCTTGAAAGGCTGCACGACATTTCTGACCGCAAAGGGCGAGAGGAAGGAGTCCGAGTCGACAAAGACCAGAAGCTCATGCTTTGCCAGTGTCAGCCCGCGCGCAAGAGCTTCTCGCTTGCCGCCATTCTGCGGCTGCACGAAGCAGGTGAGCCGGTCACGAATGTGCGCCGAAGGGTCATCCTCGTCGAGCTTTCGGATGAGTTCTTCCACCCTCTCCACGGAACGGTCCGTCGAGCAGTCATCCACAACGATGACCTGCAGCTTATCCGGCGGATAGTCCTGATTCATACAGGAAAGCACCGTCCGCTGGATCCATGTCTCTTCATTGAAGCAGGGGACGATGATCGAGACGCCGGGCGTGAAATGAATATCTACCGGAACCGGCTTGTAGAAGATCGCAAAGAAATAGCGAGTAAGCAAAAATCCCGCTGTGATGATGCTATATAAGTAAAGAAACTTATTGAATCGGAAGTAAATGACCGACTCCGAACGCATGAGAAGGATCACAAGCGAGATACAGAGCAAAAGAAATGCAGAGACCGCGATGAGGTACTTTCCCCGCTTCGACTGATAATACTGGACCAGCGACTTACTGAAATGAAGTCCCAGCGCAAGATGCCCCTCTTTGTCGAAAGCACGCACGACTTCCGCAGAAAGCCCCTTCACCTTCATCTCATAGCCTTCCGGCATATCCCCGGGACGGATCTCAAAAGACAGCATCGCCTCTTTCGGCAGATCTGTCCCCGCTTTCTCATCGTCAGTGATAAAGAGCATACCCGTCGAGGAGATATCCATACATGTCCCGCTGACCACCCTCTTCTTTCCTGCAGCTGTATACGTGAGACGTACCGGGATCTTCACCTTGAAGCGGCGGCCTGCCTCCGCACTGGCGACGTATTTCTCATAATCCTGATCCCGCCGGATCTTATCTTGTTCACTCGCCTGACGACGGTCCGCATTCGTCCGCCGTCCTGTGACATCCGGCACATAGGGAAGAAGACGCCTGTCCTCCTTTAGTTCCTGCAGTCTGTCATCTGTACTCATGGGTATTCTCCAATCTATGAGAGGAATGAAAATAGGCGCAAAAGATCCTATGGGCTCCAAGGGTGGTGCGCTGCACCATATCCCCGTCGCCAAGGCTGCCCCTATTCTCCGGCTCCTTAGTCCCCCGTCACTCTTATACTCTCCAAGCCTCTAAGCTCATAGCCATCTTCCTTGAGCGCATCAATGAGCCAGGAGACCTCCTCCGCCATATCACGAGGCGCCGGCCGATCTATGAAGTCGCTATCCCTGATGGTCGGTTTCTTATCAATGGCGGGCTTCTCATCATAGGCTCCCTGCTCTTTCACCTTGATATCGAGCGGACGATTCACTTCAAAGGCGATGATGCTTCCGGGCTTTAATCTCTTCACGATCTCTTTGGCATCGGATGCGCTCTTCAGCTGTCCCCTTCGGATGGTGACGCTGCTCTCCAACGCATACTTCACCCCGCACGCACCGAGGATCTTCAGCAGGTCATCGGTATACTTCGTATTCGGCGCTTTGAAATAGAGAGGCTTACTGCCTTCCATCAGATGAATGGCTTTCTGCGTCTTGACCACCGAAGCAATGGCCGCCTCCGGCTTCAACGTTTCAAATCTCGGCCTTCCCAGCCAGGTATAATTCCCGATCAGAGCGCCTTTCTTATGCAGCATCTTCATCCCCTGCTCTTCATCAAGCACATTCTGCCCTTCTGCAAAGAAGGCAGCCTCACTTTCTTCTTTTTCCAGAAGGTCTGTCAGCTTCTCGATCATCGGTCGATCCGGCAGTCCCGAGAAGAAGAGATACATCCTTTTCTCCTCCCCGCCCGGCGGTTTCAGAATTTTCGCCTTCGGGCAGCTATCCTTCTGATAAAGCGTCAGTGCATCCTTAATCTCCCGATCGGCGGAAAACCCGCTAGATAAGTCTGTCACATACGCCTCGCTCTGCGCCGAAGAAGCCAGATACTGGTGCAGCCCGTAGCCGCCCCCACCGATCACGGCGGCGGCAAGGACTAAGATGGCAATGGTTTTGATACGCATAATTTCCTCGTTGGTAAAATGGCTCAAGGTTAGCCCTTGGGGCGGCTCGTCCATAGATCGCGGATGCAATCTTAGCTTGAATGATAAATTAGAAATGAGAAATGCGAAATGATGGTGCGGCGCATAAGAATATAGAAGCGCCGCAGAGTGTAAATAGTGGCGATGCCATGAGCTGGCATTCCGGTCACTAGTCACCAGTCACTTGAGATTCCTAATCCCTAGCCACCAGTCACAAGTCACTAGCTACTCATCCCCGCTTTCACACTTTTTGGGGTATCCCTTTCTCGTATCGTCATCGAAAGCGTAGCCGAGAGGCTTTCTTGCACTGCGGTCAGTATCACATAGGCACTGTATGGAAACGACACCTTGGTGCTACGTATTTCTGCTTTCGCACATCCATCGTTTATCGGTCTGCAAAGAAGATTTCTCGCTTTCGCTCGAAATGACGATACGAGAAAGTGACTCGTCACCCTGCGCCCCTAATCCCTAGCCACTGGTCACTCATCCCTGCTTTCAAACCTTGAGGGATATCCCTTTCCCGTATCGTCATCGGAAGCGCAGCCGAGGGATCTTTCTTGCACTGCGGTCAGTATCACATAGGCACTGGCCGGGAAACAACGCCTTGGTGCTGCGTATTTCTGCTTTCGCACACCCATCGTTTATCGGTCTGCAAAGAAGATTTCTCGCTTCGCTCGAAATGACGATACGCGAGAGTGACTCGTCCCCCTGCGCCCCTAATCCCTAGCCACTGGCCACTCATCCCTGTTTTCAAACTTGTGGGTTAGCCTCTGGGGCGTGCCGTCCCTGGGCGGCGAATGAAAACCTCGCTTGCATGAGAAATTAGAAATGAGAAATGGTGGTGGCGACTTCACCGCTTACTATGAATAGCCTTCCCCTCGAGGGGAAGGCTACATAGGTGCGGCACTGCGTGCCGTTTTTTATAAAGGGCGATGCCTGAAGCGCGAATAGCGAGCTATTTAAGGAAGGTTATGACGAAGCTATGGATAAAAATTCTTGTAAAGTCTGACTCTGCGATTGAATCAGCGTTTCCCTAGAACCCAAAATAAAAAATCCCACAGTCCTAAGACCATGGGATTTCTCTCTCGGAAAATTAAGCCTTTTCTTCCATCTTTTCCTTGTAAGCTTCTTTTGCTTCTTCTCTAGCTTCAGCAGCAGCTTCTTTAGCTTCTGCAGCTTTTTCAGCAGCGATAGCAGCATTTACGTTTGCGTTCAGACGGGATTTTTTACGAGCAGCAGCATTCTTGTGGATCACGCCTTTTTTAGCAGCGCTGTCAATGATGCTTACAGCAGCACGAAAAGCTTCGTCTTTATTTTCAGAGTTAGCAGCAGCGACAGCCTTCTTGATAGCGCCGTGAATCTGGGATTTAACAGCAGCGTTAGCAGCTTTCTTAGCAGCGTCCTGTCTCATGCTTTTCATATTGGATTTAATCTGTGGCAATGGTTTCACCTCCCGTCTGCATTATTCATACCAAAGTATTTTATCATAAAGGACGAGTGATAGCAAGGTCGTTTGGAAAGAAAATTTAGAGAAACGTTTCCTGCAGGCTCTATGGGTGCAGTGCATGGTGCGGATATACGGCAAAATCCCTTTCCTAGAAACGGCGTCTCTGTTCCTTTATGCGTTATGCAGCATCCGCTCGCCTTCCTATAAAAAAGGACATGCGATCTCTCACACGTCCTTTTCATGCTCTTACAGCGTCAGCGCTCTTTCGAAATGTTCCTTCAGGACTTTGATAGAAGCCTGGAGTTCCGCATTTTCTTCATCTGTCAGATGCAGCTCGATAATGTCTTCTACGCCATCCTTGCCGATCTTGACCGGTACAGAAGCGAAGCTGTCTTTGATGCCGTACGGGCCATCGAGGTATACAGAGACCGGCAGCACCTTGTGTTCATTGTGGTAGATCGCGCGGACCAGTTCTGCCGTTGCGGACGTGACACCGAATTCCGTGCAACCCTTGGTCGTATTTTCCACATAGCCTTCACGGTGTACCTTTTCCAGGATGACATCCTTCGGATCCATCTTGTAAAGCTCCGGCTTTTCAGCGAGCAGTTCATCCAGCTTCTTGCCGGCGACCGTGACATGGCTCCACGGGATCATGCTGGAGTCCCCGTGTTCACCCAAGAGGTACGCGGTGAGCGAGCGGCGGTTGATCTTCAGCTGGTCAGACAGCTGGTACTGCAGACGAGCGGAGTCGAGCGCCGTGCCGGAGCCGATGATCTTATTCTTCGGATAGTCCAGCTTGTACTGGATATATTCTGCGATGATATCGCATGGATTGGAGATCGAGATGATGATCCCGTCAAAGCCGGACTTTTCGATGAGCGGCAGGAATTCCTTCGTCGTCGCGATGCCGCCATCCATCATATCGAGGCGGGTCTGTCCCGGCAGACGTGGCTTGCCGGATGCATTGATCATGATGTCTGCATCCTTCATGTCATCGATCGTACCTGCATACGCTTCGAAATGATGCGGCTGGTAGCTGACCGCATCCATCAGGTCGAGGGATTCGCCCATCGCCTTGTCATTATTCACGTCGTAGAAAACGACTTCATCCGCCAGCCCCTGTACCGCGAGCTGCAGTCCCAGATGAGAGCCGACATTACCGGCGCCGATGATTCCTACTTTTCTTGTCTTGATTGCCATATTCTTCTACACTCCTTTGCTTCATTTTCTGGCATTGATATAGAATTATTCCTATATGTCATTCTATCATGTACTTATGAGATGACGTATGCATATTATACTACGGATCTTGAAAATTGGAAATAGAAAAGAGCAGCGCTATCAGAAAAAGCCTCTCCTCATAGACGCCGCCGAGAGAGCTTTTCGTTGACCGCTCGCTGTTTCCTTCGCGAATGAAACGCCGTGAGCCAAGAGCGTATGGAGTACCGTGTTTCCCATTTTCCGATGCTCTCCCGTTTCTTCTTGACCGCAAATGAAAAAGATTTCTCGCTTGCGCTCGAAATGACACGCGTGAGAAGGTCGCCCCTCATCATCTTTCACACCACCACATAGAGTTATGCCTCTGCGAAGTACTCTATCCTGCGCCTTTGTAAGACTATCCCTCCTCTCGTATCGTCATCCCGAGCGTAGCCGAGGGATCTTTGTTGCAATCCTCTTCCTCACCAGCTCTGCTGATCCGTTTGCATGAAGCACCGTATCCCACATTCTTGGAGTATCAGGCTTCCCGTTTCCGTTCACACGCATACACCGTCTTACCGCAAACGAAAAAGATTTCTCGCTTTCGCTCGAAATGACGGTACAGGGAAAACGGTATTCTCGCATCGCTTCCTTTCTCACGAGGAAAGGCTTTGTCTGTCGCCATTGGCCGAAGCAAGTCATTCTGCTGCTTATCAGAAATAAAAAAAGAGCACTGCCATCGGGCGATGCTCTTTTTGACCTTCTGTGCTTATCAAAAGTACTCGTTTCAAACGCGCAAGATCGTTCCTTCGGGCAAGTTCCGCCGAGCCTGTATCCTTATACCAGTTCTGCGAGCTCGAGGATAAGGGCGCGGCTCTTTTCCCAGCCGAGGCAGGGGTCGGTGATGGACTTGCCGTAGACGCCTTCGCCGATCTTCTGATTGCCATCTTCGATGTAGCTCTCGATCATGAGGCCTTTCACGATGCGGGCTACGTCAGAGGAGTAGCGGCGGCTGGCCATGACGTCTTTGGCGATGCGGATCTGCTCCATGTATTTCTTGCCGGAATTGTTATGGTTGCAGTCGACGACGATGGCGGGATTGGCGAGGGTACGTTCTCCATACAGGTCGAGGACCTTCTTCAGGTTCTCGTAGTGGTAGTTCGGCATGCTGGTGCCGAAATGGTTCACGTAGCCGCGGAGGATGGCATGGGCGAGCGGATTTCCTGTGGTGTGGACTTCCCAGCCATGGAAGAGGAAGTCCTGCTCATTCTGCGCGGCTTCGATGGAGTTCATCATGACGGAGAGGTCGCCGGAGGTCGGATTCTTCATGCCGACAGGGATACCGGCGCCGCTTGCGATCATGCGGTGGAGCTGGTCCTCGACGGAGCGCGCGCCGATCGCACCGTAGGAGAGGAGGTCGGAGAGGTAGCGGTGGTTTTCCGGATAGAGGATCTCTTCAGCACCGGTGAAGCCGGTCTCTTCGATGACGTGGACGTGCATGCGACGGATGGCCTTGATGCCTTCCATCATGTTTTCATTGCCTTCGGGGTCCGGCTGGTGGAGCATGCCTTTATAGCCTTTGCCGATGGTTCTCGGCTTATTCGTGTAGACTCTGGGCACGATGAAGAGCTTGTCCTTCACTTCGTCAGCGACTTTCGCAAGGCGCGTGCAGTAGTCGAGGACGGCAGGCTCATTGTCTGCCGAGCAGGGGCCGATGATGAGGAGAAGTCGGTCGTCTTTGCCGGTCATGATGTCCTCGATGGCTTGGTCTCTTTCTGCTTTCAACTTTCTGTATGGTGCGCGCAGCGGGATCTCCTGCTGCACTTCGATCGGTTCCGGCAGTTTCCGGACGAATTTCATCTGTTCTTTCATAGGGTTGGCTCCTTTGGATGGTTGGAAATCGGGTGCAGGGTCACTGTCCCTTAGGGCAGACGTCTGATGTCTGATATCTGACGTCTCCCAGTCTTCAAGTCTTTTCGGCAGTCCTTAGTCGTTCACTCGTTCTATCTTAAACACATTGATCGTATCGACATCCGGGCAGCAGAAGAGGGCCGTGCCCTTCTCCACGCCGCGCTGGGGGATCTCGCCGCCGTAGCGAAGGATATCTACATAGGGGAAGGCGACATGCATCGCCATGGGGCAGAGATTTCCTCTGTCCTTGTCGAAATCCCACGAGTCCCCCACGCGATGTCCGCGGTGGCAAGGACAAGGGCCTTTGCGATCGATGAGCGTGATGCGGATCTTCGGTCTTCTTGGCATCAGTCCAGCACCTCCAGCGAATTTTCAATGGCGATCCCTTTGAAGGTGTCCTGGCTGTCCTTGTTCTTCATAATGAGGAGCTTCACCGCGCCCATCGCTTTCTCGACGGAGCGGATGAGCGGCTCGCCATTCAGAATCTCTCCCATGAAGATGGAAGAGAAAATATCGCCCGTTCCCGGGAAGCGGATCGGCACCATGGTGAAGGTACGGAGGAAATATTCATCGCGCGCGGCATCATAGCCTGCGACAGCGTCTTCCCCATCGACCTTCGCGCTGGTGATGATGACCGAGCCTTGGCTCATGGCATGGAGCTTGTTCAAGAGCGCTTTCGCCTCTTCCCACGTCAGACCTTCTGCCTTGTACGCCGCGCCTGCGATGAGGGCGGCTTCCGTATAGTTCGGCACCATGTAATCCGCATTTCTTGCAAGCTCCCGCATTTCCTTCACGGTCTCTTCGGAAAGGCCGTTGTAGAGATGCCCCTCGTCTCCCATGATGGGATCGACGAATATCTTCGTCCCTGTTTTTCTCTTCTCGCAGCAGTAGGATGAAATCAGATCCGCCTGCTCATGGGAGACGATGAAGCCGGTGGAGATCGCATCGAAGGTAAAGCCTAGCTCCTGCCAGACCTTGAGTGTGTTCCTCATGAAGTGCGTGGTGTCCTGAATTTCAAATTTCCCGTAGTCCAGTGTATTCGATACCAGTGCCGTCGGCAGATTGTAGGTGATGTGACCCATGTGCGCCAGGACCGGCATCATCGCCGCCAGTGCCACTTTGCCGTAGCCGGGAAGATCATTGACAAGAAGAATTTGTTTTCCCATTTGCGTCCCTCTTTTCTCCGCCATTGCGGATGTGATTTGCATTCCATTGTAACATAAAAGGTGTGCGATGGGCAGGGCTTAGTGGTGAGGGATTGGTAGACAGGGATTTGGGTTAACCGGTGGGACGTGTCGTCCTTTGATTGTGGGTGAAAGCACTGTTCGAATGAGAAATGAATGTGGCGCTTTCGCGCATCGATTCAGCCTTCCCCTCAAGGGGAAGGTGCCCCGAAGGGGCGGATAGGGTACCTGCGGTATGAAAGACGGCTGAGCCAAACAGGAAATGCGTCTGCAAACATAGTGGCTCTCACATAAGCACCCGAGCGCCGCTGGCGCGGTTCCCCGTCCCGATGGAAAGGGAAAATCATTCACAGCCAAAAAGCGCGCCCCGAATCACCGGAAGCGCGCTTTTGTTATGTTATGAAAGATGTATGGCGGCTACGGTCATCCCGTATCGTCCTAATCCCTAGCTACTAGTCACCAGTCACTAGTCACTATTTCCCCAGGATCTTCTCTGCGGCGCCCATGACGGCGAGGACGGCGTGTTCAAAAGTAAGTGCGCCCTGGAAGTACATGATATAGGGCGGACGTACCGGGCCGTCAGCAGACATTTCGATCGTGGAGCCCTGTACGAAGGTACCGGCTGCCATCAGGATGGGATCGACGTAGCCAGGCATCGGGCCTGGCACCGGGGTCGCGTCGGAGTCGACAGGCGACCAGCTCTGAATGGCTTCGGCGAATCGGCACATGTTTTCTTCGCTGTTCAAAGCGACCGTCGTGATGAGATCCGTGCGGAGATGTCCCGGCTCCGGCGTCACGGCAAAGCCGAGCTTCTGGAAGACGGCGGCGCAGAATTCTGCCGCCATCACAGCCTGACGGGTCATGTGCGGCGCAAGGAAGAGGCCTTCAAAGAAAGGACGATAGGAAGCGGCGTAGGAGCCCATCTCGTCCCCGAGGCCGGGGACAGTGAGCTGGTGCGCGCAGCGTTCGACGAGGTCTTTTCTGCCGCAGATGTAGGCACCGGTCGGTGCGAATCCGCCGCCGGCATTCTTGATGAGAGAGCCGGCGGTGATGTCTGCGCCAAGCTCGATCGGTTCCTCTTTGTTTGTAAATTCGCCGTAGCAGTTATCCACGAAGCAGATGGCCTTCGGGTTCTTTGCTTTGACGACATCAATGATCTTCTTGATGTCGTCCGGGAAGAGGGAGTTTCTGAGGCTGTAACCGCGCGAACGCTGGATCTCTACGAGCTTGGTGTGCTCATCGACCATGGCTGCGATGCCTTCCAGATCATAGGTGTCGCCTTTGAGCGGCACTTCCTTGTAGTGGACGCCGCGGGACTTCAGATTTCCCGGAGCGTTGCCGGAAATGCCTATGACGCTCTGCATGGTGTCATAGGGAGTACCGACGGCGGAGAGCATGGTATCGCCAGGTTCGAGGAGGGCGAGAAGGACGGTCCCCAGGGCATGGGTGCCGGAGACGAACTGCGGGCGGACGAGAGCGGCCTCGCATTTGAAAACGTCGCACCAGATCTCTTCGAGCTTGCCGCGGCCGGGATCATCATAGCCATAGCCGTAGGACGGTGCGAAATGATAGGCAGAGAGGTGATGCTTACGGAAAGCCTCGAGTACCTTCTGCGTGTTGTAGAGGGAAATTTCTTCCATCTCATGAAAAACAGGCGCACAAAGTTCGAGCGCCTCGTTTTTGATCTGTTTCAGTTTTTTATCCATTGTTATCGTTTAGATCCTCTGAATTGTAGATATAGCGTGCTTGTAGATCAGCTGAGAGCGGTTTTCGCTGACCAAAAGCACGGTAAAGCTGTCGAAGGACTTCACTTTGCCCTTGAGCTGGACACCATTCATCAGGAAGATGCTGACTGGCACGTTTTCCTTTCTTGCTTCATTCAAAAATGTGTCCTGCAGATTCATTTTACCTTCCATCTTGTGATTCTCCTCTAACTTGTGAAATGACATAGGCTAAGATTTCCCTGTACCATATGTCTCCGTCTGATGGTGTTTTTTCCACCCAGTGAATATATGGCATTCGTCTGTACCAGGTCAGCTGTCTTTTGGCGAAGTGACGGGTATTCTTCTGGATCAGCTCCTCAGCTTCTTCCAGCGTGCGCTCACCGCGAACCACAGGGATCATCTCGCGATAGCCGATGCCCTTCATGGCCTGGCAAGCTTCCGGAACGCCCGTTTCCAAAAGTGACCTGACTTCCTCTAAGAGTCCTGCTTCCATCATCTGGTGGACCCGCTTATTTATTTTATCATATAATATCGCCCTGTCCATAGCAATTCCCAAAACCGGGCCGTCATAGATCCGCGTGTGGGCTTTGCCCGCCTCTCTGTCCTTGTTTCCGGAAGAGAGAAGCTCGAGCTTCCTCACCATGCGCTGCGGGTCGATCGGCACGTCTGCGCCCCGCTTTTGAAGCTCTTCGATGAGCGCTTCCTTCCCCTCTTCGGCAAGGAGATGCTCCCAGCGGCTCCTTCCCCCGACCTTGGGAAGAAATTCGTAGCCTTCCAGAAGCGACTGGATATAGAGCCCTGTCCCGCCGACAACGATCGGGATACGGCCCTTCTCATTTTCTTCATGGATGATAGCCTTCGCTTTTTCCTGAAAATCCGCGGCCGAGTAGCTTTCCGTCGGCTCCAGGCAGTCCACGAGGAAATGGGGGACGCCCTCTGCCTCCGCCTTCGTCACCTTCGCTGTCCCGATATCCATGCGGCGGTACACCTGAAAGGCATCTCCGGAGATCACGACCGAGCCCAGCGCTTTCGCGAGGTACACGCCGAGCGCCGTCTTTCCTGAAGCCGTCGGGCCAAGGATGGTGATGAGTTTTTCTTTGGGCATGGTGAAGCTCCTTTCGTAGTGAAATAGTAACTAGTGACTGGTGACTGGTGACTAGGGATTAGGGATTAGGGATTAGGGATGGTGGTGGCGGCTTCGCCGCGAATATGTATGGGGCAATGCCCAAGACTTGGAGACTTTAGAAGTCAGATATCAAATGTCAGATGTCTGACTTCTGATGTCTAATGTCTCCTAGTCTTTTAGTCCAATCCCTCATCTCTGCTTTCAAACTTCGGGGTTCGGGTTTAGCCCATGGGGCGGGGCGCCCTTTGATCGTTTACGAAAGAGGTTCAGCAGGTTCTATAGGTTCAAAGGGGGTGTTGCGGCGCATTTCGTCATCCTGAGCGGAGAAAAACGTCGTATGTTAGAAAATGGATGATCTGAAACAGGAGAACTGAGTCGAAGGATCTAAGCGCCGCAAGGTACAGATAGTGGCGATGCCCGAAGTTAGTATTTAGTCACCAGTCACTAGTCACTCGAGGCTCCTAATCCCTAGCCACTAATCCCTAGCTACCAGTCACCGCTTCTCTATTACCCCATATGCGGTCGACTGGCCGCGCTTCATCCGGACATCGGTGAAAATGGGATCTCTGAAAATGCCCGCGAAGGGCCGCTCCTTCACGATGACCTTCACCCGGCAGACACGGAGAGCTTCTCGTAAGATACCTGCCGTCAGGCTGTCATACGCCGCTGCCGCCCGGAAGCCTTCCATATCATTTTCTCTGCGCTTCACAGGATGGCGGAACATGGGGTCGAAATAGATGACATCGTAGGCATCATCCCTGCAGCCTGCCAGATACTCTCTATAGTCGGCATGGATCAGGTGGATCCGCCGGACGGCATCGGTGAGGCTCTCGTCTTTATCCTCGTAGCCTGCGATGCCGGCGCGCCCCACCTCATAGAGGATGGGGCTTTTTTCCAGCGCGGTCACACGCCCTCTGCCCGTCAAAAACCATGACATCGTACTCGAGTCCCCTGCCTGCCCGAAGGTGCAGTCGAGCACATCACAGGGGCCGTCCGCAGGAAGAAGAGCGCAGAGACGGTCAGGATTTCCTTTTCGAAGCTGCGTGGTCCTTAGCACCGCCGTCCCCATATGGAAGCGGTACTCCTCGCCATCAGACCAGTAAAGAGGGAGCTGCCTTCCGTAAATGAGGAAGCCGGAAAGCCCGGTCTCCTCCGTCATCTCTTCCAGAGTATCACCGCGCGGGATGTAGGGAAATCCCAGTGCTTCTCCGCGCCGCTTCGCCTCTTTGATGATGGAGGAGTCCGCATGGCGGATGGTCGTGACGCCCGTCCTCATGGGCGTTTGAAGAGCCTTCCCAGCTCTTCGGGGGTGAATTTCACGATGGTCGGGCGGCCATGCGGGCAGACGAAGGGGCGGCTCGTGTGGAAGAGGTCGACGATGAGCTCTTTCATCTGTCGGATGTTCAAGGGATCTCCGCGCTTGATCGCACCGCGGCAGGCGGCATACGCCATCATGCGATGACGCATCGTCTCCGGCGAAGGCACATCCTTCTCATGGAAAGCGCGCGTGATGTCCTTCATCACACGGTCCATGTCCGCTTCCGAGAGATCCTCCGGACTTCCCGTGATGCGGATGACGTCTGGACCTGCCTGCTCGAAGGTGATGCCAAGACGCGCCAAATCCGCCTCATGCTCTTCCAAGAGCGCGAGATCTTCAGGGTCGGCATGGAGGAGGTAGGGCACCAGAATCTCCTGTACAGGGATGCCCTCTGCGCGCGCCGCCAGACGGTCATAGCGGACGCGCTCATGCGCCGCGTGCTGGTCGATGATGAAGAGATCCATCCCCCGCTGGCAGAGGATGAAGCACTTGGCGACCTGCCCCAAAGGGATGATCGGCTCTTCGGCCTTTGGCGCCTCGAAAAGCACCTCGGGCGTGAGCGCTTCTTTTTCTTCGTGCGTTACGCGAGGGAAGACGGACTCCTTCGAGAAAAGTTTCTCTTTGGAGATCGAGGGCGTAAAGGGGATCTCCCGCCGTTCTCCTGCCGGCTTTCCCTGCGGATGCCACGCGGGCATCGGACGCCGTTCTTCTGCTGCATAGGCTGTGCCCGGCTCTCCCCAGCGCGCGGGATCCTTTTCTTTTTCCGTGAGTCCGATGTCAGGCCCCACGGAGCGCGCTTCTTCGACCTTGACAGACGTCAGGTCAAAGTCACTCTCCTTTGCCACCTGATGCCCCGGGTCTTTGATCATTTCGCGTGCGATCTCATCCGGCGTATCCTTGGTCGTCAGCGACTGAAGGACGCTGTGATAGACGAGGCGGAAGATGCTCTGCTCATCAGAGAATTTGATCTCCCGCTTCTGCGGATGCACATTCACATCGATCGACTCGGGAGCGACAGTGAAGGCGAGGACAAGGATCGGGTATCCATTCTTAGGGAGCAGCGAATGATAGGCATTGTCGACGGCTTTCGACACCGCGCTGCTCTCGACGACGCGGCGGTTGATGATGATCGTCTGGTATTGGCGGCTGCTCTTCAAAAGCGAAGGCTTGGAAATGAGCCCCGAAAGGATGCCTCTTTCGTTTTCACCCGAGACTTTGAGCATCTCACCAGCGGTCTTCGTGCCGTAGAGCGCGGACACGACATCAAGGAGACGGCCGTTCCCCGGTGTCTCGATGACGGTGCGTCCGTTATTGATGAGACGGAAGGAAATATCCGGATTCGCAAGCGCCAGCTTTCCCATCATCGTATTGATGCGGCTGGCCTCGGTGCGTTCGGATTTCAGGAATTTCTTCCGGGCAGGCACATTATAGAAGAGATCGCGCACCTCGATCGTCGTGCCGCCCGGTGCGCCGGTCGGCTTCACTTCGCTGACTGTCCCGCCCTCGACTTCGACGATCGTGCCCTCCACGTCTTCTTGACGCCGGGTCGTGATGGCCGTGCGTGAGACGGCAGAAATGCTCGCCAGCGCCTCTCCGCGGAAGCCCAGCGAGGCGATGTGATAGATGTTATCCACCGTTGAGATCTTGCTCGTTGCATGACGCACGATGGAGAGCTTCGCATCTTCTGCCGACATGCCGCTGCCATTGTCCGTGACGCGGATGTAGGTGAGTCCGCCGTCCGCGATCTCCACCTCTATATCGCTCGCGCCGGCATCCACGGCATTTTCTACCATTTCCTTGACGGCGTTCACCGGACGCTCCACCACTTCACCGGCGGCGATCTGATTCGCCGTCACTTCATCGAGTACATGGATCAATGCCATCAGCGCCCCTCCTTCGCTTCGCGGCTCAGCCGGAATAAGATCTCCATCGCTTCGATCGGTGTCTTGCTCATGACATCCAGATGCGCCAGCTCGTCAATGATGGGCGAGCTGAAAAGATCCATCGCGCCAGCGGCTGCCTGCGGCTTTTCCGGAGCGGGACGGCTCTTCCCATCCTCCTTCTCAAGCCCCAGAAGGATCTCATCGGCTCTGGCAAGAAGCGACTCGGGAAGCCCCGCGAGGCGTGCGACGTGAATCCCATAGCTCCGATCCGCCGAGCCCGGCACGATACGGCGCAGGAAGGTGATATCCTTCCCCCGTTCCTTGACGGATACCGTGTAATTTTTGATCCGCGGGCTCGTCTCTGCCATATCGGAAAGCTCATGGTAGTGCGTCGCAAAGAGCGTATAGCCGTGGATCTTTTGATCGATATACTCCACGACCGCCTTCGCGATGCTCATGCCATCATAGGTGCTTGTGCCTCGTCCGATTTCATCCAGAATGATAAGACTGTTCTTCGTCGCATGCCTAAGGATGTAGGATACCTCCTGCATTTCCACCATGAAGGTACTCTGCCCCGTAGAAATGTCATCCGTCGCACCGACGCGCGTGAAAATGCGATCGACGGGCGCGAAGACCGCGCTCCTTGCAGGAATGAAAGAGCCCACCTGCGCCATGATGGTGAGGACAGCGACCTGACGCATGTAGGTCGACTTACCGGCCATATTCGGCCCCGTGATGACCAGGATCTCCTGATTCCGATGATTCAGCTCCGTATCATTCGGGACGAACATGTCTCTCTTCAAGGCATGCTCGACCATCGGATGACGGCCGTCTTTGATGGAAATATATCCATCCTTCGGGCTAATGATCGACGGACGGATGTAGCGGTCCTTGATCGCTGCCCGCGCAAGGCTGGCGAGACAGTCCACCGCTGCGAGTGCGCGCGCTGTCTTCTGCATATCGGGGATCTCCGGACGGATTTCCGCCTTCACCGCCTGATAGATCTTGAGCTCGAGCTGCTCTGTCTTTTCTTTGGCAGAGAGCGCCTTCGTCTCGAATTCCTTCAATTCCGGCGTGATATAGCGTTCCGCATTCACGAGCGTCTGTTTTCTCACATAGTACGCAGGGACAGGGAGCTTATTCGCATTGGAGATCTCAAAATAGTATCCGAAGACATTATTGAAGCCGATCTTGAGCTTGATGCCCGTCTTTTCCTTTTCCTTCTCTTCCAGCGCTTGGATGTACTTCTGGCTGTTCTCCGACAGCGAGCGCACTTCATCCAGCTCGGCAGAGAAGCCTTCGCGGATGTACTTGCCGTCCTTGATGTTGCCCGTCCCGTTCTCATTCATCGCACGGTCCAGAAGGTCAAAGACAGGGCCATGCGTCGAGAGCTGGCTGTTCAGCTTCTTCAAAAGCACCGAGCCTGCCCCGGAGAGGAGCTGCTTCACCTGCGGCACCGCGCGAAGCGTCGCTTTGAGAGAGAGCAGGTCTTTGGGCGAAGTCGAATTCGCCTCGATACGGGAAAGAATACGCTCGAAGTCAAAGACGCCGGAAAGCATCTCTTCCAGACGCGAAAGCTCCGTCATGTGCTGTGTCAGCTCCTCGATCGCCGACTGGCGCAGTATGATGCGGTTCACATCCGTCAGCGGCCGCTCCAGAGAACGCTTCAAGAGGCGCGCCCCCATCGCTGTATGCGTATAGTCGAGAAGCTCTAAGAGCGTGCCGCGCCGCCCGCCGTCACGCATATTCCGCGTGATCTCCAGATTTCTAAGGCACTCCTCGGTGAGCGTCAGCGTATGATCCTCACGGATCGGCCGCGGATCATGGAAATCCGCCGCCTCCGAGCGCATGACCTCCTTGAGGTATCCGGAAAGGAGGGCGAAGGCCTTCTGCACATGGCGATTCTCTATCGACGCTGCCGCCGGTGGGATCGCGCTCTCGTCCTCATCATCCCTTCGCGTCAGGAGACAGGCCCCGAGGCGCGCCGCAGCGAAGCGGGAGAGCTTCTCATAGAAATCATCCGACACGAGACACACCGCTTCTGCGGGACTATATACCGACAGAAGATCGAAGAAGGCATCCTGCTCCTTCTTCTTGTCCCAAGTCCCCCACCAGCACTCGCCCGTCGAGACATCGGCGAGCACGGCGGCGATCTCCTTGTCCGTCTCTAAGAGGTAAATGAGATAATTGTTCGACTTATCTGCGATGGAATTTTCAAAAAGGATCGTCCCCGGCGTGATGACACGGATGACATCCCGCTTGACCAGTCCCTTCGCCTTCTTCGGGTCTTCCAGCTGCTCGCAGATCGCCACCTTGTACCCCTTCTGGATCAACCGATAAATATAGAGCTCTGCCGCATGGAAAGGCACCCCGCACATCGGTACGCGGCCATCCTGCCCTGCCGACTTCCCCGTCAGCGTCAGCTCCAGCTCATGCGATGCCGTCAGTGCATCGTCATAGAAAAGCTCATAGAAATCGCCCAGACGGTAAAAAAGCAGACAGTCCCGGTATTTCTCTTTGACTTCCTTATACTGTGCCATCAAGGGCGTTTTGGCCATGGTCTCTTCGCTCCATTCTTTCGGAAAACATGAACATAAATATAACTTGCTGAATTAGAAATGAGCAATTAGAAATGAGAAATGGTAGTGCGGCGCATAAAATTCATAAAGCGCCGCATTTCGATGAAAAATCTTCTTCCCTAAAGGAGATGCCCGAAGGACAGAGAATATCGATGCGAAGCAAGATCAAATCTCGCGGCGCTTTTTATTTGTGCGCCGCTCCGCCATTTCTCATTCCGCATTTCTCATTTCTAATTTTATTGAACCAATTTCCCCTTCAGCACCCACGTCTGGCCGACCTCGACTTTTGCTTCCAGCGTATCGCCGACCTTGACGCCTTCCTGATACGGGAAAAGGATCATCTTATTGCCCGATGTACGTCCATACCAGACATTCTCCTGCTTCGACGGGCCTTCGACGATGATGGGATAGGTCTTGCCCTCCATCGCCTGATTCAGAGAAAGGCTCACCTCATTCTCCACATCCATCAGCTCCTGCAGGCGGCGGTGCTTCGTCTCCTCATCGATCTGATCCGTCATGCGCGCTGCCGGCGTGCCATTTCTCGGCGAATAAATGAATGTATATGCCGAATCGAAACGCACCTCTTTCAAAAGCGCGAGCGTCTCCTGATGCATCTCTTCCGTTTCTCCCGGGAACCCGGTGATGAGATCGGTCGTCAGCACGATGTCCGGCATCTTTTCACGGACGTAGGAAACAAGCTCCTTGAAATGCTCGATCGTATATCCGCGATTCATCTTCTTCAGCATTTCATTCGAGCCATGCTGCACAGGCAGATGCATATGACGCGCCACCTTCGGCGAATCCGCCATCGCATCCACCATATCGAATGTCATATCTCTCGGATGCGACGTCATATAGCGCACGCGCTCGATGCCATCCACCTTGTCGATCGCGCGGATCAGCGCGGCGAAGTCCGTCCCGTTTCTGAAATCAAGACCATACGAATTCACATTCTGCCCGAGGAGCGTCACTTCCTTATAGCCTTCCTTCGCGAGCCCCTCTATCTCGCGCGAGATATCCTCCACGCTACGGGACAGCTCACGGCCGCGTACATACGGCACGATGCAGTACGTGCAAAACTTATTGCACCCCTGCATGATCGGGATCCATGCAAAGACATGGGACTTACGCACCGCACGAAGCTCGCTGTAGTCACTCACACTGTGCGGATTCCTCTCCGTCTTCACCACATGGCCGCCGCGCGCATCCTCCTTCGAAACAATCTCCTTCAGGTCATGGATATGGTACGGCCCGATGACGAAATCAATGATCGGCATACGCTCGATGAGCTTGCCCTTATTCTCCTGTGCCATGCAGCCGGCGATCCCCAGAAGCAGATGCGGATTTTTATCCTTCAGCTTCTTGATCTCCCCGATCTTGCCATAGACCTTCTCCTCCGCATTCTGACGGATGCTGCAGGTATTCATGATGATGATATCTGCCTCTTCCATCGTCTCTGCCGGCACATATCCCAGCTCCTCCAGCTGTCCATTGATGCGCTCCGTGTCCGATTCATTCATTTGGCAACCATATGTTATTGAATAGTACATCTTTTTCATAGATTTATCGCTCCTGTAAAATAATGCTTTTTAGCATTATATCATATCAATGGTTAGCCATGTAGCAGACTAGCCAGCTACAAGCAGCGAAAGCCTTAATAACTTATTTTCTCGCATTTCTATTCCTTTTTTATTGCTTCACGGCATCCGCAATCCGCTTCCGCGCCGCTTCGAAATATCGCGGATCCTTCTCGATCCCAATAAAGCTCCGCCCGAGGTGCTGGCAAGCGACGCCACATGAGCCGCTCCCCATGCATGAATCCAGCACCGTATCTCCGCTATCCGTGTAAGTGCGGATCATGTACTCCAGCAAATCAACCGGCTTCTCGGTCGGGTGGATCTTGCTCGCATTGTTGCCGTTCGAGAAAGTCAAAACGTCGCGGGGGCATCGTTCGCCGTCGTTTATAGTCGTCACGCGATCAAAGTGTCCGTAATTGCGAGTAGCCCGCGCGCTTCGCTTGGCAGTGTACGGTTTGCCCGGCGTATTCTGTGGATGATACGTCGGCAGGTGCTCGTAAAAGACGAGGATATTTTCGTGAGTCCGGAGCGGCATGCGGTTGGCATTGAGAAAGCCTACTGGCATAGTCTTGTGCCAGATCCATTCATAACGATACCATTTCCGGTTACTGTTAATCAGATCGGCACCGAAGGGCATCTGCGCGAAGAGCAGGACCGCGCCGCCGGGCTTCAGTACGCGCCGGTATTGCTCCCACAGCTTATCAAGTGGTAGCGGCACATCCCCTGCGTTCTTCGTGGTGCCGTAGGGTAGGTCGGTAAAGATCATATCGACGGTATGATCCGGAACCTTGTCCATCTCGTCTAAGCAGTCTCCTTGATAAAGATCGATCATACTACCACCTTACTTTTTGGAAAGTGCATACAGCAGACAGCCGGAAATTCCGATCCACAAATTACGCTGTCGAGTTTTCGTCTCAATGTCCTTCTTCGCCTCGTCCTCTAATTCTTTCAAGGATTGATTTGCACTCGCTAATAATTTCCGCGTCTCGGCGTTCGTTTTCTTCGATTCTGCCAGCTCTGTCTGCGCTGTTTCTAACTGCTTCTGCTGCTCTGTCAAGAGATCCTGCTTGGTCGCGTTGCTCTTCGTCAGCTCGTCTAAGTTCGTCTCTAACGCTGTCAGCTCGCTTGCTGATATTTGATACATCTCCTCGGCCTGCGAAGCAGAACCAACAGAGAGACAGAATAATAATACCGCCGAAAATACAATACACTTTGTATTTTTTGTAAAATTCGTAAATTTCATGCATGACTACCACCTTTCATTCTTTCCACTGATCTTGATAAAATAACGCTTTCCCACGAATGTAGTTGCCGCCGCTTCCCCATTCTGGGCTGCCTGGCAGGATCCACAGATCCCAGCGCTCGCAGGTGGTATTAGGCCCGTATTCGTCCAATTCCGCGGCTTCTGCATGTGTCATATAAAGAGACTGTCTAATAGGCCTGTGTGTAGCATCGGAAATGGTAGCAATTACTTGTGCCAAGCATTCGATCTGTGCGTCTGTTGGCGGATAGTCCCCGAAATCGGCACTTCCATCTGCATTTAATGTTGCGTCTTTGCAACAATCAATAGCAATGGCCAGACTTCTATAATTTCTGTGCCAAGTAGCTGCTGGCTGCTCTCTGAAATCTTTAGTACGGTAAATCGTGCCTTCATCATCAATATTGATGTGATAATCGTCTGGATGATAATTATAGCTGCCGGCCGTCCAATGGATGTATACAACGTCAAAAGCGCCAGCCGCACGTTCAATACAATTTTTCAATTCTTCCAGTGTAAGGGTATCCATTCCTCTATTTCCTTTCTGTATAACCGCCCGGAGCGCTGTTGTATTTACTGTTAATCAGCTTATTCACCACCTGCGTAGCCGCACCGCCCCCGCCCGTAAGGCTGGCGAATGTATCATAGTTATCCCATTTTTGATGTGTATATACCAAGTAAACAGACACAGCCAGGAACGCCAGCCAGCCGATCACCGCAATCACTCGTGTCAGCGACAGCTCATCATTTTCACATAGCAACATTTTCAAATACTTCATGTTATCACCTCTTTTTATTTTGATGGAAGTTTTCGGATATCATTCAAAATGGCTGTTCCTTGTCCATTGCCCCCTAGTCCGTGGTAACTGGAGTAAATATGTTCAGCGCTCGCCTTGTCTGCATATGAAAGCCATTTTTGCCGTGCTCCGCGTTCGTGAATCCGCCGGAGTTCCAATAGCAAAATGGCTTCTACTCCTTTCTCTAATGCTATATAGTGTTTTGCATTATCTTGGCTTTTCTGCCAGAAAAAACCCATTAAAAAAGTACCGAGGCCATAAATAACTTCAGGTACTAATGACAAAAGCCAATCCATATTTGTTGGCACCGCCTTCTATAAAGTTTTTAAAAGATTTTTGAGACTTGATTTTAGTCGTTTTTTATTTTTGAAATTCGCAAGTGTGTAATTGATATAAGAATACGCAATATTGCTCATAACCTTGGCTTCCCCATGCTCTACAATCAAAGGCGGCCTGCTTAGATTCGTACAAGAGATCAAAAATCGGCCATTACTTAATGCCGTAGCTCTGATATTTATCCAACTGCTTGCAAGATATTGAAGTTGTGTCCCAAGTGAGTTAATTACAAATTTACCATGGTAATACAATTTGAACGATTGTACGGACCCAGAAATATATTTATCCATTAATTCAAGCACAATGGAAAAACCATTACCTATATTATAATTGGTTTGCGCTGGGATTATTTTTTTCTCTTCGGAAAAGGGGGTACCGCCGAAAATGGAAATCTCCCCCTCCCAGGCAGATTTATCAATAAGTTCTGGACGGGGAAACATAAACACCCCTAGAATGGTAGTTAATACCATTGGGAAGTTTTTAAAGCCCTGATGAGAGTATGTCCTTTCATACAAAAAGCCCTTGGTCCAACTTTCAGTATAATTAAAATTATATTTTCCCAGTAAGGATCCATTCTTATCAGAGGGCCGGGAATCGCCATCAAATATTGCAGCTCCTTTTAACGAATAAGAATTACGTCTAAATACTGACACATAGGTATAATTTTTTTTTACTATACCCCCATATTCAACACTGATTTGAATAGATTTGTTAATTCTAACTGTAATCCAATCCTTATATCGCCCCATTCGAAACCCGTTCAACTTGATTTTCACCTTGTGTGTATAACATTGTGGATTTTCTTTCCAATAGTTTTTAAGAAAATCAAAATATTCCTTTGCTTCTGGCGATTGCGGTGCATCATCGGAATATTCATAGGTTATGCTATATTCTCCATATTCTCCATTTCCAGAAGAATCTATTGAATCAGTAGAAATAAATGGATATGCGTTAGCGCTTACGGAAAAGGATATATTCATGCTGCAATTTAAATCCGGGTAAACCTTAATGTTATTCATATATAAATAAATGCAATTGATCCCGGATGGAGGTTTAGCAGAATAAGGAACATTGCTGCGTTCTGAACCTGTAGCGTCCCCGCTTGCATCCACATCATTTATAATCGCAATGGTGCTTTTTTCTGCCTCAAGTAGTCCTTCTCCTATGAATCCACTACGCTTGTCAATTCTTTTTACAACTTTACCATTTACTCTTATCAAAACAAAAGGATCTATTTCTTCTACATTGTCTCTTCGGACAATCTTATATATTTCCATTAATGGGCGGTGAAACAACCCAGAAATAGTTATTTCATCTTCCGGCTCAGCATCGAATGATGCTTTTTCTATAGGTATATGAATATCGGGGCCAGCATAAGATAGATCAATGTCATTTTCTACTATCTGGTCGCGATAAGTAACAACCCCATTTTGATGCTCAATCGTTACTAAATTACCTTTTTTATCAATGCACGCATCATCTGGAGTAAAGTTCCCGAGGTATTCGCCGGTTAACACATTAAACCACTTCATGCCTTTATAGCCACCGCGCAGCCCTGCATAAGCGTGATTCTTATCGCCGGCATATGCATCAATTCTGGCTGGAATTATAGCACCAATTTTACCTTTATTAAAAGAAAGATCCGCCAGTTGATCGGCATAAGTGCCATTCTCGCCTCTCATTTCCCCAAAGCATGTATAGGGCAAGCATGCATCATTGATGTTGCAGCAAGGTGCATTCCCTGCACTTTGATGTCCGTAAATGGTCGTGCCGTTCGTCCATACCCACTCTCCTACTGCCGGACTGTAATCTCCCATTGTATACAGGCGGCGTCCCTTTGAATCTGTATACACGCCGTTACCGCCGCCTGTGATCTGTACTCGTTCCATGCTACACCCCCACTATAACAGCTGTGCCGCAATACACATTAGCCCATACATACATACCATCACATACATTCACATCAACGGCCAATGTATAAGGGTAAGAACGGGCACCGATCGTTACCGTATTTCCATGGATCTGCCCGCGCTGTATGGCGTCATTGCTTTTATGATTTGCCTGGAAAAGTTTTCTAGCCGTCTCTTCTAGCCCTTGAAGTCCGTTCATATCAATACCACCTTATCATTGTTACTGTCTGCTTTAATTCTCTAGGCGTTTGTGTCACCTGGTTTGATTCAAGGAAGTATGCAGCACCGTTAAATAAAATCTTGTCGGTAAAGTCTATGAGATGGGGATACTGCCAGATGTCCATGCTTACCTTCTCTTCAGTCTTTCTGTTCAACCATTCAATGTCTTTTGTCAGCTGTTTCAGCGTAGCAGTATCACGGATCGGGAAAGACGTATCAAACAGTGCAGCCCCCTGGTAACTTTCGCCGCTGTCATCCGGGTATTTCCCGCCGAGGTTCAAATTGGACTGGTCCACAATATATTTGTTGGCCTTACCACCCGGTTTCCCGTTAGAAACGCTTGAATTGTTAAATTCGCCGTCCACGTATACCGTAGTGCCATACCAGCCGTTACCCAGGTAAACATGCTGTGTAAGTGTCTCGCTGGTTGTATTGCTATCCTTTTCTTTAGTAACTGCTTTTTCAGATGCAAGGTAACGATCATTTAACGTGATCGCATAATCATAGGTTGTTGTAATTGTCTCATCCGGTGTAACGGTTACTTTTTTTGTCAGATAGCCATCAGAATAGTCATAAGTGCTGGTAGTTGTTCCCTCGGCCGTCTTAGTGACTTCCCGAGTAACAAGTCCATCTACATAAGTGACCATGCTCTCGCCGTAACGAATAGTGCCATAGAACCCTAAAGGCTCTATAGTAATATGTCTCGCCGAATGGCCACCCGCCGTACCGCTCCATACGCAGCGCATCAATCGCCTGTCTATGGATGGTCTGGAATGTTTCGTGTGGGTAAGATCGATGGTATTCGGCTCATGGCCACGCTGTATTACTTTCAAAGAATCGCCGCGAAGCAGTACGTTGATCCAGTCCTGTGGCACGTTGCCCGCCCAGCCAAACAGTCCGCCAATGATATTTTGCAAAGTTGCGCCATCGATGCCAGAGAAGGAAGAGGACGGAGTGAAGTCATCCGCATACCAAGCCAGCTGCTTCCCCATCATGGCCGCCACTCTTGCGGCGTGCGCCTTTGCCGTGCTTGCACCGGTATAACTGTAGGTAAACGGGGTATAAAGCAGCTGATCTATATCATACATGCCTGTAATGGTTCGCATGATGCCCTGCCCGCTGCTTTCATATGCCTTAAACCTATAGTCCCAATCCAGTAATTTGCCCTTGATGACCATTTCCAGATCCATGTCCACCGGTGTTACCATCGTGAAAGTATCTGTAAGCTGACCTTTGGAAAGCTCAATACTAATAGATTGCGGTTTAATGTCTTTTGCCTGGTATTCCAGCGTGCGGAGGGTATCGGCATGAATCGCATATTCATGACGGATGTTTCTGCAGGTATCGGATATTATATCCCCCGTATCCACGCACAGGATCCGCGACGTGTCATAGTAGTTAAGGCTAGTATGGCGAAGGAACCGCTCGGCATCTGCCTTAATAGCAGGACTTTGTACAATAGAAAAGGCGGTATCTGCTATCAGTTCCGCCTTATAAGTCGTATGAGTTAATAGTCTGGCTGTATCTGCCTGTATGGCAGTGTTTCCCGTGATCTGTCTGGCCGTATCCGTGGCAGCTTCTATCCGCTTAGAGATAATACGCTGCACGTCGAATGCATGGCAAGGCATCGCATCGATTTTCCTGAAGGTATCGCCTAGCAAATTTACTGCATATGTTGCGCCTGTGATAGCTCTATCCGTATCGTAAATGACCGATACCTGTTTAGCTAAATATCTTCCTGTACTGGAAAGAATGGACTTTGAACAGATAATATCGCGCAATGTGGCAGCAAGAAAGAAAGCATTTGTAGCGATGCCGCGACGGGTATCTGCTAACAAATTTACTTCACCGGCGGTTTTTCGGCTGGTATCTACTGCCAATTCAGCTATAATCTCATCGCTTTTTCTGTAGACAACATACACCTTACCCGGACTATAGAGGCCGGTATAAGCCACGAAAATGTGTAATGGCGTAGTCTTAACTGCGTATGCTGCTAAAATCACCGGTGTATTGCTCATAACTAGCCCTTCATTGTTGTTAATTTAAACGTGGCATTTTTAAGGTCTGACACAGTCCACTTTTTTCCTGTTGCCGGATTCTCTAACATGGCTTTCCCGTTCGCTGCCCCATTACTGATTGGCATAGTTTCGATAATGATATCGTTAACCGATGTTTGTAGCTGGTCCACCTTAGTTGAATCATATTTCAGGTTAATGCCACTCATACCTACCGCTGCGATTTCAGCGTTAGTAAATTCTTCACGCATTTCTTCTTTTAACTTTTCCACATCAATGGATTCAGCGAGGCCTTTACCTGCGGCATCTAAATAAATATTGCCGCTGCTATCCGTCGAAAAATCACTAGCTTTTAAATCGACTTCCGGGATTGCCAAACGATAATTAGCTAAATCAAAATCCGCTACCATGAAATTTACTACCGTTATCCCGCTTAGCGTAAAGGCAATTGCACTGATCGGGGCATTTTCTCCAATTTTTCGTTTTGCTTGGTGGACCAATACATTATCGCGATAGACTTCAACACTCCCCGGATCCCCCAAAAGCATATTTACTACGATCTCCGTAGGGAAGTTTGTTATATTACCAAAATTGTCTGATTCACTTGTATCGTCATAATAAACGCTAAATCCACTCCAAAAATGCAGCCCAAAAGTTTTATTATTGGTATCTCTAAAATACAACTTGTTATTGCCCGATGTGCTACCAGTCACTTTCACGCGAAAAGAAATATACTTATCGCATTTTTGGGGCAACTGGTAAACTGAATAACCTGTGATTGGGTTTATCTGTACTGCTAATATAATAGCCACTCCCTTCTATGTTTTAGCGGCTTTTACTGCAAACGTCCTCGCCTTTAATGTTTCTAAATCCCAATTTTGCTTACTGATCGGATCTTGCGCTAAACTGGTAAACATGACGCCTCCCCGATCTGTCGGGGGTTTCGTTTCGACCGTCAAGCCATCAACAATTTCCGCCGCAGTGTGTCCGGTATCTAAATCGATACTGGGTTGCCCTACTTGTAATGCTGTGATTTGGTCAGAAAAATCGCTGTTCTCCAGCATTGATTCTTTCAACTTGTCAATGTCAACTGTTACCCCCCCCCCGAATTGTCAACATTCAATTTCGCTATAGCAACATGTTCATTGCGGCAATCTCTATCCGAAATGATGATGTTTGCAAGCCCATCAAAACCTGCATCTAACTTATTCGCTCCCGCAAATGTAACTGCCGTAATCTTTTCATATTTCCCTGAAGATTGCGTATTGACCTGTTCAATACCATCAACTGTAATAGATAAAATCGTCTTTCCCGCTGCTAAAGAAACATAAACCAAAACAGTATGGAGCACGTTTTTCTCCAGTGCTTTGGGAAAAACCACCGAATTGTCACCGTTAGATTCGTCAATCTCACTGTTGATAGAATAAGAAAACCCGGAGTCGCCGCTATATATGTGCTGAAGTCCAACTATAACATCATCCCCGCTATAAACACGCAGCACTTTATAGCGGTTTCCAGACTTTTGGTAATAGGTATCAAATTTTATACAGATAGAAGAAAGCGACGGTATTTTTACAATACCCGCCGCACTCATTAGATCTATATAAACGCCGTTTTCTGGATTCATAGTCTTACTATTTCCGCCACGCAACGCGCGCGCATCCTTGAACCCATCAAATAATTCCGGATATCCCGGATTGATATATTTAAAGGCCATGGATTGCCCTCCTATACTGCTTGTATAACGGTATTAGCATACAAAACCGTTGAATTATCTTTTTGCGGCTTTTCGTCACTACTAGATGCCACTTTGACCCAGAAGATCCGATTCTTGCTTGCAATCGTATCCGCAAAAGTGACGGTATCACTCCATACTCCGTTAGCTTTCATTTTTGTCTCATCCGCCGGCGTGCTAGTTACCTGTTCACTCGTGCTGCCTTTCAATGTCCCCGTTATCTTAAACGTCACTACCTGCCCGCTGCCTGCATAGCGTTCTTTCGCCGTGACGGCGGTATCGTTAGCCGTTGCCGTGTAGATCATTGATTTATCTTTGATCGCCGCCGCAAGATTCGTTGCCGTAGCAGCGGCCGTGCTCCCTACTGCAAAATCTTTTCCCGCGGTCAGCGCGGTATCATTGCCGATCTGGAAGGTATCGTTCGCGGCCGCATTCGTGGTAATGGTAAAAGTCGCCTGTGCTGCGGTGCTTAAATCCGGAGCAAACTTCCATTTTTCAATTTTCCCGCCCGTATCTAAAAGCTGGCTGCCATCATAGTATTTTTTACTAAGCACTGTATTCCCTATTGTCTCAAATCCATCGGCGCATCTAATAGCGACTTTGAATAATTTGATTTCATTGTTGGTTGCATTCAATACCGCAGAAAGCGGCGCCGTAAAAGAGTGATCCTCCGATACCATAGTACCGTCTACCCCGCCAGCCGTCGGGTTATTCATATAAAGATGGATATAATCATTCATAGATTTTACCTCACTATCCTAAAATGCCTTTCGTCACAAACCAGCTGATTGCCTGAATCAAGAAAATGCACACGCAGCCGACAAAGAAATCCCCTCGCATGCGCTTTACTTCCATCATGATTTCTTTATATCCGAAGCCGTTCTGCACGTTATGGAAAACAAGCACGAAAAGAAAGACAATCACCGTAACAATAAAATTGATAAAAAGATAAGTAAAAGACAGCATATTTATACCTTCCAAAACTCAAGATCCAGCTTATGATAGCTTTCATGGTAGTTCACATAAGTATCTTTCTTGATGACAACGCGCATATCGCCCCATTCCGTACCCGCATGATCCACGATTTTTACTTTCTTGCGACTTTCCCAATAGTTGTAAACCTTTAAATATTCCCGATACTGCATCAGCACCGTACATGTAATTACATCGCCGGCCGCTACATGCCCGTAATCCTCAACGATATCCCCATCAATAATTTCATGTTTAGTCTGTCTGTCATCCGGTGTATAGCTCCAATCCTCGGGCCTTCTAAAGGCTTCTGCATCACCAATTTTTAGCCGCATCATCAGCCTCCAGTATCGTAAGAATAATTAGCCGCATTTATTACCTTGCTGATTGTGTTATTTACCCGGTCAGCGACAGTGGAAGTCATGCGGTTAATTGTATCGTTATCTGTAAATACCCCGCCTTCTACTGTGATGTTCGTAGTAATGCCCGGAATATCATGGTATTCCTGCGCCCCGCGATAAACAGATATGGAATTCTTAGCCAGTTCTCTAGCCCATGAATCCACCTCCAGCCCAGGGATCAGATTATTTTTAGCGGCGCTCATTGCATCCGTAAAGCCCATGAGTTCTTGCGGAGTCATCCGCTCATTCTGCACGCCATACTGCTGCCGCATAGCGTTAAGTATCCCCATTTTGGCATTCGCTGCTTTCTGCTCCGCTGTTCCCGGCCCCTGCATCGCCTGACGGTAAATATCCAGGTATTTTCTTTGCTGCTTCAATGCTTCCAGGCCTGCTTGCTGGCGTGCCTTCCCTTTCTCACGTTCCGCCCATTTAGTGGCCGTGACTTCATCGACGCCCTTTTGGATCCATGCGCGCTTTTCCCTTTCAATATCATCAAGCCTGTTTTGTAATGCAGACTTCCAAGATTTTTGAATCTGGGAAAGGGTATTATCATTGAAATCTCGATAGATCTTTGCCTTTTCGGCTTCTGCCAATCTAACTATTTCTTTCTCGCTCGCCCCTTCAGCTTTCAGCTTCTCGACGCGCTGGTCTATTTCATGCAGGCTGTTTTCCAAGTCACTGTGCGTAGCCTTGTACAGGCTATCCGATACCTGGCTATTGATTTTAGCCACAGCGGCTGCGGCCTTTTCTTCTTCTTTTGATAGTGCTTCTTTTTCAACGCCTCGCCCAGTTGCGGGATCATATACCTTCTCTGGCAGTTTCTCCAAATCTTCCTGCGTGTACTGGCGCATGCCTTTCAACATGCGTTCCCTCTGCAGCGCTTTCTTTTTGGCTTCAAATACTTCTTGCTGGTAAGTATCATTGGCCGCGCTGCCATACTCACGGTTGCCTAGCCCTTCTGACTGTAAGCCAGCTCGGGCTCCGCCGCTCGCTTTTTCCATGTAGTCTGTAATTTGCGATATATGCACTACAATATCAGAATTAGCCGCTTCATCTTTCAGCCGCATCAAAGAATCAATGAAATCATTTACATTGTCTTTGGCATCTTTTACGTGTACTTTGATGCCGTCCATCGCATCCGCCACACCGCTTACCGGATCTTTAGCGTCTTTTGCGACGCCTACCATTGCTTCAATGGCAGCTGTCAATCCCTCGATACCAGTAGTTACCATGGGCATAAATAGCGCCCCCATGACGCCTTTTAGCTGCCCCATGGCCATACTCATTTCACGTTCCGTCATAATCAGTTCTTTGGACTGCTTAACATCAAGTAAGCCCGTGGATGGGATGGACGCCGCACGACTTAATAGCTCGGTCATATTAGCAAGTACGGGGATCAATTCTGCTCCGCGTGCGCCTAAAAGCTGTGTCGCGTATTCGGTTTCTTGTCCATTAAAGGCTGCCAGCTTATAGCCTTCTGCTAACTTCTGCAACTGCTGTGTGACTGGCAGTAAATTTCCCTGTGCATCTGTCAGCTTCACGCCGAAGCGGTCTAGCATGCGTGTGGTATCGTTCCCATCCGCTCCTGCGCTCATAATGGCCTTGTCTAATCGTATGATTGCCGGCACTGCTGTCCCTACGTCTGCACCAGCCAATGCAAACACCTTTTTCATGCGTGCTGCTTCGGCTGTTGTTGTGTGCAGCTTAGTAGCCAGCTTATCCAGTGCTACCCCATTTGCGGCGGCGGCTGTACTAGCCTTATACATACCCGTAGCCATAGCCAGACCAGCCGCGGCGGCCATACCTACCTGGCTTTTAGCCATAGTCATAAGGCCAAGTGCATCCGCCCCCTGTAAAGCGACTTGCCCCATTGTGGCCCCGTTCGCAATCGAATTTACAATCTTTTGTGCGGTTCCTACTGGTTTCGCATTTTGCACGGCATGTACTTTCCCTAATTCTGCGCGCAGAAGCTCAAGATTTTTCCTTTCATTCAGCAATCTGGTTTCTAATTTTGCGCTGGCTGCGCTATCCCGGCCTTTGATTTCAACCATGCGCAGATAGGCCGCATTGACAAGGTTCACTTTCTGGCGCTGCAATTCAAACTGTGCCGTCAGTGACTTTTCTTGCAACTGTAGCCGTTCTACCTTGCTGCCTGCATTCCCCAAGGCTGTGAGATCTATATCTGTCTGGATCCTTAACTTTTTGCTCTCATGATTTAGCTTACTCATGGCTTGTGATACGGTTTTATCCGCTAACGCGAAATCGCCTTCCAATTCAGACAAATCAATTTTCAGCTTTGCACTTAATTCTGCAATAGTTTCCTTCGCCATTTTCTCACCACCTTAGAAAATGCCCGCATTATCAATAGGCGTAATGCGCGGCGCATTCTCAATCTTCTGTTTCACCGCGTACAGGTCAAAAATATAGGTCAAATCTGTATCCATTAGCTCTTTTGGTGTCCAGTTGTACCACCGATGGAAAAGCTCCAACCAGCCCATCACCGATTCAAAAGGCGACAAATTTATATCTAATTCGTCGCCTTTCCCCCGTTTTTTGATTCAGATAATGCCTTATTGGAAATTTCAACCATGGAAGTATACAGTTTCGCGAAAAGAATCTTCAGATCTTCCAGATCAAGCCCGTCGATCACATCCTCCGCCGTCACACCTTCATACATGCTTGCAATGCATTCTGCTGTACCATGAATGTACTCCGCTACAGAAAGATCCTCTATAGAATCCTCGAATTTGGCAAAATCATACCAGTTTTTCACTTTTGGTTTCACCATTTCATAGCTATGGCCATGCAGCACCAGCTGCGGCGCATCCTGCTTGCCACTCATAATTAGCCCCCTACCGTGGAATCAACGGTGTTGTACCAGCCGTCGCCCGTTGTGCTTTCATAATCTGCTGCATCTTCATCCGCCACACGCTTCCATGCGCTATCATACTCACGCACGACAAAATGCCCCGTAAGTTTTACCGTATTCCAATGCGTCGATGTGTCTTTCCCCTGGAAGTTCTCTTCCGGTTCTGCAAACTTTCCTTTCAGCAGCTTCACGAATCGTTTTTTGCCATTGGATTTCACCGATTCAAAGAGTAAAGCTACATATGGCGGAGTATCGGTGCTCTTATATTCCATCACGCCTTTATTCACAGTATGCCCCAGCAGCGCCGCCAGATCATTCAATGGCACCTGCGCAGCGTCTACCGATACGCTAATGTCACCTAAATAATCCGCAACGTCAAAAGGCGCATCATCGCCATACAAGGTATCAATCCCAGACGATGGTTTTACATCAATTGTGCGTACCCCCGCCACTTTGACCGGTACTTCATACGTTGCTCCGGTTTTATCATCCGTTTTCATAATTGCATAATGCAGATTTCTTACACCGATCAATACACCTTTACCCATAGTTAGATACCTTCCTTTTCTGTATCCAAAATCATAAACCGCAATGCCGTTATGCGGTCTTTCCCGTCTGTTACCCTATTCGTACTTTCCCGCATCCATCCAATGCGCTGCATGGCAGCATTCACGCCTTTTACAATAGCGTTGTCTGCTCCATCTGTCGTAACGATAGAAATTTGGACAGTTACCCGCCGCCCTATTTCCATGTCATCACCAAACAGCGATGGCACATCAGATATAACAGAATACGCAATAACAGGGCGGCGCCCGGAGTAATCCGTTAAGTCAGCCCATACTCCATTGGCGCCTTCTGCTAAATGCGAAATAATAGCAGGGGTGGTAGACAATGTGCTATAGATTTCTTTCAGCAATTCCATGACTATTTCCCCGCCTTCCCTGCTTCATTTCTTAATGCTTCTACTAATTTTCTATGGTATTCCTCTATATGCGCATCCAGTGCAGGAAAGAAAAATGGTTTGTTAATTTTAGGGGAAAACTCAACAATGCGCGCATACTTTACCTTACCATTTGCCGCATCCGCGACAATGGAGATCGCCGTTTTATCACGGTTCCATTTCCAATGAATTGATTCACGCAGCCTGCCGCTCCTGACTGGTACACGGCTTTTCATGTCCTGCACTATTTTTTCGGCTTCCGCTTCCATGGCGTCTTGCATCGCTTTTTTCGCGTTTTCCTCATACCTTTCTAGTATTTCTTTAAAACTAACACTCTTCCCCATTTTCTAATTCTTCCACACATTCCACGTATAAAGCCCGATGACGCCCGCAGGCGTCAATCGGGGCACCTGTCGGGATATAAAGCCGGCCGCCATTCATGTACCTGGTTTCTGGAGTGATCCCTTCCCGATACCGAATTGCCACCAGACTTTTTCTCACTATGTGAACCTCTCCTGCTGTCTCATATACCTGGCTAGAATGATTTTCAATATACGCCCATACGGTATCACTGGCGCTATACGCCTTCTTGCTGTTGCCGTAATCGTCCCTGGCCATGGCCGGCTGCATCAAGGTGACGCGCTGGCGAAGATTGCCGGCCGTGACTGCCTGCAAGATCCGTTCTTCTGTCGTCATTTCACGCACCGCCTTTCCAATAAGAAAGCTGTGCAATCATGGATCTAATGGGATAGCTGTAATTCATTTCCGCCTCATCACGAAGCGGCCGATCATACAGTTCCAGCACGATTAGCTTCATGCACATATCAGCGAGCGCCGTAAAGTCGTCATCATGCCCATAGAAATCATTGTAATTATTTACCGCACCACGGACGTGCGACTCCGCCGCACCCATCAATGCGGTCAAATTCGCATCATCCGCGGCGGTGTCTACCTTCAAAAAGGTTTTAAGGTCCGCTAGTGTCATGGTTCACCCCATTAGCCTGCATCGCCGGTTGCCTCCGGGATATTGATAGTTACTTTTACCATGGCCTTGGTATCTGCGGCCTTTACGTCGAAGCGTTCCACCGCACGCATCAGCGCCTTATTCTGCGCAAATCCGGCTTCATAGCTAGTGGCAATGGTAACGCCTTCACGATCGAAGAATTTCACCGCATCCTTCAGATTCCCCACATAGCAGACCACTTTCTTTTCTGTGCTTCCTACTGCCAGATTGCCAGGCAATACCTTGACGGGATGGCCTCTAAACACTTTAGCCGCCGGGTCAGCATAAGACGGGGTAAGCAGCGGACGCCCATTTTTATCTTCCATCTCATCCAGACAGTCAAAGCCAATTGCATCCGTGTAAATTGTCGCATTGGCAGCAATAGCCGGATCCAGCTTGAGATTCAGGGCTTTCAGGATAGCTTTATAATCGGTGCCCGTCTGTGCAATGGTGGTTGCTGCCATAATAGCAAAAATAGCTGTATTTTCAGCGTTAATGCCCATTGTTGCAAATCTGCGGGCGATGAATCCCACCAGATCTACGTCATTATCTGCAAGCAGCTCATTGGAAATCGGAATGACTGTCCCGTAAGATTTCAGTGCCCAATCAATCTTAGAAAAATCCTTATCTGTTTCGCTAATGTTGTTCAGCTCATCAAAATTTACAAGCGCTGCACTTTCTGCTTCTGCCGTCGGGATCCAGCCGTTTGCCGACTGTACAGGAATCACGTCGCAATCGTCCTTGAGAGAAATATTATTTCTGCGATATTCCAGAATAGTTTTCAGCTGTTCAGTCGGTACCAGATAACCGCCTTTTGCCGGAGTGCCTACGGCCTGCCCAGGTGTACCAATGGTATCCACAAGAGTGCGTGCATACGCCTTTTCACTGTCAGTCAGGTCACGTCCCATAACGGCCTTCACAAAAGCGCGGTTTTTAGCTTTTACGTCGCCAATGCCAGTGCTGTTTGCCGGTGCTCCATCACCCATGGCCATCTGATCCACCGCTTCCAGTACAATAGCAGCGTCATAGGCTTTCATGGCAGCTTTCAGCTCTTTTGCCTTTTCTTCTGCCTGCTCGTTTTTTCCCTCGTCCAGGAGCGCGCGCAGCTCATCGCGGAGCGCGTTGACTTTCTGCTTCAATTCAATAGATCTCTTCATTTTTTGTTCCTTTCTTATAAATCATAAATTACCCGCAGGCTGTCATTTAACGCCTGCATGATTTCCGGCGCTACTGCTACCGGCTTATCATTCGCCATATTCGCTTTCAAGGCTACTGGCAGCTTGAACCGGCTGCACTTGGCCACGGCTTTATAGCTCTGATCGGAGTCTGTCTGAATGCGGAAAAATTCGGCTGCTTCCTGTGCGCTATACCAATGTTCATCAATATAGTTTTTCTCTACCGTTTCTTTATCCTCATCGTGGTTCAGACGTTCAAAGATAAAATTCAGCATAGATTTACCGGTCGTATCCAAAAATTCCACGGCCTTTTTGAAGTCATCAATATTTCCATTAAAGCCCACCAGCGAAGGCCTATGCAGCATCAAGAAGGTATTGCCCGGCATATGCCTTTCATGACAGGCCAGAAAGATAATACCTGCAATCGACGCCGCCCATCCATCAATGTGCCCCACGGTTTCCGCCGTGCGCCGGGCAAGCATGTTTGCAATAGCCAGCCCACTCGGGACTTCGCCGCCGTCAGAAGAGATATAAACATCAAGCGGCTTTTCGCCTACTGCTTCCAGCTGTTTGCTAAAGTCTTTAGCTCCCACAACGCCATCGAGGCCGTAAAGCCGGTAAATGCTCGCCTGTTCATCATTTACGATCTCCCCGTAAATATACAAGCTGGCGCGCTCGCTGCCTTCTTCATTTTTCAGTGTGTATTTACTCATCGCTTTCACCCCCTTTCAGTCATATGGTTTATTCAAATAATCCAGCCCTTTATAGCTGCCATTGATAACAATCACATCCCCATCTTTCACTGGCGGCAAGCCGGCCTTCTCACGTGCTTCATTGACTTGGTAAATGCCGTTGGTCACATACGTAGCCAGTGCTTGCGCCTGTGTCGCCGGATCCGTTCGCAGGATCACGTTGAAATTGAAGTGTACCCGGATACCGCTGTTCAATTGGTCAGTTGTCAGCAGCTTCCTTGAAAGTTCCTGCTCATACAGCGTGATGATATACAGCAATGTGTCTGTGTAGAAACTTAGATTCTGCGCCGCGGCGCTGCTATAGCTTGACTTGTCGTAATCGTTCAAGAAATTTGGCTTAATGCCGAATGCCGCGGCAATCTGCAGTGCGCTATACTTTCGGATTTCCAAAAACTGTGCATCAGACAGCTTCAAGTCCAATGGGGTAATGTCCCATCCGACCGGAATCGGGATGGCGCGCTCCGCGGTATTCATTCCAGCCAAAGCGGAAAGCTCGGACAAAATCTGCTTTTTCTTGTCTGTAGAGAGATCGCCTACATACTTAATCACCAAATTCGCCTGTAAGCCGTTCTGGTATAGGTGGTTTAGGAAACTTTGCGAAGCCTTATTTCCGTTGAAATAGTCTGCAAGAATTTCATGTACGGCTTTCCCCGCTAAATGACTTTCGCTGTCTGTCAGCCATGATTTCAGATGAATCATATCCCCCGGCAAGATCATATAAGTACGGGCATTCTTTACATCGTTGTACGTGTAGTAATACGGTAAATCGGTTAGCTTGTCCGTGTTGTTTACCCAGATTGTTACCTGCCGTGGATCAAGAGGATAAAGCCCCTTTACCTGCCCCGTCCTATTGTCCCATTCGATGTATGCATAGCCGTTGCCATAATGGTTTCTAGCAAATTCCAGTGTGCCAAAAAACTCCGCGGCCGTCTGTCTCGGGTTAGGTGCCACGGATAACAGCCGAGCCACATCGCCGCTAATCTTTTCATGATTGCCGTTTTCGACCGACACGGGCAATTTGCCCATGGCCTCACTCAATGTCTTTAAGCACGTGAGATAGGTCACTTCTGACAGGTCCGAACCGCCGCTTCCCACTAGCAGCTGTCTTAGATATGACATGCCACCAGTTGACATAGGTGCAGCCGTTGTCTTGTCCTGCAGCTTCCGCTGTTTCCAGCGCGCTAAAATATTTTTAATATTCATCCTGTCCCTTTCTTGGCCTTCATGATGCCGAGCCATGCGTCAAGCATATCCGCATCATCCGCCACACTCTCGGAGGGCTTTTGTGTGAAATACAGCTTCCACGCATCAATTAGCGCGTCACACGGGTCAATTCGTTCTTTGCTGCTATACTTATCAATCTTTACTTCCCTGTACGGATTCATGAACAATACAGCATTTACCATTGCCCAGGTAAGCAGCTGATTTTTAGGATTATGCAATACCGTTCCCGACTTCACAGATAGCTGGAAATCTTTTGTTGCATCAGATAGCGAACGGAAGGATTGCACTACTTCTACCAAATCGATCCCCAGTGCTTCATCCAAATCACTCAAAAACGTGGCTGCATTATGATTGTCATAACCACACGCCACGTAGTTCAAACCATACCTATCCCTTATATCCACCAGATAGCTAATGATAAATTTGTAGTCTGTCTTTATCCCATAAGTCCCCGGGCTATTAGTTAAGGTCAATAGCCCATCGTTGACCCATTGCCGGTACGGTGCTTTATCTGTCTGCTCATGTTCTTCCAGACGTTTTTCTGGCATGAATGAATGGGAATCAATGAATACATTGCCGCTTTCCAAAGGGAAAATAAAAGATACAGAGGTCAAGTCTCCACCTTCCGACAAGTCCACCCCGATATAACAATCTTTCCCGCTCATGTCTGCCAATGTGAGGTCGGTTTCACTCTCATGCCATTTTTCAGCGTCAATGAAACTTTCCGGCCTTGATACCGTCCATACATCCAGCCGCTTGGTGATGAAATCTCGTAAATCTTCCCCGCCTTTACTTTTGGCAGAAGTTGATTCAGATTGAATCCTGGCCAGCCCCTTATCATTTAGCTCCGTGTCATTCTTCCAGGCAAGAAACGGGTTCGCTTTCGCCCAATTATCTGCATCCCATAGCGCATTCTTGAATCCTTCCGGATCTTTCTGCTGGTCCGGAATATCAGCTTCTGCGATGTATACGAATAATTGAGGGAAATCAAGCGCCCCGCTAATCACGTTTTTCGCCAGCTTGTATTGCTCATAGCACGGATAATTCAGGTTAAACCCCGCCGTAGTAATCGCGATGGTCAAAGCATTTTTTAGGCTGATCTGCCCGTCTTTCATCAGCAAGTACATCTGGTTAGTAGGATGCCTGTGATACTCATCAACAACTGCGAGATTTGATCGGAATCCATCAATGCTCTTTGTGTCCCGGCCAATCGCTTTTATGATACTGTTAGTTACTTTGGACTTGATTTCATGGGTATACGTTCGTGGTCGTTCATAAAGGGCCGCCAATTCTTTGTCTGAATTGATAAACTTCACTACTTCATCAAAAACTATATTAGCCTGATCTTGCTTAGTTGCCGTACAAAATACCCGGCCATAGTTATACCCCGAAAAGGTTGCAAAATCATTACATAGCACCCCGCACAAAAAAGATTTACCATTCTGCCGTCCCATTTGTACATAGGCTTCCCGGTATCGTCTTACTGCGCTTTTCCCGGAAGTTCCCTTTTCCTTCCATCCAAAGATGTTGCCTAGAATGAAATTTTGGAACCCGCGAGTAACTAGCTGCTTTTTCTCCGTCCCTTCACCGATCACCAGCATGTTAGCTATGGAAATATGTTTTTCTGCTTCCTTTACATCAAACGTATACGGGAAAGTTTTCGACTTGCTTTTCTTTAGATCGATCAAATGCCTTTTGCAGCACAGGTACTCGGCGCGGCTGGTCAAGCGGCCGCCCGATACTACCAATTTAGCGTAAGCTGTTGTACGGTCCTCCATCCCAGCCTCCTTTCTATTCCGCTGCTTTCAGCGCAGCCATAAATTTGTTTTCCTGCTTATCATCCTGTTTAGCCGTTGCCAGCTTTAAGCGCTCGATGGAAGTCAGCCCCAGCGCTGCAGACTGCTTTCTGATAGCTTCCTGGCATTTTAGGTAGGCTTCATAGGTGGGATTGATATGCTTGCCCCCTTTTAGCCCTGGGATAATAATGCCTTCTACATCCAATCGATTCTGCAATCCTATCAATTTGCTAGATAGATCTGCATATCTGGCCAGTGCATCATTATCCAGATTGTCAAATAATCCAATCTTTGCACCTTCGGCTGCAATGCGCCGGAAAATGAAAGTGGCTGTTTCTCCTAACCAGGCCGGCGGGTAAATACCATCAGTCCCCAGCCTGATTGCTTTTTCTCTTTCCAATCTTTCTTCTTTCTCGGCTTTCGTCAGGTGCTGGGCACCCGCCGCTACAGGTTTTGCTCTTGGCATTTTCTCACCGCCTTATTGTCAATTATTGTGAACTGTGTCTATTATCAAAAGTTGCTATTAGGAAATCCGCCGAAAATAAACACCCCGGCGCGGTCTCGCTGCTTGGCTCACATACTTTTTAGGGGTGCCCCCCTTGATTGTTATCGTTCATAGCGCCGGTTTCTTACCTCCGCTAATTCCAATAGCATCTGTTGTACTTCTGCTTTCTTGTTAGTCATGTATTGCCTGTGGATCCATGCATGGGTTTCTGCACTTACGCAAATCAGATTTGCCAGATCCAGCGCTAAATCCGGTCGCTCTCGCAATGGATAGATGTGATGTACCAGCTCGCCTTTTATTCCGCGGCCATTAGAAAATTCGATTTCATCCAGCCCATACGCGGCTGCCATGACTTCATCCCGCGTGGCACGCCAGCGGATAGAATTGTAAAACATCTTGCTTTCCTTGTTCCGTTTCTTCTGGTCATAGAATTTTTGCCGCGCTGCTTCCTTATCCTTTACCGCCTTACATCCGCACCGCTCGCCCATCAGAAGGCGACGGCCGCAGTGCTGGCAGATTTTATAGAATCCCATTTTTGGCCGCCTCAATCCTTTCTGTAGCTATATCAATAAAGTTCTTACTGGCATAATGAGATCAATAGAAAATGGATACATCGCGAATAGCAATGCATCCATTGTTTTTGTTGCTGCATTTCCGGCCGGAGGATGTGTAGCGGTTGCCTACTCCGCTACATTGCGTGAACCAGAAATGCAGCTTTAATGATAACCCGCCCAAAGGTTATCGCTATTGTAAAAGCATAGCGTCGATAACCATGCTTTCACGCTATAAGTATAGCTGATTTTCACCGGACAAACCCGGACAACTTTAGAATAGAAGATACTTTCTCCCCCTGCGCCTGCCATTCCGCTATGGCTTTATTGTGTACCCGTCTAATAGATCTCTCGCTGTAATGATACTCTTCTGCAATCATCTCCCATGTTTTCCCATTGATATATCGTGCAATGATGACTCCGCGCTGGTTCCCGTCAGGAAGCAGCGGTAATAAGTTTTGTAAGGTTTCAAGCTGCATGGTTAATTGCTTTTCACGTTCCGCCCATTCTTCCGTCAATTTTCTGACTGTGTTTTCTCTCTGGATAACCACATCGCTTAAATCACTTTGATGGCTGCCAGTTACCCGCGGCACATCGTACCGGATGGCTTGGATAGTATCTGCTTCCTGCTTGTATCTCTGTATGGCAGCTTTCATTTCGCTGGTTTCAATCAGTAAGCATTTCAACTGGTTCAAGAAGTTTTCAATCTCTGTCAGCTCTTTCATGATCTGCCTCCGTTTTTACAAGTGCAAGAAATTTTTCAGCGTCTAGGCAAACTAGCCAATGCCGCCCTCGCTTTCTAAAAAAGACGATCGGCACAAGCTCTTCTCCGGTGCTTTCTTGATGGGCAGCGCTATCTCTTGCTGCCTGATCTACTGCATTCCAGAGATTCAGCTTTTCTACATACTTGACTTCAATATGATAGCCGGGCAATCCGATCACATCCGAAGCATCCCCCGACTTCCCGCAAAATTGCGCCGTTCGTCTGGCCTCTGCAAACCCAGCCGCTTTTAACATATTTGCTACTTCGCGCTCCCCACGTTTCCCTTTCGACTTAGCATAACGTCCTAATGCCTTTCGGTTTCTTTCCATATGTTCACCTTTCTGGAAACTAACTGCTTCACTAGCTTCTTTCCATGGGAATCAAGCTCCTTCGACGGACGGAGCGAAATACCCGCGGGGGGCATTTTTTTGCCCCCGCGTGTATTTTGCCCGTCTGTGTCCTACCCGCTAAATTTTCTCCATTCCTTCTGAGACAGTAGCTATTATATATATATAGCTACTGTCCAGTTTCCTTAGAGAGTTTTTTAATAATTGAAAGCTCATTTTTATCGACTTTATCTACGTCCTTACATTTTGACCATTGGTCAATCTGGATATGATTAAAAATATAGCTATTGTCCTCATCTCTGTGTTTCTGATTAGAAAAAATGTTATATTTTTGAAATAAATAATTGTAACAATGTTCTAATTTCAAAGAGGGAAAATATAGTTTTGTTTGATATAATATCCAGGCATTTCTTGGATATATCTTTGGATAGTCTTTGGCGCGCAACCCAGCTTGGATGATACTAATGCTAATGCTATAGCTCGTCTCCCACCCACCATGTCACACCTGCCACCAGCCAGATCCAGAGTGGCGTGCAGCAGGTTCTTCAAGTCCAGGATACGTGCATCCCGCTCTTTTGATTTCTGCTCCCCTCTGGTTTTGCCGCCTTCCTTCTTTTTCGTCACGGGACTTCCCTGCAGCTCGGTATCCATCAGAATATTTTCTTCGTCATATTCATGCAGCGGATAATCAAAGAAGAAGTTCATTGGCTGTGGACTGGCAAATTCGCGAAGAATCATTTCCACACGGATGGCCGTCTTATACGGAGTTTCCTCCGGCGGCTTCCAGTCTAGCAGGGAAAATACAACGATGGCGTCTGGATCCCTGGCAAATACGCCAGAACCGCTCGCGCGGTCAATGGCAGATGTATTGTACTTGGAGCCCTTAGAAAAATGGTGGGAGAAGATAATGCTGGCGTCTGTTTCCATGGTGATCTTGTCGAAAAGATTACACATCTGGGATATGTCCGCAGCGTTGTTCTCGTCCTGCATTTCCATCATCTTATAGATAGGATCTAGCAGGATAGCGCTAAACTGCTTCCCCTTACAATACCTTATAAGATTTTCCGTGAACGATTTCGGCTCTATCAGATGGCCGCGCAGGTTCCATATTTCCATCATGCCGGGATCCAGCCGAATCCCCCGCTTCAGACAATACGCATGGACGCGCTTTTTAAAAGATGCCGGATCGATTTCAAAGTTGATGAATAACACTCGCCCGCGACTGCACTTGTGCATTAGCCAATAATCGCCCCGCGCAATGGCTACTGCCAGCTCAAGCATGGCCATAGATTTACCGCTTTTGGATGGGCCTGTGATAATCATCTTATGGCCTTGCCGCAACACGCCATGCACCAGCTCCGGCGCTAAATCTTTTGCGGGGTCGAAGGTATCCCAATCATCCGCTATGTCAATAGGCGCACCGAGCTGCATAGACGCTACCCATGTGGAAAAGTCCATGACGGCATCCGCCGGAGGCGTCCATAAGATACGCTGCCAGCTCTGTCCCCGCTGCACGCCTGGGAGCCGCATCAATCGGGATGGATTGCGTGTGTTGCGGTCCACTTTTAGCCCCAGCTTCTCGCAATACTCATACAAGATTTCGATCTTCTGCGCATAGTCTCGCAAGCTCGCAGCATTCAAATCAATGACAGCATGCACGGACTTTTTGCCACTATCGATAGCCAGCACAGTGCAGCCAATTCTTTTTATTAGTCGTAGCTGCTGCACCTTATCCATGCTGTCTGATTCAACTAATGCATACCGAAATGATGTAATATTCCCGTTGCCTACCCCGCGCCCGTCTGTGGGGTTGATCCGCACCCACACGCCCGCTTCTGGGTTGTATGATACATCGCAGCCATTCTTATCTGTATCGGCATAGTACATGGAAAATGGGCCGGCCTTTTTCATAAAGCTGGCGTGAATGCTTTCCTTCCATTCAGAAACAGTGCGTGTGATGCCTTTTCCTTCCGGGATCCATTTTTTGTTCTTGTCCAAGTATGTAGCACTAATAACGATATTCAGCCTATCGGTATCTTGGTATAAATCCAGAAAGGCCATGATCTGCCTTTCCTGCTCGTAAGCAGACAGCGGGGCACTTGGCAAGACGCTCATAGATTGCGAATTTGGGGGCATATCAAGGCCGTCAATGTTTACACGGCTCCCAATACCTATTCTGGCAATGTCGCGTTGTACGGCCTTATATCCGTAGTTCTTCGCCATTTTGATAATAGATCCAGCCTTGATTAAATCCCCGGAATAGGTGTCCCGGAATGAAGCCCACTTCTTCTCAAATTCCCGGCTATCAAACTTGCTGGAAGTGCTTGCCCAACTTCTCGCCAATGCTATAACGTCATCTTCCAAGATTTTGCCTACTAGCGCTTCATGCTTTAAGGCGGCCATTACATCCCGATACACGTTGTAATCATCAGCCGGGATAAAAGAAAGCGCATTTTGCAAATCTTGTAAATTCGTATGGTAATCCATTGCTTCACGTCCTTAGAAAGATAGCCGGGAAATAATTCCCCGGCTCGTGAATGAATTGAATTGAATTGAATTGAATTGAATTGAATTAGAATGGAAGTCCATCCGAACCCATAGGAACGCCGCCCGGAATCGGATCATCGGGATCCAGTTCCATAAAAAATTCTACCTGGTTATTGGTATTGGTCTTACCGTCTTTACCTGTATAGTCATGTGGTTTTACTTTTGCTCTGCCAAACTTACCTTTTACATCCGAGGTAATCTGCATGGTTTTAGCCTCTTTATCCAGCATTCCGATAGATACATAGAAATCACGGAGCTTTCGAAGCTGCATTTTGTCGTTAATCAGATAAAAGCGGATTGTTGCGAAGGCGACTTCTCCCGTCGGCGGTAAAAGCTGCACATTTACGCGCATTTCTGTACAGTCGGGAAGTTTACCGCCTGGCTTATGCATGTAGTCCATAAGCTCCGCTTTCGTGATTTTGAAATTATAAATGCCTTCCGGCAATACGGCGCTTACCACGTCAATATCCGAAATGTCTACATTCATGCCCGGCTGCAAGAGTGCGTTTTCTGTGGTTGGTGCGTTGACTGCCTCCGACTGTGCTGCTCCGTACTGGCCAAAGCTGCCAGTAGAATTGAAGTGAGTATTTGAGTTATTTAAAAAGCCGTTATTCATTTTTCTGCTCCATTCTTAATTGTGAATAAATTGTGAATATCTCAGCACTGCATTTCTGCGATAACTTTCAATGCTTCATCGCGCTTCCATTCGTGCGGGTCGTTTTCCAATACCGTGAAACTAACATCATTCGTCAAGTCTATATAAAGGGGTTCATATTTATTTTCGGCTGCTAGTTCAATATCTTCCAGCAAGTCAAAATAGCCTTTAACCAGTTGTTCCGCGGTATATCCTGCTTTTGTGAGTTTTACCAAATGCGGGATAGCCCCATCAGCAAGATCTGCGCAAATATGCAAATTCCCGTTATCATCTGAAGTGATAAGCATTTTTCGCGGGTTCCGCACAAGCACATGGCTCTGTGAAAGGATGATCAGATCCATATTATTCACCCCCTTTCTTCGCATTTGTGCATGGAACAAGGAAATATGGTGCGATCATGCTCGGTGTCATATCTACCTTGTCTTTCAGCCCGAACCGGTTTTTAGCGTCAGCGTAGGCGGTATGGTTACAAATCAGCACACGTTTAGCTCCCTGCCCTTTATTGGTATTCCCTTCCCGCTTCAAGTAGGTTTCATACGTAGCAAAAAGCAGCATGTCCACTTTTTCTTTCACCAGTGCACAAAGGCGCTTACTTAATTTCAATTCATAGTGGCTATACGGTGCATTGTCCGGCGGGTTCACTTCTCGCTGCTGGCTATGCACCAGGAACACCACATTGAACCCGCAGCGCAGCAGCGCGTCGCAAGCGGAAAGGAACGCCTTGAAGTCATTGGCTTCAAATTCGTATCCTCGGCCCCAATCGAAATCCCCTAATGTGCCATTAGGCCGCCCATGCATTTTCAAAGTGTACGGAATTAAAAGCAGCTGTTCGGCCGCATCCAGACTGTCAAAGACCAAAGTATGATACCCATGACTATGCAATTCATTGGGGGTATTGCAAATATCTTTGACAGCCGCTAAAAGATCCACCCACGTAGCAATCCCATCAACGCGCGCAATGTCGTAATGCTTGGCACCGCCTTCAAGATCAAAGATCAAAGCGCCTGGAAGTGATGACGCAAGAGTAGTTTTTCCCACGCCTTCGACGCCATAGATGGCTGCGAGAATAGGGGCCGCCACACGGCCTTTTGTAATGTTTAGCATGATTGAATCACCTCTGAATGTCCGTATGTCCACCGCTCAAATTAAAAGCAATCGGTAAAATCACCAAATTCGGCTTCTCCTTCTCCCTGAAAATAATCGGTTTCCAATTCCCCGCTTCAAAGATGGGCGTGCCTTTTGTTGTAATAGCCAAATTGTTAATCATGCGAACCATGAGAGAAAGAATAAACATAGTATCTTTGACCAGTGGCATTTTCGCATTTTCCGGGATTACATGCAGATACATTTTCACTACAGCATACTTGCTAGGATCTGTAATTTTAGCGCCGGTAATGATCTGATATTTCATGCTGAAGTGGAGAAAATGCAAATGCAGGGTCATTTCGGCAAGCATCACCGTAAGTAAAGAATAGCTGTACGGTTTCTGCGCCTCCTTCGTCGGAATAGTAAATTCCAGTACCGGCGTAAAAGGATGGTCCAATGGTTGTTCCTGGTCAATCACACTTAAACAAAGCGTCCGAAAGTTATGACGAAATTCTTTTTCCTTCACGCGCTCTAACTCATCCATTCTTTGCCTCCTTGATAATCAATGTACGGCTGCCAGCGGTTTCTTTCAGCAGTGCTGCATCTTTCAACGCCTGATAAAGCTGGGTATTCTTGCGAAGTGCTGCCATATCCACCACTTCGCGCCCCTTCCGCATTTTATAAGAGACTCTGTAGGCATGGCCGACGGCTGTATCCGATTGATCCAAAAATGCAATAAGCTCATTCCGGCCTGTCTGAAGCAGCTTTTTATACTGCTCAATCTGCAGCTTAATATCATCCATCCGCGCAATCAGCTCTTCCATGCCGCAATCAAGGGACTTGGCGGGAGCTGTGCCTTGATTCAGTGCTGCAAGCAATTTTTCATCATTGGCACTGTCTGTGACTGGCGGCGGCTCATGGTGAATCAGGCGATTATAAAATGCATCCTCCGCTTTTACCAGCGCTTTAATAGCCTGTGTGTCATACGGGATATGGCGGTAAACAAAGTGATTGCCACCGATCAGGCAAGCAATATACCAGCCTGCCCCATCCACTACAGGAGACCCGACATTGTCCCCATACATGACAGCCATATAATGCAGGCACTGATAATAATAATGAGGCGGGATTTTTCCATCCGCCCAATCTTCAGCTTTAAAGGCGCTGGTGGTTTTACATTCCAGCCCTGCAGGGAAGTCGGTATTTAAGCAAATACGGTCAATGCTCGCTGCACGATTCGGATCATAGAGGCTCGCCATTATCCCGCGTCTTGCTACTTTGATGCCTGTTTGCCGAGTAAATTCTTGCGCTACCACATTTTCCAGCACTTTCCCGAAGTGCACGGCATCACTATCCCCTACTTCAGGGGCGGGGATATCGCCGAGCTTCTCATGATAAAGCATAAGCGGAGTTTTCCATGGGTTGACTCCCATGATCGTGCCTGCGTCTGTACCCGTAATATACTTTTTGCGTAGTGTAAGCCACGTTCCCGGATCGCGCTCCATCTCTGCGGCTGTCATCAATAAGCGTGTTGTTTTCATTTTCATACCCCTCCGCTAAAGAAAATATGCCGTTGCATATTTTTCCAGATCTATGCCTGTTTGATATTCGATCAGGCCGTCTACACGTTTAACGGCAAACTTATAGATTTTGTACAATTCCGCCAGACGCGCCGGAGTCATGGGCTGGCTAAGTACTGGTACGGGATTATGTACACCCGTAAGAAAGAAATCGATTTGAAAATTATAGCAAGGCTCCTTCTCGCTGCCAGCAACATCACTGTAAAGGGCAATCGTCACTTTATCCGGGGAGGGCGGAAGGCTGCCCCCGCAGATAGCGGAAAACTCACTGACGGATGCATGGATGGTTGTTGTATTGATCCGAGCCAAAAATCTTTCGATTAGCTTCAAGATCAATTCGCTGGCCTGCCCTTTATTTCCTAAATTCATTAGCATCTTGGGCATGAGTGCCTGACTAATCATGATGTACCACCTCTTTCCTAGGAAGGGTAAATGTGATAATCTGTCCGGGCTTCAACGTTGTGCAATCGTCAATACCCGCCGACTGCTGGATCTGCCATGCGAGATTCGTCAGATGGTCATCACTGGTCGCTACGCGGCAGGCGATGCTGTACAGCGTGTCACCTTTTTCGATCTCCACGCGATACGGTACATAAATGGTATGAGTAACCAGTCCCGCATCGATGGCCTTATTCCATGCCCAGTTCCCCATGCACCAGCCGAGATAACATGCTTCAGCCAAAAGTACCACACCTAACAAATACCAAAAGAAATTGTATGTATGAATTTTCCGTACTGGTTTCATCACACATCACCTCTTTTGGGCGTATTTCTTAAGCAGAAAAGAACAACGGAATACGCAGACGCTTTCCCGCGATACCAAGCAGCAATTTTGCTACCTGCTTCTGTGTCAAGTTTTTCTGCGTTCACCTTATGCTCTTCTGCAGCTGCTTTCATATCCGTAAGCATTTTGTCGCCGACGGGAGAAATCAGATTTGGGAAGTTATATACACTGGCCGCAGTTTCGAAGCCGTCAATCTTGCCAGTATAATAAAGGGTTGTAACTACATCGGTTGTCTGGTTACGTTCTTCTTTTGCAGTTGCTGCCAGGCTATTGATGAAATCTACAATCGTCTTGTGTTTCATATTCGTTCCCTCCATTTGTCATGATTATTACTCCATCCTAGCTTCGAGCCCCACGCACGCCCATGCGGCGCCCTTGGCGAGACCCTTTGCGAACCAAGTGACTAGGGGATTATGGTAGTACTTGTTGGCTTCTTCTTCAGTGTCTTCAACGTAGTCGTAGACCCGCGCCATGGCTTCCTCTCCGAAGCAGCCATGGTCCTTGATCGCGTAGCGAATGTACGCCGCGATGTGGATGATCGCGGTTTCCTGCCCGTAAATCTCCGCGACTCCTTTTCCGGGCAGCTCGGGGAATCTCTTGCGACTCTTGCGAAGCTCGTCCAGTTTCGCGTCCATGACACGCAGCACCCGGTCTGGATCTTTCAATACTTTCATATTCGTTACCCCCCCATTGCTAAAGTTGCGTTTTCTCAACTTTCGCGGCAAAAAAAATACTCACCAATCTGATTTCTTGGAATACTTAATGCGGTGCTGATCCGGTCAATGTCTTTGCTAGAAAAGTCTACGTGGTTATTAAGTTTCTTTGAAAGCGTCGATCGATTCATGGAAATCGCTTTAGCCATATTATCGGCCGTACCAAATATTTCAACGATTTTCCCGTTTAGCTTTTTATAATTATACTTGGTTTTCATTGGAACACCCCCTTCCTTTCATGTTGCTATTTCGCAACTTCAGATATTATAATAACACCGTTTTTGCTATTTAGCAACTTATTTTTGCAAAATAGCAAAAAAATGTTGTTAAACCGCAAATCCGCATATATAATGAGGTATAGAAAGTTAATTTTCGGAATTGCTTACGGAGGTGTCTTATGTCCAAATTTTGCGAACGCCTAAAAGAATGCATGGAAAGATTAGATATTAAACCATCCGAATTATCGGCATTGACAGGCATAAACAAATCATCAATTTCCAGATATTTAAAAGGGGACTACGTACCCAAGCAGTTAAAAATAACAGCCCTAGCTGATGCTCTACACGTTGATCCCGGGTGGCTATTTACTGGCGTCAAGCAAGAGAAAGCCCCAGATTATTCCAATCTAAAAAACGTTGTTTCACTAGAATCGAAGAAAGTCCCCTTATTAGGAACCATTGCAGCTGGCAAGCCTATTTTATGTGACGAACATATAGAATTGCTGCTTCCATGTGATGCTGATTTAAATGCGGATTTTGCCCTGCGTGTTCACGGAGATTCAATGATCGATGTAGGCTATTTTGATGGGGATATTGTATTCATCCATCAGCAGCCGGTCGTGGAGGACGGACAGATAGCAGCCGTTAGAATTGATGATTCTGCCACACTCAAACGTTTTTATAAAATTCCTGGCGGTTGCATGCTGTTACCAGAAAATGCCAAATATAAAGCCATGACTTTTACTTCCGAGAATTGCGATAATATAGCTATAATCGGCATTCCCGTAGCGAAATATACAAAACATGTCGCCCAATAACTTTAGCGGAGGGGAAAATGGATACTTCCAAATATATGCCGGCTTGCTATTGCCGAGTATCTACCGTGCATCAGATCGATAAAGAAAGCATACCAGCGCAAGTGCATATGCTTACTAACTATTGCGTGGGCATGCTGCAATGCAAGAAATCAGATATAGAGTTTTATATAGATGCCGGATATAGCGGGAAAAATACGAAGCGCCCCCAATTTGAAAAAATGATGGATGATGTAGAATCGGGGAAGCGGAATATTGTGTTGGCCTTCAAGATCGATCGCATCAGCCGTAATCTATTGGATTTCGCCCGTTTTCTGGAAGTGCTGAAAAGTCATAACGCCGATTTTGTGAGTTTATCTGAATCTTTTGATACTTCCAGCGTGATGGGGCAGGGCATGCTGAAGTTGGTCTGTCTTTTTGGCGAAATGGAAAGAGGGATCACGCGAGAAAGAGTGATGGCCGTGTCAAAAGATATTATCAGCCGTGGGGGGCATTTGGGCGCTCCTACCCCACTCGGCTATAACTATGACAAAGGCACAAAAAAATATTCCATCAACGAAAGCGAAGCGAAAACAATCAAGCTCATGTTTAAGATGGTGCAAGACGGCTATTCAACCAATTATATTGCCAACCACTTGAATGATAATCACATCACCAGCAAGCGTGGTGGGCTATGGACCTCTACCACAGTGAACCATATTTTACATAACCCCGCTTTTAAGGGGTTATACATCTGGAATAGAAAGACATCTGGTCGGCAAAAAGTAAAGGATAAAAAAGAATGGATGTATCAAAAAGATGTATATCCGGTCATTATCCCAGAAAAAGACTGGCAGGCAGTCCAAGATCTTTTGAAAAACAGGAAAACCGGTCGCGCTTTTATGCAGTCTACCGCCCCACACTTCTTTTCTAACTTAATTATCTGTGGGGAATGCGGCCGCCTGCTGCGTTATCGCAGTGACAGGCCACGCCGCTCCGGATTTACGCCGACCATTTACACATGCCCAGGGCATACGTTTCATTGGGGATGCCCAAATAGCGCCTACCTATCCGATATTGTTCTAGCGCCATTTGTTTTACGGTACATTTCAAATATGTACAAATTATCCTGGATAACGGATAGCGTACAATCATCGCAGCAGTTAAAAAGCATACTGCTGGAGGGGATGCCGAGCAATTGCAGACTAGCTAATTTATCAACCATTTACGGCCTTTTCACCCGTGCTAATACCGAGCCTGTGCCTGGTGACGTGGCTATCATCAAAGCTGCAGCAAACAATGCAAAAGTGGAAAGGGAAAAGGAATTGGCTAAATACTATAAGGCCCTTGATCGGCTAAAAGACTTGTATCTGTACGGAGATAGCGATTTAAGCAAAGAAAACTATGTAGCTGAACGGAAAAAGATTGAATTAAAGATAGCATCTATCATGGGGAAAACTCAAAAAGAAGAAAAGCAAGTATCGCCGAAGCTGTCGATTGATTCATCAAAATACGAAACTATTCTTTCTATGCTGCCTGATGCCGCAGATTATATGCAAATACTAGAAAAGTGCGGCCATAAGCTGCTTGCCGATTTCTTCCACGATTGTATAAAAAGTATTGTGACAAGCAATCGCCAAGTTATGAGAATTACATTTTGCAATGGCGTATCTCATAACTTTATCTACGAAAACTAGCTTTTGCTTGGCCCGTATTTGAATTTATAGACAGTTAAAAAGAGGTAGCAGCTTTTTTAGCTGCTACCTCTTTGCATGATAGAATGCGATAAAATCAGAAAACATTACATACACACTTTTATAACATATGGTCAGCCGTAGGTCAGGGTGAAGTACTTCTTTTCCATCATAATATATTTCCTTTATATAACAACTCACACGTATCCAAAATATCACTTTATTATAGCATACGCAGCATGAAAAATAAAAAATCCCGATGACCGGAAATGGTATCCGGTCATCGAGATCAGGTTCGTCCACGGGGCATGCTGCCCTTTGATGGCATGCCAAAGAGGTTCAGCAGGTTCTATGTGTTCAAAAGGTTCTATGTGTTCAAAAGGTTCAAAGGGGTTGGTGCGGCGCATCAAGTCAGAAGCGCCGCGCAGTTTTCTATGGAAACACTGATTAAATCGTTGTCAGATTGAATCAGCGTTTCCCTACTATGCGATATTCACGAAAGATGAGGCGTTTGAAAGCAGGGATGAGGAGGAGAGTGACTTGTGACTAGCGACTCTCTCGTATCGTCGTTTCGAGCGCAAGCGAGAAATCTTTGTCATCCGCAGCCACGCGGTCGATGTTTAGAGATCCGAAGCAGAAAACCTGCTATGCAGGAAACCTTCGAGCATCGCCCTATTGCTAAGGCGGCGAAGCCGCCGCCTTCATTCCTCATTTTGAGAAAAGTCTGCATTCACGCATCATGAGGCCATCCAGCTTCCGCCTCTCTACTTTGCCGTCAGATCCGCCGTCTTTGCACCGATGAGGGAGATCAGATCATCCGGCGAGAGTACCACCTGACGGCCGCGCTGGCCCGCACTGATGCTGATCGCCTGATGGTGATGGCAGCTCTCATCGATGAAGGTCGGGAAGGCCTTCTTCATGCCGATCGGCGAGCAGCCGCCGCGCAGATACCCGGTGAGGCCGGGAAGCTCCTTCACATGGATCATCTCTACGCTCTTGTTCCCGCTCACACGCGCCGCCGCTTTGAGATCGATCTCCTTCTCCGAAGGCAGACAGAAGACCACAGGGCCCGTCTTGTCACCATGCGTGACGATGGTCTTGAAGACCATGTCCGGATCATAGCCGAGCTCTGCCGCCGCATGCACGCCTGAGAGATCGTCCTCATCGTAATCATAGGACTTCGTCTCGTAGGAGATCTTCTCTTTATCCAGAATGCGCATGACATTCGTTTTCTTTTCTTTCTTTGCCATAAGTTTGCCTCGATTCATTGGGCAGCCCGGGACGCAGCGCCATCAGCTTCCCGATGCCTGACCGCTTCCCACCGCACACCCATTTTCAAACAACAAAAAGCCGGAGCATCACGCTCCGGCTCATCATTCAAATTGGTGCCGAGGACCGGAATCGAACCGGTACGAATCTCACGATCCGAGGGATTTTAAGTCCCTTGCGTCTGCCAGTTCCGCCACCCCGGCAGGTCTATATGAATGTAATAGATTGTAATATGGAGGCGGCACCCAGAATCGAACTGGGGATAAAGGTTTTGCAGACCTCTGCCTTACCGCTTGGCTATGCCGCCATATGGAGCGGAAAACGGGACTCGAACCCGCGACCCCAACCTTGGCAAGGTTGTGCTCTACCACTGAGCTACTTCCGCATTTGCTTAACAGCGATATTATTATATCACAGTTTTGTCTTTTGTCAAGTCTTATTTTTTCAGATCGAACCGATGTAAGTCTTGGCATTTCAGCGACGTTTGATATTGTATCATATCATTTACTTCGGGTCAACAGGAAATTTTCATTCAGTCAAGATGTTCATTTCGCTGTCAGCACTCTCGCTGTGCGACGAAAAGTATTATATACGATTCCGCCGTATTTTGCAAGGGGATTTTTGAAAAAATTTTCGGAACGGTTTTCAGGGGCAAGGTTCGGCAGGCAGCCGATATCTCGCCCTTGCGACCGGCGCCGGCTGCGCCTTCAGCAAAAAAGGCGATGTGAAATAACGATCCTCTCATTTTCGCGTTCCATCTGCCGCGGGGAACTTGCAGCTCTCATAGGAGTGACCGGGAAACCTTATCCCAGCTGTCTTTCATGCCATAGTCA
>OLGZ01000205.1_pt1 | contig 54256 bp, 48 predicted proteins | sample 1605981 | NCBI WGS metagenome assembly OLGZ01 (sample SAMN03283291) | human gut metagenome | biome: human-associated habitat; material: feces | host: Homo sapiens | place: Peru | collected 2012
ATAGTAATACAGCCAAAGGAATAAAAGCAAGAAGTATAAACTTAGAAGATATGGAGAAACACTTAACAGATGCAGGATTCACAGCAAGAAATGCATATAAAAATGCAGTAACATATGGAACACCAAAAACATATACAAGTAGTAAACAATATCCAAAATTATACGCAAGTCAAATAGGAGCAGGAATCACATCAACAAGTGTAACAAAACCAGATATAGTAAAAACAATAGATCCATATAAAGAAAGTAGTAAAGGATATACAACACCAACAGCAGAAACATCAGACACAGCAGGAGATAGTGGATTAACAGTAACACAAACATACTATAATATACCAATAAATGAAGCAAATTATGGAGCTGCAGCAGCAATACTAGCAAATTCAAATTGGTTTTGGGTTGCTTCGCGCTGTGTGGCTGCTAACTCGGGTGATGCTTGCTTCGGGCTTCGCTTTGCGGACACGAGCATGAGCGGTGGCAACATGTTCTATTCGGGTGGCGGCGCGAGTAGCGTCTACAATAGTTTGCGCCCCCTAGTTTCTCTATCATCTAGTGTCCTAACAGGAGAGAAAGACACAAACGGAGCATGGACAATAAAATAGAGAAAGAAGCAAAAGCGGAGAAAGGCTCCTAGGAGGGACTTGGCGAGGAGAAAGGTAGAAGCAGTAGATACAAAAGAACACTATGTTGACATAAAAAAGAACTAATAAAAACTATTAAATAATAAAACAAATTTCGCCCAAAAGGGGATGTCCCTTTTTGGGCGAGTTTTCTTACTTTAGTTTAAAATATTTTTAATAAGTAAAATAATCTAAAGGATCTACATTTTTGCCTTTATATTTTATGCTTAAATGTAAATGGCATCCAGTTGTTGCACCGTTTGTAGGGTTACCAGAAGAATCTTTATATGGATTATTAGAAATTTCATAAACGTTTTTAGGACCAACAGTTGCAATTACCATTCCGTGCTTCTATAAAGTCATTTCTAGAAACTAAAAAAATAGGGGAAACATGGCAATAAGAAACTTTAATATCGTCATTTTCTACAACAACTGTATAACCACCACCAGCGCCCCAACTTGCAAATGTAACAGTTCCAGAACAAACTGCAAGTATTGCGGTTCCAGCTGGTGCAGGAATATCTATGCCAGAATGGTAAGAAGATGCTCCAGAAGTTGGAGAATTTCTGTAACCGAAATAAGAACTAATATAAGAATAATCTGGCAAAGGCCAAATAAATTCACCGTCTAAAGATAAACGATTAGAAAAAGTAGAACTAGAAGCCTGAACAGCTGCAAACAGTGTAAAAATAGAAACAATAATAATTGTTAAAAAATAAATGAAAATAGACTTAAAAAAATTACTAGTCATAATAACACTCCTTTAATTTAAATTTTAGTAAAAGTATTCTACTAAATTTAATAAGTGTTATAAAATACTAGTAATTTTATTTAATAAAAAAAAGGCTAAAATATTTTTAAGTTAGCCTATTATATTTTTTAATACTACATTAATATTTATTTTTAATGCTACTTTTTTAGTAGCATATTATTTTTTAAATGCAAAGAATTTACTAATAAAGAAATTTAAAATTACAACAATAACGGTAATAATCATTTTTACAATAAGTTGTAATTGATTGTTAGCACTTACTGCTGGAATTAAAAATAAAAGAGCATCTAATCCAAATTCAAGAATCATAGTAAAAGCTCTTCCTAAAATAAATTTCCAAAATTCAATAAATTTTTCTTTTATTCCAGTGGCTTTAGAATGAAAGACCAAATCTTTATTGGTCGCATATGCAACTAATACTGCTAAAATAATAGCAATTGCATTTGCTAAATTTTTTTCCATATTAGCAAATCTTGTTAATAATGCAAAAGCTCCCCAATTAATTAGAGTTGTAAGAATTCCAAAAATCCCATATAAAATAACTTCTTTTGTGCAAACTTTTTTTATTAATTTCTTTATTTTTTCCATTTTAATTTACCAATCTTAGTATTGTGGCAGGGGTAGAAGGATTCGAACCCTCACAGGCGGTTTTGGAGACCGATGTGCTACCATTGACACTATACCCCTAAGTGACACAAACAATAATAACATAAATTCTAACAATGTGCAAGTAAAAAATGTAAATAATACAAAAATTGGTTGAATTTGTTTTTGGGTTTTGATAAAATACATAAAACAAATAAATGAAAGAAGGAATTTAAATGAAAAAATCGTATATTATAATTGGAGTAGTTGTAGTTTTAATGCTTGCAGCAGCAGGAATTTATGCAAAAATTAATAAAGCAAGTGCTACAACAAAGAAAAATGAAAATGTGGAAAATAGCATTGAACAAGATAATAATGTTAATCAAGGTTCAAACGATGAAAAGGAGAATAATATGTATAGTACTGGAACACACCATGCAGAAATGGTAATAAAAGATTATGGAACAGTAAAAATGGAGCTATATGCAGATATTGCACCAATTACAGTTGCTAATTTTGCAAAACTTGTAAATAAAGGATTTTACAATGGATTAACTTTCCATAGAATAATATCTGGATTTATGATTCAAGGAGGAGATCCTCTTGGAAATGGAACTGGCGGAAGTGATGAAGAAATAAAAGGAGAGTTTGCTTTAAACGGTGTTGAAAATTCAATTTCACATACAAGAGGTACTATATCAATGGCTAGAGCAAGTGCATATAATAGTGCTAGCTCACAATTTTTTATAATGCATCAAGACTATACAGGACTTGATGGAGCTTATGCAGCTTTTGGTAAGGTAACAGAAGGAATGGAATTTGTAGATAAAATATGTGAAGATGTTGTACCAGTTGATAATAATGGAACAGTATTAAAGAGCAAACAACCAGTAATTGTAAGTATAAAAATGATAGATTAAAATTTTGAGAGGTAAAGATGGCTGAAGAAAATATAAGAATTATAAATGATTTATTAGATAGAATAAAAGTGACAGATGAAAACAGAGAGAGAATTGAAAGAATAAGAGATCATTTAGAAAACAAAGAATATCAAGAGGCTTTGCAAGAATTACAAATTCTTCAAAATTCAGGAAATGTAGAATATGTAGACTATGAAGAAGTAAAAGCTAAAGAAGAGAAAATAAAAGAAAAAAGAAAAGAAGAAGAATTAGGATATCCCAAAACACTAGCTTCTACAGAATTAGAAAAAAGATATATAGGATTGCTATTAAATGATGTTAAGCAAATATCTGCATATTATTTTTTATATGAAGACTGCTGTTTTCAAGATGAGAAAATGCTTGATATATACAAAACTGTACTTTTTACAGATGCAGAACAATATGCACCAGAGATAGCAAAAAAAGATTTTAATTTTGCAAGAAGCCCAGAAAAACTTACAGACTTAAAATATCAATTACAAATGGATTATGAAGACTCGAAAGTATCAATGGAAAAAGCATATACAGATTTGAAAAAACTATTTGTACTTAGAAAGAGTTGTCAAAAAAATCCTGTTAGACATACACAAGAACAAATTGCAGAAATTACTAAATATGATTTATACAATAAGATGTCTGTGCAAGAAGTAATTGATGCAGTAGACCAAGTTACAACAACAGAAAAGTTTAAAAGGGCTGTATTAAATGAAGATTTAACCAACTTTTTGGTTACAGGTGATAATACTTTAACAAATGGATTATCACTACCATTTAAAATTTTATCTAGTGTATTTAAAGGAGTAAGGCAAGGTGAAACAATGGCGTTTGCAATGCCTTCAAATGCGGGTAAGAGTAGATTTACAATTAATTTAGCTGCATATATTGCATTAATACACAAAAAGAAAGTTCTTTTAATATCAAACGAAATGTCTGAAGAAAAAATGAAATTATGTTTAATAACAACAATTTTAAATCATCCAGACATACAAAAATTACATGGTCAAAACATAAAGAAGACAGAAGGCGAACTTTTGGAGTTTAAGTTTAGACCAGATAATCCAAGTGAAGTGGAAACAGATGAAGATGGTTTTGTTCTTCAAAAAGAGGGAGAAACAAGAGCAGAATTTTCAAGAAGACTTGCAGAAATTTCAACTGAATTTACCCAAACAATAAAGGTAACAAACTGGTTCAACAAACAAGTAAATAATTCAATTTACTTTATAAATATAACAGACCATACAAACGATGAGCTAAAAAAAGTAATAATGAATTACTATTACAAAGAAAAGGTTGAATATGTATTCTATGATACATTAAAAACAGACATAGATAATATTGGAAATGGAGAAGAGCTAAAGAAAACAGCAACAATACTTTCTAATTTAGCTCAAAACTTTAATATGTTTATTGGTTCAACATTGCAACTTGCAGAAACACAAACAGATCCAATAAATTTAAGTGTAAACGACTTAGCTGTAAGTAGAACTGTAAAGGAAGTATTAGATACTTTATGCTTATTTAAACAAATTCATAAAGAAAACTATGGAAAATATGAGTATTCATTAAATGAAGTTGATGATAAATTCTTTGCTATAAAAGATTACGACGACCCAGATGAAAGATACTATGCGTGTGTAGTTGATAAAAACAGAGCTGGAGCAAAGCCAAAACTTCTATTTAACTTAAACTTAGCATACAATAGATGGGTTGAACTCGGATACTTAAGATTAAAGGATGAAAAATAAGATTACAATATTTAGGAGGTAAAGTTTCTCCGTTTGAAAGTATAGAAACAACTTTGACAAATTCGGTTTCATCAAAGTTGTTTCTATTTTATATTAAAGTTTTACGATTTTTTCTAAATTATCAATACTAGAGTAAATATTGAAAATTTTTAGATTTGTTCTTTTACTTGATGTTACTAATTCTTTGTGATATAATTTGCCTAAAAAGGAGCAAATTATGCAGATTTTACCAAAGGAATATGAAGAAAAAGGATACTTTATAATATCAGAAATAGAATATAAGGAAAAAACGTTTATAAAATGTGGAAACATAAACGATATTTTAATATATTTCTTTGAAATAAATAACAAAAATGTAATAAGAATACAAGACGAAGAAATACAAAACGAATTAATACAAAAATTTGCTTTAGAAAATTCAAACAAAAATCGAGTATATTAAGTGCGAGGAGACTATAAATGAAAAATGATGCAATTTTAGAAGATGCAAAGAAATGGATCTTTAATAAATTATTACAAAATAAACCAATATTTAGAAAACTCGGAGCAGAAGGAATAAGAAAAAGAATTGACCAAAACATACAAGAAATACAAACTAATGAATTGGACTACAATTATAATGGCTGGTGTGACTTAAACAATCCTGTCATTACATTAAATACGCAGGATTCCGACAGTAGATTATTAACAATGGAAGAAATAAAAAATAAACCAGGACTGGAAGCAACACTACTGCATGAGGCAATTCATGCAGCACTAAAAAACAAAAATGGAACTGGTATGTTATATGCATTTAATGAAGAAGAACAAGATTTATTAAGAAAAAAACATGGACGGTGTGCTTTTCTTTTATGAAATTGGTAGAGGATTTAACGAGGGATACACAAATTGGCTAGTAGAAAAGTGTGGAATAGGCACAACATCATACAAAAGTCTAACAAGTATTTGCAAACAATTAGAAATTTGTATTGGAGAAGACGAAATGTCTGTTTTTGCAGAAGGCAATTATGAAAAAGCATATGAAAGCTTACAAATGTCTAAAAGAGAAGGAATAAGCTTTTTTAGACAGTTAGATGCAATAAATGAAAGCGAAACAAAAGTAACTCAGTACACTAATATAGAAAGCTATATAAAAAGAAAAATTGCAGAAATAAATGGAGAGAAAATCCCAGAAGGTGAAGAAAGTACAGATGTGCTATTAGAAAAAATAAAACACACATTCGAATATAGAAAAATATTTAGTTTTGAAGTTCAAAGAGAGATACAAGAACTAAATACAATTTCAAATGAATTAAAAACCGAATTTTCAGAAACAAAAATAATGATATATAAAGATACTCTAATCAAAACTCTAGAAGAAAAGCAATTTTATCAAAAACAGGTAATAAATATTTTAAATAGAGTAGAAACACTAATAATACAAAGATTAGTAGAGGAAAAAATTGATAACCCTAGTAATAGCAATGAAGCTGTAAGAGTAATAAAATTTATTAATGAGGTTGAGAAAACTTTTGAACCATATGATGTAAATTGCTCTGCGTATAAATCATTAATATACAAGGTAAAAAATAGAATCGAAAAACTACAAATAAAAGATGATATACCAGAAGAGGCAGAAATTTCTAAAGAAACATCCATACCAGGCAGTGTAAAAAAGGTGGCAGAAAATATTGCCATAAGGTTTTCAAAAAAATCACCTTTTGTTGCAAACATAAGAGAACAACATACAGACAGTAATGAAGAAAGATAAATTTAAAGGAGAAAGGAATTAATCAATTAATATAATTGATTATATGAGAAAACAATGTATTTAAAAAGATTAGAACTACAAGGCTTTAAATCATTTGCAGATAAAACAATATTAGAATTTAAACCTGGAATAACAGCAGTAATTGGACCAAATGGCTCAGGAAAAAGTAACATATCAGATAGTATTAGATGGGTGCTAGGGGAGCAAAGCATGAAATCTTTAAGAGGTTCAAAGGCAGAAGATATAATTTTTGCAGGAACTCAAAATAGAAAATCTTTGGGCTTTGCAGAGGCATCAATAGTAATAGATAATTCAGATGGAAAGCTTCCAATTGAGTATAACGAAGTTACAGTTACAAGAAAATTATATAGAAGCGGTGAAACAGGATATTATATAAATAAAGTTCCTTGCAGATTGAAAGACATAATAGAATTATTTATGGACACAGGAATTGGAAAAGATGGATATTCTATAATAGGACAAGGAAAAATAGATGAAATATTAAGTAATAAGTCAGAAGATAGAAGACACATATTCGAAGAAGCAGCAGGTATTGTAAAATATAGAGTAAGAAAAATAGACTCGGAGAAAAAATTAGAACAAACAAAGCTTAACTTACTTAGAATAAACGATATTTTATCAGAAATAGAAGGACAATTAGAACCATTAAGATATCAATCAGAAAAGGCAAAAAGGTTCTTAAATTTAAGAGAAGAGCTAAAAAATATAGAAGTTGGACTATTTATTTATAACATAGGAGCTTATAAAGAAAAACTAGAACAAATAGTAAAAGACTTAAATATATTAAAGGACCAAGAAATAGATGAGAATATAAAATTGGAACAGAGCCAAGATAAAAAAGATGAGCTTAAACAAAAAATAGATGAACTATCAGAAGCAATCGAAAATATGCAAAACATTGGCTTTGAAAGTAAAACAAAAATAGAGCAGATAAATTCACAAATAAATGTTGCAAATGAAAGAATAACAAACAACACAGCAAATGTTTCTAGACTAGAAAAGGAAATAGAAGAACAAAAACAAAGAATACAAGACTTTAATGAAGAAAAACAATTAAAGCAATCTAAAAAGGAAAATTTAGCTCAAAACAAAGAAAAATTTGCAAATGAGTTAAAAGAAAAAGAAGAAGAACTTGCAAAATTATCTAGCAAATTATCTGCTAAAGAATTGGAAATAGAAGACAAAAAGAAAAAAGTAGAATTAGATACAGATGCAAAATATGAGAGAATATCAGAAATAAATACATATACTGCAAACTTGGAAAACTTAGAAAAAACAAAGAAAAATACAAAACAAGAATTACAAAGTGCAATTTCAGAACTAGATGCAAGTAGAATAAAGAAACAAGAAATATCAAAAGAATTTTTAGAAATAGAAAGTAATAAAAATAAGTTCGTAAAGCAAATAGAAGAAGTAAAAAATAAAAAAGAAGAATCTTTAATTGCAATAAAAAATTATGATGAACAAATAAACAAATTATCATCAGAATATAGAATGAAAGAATCAAGATGCAAATTTTTACAAGAAACAGAAAGAGATAAAGATGGTTATATTAAAAGTGTTAGGGCCTTGCTACTTGCAATAGATAAAGACCAAAGCTTAAATAATGGAGTAGAAGGAGTACTTGCAAACTTAATTTCTGTAGATAAAAAATACGAGACAGCTATACAAATGTCTTTAGGACAGGCTATGCAAAACATAGTAACAAATACAGAAAAAGAAGCAAAAAAATTAATAGAATATTTAAGAGCAAATAAACTAGGAAGAGCAAGCTTTTTACCAATATCTTCTGTAAAGGGTAAAAAGCAAGAAAAAATTAACTCAAATGGAGTTTCTGGGGTAATTGGAGTTGCCTCAGACTTAGTTAAATGTGATTCAAAATATAATGATATAATTCTAAATTTACTTGGAAGAACTGTAATTGTAGAAAATATGAATTCTGCAATTAGCCTTGCTAAACAAAACAACTATGGTTTTAGAATAGTAACACTAGAGGGAGATGTAATAAACTCTTCTGGTGCAATAAGTGGTGGTTTTGTAGAACAAAAAACAGTAAATATATTAGGTAGAAGTAGAGAAATAGAAGAATTAAAAACAGCATTAAAAGAACTAAAATTAAAAATAGAAAAAACTTCTAAAGAAAAAGAGGAATATTCAGAAGAAACTACAGACATAATAGAAAGCTCTGCAAGACTAGAAAAAGAATTACAAGAAATAGAAATACATTATGCAACAAAAAAGCAAGAACTTACAATGCTAGAGAATCAACTAACAAATTTAGAAAATAAAGTAAGCAAACTAAAAAAACAATTAGAAGATATAGAAAACGAAAAGGTAAACATTCAAACATCTATGGAAGGTGTAAATCAAGTAATTGCAAACTTAGAAAAAGAAATTGTAGAGCTAAATGCAGAAATTTCTAAATTTGCAGAATTAAATAAAGATGATCAAACATACATAGATAACTTAAATACAGACATAACAGATTTAAAAATATCTGTATCTTCATTTGATGAAAGTGGTTCATCTTTAGATGAAATGTTAGATAGAATAAATCAAGATATAAAAAATGCACAAGAACAAATACAAAACAAAACACAAGAAATAGAGAATACAAAGCAAGAAACTATCAAAAAAGAAGAAGAAATAGAAAGTCTAAACAAAGAGATAGAAAAAATAAAAGGTGAAGTTTCTAATAGCTCTGAAAAAATAGAAAAATTAAAACAAGATAGAACAATAAAAAATTCTGATCTAGAAAAAATAGAAGCAAAAATAGAAGAACAATATGGTGTTTTAAATGGCTTAAAAGAACAAATTGTAAAAGTAGAAAGCAAAAAAACAAGACAAGAACAAGACCTAGACGAACTTGTAAATAAATTATGGACAGAATATGAGCTAACACCAAATAATGCAGGAGAATACAAAAAACCAGAAAATGTTGCACTTGCTCAAAAACGTACAAATGAACTTAGAAAAGACATTGCAGACTTAGGAAGCATAAATGTAGATGCAATAGAAGATTACAAAAAAATGCAAGAAAGATACGACTTTATGAATGAACAAAGGGCAGACTTAGAAGAGTCTATTGCAAAATTAAGAAATGTAATACAAGAAATGACAGATGAAATGCAAAAGCAATTTGCACAGCAGTTTAAACAAATAAATACAAACTTTAATGAGGTATATAAAGAGCTATTTGGAGGAGGAAAAGCAGAACTCATATTAGAAGACGAAGCCAACATTCTAGAATGTGGAATAGACATAAGGGTACAGCCACCAGGAAAGAAACTACAAAATATGATGCTTCTATCTGGAGGAGAAAAGGCATTAACTGCAATTGCAATTTTATTTGCTATACTAAAAATAAATCCAGCACCATTCTGCATACTAGACGAAATAGAAGCGGCTCTAGACGATGTAAATGTAAGCAGATATGCTCAATATTTAAAGAATTTCAGCAAAGAAACAGAGTTCTTAGTAATAACACATAGAAAAGGAACAATGGAAATAGCAGACACAGTATATGGAATAACAATGGAAGAAAAAGGAATAAGTAAGCTATTATCAATGCAATTATCAAATGTAAAAAATATATAAAATATATTCATAAGAATTTATGAAAAGTAGCATTAAATAAAAATTGTATAAAATAGAAAAAATTACAGATACTAACATTGGTGATAGTATTGAACTTAGAATATAGAAAAATATTAGAAAAAAGGTTGCAATATGGAATAAAAAATAAAGAATTCCAAATATACTTGCAACCTAAATTTTATACAAAAACAGGCAAATTAGCAGGAGCAGAAGCGTTAATAAGATGGAAACAAGAAAATGAGCTAGTAATGCCAAACACATTTATACCGTTATTCGAAAAATATGAACTAATAACAATTCTAGACACATATGTACTAGAAAGCATATTTTCTCAATTAAGCATATGGCAGAAAAAAGGCTATAAATTAATTAACATTTCTGTAAATGAATCTAGACAACATCTATATAACGAACATCATATAGATGACTTAATTCATTTAATTAATGAATATAATGTTTCATCAAATTACATTGAGCTAGAAATGACAGAAACAACAATAGTGCATAATGTAGAACTTGCAAAACAAGCAGAAAGAAATGTACACAAATTAGGATTTAAAGTATCAATGGACGATTTTGGAACAGGATATTCGTCTTTTAGTATGTTAAAAAATATAAACATAGATATACTAAAACTAGATAAAAGCTTTTTTGACGATATTATAGAAAGCAAAAGAGGAAAAATAATAATAGAAGCAATAATAAATATGGCACATAAACTAAACACGAAAACAGTAGCAGAAGGAATAGAAACACAAGAGCAATTAGATTATTTAAAGAAAGTAGGATGTGACTATGTGCAAGGATATATATACGAAAAGCCAATAACAATAAAGGAATTTGAAGAAAAATATATAAGTAACTAATTTATAAAAATTATCAATAAAATTTAAGAAAAATATAAAAACTAAAGAAAGTAAATTTTATTTGAAAAATACATTCATCAAGTGAAATGTTAAATACAATTCTGTAAAGGAAAAATATATTATCTGAATTTGTTAAAAATAATTGATTTTTATTATGGTTTGTGATAAAATAAACGAGTTAATATAAGTAGCAAAAAGGAGAATTTAAAATGCAAACATTAAAATACATATTAGTAGTCGTATATATTATAAACTGTTTAGCAGTAATTATTATAACAATGATGCAAAATAAAGACGATAACGGAGCTTCTGGAACAATAGTTGGATCTTCAACAAATAACTTCTACGAGAAAAATAAAGGTAGAACACGTGAAGGAAAACTAAAAAAATGGACAATAATTTTAGGAGTTACATTCTTAATCTTAACAATAGCTCTTGGAATTGTATATGTTATATAATTAAACAAAAATATAGCGGCAGGATTTCATTCTGTCGTTTTATTTATTAGAAAAGTTATATTGATTTTCCAATAAATAAAATATTGTACCAAAAATTTAATTCAAAAATATTTTTTAAATACTATTATAGAACAATAAAAGTTTGAAATAAACTTATAAAAATATAAAGAGGTGAGAAATTTGAGCAAAAAGAAATATTTTAAAAAAGCAAAATTCTTTGAAAAGAAGCAGAATGCTAAAAGAGAAAAAAATAACAAGAAGGACAAGCTAGATATAAATAAAATATTAGAAGATGAAAACTATAAAGTTGGAACATTTAGAAGAAAAGAGAAAGGCTTTGGTTTCGTAAACATTGGAGATGATGAAAACGAAATATTTATTGGACCAAGAGATACTAATAAAGCTTTAGATGGTGATGAGGTTTTAATAAAAATATTTAAAGATGCACCATTGGAAGATGGGCATAGAACAGAAGGAAAAGTTATTTTAATTACAAAACATTCAAATGATACAATAGTTGGAACATTTAAGAAAAACAAAACATTTGGATTTGTTGTACCAGACAACAAAGAAATAAGTGATGATATTTATATTCCAAAGAAAAAAGCACAGGGAATAAAAAATAATGAAAAAGTAGTTGTAAAAATAGATAAATTTGCAGATGCAAACAATAAGGCAGAAGGGCATATAATAGAAGACTTAGGAGGAATAGACCAAGCAGGAGTAGATATGATTTCTCTTATTAAAGAATATAAACTTCCTAACGAATTTCCACAAAATGTTATAGAAGAAGCCTTATCTATAAAGCAAGAAATAAACGAAGAAGACATAAAAAATAGAGTGGATTTAAGAAATGAAGAAATATTTACAATAGATGGAGAAGATGCAAAAGACTTAGATGATGCAGTAAATGTAAAAGAAAATGCTGATGGAACTTTCACTTTAGGAGTTCATATTGCAGATGTAAGTTACTATGTAAAATCTGGTTCAAAGTTAGATAAAGAAGCAATAAAAAGAGGTACTAGTATTTATATGATGGATAGAGTAATTCCAATGCTTCCAAAGGAACTTTCAAATGGAATATGTAGTCTAAATGAAAATCAAAATAGGTTTACAATATCTGTATTAATGAAAATAGACTCAAAAGGAAAAATAATAGACTCAGACATCTTTAAATCTGTAATAAAAACAACAAGAAGAATGAATTATCACGATGTGAATGACTTATTCTTATATCAAGATATTAAAGAAGAAAAAGTAGAAAATGTAGACACAGAAACACAAAAAAGAGTTAATAAAGTTTTCGAAGAATATGGCAAATACATAAAACATTTTTTGAATATGAGAAAATTAAAAGATGTTCTAAAAAATAGAAGAGATAAAGATGGAAGCTTAAATTTAGATATACCAGAGAGCAAAATAATATTAAACGAGAATGGAATTGCAATAAATGTAACAAAATATGACTATTTAGAGTCGAATGAGGTAATAGAACAATTTATGCTAACAGCTAATGAGGCAGTAGCAGAAAAATTCTATTGGATACAGGCTCCATTTATTTATAGAGTTCACGAAAAGCCAGATTTAGAAAAGGTGGAAGAACTAAATAAATTTTTATTCGGATTAGGGTATAAAATAAGAGGAATAAAAAAAGACGATGAAGATAGCGTACATTCAAAAGCTTTTGCTCAAGTACTAGAAGAAATAAAAGGAAAACCAGAAGAAAGAGTAGTATCAACATTAATATTAAGAACATTAAAAGTAGCAAGATATGAAAGCGAAAATAGAGGACATTTTGGAATTGCAAGTAAATGCTATTGTCATTTTACATCACCAATAAGAAGATATCCAGATTTATTCATCCACAGAGTAATATCATCATATTTAAAACACGACTACAACATAAATGAGGAGCTAAGAAAAAAATATGAAATAGAATCTGTAAAATACGCAGAAAGTTCTTCCGAAAGAGAAAAAATAGCACAAAAAGTAGAACGTGATGCAGAAGACATAAAAAAGGCAGAATACATGCAAAACAAAATAGGAGAAGTATACACTGGAATAGTATCAAGTGTTACATCATTTGGAATGTTTGTAGAATTAGAAAATACCGTAGAAGGCCTGGTAAGATTTGAAGATATGGGAAACGAATACTTTGAATATGATGGAGAAAGAAAGCTTCTTAGAGGAGAAAAAACAAACAAAACCTACAGCATAGGAGACAAAGTAACAATAGAAGTAAAAAATGCAGACAAACTAACAAGAAAAATAGACTTTAAAATAAAAGATACTGAAAATTAAATGAAAAAAATTAGAAATAATATTAAAATAGCAGATAATAATATTTAAAATAATTTTGAAAATATTAAAATACAATAGATTTTTTATAAAAACTATTGTATAATAATTACATATGGGGATGTATTGGTTTTCGACAATATTCCAGAAGTATATATAGCGAGTAGTGGATGGCTGCTTAGGCCACTTAAAAAAAGCAGAAATAAAAATAAACGCTGATAATAGAGAATTAGCATACGCTGCCTAAGCTTAGGTAGCTCGTCATTCTAAAAAGGCCTACGGTTTTAGAAATGGCGTCAATTAGTAGGATAACAAAGCTATCTTTTCCATTAAGATAGTGGGTAACTCAAATGGATACTTGTAAAATTCGGTTGTTTGTTAATGGATTTTATAGGAAAATAATAAATAATAAACTGCACTCGGAGAAATGTATATGGAAAGAATACTGGACAGGGGTTCAACTCCCCTCATCTCCACCAAAATAAAAGTGGTAATTAGAGAAATATGTAAATATAATAAAATAGAAATAATGAGGGAGTTGAAAAGGAGGATTAGAAAATAGTCCAGTGGACTATTTTCCCGACGCGGCTCGGCAACTCCCCTCATCTCCACCAAAATAAAAGTGTTCAGTAACAATTGACAAAAAAATAAAAACTTTATATAATAGATTATAGGAAATGAATAACCGCAGTGAATGCGGTTACCACTACATAAAAGTATAACAACACATTCGCAATATTGGCATAGTGGAATGTGTTGTTATTTTTATCCCTTATCTATAATTGAATTTACATATTTTATGTATAAAATTGTTAATAAGGTTACGTTTATTGTTGTTGATACCATTAAGGCATATACTAAAAAAAGTATAAAACTCATAAACACCACCTCACTTTCTGATAACAAAAGTTATCGAGTGTAGTGGCAACACATATCTACTACTATGTTCATTCCCTATGTTGGCTAGTATAACATAGAATTAAAAATAAATCAACATAAAAGAAACAAATTTTCGTAAATAATTTAATAAAATTTCTTGATTTTTATAAAAAAATCTGTTAATCTATATATGAACTATACTAATAATTATTGCAAGAATTATAAGAGATAAAAGTTACAGATAAACACTTATAAGTCAACAGAAAAATTTTTATTTAGAGAAAAATTACAAATATATTATAAATAAGAAAAGGAGGATAAATATGAATCAAATTTTAGTGACAGAAAAATTATATATTACACCAGAACTAAAAAGAAAAAAGAACATATATAAAATTAGATTCTTTTTATCTATTTTCCTAATATGTCTTTTATGTTCTTATTACATATATGCAGAAAACGATAGAAACAAGAGTGAAGAAGTGTCTAAACAAATACTTGCAGATTTACAGCAGGAAGATAATGTTCAAGAAGATACCACAACAAAGAATTTAGTAAATGATGTTCTAATAGTAACATTAAATGAAAGTGAATCTAATAGTGCAGAAAATACAATTATAAAAACTGCATCTCAAACACAAGAAGAAAATGTACAAACAAAAACAACAACTATAAATAATGTAGAATATACTACAGACTCAAGGTTGAAAATACCTTCTTTAGGAATAGATTATCCAGTACTTTCAGAAACATCGGATGAATTATTAAAAATATCTTTAAATAAATATTGGGGAAATGGTGCAAATGAAGTTGGAAACTATTGTATTGTTGGTCACAATTATGCAAATGGAAAACTATTTGGCAAGCTTTCTCAAATGGGAATTGGAGATACAGCAATATTAGAAGATATGAAAGGTAGAAAAGTTACATACGAGGCATACAAAAAAGAAATTGTGGATCCAACAGATGTTAGTTGCACAAGTCAGCTTACAAATGGAAGAAGAGAAATAACTCTTATAACATGCAAAAATTATGGTACACAAAGATTAGTAATAAAATGTAGAGAAATATAAACAAAAAAACATTGACTTTTATGAATTAATTAAATATAATTATAAAAGAAAAAAACGAAGGAGGAATTATTTATGGCTAAAAAAGAAGAAATAAAGACATCAGTATGGGTATTCTGGATTTTACTTGCTATAATTGGTGTAGCACTATTATTCGCAGGAATACAAAGTAGCTTACTTGGTGGAAGTATACCAGTTGCTGTAATGCTTATAGTTGTTGGTGTAATCTTATTATTCATAGGATTATCTATGATGCTAGGTAAAGCTAACATTCAAGCAAACGACATTGAATTGCCAGGAGCAAAAAAAGAAGATAAATAATTGCTAAACAAAAGCAAAATGCAGGAGTTTTTCCTGTATTTTTTTTTGAAAAGAAATATATGAGACGAATAACTTATAAAAATAACGCATTGGAAAAAAATATACGAGACGAAACTCAAATAACTTATTTTAAATTGATGATTTATAATTTAAAATAAGTTTGAAGATGTTTTGTCGAAGAATATTCTTTTTACAATGGTGTTATTTTGGTATATAATACATTTTATATAAAGATTGAATAAAAATATTGAAAAGTGTACAAAAACTTGGTAAAATAATAAAAGCTTTTAAGAGAAAGAAGGTAATTGCAAATGGAAAAAAATACATTTTACATAACAACACCAATATACTACCCAAGTGGAAGGTTTCATTTAGGAACTGCATATACTACAGTACTTGCAGATACAATAAAAAAGTATAAAGCGCAAAGAGGCTATGATGCAAGAATGCTTACAGGTCTTGATGAGCACGGTCAAAAGGTAGAGCAGGTTGCAATAAAAAGAGGGCTTACTCCACAAGAACACGTAGATGAAATTGCTATGCAAGCAAAAAAATTATGGAAGCTAATGGATGTTAGATATGATGACTTTATTCGAACAACAGAAGAAAGACATACAAAAGTTGTAGAAAAAATATTTGATAAATTTATGGAGCAAGGAGATATATACAAGGGAGAATACGAAGGCTGGTACTGTATGCCTTGCGAAACTTACTTCACAGAAACACAATTAGTTGATGGAAAATGTCCAGATTGTGGAAGAGAAGTTAAAAAAATGAAAGAAGAAGCATATTTCTTTAATATGAAAAAATATCAAAAGAAAATAGAAGAATTTTATGAGAAAAATCCAAATTTTATAATGCCAGAATCTAGAAAAAATGAGTTATTCAACAACTTTATAAAACCAGGATTAGAAGACCTTTGTGTTACAAGAACAACTTTTGATTGGGGAATAAAAGTTCCAAAAGATCCAAAACATGTAGTATATGTTTGGCTAGATGCATTAACAAACTATATAACAGCACTAGGATATATGTCTGATGATGATACATTATTTAAAAAATATTGGCCTGCAGACTTACAAATAGTTGGAAAAGATATAATAAGATTTCATGGAATATACTGGCCAATTTTCTTAATGGCACTAGGATTAGAGCCACCCAAAAGAATATATGCACATGGTTTCTTAATGATGAAAGATGGGAAAATGTCTAAATCTAAAGGAAACATAGTATATCCAGAAATGTTGGTAGAAAGATACGGACTAGATGCTACAAGATACTTCTTATTAAAAGAGTTCCCATATGGACAAGATGCAATATTCACACCAGAAGACTTTGTAAATAAATACAACTTTGACTTATGCAATGATTTAGGTAATTTATTAAACAGAACAATAGGAATGATTAATAAATATTTTGGAGGAAATATTGAAGAATACACAGGCAATATAAATGTTGTATTAGACGAAAATCAAAATGAAATAAATGTAGACGAAGAGCTAGAAAATGTAATTTCTAAAAAGATAAAAGAATATGAAGAAAATATGGAAAACTTACATTTTTCTAATGCATTAGGAGCAATATGGGAGATAATTGCAAGAGCAAACAAATACATAGATCAAACAGCTCCTTGGACTTTAGCAAAACAAGAAGAAAAAGAAAAACTTGCTTCTGTAATGTATCATTTAGTAGAAACTCTAAGAATTGTTGCAATACTAATAAAACCTGCAATGGAGGATACATCTTGCAAAATATTTAAACAACTAGGAATTCCAGAAAATATGCAAGAATATAACACAATTTATAACTTTGGAAAAGAGTTAAAAAACATAAAAGTAATAGAAAAAGGTGAGCCACTATTCTTAAGACTTGACCAAGAAGAAGAAATAAACTACATAAAAGAACAGATGCAAGCAAAATAAAAAGTAATAAATAAAAATAAATAAACATATATATTGGTAGACGACCTAAATCTAAAGGGGGAATACAATATATATGTTTTTTGTTATAAATAGAAAGAAAATTGGTTCATATTTGGTATCTTTAGGTACAGTATTAATGCTATTTGTAGCATCAATTTCAATTACAAACAATAATAAAACTCTTGCAACATCCGGAAATATTGTAAATATGCAAGAAAAAAATGTAACAATTGGTATAAATTGCATAGAAAGTGTAGAGAATATAGATAGTATAGTAAAATTTTTATCTAAAGAAAAAATAAAAGTAACATTTTATATTACTAAAGACTTTCAGGAAAGTAACAAAGAGCAAATTAATAATATAATAGAAAATGGAAACAAAGTAGAAGAACAAGTAAATAAAGAAAGCAATGTAATTAATTGTGATAGCATAGAAATAGCTCAAATAAAAAATAGAATAAATGCAACAGATAGCAATTTTATAACAATTGTTATAAAAAATTCAAAAGACACAATAAACAAAATAAATAGTATAATTTATAGTGCTAAAAGTATGGGATACACAATAGAAAATTTATAAAAAGGAGATTGATAATGCCTTTTATAGAAATAATTACAGATGCAAAAAGTCAGAGTCAGCTTAGTAAAGCAATAAGCAAAAGAACAGTAAAAAATGCGGATATATTATATGTAAAAGAAAAAAATTTAGAAAATATAAAAAATATAAAGCTGGAAACACTTGTAATAAACAGAAAAATAGAAAATACTGAATTAATAGAAAGAATATTAAAAAACACAAAACATGTAATTGTAAATATAGACTTTAACGAAGAGCTAGGTAAAGTTAATAAAAACACAATAACATTTGGATATAGTAGCAAAGCAGACATTACAATATCTAGTGTAAAAGAAGAAGAAGTGATGATATGCATACAAAATACAATAAACAGCATTTATGGAGAAAAAATAGGAGAGCAAGAAGTAAAAGTAAATATAAATAAACGGTATTAGTGTATACAATATTATGATAATAATAGCTCTAACAGCACTCTATTCAGGAGAAAATAAAGAAAAATAATACAAATATTACAAAAATATTAAAAAAATGTTACAAAAATAAAGTTTTTATGTAGACAAAACAAAAAAATGGTAGTATAATAATAAATGTAGGTTAGATAAAAAATTACAAAAGTTTTAAAAAATTAGAGGAGGAAACAAAGTTGGATACAGTAAATTCAGAAAATAACCACATAGTTTTAGTGGGAAAGGTAACAAGCGACAAAAGATTTAGTCACGAAATATATGGAGAAAAATTCTATGTATTTGATCTAAGCGTACCTCGTTTAAGCGGTACATCTGATAGTATTCCTATCACAGTGTCAGAAAGATTAATGGTAAATGGAGAATTACCAATAGACACAAAAATAACAGTAGAAGGTCAATTTAGATCTTACAACAGTTATGGAGAAGGCAAAAACAGATTAATATTAACAGTTTTTGCTAAAAACATAATATTACTAGAAGACCAAGAAAGTGAAGTAGAAGCAAAAAAAGATTTCATATCAAATGAAGTAACTTTAATTGGTTATATATGCAAAAAACCAGTATACAGACAAACACCATTTGGTAGAGAAATAGCAGATATATTATTAGCAGTAAACAGAGCTTATAGCAAATCAGACTACATTCCTTGCATAGCTTGGGGAAGAACAGCAAGATATTGCGAAAATATGGAAGTAGGAACAGAAGTTAAGATTGTAGGTAGAGTTCAATCAAGACAATATGAGAAAAAACATGAAGACGGAACAATAGAAAGCAAAGTTGCTTATGAAGTTTCTGTTGCAAGCTTAGAAGTAATTAATAAAGAGGACGATTCAAATAAAGAAGAAGTACCTCAAGAAGAAAATAAAGAGGCTATATAATTAGATAAATTGAACATAAATAAATTCCTTTAAGATAAGAAAGAAGAGTTATTTAAAAAAATAGCTCTTTTTTCTTTTCTACTCTTATGCCAATATATAAATAAAAAATAATACAATTAGAAAAAGAATTTTCTTCGTCCAAACACATTCAAGCTATTCAGAATTTAAAATTCTTTCATTGCTATTCGTGTTTATCCTCCAATGTTTTTTTTTATAATATGTTATTTCTAGAGGAGCATATGTAATTTTAAGATTTTTATATTGACTAAAATCTTGTAAAAATGATATACTACTGTAATAGAAATAACTGTAATTATATGGGAGGAATTAATTTGAAAAACATAATAAAAAAACTAGGAATATCAGTTATTACTATGCTTATAGTAATAAATTTAATAAAAATAAATTCATATGCAGAAAATAATATTACAAATGAAAATGTAACTATAACAAAAGCAGAAAACAAAGAAGAAATAAAAAATGAGACAACAAACTCAGAAAATAAAACGAATAGTGAAACAACTAAAACAGAAAGCAAAACGAATAATGAAACAACAAAGTCAACAACAAATACAAAGACTACTAGCACATCTAAACTTACAGAGGTAACTGTTGATGGAACAAAGTATAAAGATGGAGATAGAATAAACGTAGATAATAGCAAAAACTCTGTTAGAATATATGGAGTAGGAGAAAGTCTTATTTACATTAAAGTAAATGATAAGGGAAGTACTGTAGATGTAAATTTAGTTGAAGGTGAAAATAAAATTGTTGTTACAGATTCAAAAGGAGGAAAAGTAACACTATATATAACAAGGGCGACTGCTGGAACAACAAATACAATAGAAAATACAACAGTAACAAACGAAATTGCGGAAAATGTAACAAGTACAGAAGAGGTAGATAATAGTTTAAAACTTTCTTCGTTAAATATTGAAGGAATAAAAATTTCACCAAGCTTTAATGAAAATACATATTCATATACAGCCACAATAAATATGAATGAAAAAGATTATAGTTCTTTAATCATAAAAGCAGTTCCAAGTAGAACAGATGCAACTGTTACTATTGATGGAAATGAAGAACTTGTAGAAGGCGAAAATATAATAAATATAATAGTAAAATCAAATGATTCTTCAGAAATTAAAACATATCAATTAGTAGTAAACAAAACAAGACAAGAAATTGCTCCTGAACCAAAAAAGACTGACAGTAAATTAAACATTGCAATAATTGCGGTTGTAGCTTTAATTATAGTTGTAGCAATTGTTTTGATAATACGTAAAATAAAAAATAAAAACGAAGAAAATAATGAATATAGCCTATATAATTATGACTTATATGACGAACCATTAAAAGAAAAATATATACCAGAATATAAAGAAAGTAAAGAAAAACAAGAAATAGAGGAAATTCCAGATATAACTTATGTAGAGGAACTTCCAAGTAGAAAAGAAGGAGCTCCTACGATAAGAAGAAAAAAGACTAAAGGAAAACATGCATAAAAAATAAGTGATGCTGAAGTTATTACAGCATCACTTATTTTTTTACATCTGGAATTATTACATTCTTTTTTATGTTAGTATCCTCATTAGGTTTAGCAATGTCTAAATTATCGTAAACAGGAGAAATGTTTAAGTCCTCTCCATTACCAGAAACAATTTTTATATCTTTTTCATTATTCATAGAATTTACCATCCTTTCTGTAAATGTAAAAAACGCTAATCAAACTATTAGTATAATACCATATATTACAGTAAAATTCAAGTACAAAATATTGACATAACTGGATTTAGACGTGTATAATATACAGGAAAAGATAGAGATCGTTGAAGAATGAATATATTTTTTTGGCTAAATTTATGCCCATTTATGCTAAAAAGGAGTGAAATTAAATTTGGAATTAGAACAGAAAAAAGCCGCAATAGAGGCAATATTATTTGCAGCAGGAAGAGAAATAAAAATAAATGAATTAATGGCAATACTAGAGCTATCTTCAGATGAAGTAATATCTATAGTAAATAGTATGCAAGATGAATACAAAGAAGCATCAAGAGGTATAGAAATTATAAAAGTAGAAGATGGGTATCAACTTGCAACAAAAAAAGAAATGTATGAATATTTATATCCAATATTTGATAAAAGAAGTAAACCAAACTTATCGCAAGCAGCAATGGAAACACTTGCAATAATTTGCTATAATCCTAAAATAACAAGGGCAGAAATAGAGCAAATAAGGGGCGTAAATTCAGATGGAACAATTTATAAATTGCTAGAATATAATTTAATCGAAAATGTTGGAAAAGCAGACTTACCAGGAAAACCAACAATGTATGCTACAACAACAAACTTTTTAAAGATGTTTGGCATATCTTCTCTAGAAGAATTACCAGAACTTCCAAGATATAAATTAGACGAGAATGAACAAATTGTAATAGATGATATAATTCCAGAAGAAAAACAAGAACCACAGGAGGCTCCAATGCCCGAAAGGGAAGAGCAATAATAAAAATAATGTGAGTTTTTGAAAATAAGAAAGGAAGAAATAAAAATGAAATTATCACAAACAGGATTAGGAACTATAAGAGTAAATAATTTGGATAAAAGTTATCCAGCACAAGATATATTATTACAAACAAATCAATTAGTACAATATGGAACAGGAATTTATGCATATAACAATGTTCCACTACGTTTAAGAGTAAATGTAGAAAAAGTTATAAAAAATATATTAAATAAATATGGATGTATAGAAATACTACTTCCAACATTACAACCAACAAAACTATGGGAGGAATCTGGCAGACTTTCAAAATATGTAGAAGATGGAGTTATACTTTCTGTAAAAACAGATAAAGGCGATTTTGTGCTTGCTCCAACAGCAGAAGAAGCAGTTACAGACTTTGTAAGAGGCAGAGTTTCATCATACAAAAATTTGCCAGTTACATTCTATCAAATAGGAGAAAAATACAGAAACGAAATTCGTACAAGAGGTTATTTACTAAGAGGAAAAACATTCCCAATGATGGATGCATATAGTTTTGATACAGACGAACATACTTCTGCTCAAACATATCAAAACATCAGAAAAGCATATTTAGAAATATTCAAAATACTAGAACTAAATGTAAAACCAGTTGCAGCAGATAGTGGAGCTATGGGTGGAAATTTATCAGAAGAATTTATGCTAGAATCTCCAATTGGAGAAGACACAATACTTGTAGACAAGGCATCTGGTGTTGCATTTAACACAGAAATACTAGAAAGAGAAGATGCAGATGAATATTTAAGAGAAAAATATGGTATACAAGATAAAGAAAATGTAGAAGCAAAAAAATCTATAGAATTAGGACACATATTCCAACTTGGAACAAAATATTCTAAAGCTATGAATGCAAATTACATAGATAAAGATGGAAACGAAAAAGTTTTATACATGGGATGCTATGGCATTGGCGTAAGCAGAACAGTTGCAACAATATACGAAGAAAATGTTGTAAAAGGTAAAAATGAGGAAGTAAAAGGAATATGCTTACCAGTTAGTGTTGCACCATATTTATTACAAATAGTTCCAAAGGACGAAAAAAGAGAAGTGGTAGAAAAGCTATACAACAAATTAATGGAAAAACACATTCCAGTAATATTAGATGATAGAACACAAGGAATGTTAGGAGCAAAAATAAAAGACTGCCTAATGCTTGGAACTCCATATATGTTAGTAATTGGAGACAAACAAGAAGAAGGAAAATTTGAAGTAGAAAACAACAAAACAGGAGAAAGAACTATATATACAGAAGAAGAATTAATAGCAGAATTTGAAAAAATAAATAATTCGAGGGAATATTTAATATAATTACAAAGTAATAAAGAAATTCTAAAATTGGTACGCACGTTAAAATTCATAAAATAAATTTCCTGTGCAATATTTTAGCTATTCTAGAAAATAGGAAAAACTTTCCTAATAAATAAAAAAGTATATTGAAGACTAATTTAAAGTTTCAATATACTTTTTTTGTATAATTTTTTACAAAAAATTAATTAGAATTATTTTGTTCTTTGGTTAATATTTCTAAAATTTGAGGATAAATAGTTCCAGCATTATTTTGCCAATTATCTACAATTTGCTTTGCTTGTTCACGAGAACCTGCAAAAGTTTTAACCTCAAAAACAGTCTCATTATTATCTACAACTCTGCAATTTATAATATAGTGATTTTCGCTAAGAGGAGTATATTCTGCAACTATAGATTTTTCTTCTTCAGAAATATCTAAAATAGGCTTTAAATTAGTATCTGCCTTAAGCTTAATAATTCCAGGTAACAAATCTAAAGTAAGATCTAAAGTACGTTGACCAGATTCTGTAATTTGATATAAAGTTTGGTCTTCCTTTTGAAAAGTAAAAATATATCCAACATTTATTAGATCTAAAATAAATTGCTGAAAATAAAAATAGTTCATATTAACAGCTGCTAAAACAATTTTATATAATACATCATTTGTTAGTGGTTTGTTTGCTTGGTCTAGAACATATAAAATAAGAACTTTGTTCTCTGCCAATGTTTCGTCATCAGATGTTATTTTCAAATTTTCTCAACTCCATTAAAAATTTATATTAGTATTATATCACAGATGTGCGGAAAATCAAGAAAAAGTTTGAAATGCGAACAAAAATTTGCAAAAAGTATTGACAAAACGAAAAATAGAATGTAATATATATACGAACATAAATTCGGAATGGAGATGTTATATATGATAACAACATTACATATAAAAAACATAGGAATTATAGATGATTTAGTAATAGACTTAAACAAAGGGCTAAATGTTTTAACGGGAGAAACTGGTGCCGGAAAAACATTAATAGTGGACTCTTTAGGAATAATTGCTGGTGGAAGATTTTCAAAAGAAATGATACGTAAGGGGCAAAATATGTCTTTTGTAGAGCTAAGCTTATATATGCCAGAAAACGAAAATGCAATAGATGGAAGCATAATAGTCTCAAGAGAAATTAATACATCTGGTAAAAATTTATGTAAAATAAATGGAAGATTGGTAACTGTAAATGAACTTAGAAATTTTATGAAAAATATAATAGACATTCATGGACAGTACGACAATCAAACTCTTATGGATAGTAACTTTCATACAAAATATCTAGACAAATTTGCAGGAAAAGAAATGCAAGAAATTTTAGGAGAATATACAAGTCTGTTTAATGAATATAAAGAGCTAAAAAAAGAACTTAGCAATAATTATGGAGATGATATAGAAAAACAAAGAAAATTAGATTTATTACAATACCAATATAAAGAAATAAAATCTGCTTCTTTAAAAACAGGAGAAGACGAGGCTTTAGAAGAAAAAAGAAAAATTATAATGAGCTCAGAAAAAGTTGCGGAATCTCTTAATAATGTTGGAAATAACTTAGAAGGAACCGTAATAGATGTTATAAACGACTCTATAAGGTCTCTAGAGAGAATAGAAGATGTAGATAAAAAATATAGTGATAAATTAATAGAATTAAAAAACATATATTACGAAGTACAAGAATTATCTAGAGATATTTCTTCTATGAAGGAGGACGTATATTTTGATGAACAAGAAAGAAATAGCATAGAAGAGCGCTTAGATGAGATATATTCTTTAAAAAGAAAATATGGTAATACAATAGAAGAAATTTTAGAATATAAAGAAGAACTATCAACTCAAATAGACAAAATTAATAATGCAGAAGAAGAAAATAAAAAAATAAAAGCTAGAATCCAAGAACTAGAAAACAAAATGCTTAAATTATGTGAAAGCATAAAAACAAAAAGAATGGAAGCGTCAGTAATATTAAATGAAAAAATTAACAAAGAACTTAGTGAACTAGAAATGAAGAATGCAAAATTTAATGCAAAAATAATAGATTTAGCAGAGTTTACATCAAATGGATTAAGCTATGTTGAATTTGTTATTACAACTAACTTAGGAGAAGAGGAAAAAAAGCTAAACAAAATTGCATCAGGAGGAGAAATGTCTAGAATTATGCTTGCAATAAAAACAGTACTTTCAGACATAGACGAGGTTCCAGTATTAATATTTGATGAAATAGATACAGGTATTAGTGGAAAGGCTGCAAATTCGGTAGGAGTTAAGCTAAAGAAAATAGCACAAAAACATCAAGTTTTAATAGTAACACACTTAGCATCTATTGCGGCAAAAGGCGAATTTAATTACTACATCTATAAGGAAGTAGAAAACGGAAAGACAAACACTAAAATAAAATTATTAGACGAAGAAGATACAATAAAAGAAATTGCAAGAATTGCATCAGGAGAAGTAACAGAAATTGCAATATCTCATGCAAAAGAATTACGCAATAAAATAGCATAAATTACATAAAACAAAAAATACAATTTTCAAAAATCAAAACAGCAAACCCGCTAAAATGGCACCCTAATTTTAATTTGTCAAGTAAAAGTACTTGACAAATTTTTAAAAATATCATATACTAGATAAGCATTACAAATTTAAAGAATTTGCCAAGCAAAGGGGAAAGGTAAAATGGAGAAAAAAGTTCAGTTAAGTATGCTTTATGGAATATATGGAAATCTATTAACGCCAAAGCAACAAAATATAATAAGGGACTTTGCAAATAACGATTTATCTATAACCGAAATATCAGAAAATTACGATATAACAAGGCAGGCAGTTCAAGAAATTGTTAGGAAAGGAGAACAAAGGCTTTTGGAATACGAACAAAAGCTAGGAATTATGAAAAAGACACTAAATCAAGAACAACAAATCCAAAATATTCTTTCACAAATTAGTAAGATTTCAATAGATGCAACAGACAAACAAGTAGAAAAAATCTTAAAGAATGTAAGAAAAGAATTAATAAACTTAAATGCATAGTTTATAAGGATTTACAATAGAAAAAGGAGGTTTTAAAATATGGCTTTTGAAGGATTATCTTCTAAATTGCAAGAATTTACAAAGAAACTAAGAGGAAAAACAAGAATAACAGAATCAGATTTAAAAGATATGTTAAGAGAGGTAAAACTTGCACTCCTAGATGCAGATGTAAACTACAAAATAGTAAAAGAGTTTACAGCAAGCATACAAGAAAAAGCTTTAGGTCAAGATGTTTTAAAATCTTTAACTCCTGGACAACAAGTTGTTAAAATTGTAAAAGACGAATTAATCGAATTATTGGGTGGAACAGAAAGCAGAATAAACTTTAGTCCAAATCCACCAACAATAATAATGTTAGTGGGACTTCAAGGTTCTGGAAAAACAACAACAGCAGGAAAACTTGCAAATCTTCTTAGAAAAGAAGGTAAAAAGCCACTATTAGTTGCATGTGATGTATACAGACCAGCAGCTATAAAGCAATTACAAGTAGTTGGTTCACAACTAAATATTCCAGTATATGCAAATGAAAATTCAAAAGACGTTGTAGCAATAGCAAGACAAGCGGTAAACATAGCTTATTCTAAATTAAATGATGTTATAATATTAGATACAGCAGGTAGACTTCAAATAGACGAAGCTCTTATGGATGAACTTAAAAACTTAAAGGCCAATATCCATCCACACGAAATACTACTTGTAGTAGATAGTATGACAGGTCAAGAAGCAGTTAATGTTGCAACAGGATTTAATGATGCATTAGGAATAGATGGAGTAATACTTACAAAGCTAGATGGCGACACACGTGGTGGTGCTGCATTATCTGTAAAAAAAGTTACAGGAAAACCAATAAAATTTGTGGGTGTTGGAGAAAAATTAAGTGAACTTGAAGTTTTTCATCCAGACAGAATGGCTTCTAGAATACTTGGTATGGGAGATGTATTATCAATCATAGAAAAAGCAGAAGAAAGCTTTGACCAAGAAGAAGCAGAAAAATTAACCAAGCAATTAGCTAAAAAAGAATTCGACTTAAACGATTATCTAGCTCAATTAAGACAAGTTAAAAAAATGGGTTCATTCTCATCTCTTTTAAAACTAATACCTGGAATGGCAAACATAAAGGATTTAAAAGTAGACGAAAAAGAATTTGTTAGAATAGAAGCAATAATTTGTTCAATGACAGAAAAAGAAAGAAAAAATCCTAAACTATTAAATGGTCAAAGAAGACTACGTATAGCAAAAGGAAGCGGAACAAATGTACAAGATATAAACAAATTTATGAAATCATTTGAAATGACTCAAAAGATGATGAGACAAATGAAAGATAGCAAATCTATGAAAAAAATGATGAGTCAAATGAAAAATATGGATCCTAAAGAATTAAAGAATATGATGTAATTAAATTGTTTTTAATATTTGCTACTACAAGCTTAAGAAGTAAAACAATAATTAAGTAAAATAGTAGAAAAATATATTATAAATAGTATAACTTTTCGGAGGTGAATTTAAAATGGTAAAAATCAGATTACAAAGAGCAGGTGCTAAAAAAGCTCCATTCTATCACATAGTTGTTGCAGACTCAAGATCTCCAAGAGATGGTAGAATAGTAGAAAAAATTGGAACATATGATCCAATGACAAATCCAGCTACAATCAAATTAGACAATGAAAAAGTAGAAAAATGGATAAAAAATGGTGCAAAGCCAACAGATACAGTTAAAGCTTTAATAGAAAAAGCATAATAGTGTATAAGGAAAGGCAAAAATATGGAAGAAATTTTAAGAACAATAGTAGAGAGCCTTGTAGAAAATAAAGACCAAGTTCAAATATCTAGAATAGACGATGAAAAAGGAACTTTATTAAAAGTTAAAGTCGCAAATGAAGATATGGGAAGAATAATTGGAAAACAAGGTAGAATTGCAAAAGCAATAAGAACTGTTATGAAATCAATTACAGCTAAAGAAAACAAAAAAGTTGGAATAATATTTGAAGAATAGGTAAACTTTATGGAAGAATATTTAGAGATTGGTCAAATAGTAAATACATTTGGAATAAAAGGACAGGTAAAAGTTGTACCTTTTACAGATGATATAACTCAATTTGATACACTAAAACAAATCTATATAGAAAAAAGAAAAAATTTAGAACTATTTGAAATAGAAAAATCAAACTATCATAAAAATATGATAATTTTGAAATTAAAAGGTATAGATACACCAGAACAAGCAGAAAGCCTTAGAAACTGTTATATAAAGATAAACAGAAAAGATGCTAGAAAGCTACCAGAAGGAACATACTTTATAGTAGACCTAATTGGATTGGATGTTTATACTGATGAAGAAAAACTTTTAGGAACTTTAGAAGATATATATAATGCAGGAAGCAGTGATATATATGTTGTAAGGACCAGCGAAGGAAAACAAATATTGTTACCGGCAATAAAAGATGTTATAAAAAAAGTTGATATTGAAAACAAAAAAGTAATAGTTCATATTATTGAAGGATTAATTTAAAAATAAAGGGGAAACAATATGAAATTTAATGTATTAACATTATTTCCAGAAATGTTTGAACCACTAAATTATAGTATTATCGAAAGGGCGTCTAAGAAAAATTTAATAGATATTAACTTAATTAATATTAGAGATTTTTCAAAAGACAAACACAAAAAAGTAGATGATACTCCATACGGTGGAGGAGCAGGAATGGTTGTAAGAGCAAATGTAGTATATGATGCATATAAATCTATACAAAATACAAATGCAAAAGTAATATTTCTATCACCCCAAGGAAAAAAATTAACCCAAAGTAAAGTTCAAGAGCTTGCAAAAGAGCCAGAACTAACTCTTCTATGTGGTCATTATGAAGGAATTGATCAAAGAGTTCTAGATGAAATTGTAGACGAAGAAATATCTATTGGAGATTATGTACTAACAGGAGGAGAACTACCAGCAATGGTATTAATAGATTCAGTTAGCAGATATGTAAAAGGAGTTCTAAGTAAGGACTCAACGGTAGAAGAATCTTTTTCAAAAGGACATTTAGAATATAGTCAATATACAAGACCAGAAATATTTTTAGACAAGAAAGTACCAGAAGTACTTGCATCTGGAAATCATCAAAAAATAGAAGAATGGCGAAATAAAAGTTCATTAATAAACACATATTTAAAAAGACCAGAGCTTCTAACAGAAAAAGAATGTAAAGAAGCAAAAATAATAATAGAAAATAAAGAAATATAAAGAAAGGAGAATATCAATGGATATCATAAAATCAATCGAACATGAACAATTGAAAAATAAAATTCCAGATCTTAAAGTTGGTGATACAGTTAGAGTACATCAAAGAATTAAAGAAGGAAATAGAGAAAGAATCCAAGTATTCGAAGGAATAATAATCAAGAAACAAGGTGGAAGTGTTAATGCCACATTCACAGTAAGAAGAATTGCTTATGGTGTAGGAGTTGAAAAAACATTCTTAGTACATTCACCATTAGTAGAAAAAGTAGAAGTAGTTAGAGTAGGTAAAGCAAGAAGAGCTAAGTTATACTATTTAAGAGACAGAGTTGGAAAAGCTGCTAAGACAAAAGAAGATATTGGAGCAAAAATAGAATCTAAATATCTTGAAATAAAAGCAGAAGCTGTTGAAACTCCAGCTGAAGAAGTTGTAGCAGAAGAAACAGCACCAGTTGCAGAAGCACCAAAAGCTGAATAATAGGTAAAAAATAAATAATTTAAAAACAGGTAATTTTAATATATAAGTTTATATTGGGATTACTTGTTTTCGTATTTAATATCCATAAAATGCTAAAATTAAAGACTAAAAAACTATTGATAAAATCTGTTGTGATTGATATAATTAAACTGTAATTTATTATAAAATTAATTATTAGATAAATTAAAGATGAAGGGAAAGGAAAAATACAAATGAGTAAGGAGAAAATTTTAGTTGCATTTGCAATATTAGTATTAGTATTGGCTGCAATTATGCTAGTAATATCAAATACATCTGCTAAATACGTTACTTCTGCAAATGGAACAGATTCAGCTAGAGTTGCTCATTGGAATATTAATACAACAAATAATATAAAAGATTTGTTTGCATCTTCGTATATGAATGTTGCTCCAGGTTCTGAAGAACAAGGAATTATCGCACCAGGAACATCTGGTACATATAGTTTTACGATAGATGGAGATGTTGAAACAGCATATACATTAAGTATTAGAGCCAACGGAAATGATGAGGTAAATGGAGCTGTAAGTGACTACAATCCCATAAAATATTCGTTTACAAAACCGAATACCGGTGATGATAAGGCATCAAAGCCAACTGTTACAACAGAAAATATGACTTTTGAAGAATTAAAGTCTGCAATAAATAATATAGATGATGGTGTTCAAGTACATAATGCAGGTTCATTAGGTGGAGATACTTATACTATTGGTTGGACTTGGGAACTTGATGGAAACGATGAAAAAGATACATTGTTAGGAAATTTAGTGTCAAAAGGAGATAAGACAATTAGTTTATCTGTAAATATTGCAGTAACACAGGCTAATTAAAAACAAAGCAGGCTCTATTATACAAAATAGGGCTTGCAATTAAGATAAATATATTTATAAAAGTTATTAGACACAAGGATTTTTATAAGTGTATTTATATAAATAAAGTATTATACATAAGATTAATTAGAAAAGGAAATTATAATGAATAATAAAAAAAGAAAAAATTTTTTTGGACAAGTAATTAATACATTAATTTCAATTATTTTTATAATTGTGTTTGTTACCGTAATAGCATTAATACTCCAAAAATTCGTATTAGAAAAGGAAGTTCCAGATTTATTTGGATACAAAATATTGCAAGTAATGTCTGGCTCTATGTCTGGGGAATTTGAAACAGGAGATACAATTTTAATAAAAAAAATAAGTAATGAAAGCAATTTGAAAATTGGAGATGTTGTAACATATAAAATCAAAAAAAATACTTTAGTTACACATAGAATAGTAAATATAACCAAAACGGGAGAAAGCTTAAACTATACCATGAAAGGTGATGCAAATAACGCGGAAGATGAAGAAAAGATAACTTTTTCTGCTATTGAAGGAATTTACGTAAGAAAGCTTGTTTTGACAGGCAAACTAATTAATTTTATGCAAAGGCCTTATGGTATGGTGGTAATATTTACAATACCAATAGTTATGCTTATATGTGTTATTTATAGTGAAAAGGTAAAAGCGGAAAAAAGAAACAAAAGAAGAGAAAAAAGACTAAATTATGAGTTACAAAAAAGTAAAGAGCACTTAGAAAATAAGAAAAAAGAAGATTAAAAGTATGTAAAAAACAAATGAAAGGAAAGTGGTTGCAATGGAAAAAAGTAAGATGAAAATTATTGGCATAATACTTATTTTTGCTGTAGAAATAAGCTTGTACTTTGTAGCAGGAACATATTCAAAATATGTAAGTACTGCAGACTCAAACACATCAACTAGAATTGCAAAATGGTCTGTAAAATTAGGAAATGTTGACTTGGCAGGTGGAGAAAAGGATTTCTCTTCAGAATTAGTTCTCGAAACAACTAACCCAGCAAAAGTAAAAACAGGAACAATAGCTCCCAATACATCAGTTAACGGTAGTTTTACTATAGATCCAAACGGTACAGAAGTAGCAATTAAATATAAGATTTCACTTGGAAACATATATTATAAAAATTTAAAAACAGATGAGGTTGTTACTGAAGGCGTTCCTAATATAGTAGTTAGTAATGTAACAACAAATGTAGGAACATTAGTAAAAAATGCAGATGGCACATATCAGGGACAAATTGATTTGGATGGAAGCTCAGAAACAATAACAATTTCTGCAGAGTGGTTAAGCACGAGTGATGAGTCAGATACTGCTAATGGATATACACCATTAAATGTTATAATACCAGTTACTGTAATGGTTGAACAAGATATATAAACAACATGAGAGGAAATATTTATGAAGAAAAAGAAAAAGAATAATAATAGATTCAAATTAATTTTTCTATATTATGCTATTGCTCTAACTTTATTAATAACTGGAATAACTTTTTCACAATATAGAATGACTGCAAATGGAAAAGGGAAAATAAATACATCGAAATTTGCCTTTAAAATAACAGATGAATTATCAAATGTAAGCTTAAATCTTACAGATACTTTGACCGCAAACTTATATTCGAAGAATAAGTTAGTACCTGGTAGCAATGGAGTGTTGCAATTAGAAATGGATTTTTCAGAAATTGAAACAGCTACTAGGTATTCTGTGACATTAGATGAAGAAAATTCTCAAATACCAGAAAATATGAAACTGTATACAGATAACACATATAATGTAGAATTTTCAGGCTATACAGGAATAACCGAATTAGGAACAGATAAGATTACAAGAAATATCTATTGGAAATGGAATTATACTACAGTCGATGAAACAAGTAAATGGATGAAAAGTAATATAGTAGTAGCTTTAAAAATTCAAGCTCAACAGAGAACTAATTAAGTTAATTCAAAGGAGAAAAAGTATAAATGAAAAGAACAATACATAAAAAGAAGCTTATAATTGTACTTTTGGCAGTAATTACATTACTGGGCTTAGTAAGCGTAGTATATGCTGCTTATGTAAATACAGTATCTGTAAAATACAGTGCGGTTTCAGGCGAAATGATTTGTAATATAGATGTAGACAATAATGATTCATATAAGGTTAATGGCATCCCATATATAATTGTAACAGTAAAAAACTACGATGAAAATGGTAATATAACATCTGTGGATGTAGAATTTAGCCTGACAATAAAGAACAAAGATGGAGAACATGGAACTTTTATATGGCAAAAAATAAATGAAGATGATAATAGTAAATATGATGAAGGAACCAGTACTTATTTAGGTCAAACGACAACAAATATTTATTCTTTTGGAAATGAAAAAAAGGAAGAAAAAAAGTTTAAAATATTTATCAAATCAGAACAATCGTCTCAAGAAGAACTAGATTTTGATGTTGAACTAAATTCTACTCAAAAGGATATGCAACAATAAGTGTTAGAAAACAGATACAATTTGCATAATAAAAGAGAGGAAATACTATAAAATGAAGTTAAAAAACAAAATATGGCTTATTATAATTTTAGTTACTATAATTTTGTCATCAGTAACAATATCATATGCAAGATATGTTTTGAATAAAACAATAGATGTAAAAATTTCCGTTCCACCAGTTGATGCAGGTTCTTTAGATGTGACAATAAAAAACAATGAAAATACATATGATATTTTAAATAAAGACGAAAAAGTAACAATATCAAGCAAAGTTACTTTAACAAACGCCTATAATATCCAACTAGTTTCAGAATATGCTTGGACAACAACACAAACTGCTCCAACCAACGAAGAATATATGAAATTTAATTTTGAAAAAAATGAAAGTGAGATTTCAAAAAAAGATACTGGAATAGGAACATATTATTTATGGGTTAGAATTAAATATACGTCAGAAATAGGAGAACAAAAAGAAATTGTTAAAACATCTAAGATGATAAGCGTACTACTAGGTGATATAAAAATTACTTTAAATGATGAATCTGAATTCTTAACTGGTGATGTTACAGCCAATATAAGTTATACTGGTGCATATAAATATAACACAATGGCAGGATATGGTAAAACAGAAGCTGAAGCTATTGCAAATGCAAGTTCGAGCACTGCAAATACTATAACAATAAAGGCAGAAGAGATAGACACCATTTATTATATATATGCGGTAGCAGAAAATTCATCAGGAAGAAAAATAACTAGTACAATAAAAATTGATAATATAGATAACATAAAGCCAACAATAAATGAAATAACTCCAAGTTTTGCAAGAGCAAAAATAAATATTTCAGATAATAAATCTGGTATAAAAGAATATTGCGTAACAACAAGCAATACAGAACCGCAAAACTATTCGGATATATTAAATGAGACTACAAAAAATTTAGAAACATATATTAATAATTTAAAAACAGATACAGATTATTATTTATGGGTGAAAGATAGTGTTGGAAATGTTACTTCGCAGAAATTTAGAACCTTGAACTTAATTTATGAAGCAACACCTAAATTAGATGAGTGGACAAATAGCAAAACTGTAATAAAATTCTGTAACTTAGGAGATGCAAAACTTAGTTATAGTTTGGGTGCAAGAACAAGTTATTCATATGACGAAATAAATGGAATTGAAATTTATGAAAATATATGTGTTAATTATGTATTACAAGATGGTAGCAATAAAATAACTGGAAGCATTAATGTAAATAATATTGATAAAATTGCACCTGTTATTAATGTAATATCAGATTATGATAAATTAACCATAACAGCTACAGATGAAGGCTCTGGAATAATTGGCTATTTCGTAACAGATACTGAAGTGGCAGATATTACAAAAACAGATTTTTTAAGTGTTGATAATACAAATAAACTTGAATGTTATGTGACTCAAGACTATTTAAAAAATAATTTGGTATACAATAAACAATATTATGTATATGTAAAAGATAGAGTTGGCAATATATCAAGAGGAGAAGTAATTTCTAAAATTGATATAGAAAAACCAAAAATAAATATAACGAATATTTCAAGCAATACTAACACTATTTCTGTAAGTGTGAATGCGGAAGACACTGAATCTGGACTTATTGGAAAGTACAAATATTACATAGGAACAGAGAGTGGAGTGTATGATAAAGAGCCAATAGAAATATTAGATACAAGATATACATTTCAAAATTTAGAGCATAATAAAACCTATTATATAAAAGTGGAAACTCAAGATACTGCTGGAAGAATAGGTATGGCAGAAACATCAATAAAAACAAGTGAATTACTTGTAAATAATGATGAAGCAGAAATAGTTTTTTTGAATGCATTATGGACAAATAATACACAAACAGTAAATGTAAAAACAACAACTAGCTATAAAATGAGATATCAAATTGTTAAAGAAGGTAGTGTATTGGAAAACTTAAACCAGTATTGGAGTGAACCTATTTCAAGTGGCACAAATATTACTGGATTAGAACATGGTGATGTATTATATGTAAAACTTTATGATGGAACAAATAGTTCTAGCAATTGGGCTACATATAATGTCATAAACAATATGAAAGCAAAATATCCAACATTAACAGAAGAACAAGTTCAAAAAATAACAATTGCAAATTTTAACATATTAACTTATTCTGTAAATAAAAATGAAATGCAAGTAAATACTTCATCATACAATTCAAATACTTTAACATATAATTATTACATGAAAAATGTAAAAACAGATGAGTATAATCTTGTAATGACAACAAGTACATATGATGAAAAAGTGACTTTAAATTTACCACAAGAATATCAAATTTATAGTACTATATGTATTCAATTAAATAATAATGAACAAGGTACATTAACAAGAAGTATAAATAAAACTACAACTATAGCAAATGAAACACTTGAAACTGGAGTATTTGCTGATGAAAACAAAACATATATTGACAAAGAATTTTTTACTGCAACAGTACCAAAAGGTTTTAAAGTATCTAACAATAATCAAGAAAATACTATTTCTTCTGGATTAGTAATGCAAGATGAAAATAATAATGAATTTGTGTGGATTCCAGTTCAAAACGCAATTTACAATAATACTGCAACAACATTATCAACTGCAAAATATTACACTCCTATGGTAAGATGCCAAAAGGAAAGTTTAAATTATTATGAAAAAATATATTATTCATATAATGGAAATGTTGCGACTGGAAATTTAACGAATTTAGGATATAGAATTGGTGGAGGTAACTTCATGGAGCCAACACTTGTTACTGGAAATGCAAAAGATAAATACACCTGGAATATAAAGAATTTGTTTGGTTCATCACTTGATGCAGATAAAGCAATGTATGCGAATATATTAGGCTTTAATTCAACACAAGAATTTGGAGCTTATTTGAACTCGGAATACACAAAAATGATAACATCTGTAAATAAAAATGGAGGATTTTTAGTAGGTAGATATGAAACAACAATAGATGAATCAGGCGTGATTGGATCAAAAAAAGGAGAAAATATTTTAAGTAATAAGAACTGGTATAATTTATACAAGGCTCAAAATAATAGACTAAGCAACAACAATACATATTACAATTCAACAATAGTAAAAACATCTATGATAACAGGAAGCCAATATGATGCAATGCTTAACTTTATGCTAAAAGGAAACGAAAGCTCAAAGGTTACATCTACCGAAAATTATGGAAATAGAACGGGCAATATTGCTGTTGCAGGTAGCTATGAAGATGACAAAATAAGTAATGTTTACGATTTGATATCAAATGTATATGAAGAAACAGTTGAATCATATTCTGCGTCGCAAAGAGTTGCAAGAAGTAGTGGATATTTTGCCAATACAATAGGAAAATCAGCATCTACTAAAACTTTGTTATCACCAAGTGATAATTCAGAGGCATATGGCTCAAGAATGGCACTATATTTATTAGACTCTACTGATAAAACTCCACCAACATTCAATGTAGAAGTAACAGCAGGAGTCAATAACATAAAAGTAAACATTACAGATGCGGAAGATGAAACTGGCATTGGAAAATATTATTATTCTATTTCGTTATCTGGAGATGGAACTACATGGGAAGATGAAATTATTACAACATCAAACACATATACATTTGAAAATTTACGACAATCAAAATTGTATTATATAAGGGTAAAAGTATCTGATGAAATAGGAAACGAAAGTGGATATATAATAAAAGGTGTAATTACAAATTCTATGAATATTTCAAATGATGACCTATATATAAGAAGCTTTTATGGTAAAAATCCTAATTGTGTTGCAATTCTTGCCATGGGAGAAAATTATGAAAATTCAGGATTTAAAATTAAATACAAGGTTGTAGAAAAAGTAGAAGATCTTGACGATATAAATAATTTAAATTCTGGTACATGGACTATAGGCAATGTGGTTAGCAATTTATCAGATACAAATGTGATAATTGCAAAGCTAACAGATAGTAATGGAAATGAGCAAAAAGATTATTCAGTATTTTATTTAAAGGGCTATTCAGAAGAATTCTCAGAAATATATTCAAAAACAGATAAATACGAAGATATAAATGGTGAAATTGCATACATTCCAAAAGGATTTAGTGTTGGAATATCGAGTGGTATAAATACAATTGAAAATGGTTTGGTAATTCAAGATGAAAATGAAAATCAATATGTATGGATTCCAGTTGAAAATGCTGTAAAAAATGATAATAAAGAAATAACAGAAAATTATACTCCAATGGCTAAATATCAAAAGGGAAAGAATAATAAATATTATGAAGGAATTTATTACACTATTTTAGACAATGATGCACTTTCATATAATTTAGGAAGCGGAGTAGGAAGTTCAAGTTACAGAGAGCCATCACTTGTAACAATTAATGTTAATGGTTCAGATGTGTATACATGGGATATAGAAAATACAATAATAAAAACCGAAAATAGGGATACTAGTAAAATGTTTTACAAGACGGCTGCAGGATACAACTCTGCAGAAGAATTTGGAAAACACATAAATGAAGAATATTATAATATGATTAATTCTGTAATTAAATATAAAGGTTTTTACATAGCAAGGTATGAAACAAGTGTAACAGGTACGGACAAAACGGGTGTGGTTGTTAATTCTGTTCCAGATAAGACACCATATACAAGCAAAACTTGGTATTATATGAATTATTATCAAGACAGCACAAGGTATGAAAAAAATCCATATTACAAATCTACAAGTGTTGTATCAAGTATGATATGGAATTCTCAATACAATGCAATGGTAAATTGGATATATAGAGGCAAAAATAGCAAATTATTAACAGATAAAAACTTGGGATATCACAGTAAACTTGCAAACACAGGAAAAACAGAAACAGATATTATAAATAATATATTTGACCTAGCAGGTAATGTAGCAGAAACTTCTATGGGGGTAAATACTAACTCATTTAAGGTTGCAAGAGGTGGATGTTATGGGAAAAGTACAAATGCTGTAACATATCTAAATCAGGATGCTGGAACAATAGGTGCACAACAAGGATCTAGACTTGCACTTTATATTGTAAACGAAGAAGATAATACAGCTCCTTATATATCTAAAAGAGAAGATGGAATGGATAGTGAAGGTAATAAAAAATATGTTGAGCCTTATGCAAAATCGAATAGCATAACTGTAAAGGTTACTGCATATGACCCAGACAATAAAGATGGTACACTAGGTTCTGGAATATCAAAATATATATACAGTATTAGTAGTACTACTGATGCAAATGGAAACTATATTAATTATAAAGAATACGAAAACCACGGAAATACATATACTTTTTCGGGATTAAAGCAAAATACAACTTATGATATGAAAGTTACCGTTTATGACCATAGTGGAAACAAATCACAAATTGACGTTGGAACAGCTACAACAATACCATATAAGATTGATAAATCGGAGGTATTTATAGATGCAATATATGGTACAAATGGGAAAGGAACTGTATACATAGACTTTGACGAATCCTTTAATGAAATTGGTAGTTATCATATAGAATATCAAATAGGTAAAAATGGAGCAAATTATAATGCAAATGGAAAATGGTCAAAAACTTCTTTGAAAAATCCACAAACTGGTGTGCAAGTAAACAACTTATCAATAGGTGATATTGTTTATGTAAGAGTAACTGATGGTATAAATGTATTATCAATAGAAGAAAAAAGTGTTGACGAAAATGGAAATGAAACTATTATAGATTTAGGAACATCAATCTATACATTCAATATAACAGAATTGGAAGATTATTCTAGCACATATGAAACTAAAACTGAATATGAAGATATAGATAAAAATAAGGCAACAATTCCGTCAGGATTTGCAGTAAACAATCTACATAAAGAAATAAAAGATGGATTGGTTATAAAAAGAATGAAAGACAATAATGGTAATACAATAGAAAACGGAGACGAATTCGTGTGGGTACCTGTAAAAAATGCTGTATATGATGAAGCAAACAAGGAAAATATATTAGCAGATAGTCCAACAAGTACAAGTATGTATAAACCAATGGCTAGATTACAAGGGAAAAGCGAAACGACGAGTGAAAGTAATTATGAAGGAATGCTATATGATTATTCAATAAATAGTGAAACAGGTTCTTATGTGAAGTCTGTTAAATCTGTGTTAGGTATTTCAAAAACAAACAGAGAAATAAGTTTAATAACTGGTAGTGATGCACAATTAGGTTGGCTTTACAAGAGTGGCAGACTTTATGATGCTGCTGCGACAAATTATAATAAAATACTGCACTTTAATAGTGTAAAAGATTTTGGTACATATATGAATAATGAATACACAGAAATGGTTGAATCAGTAAAAAAGTATGGAGGCTTTTGGATTGCTAGATATGAAACAACAATAACAGAAGATGGAGGAATTCATTCAGTAAGTGGTGCAAAACCATATACGGCTAACTGGTATAATATGTATTATTCTCAAGAAAGTGGTTTAAATAGTAAGAATCCTTATTATAAAAATTCAGACGTTGTATCAACAATGGTTTTTGGCAGTCAATGGGATGCAATGCTTAACTGGGTACTTACTGGAAATGATGCAAGTAAAATATTTAAAGTAATTGGAAACCATGAAGGAGCTGTTGGAACAACGGGAAAATATGGAAGTGATTACATAAATAATATATTTGATACAAGTTCCAATGTTAGAGATTTAACACAAGAAGCAAACAATAATGCACATAGAGTATACCGTGGAGGAACATATGGTATGAATGGAAATACAGTAACGAGTGAGCGTAATAATAGTGAACCAACATTATTAACAGGTATTATGGGAACACGTTTTACATTATATGTGAAGTAAAATAATAAATAATTTAAATTATAGTTTAGTATAGTAAAAAAAGTTGAATATATAAATTGAAAATTATGCTATTTAATTGTAAGGAGGACTTAAAATTTGAAAGGAAAAAGAAAAATAAAAAAAGAAAATAATAAAAAATTGTACATCATTATTGCTATAATTATTATAGTAATTGCAACTATATGTATAATAAATATTAATATGAAAAAACAACCGACTAATGATAATTTAAATAATTCGAATGATGGAATAGCATTATATAATACAACTTTAGGTGAATATGTAAAGCAAACAGAAGATGGTATAAAGTTAAATACAAGTGACTTGGTAAACTCGGATAAAATTCTTGGCAACTTAACAATTACAGATATTCAACTAACATATAATTCTGGAATTACAAGCCTTACTGCAAAAGTTATTAACAATTCTGATACAGAAACAGGTATTTCTACAATAACAGCAACTTTAATTGATAAAGATAAAAATGAAATATGTAAAGTAAAAGGTGTTATAAGAGCGCTTGGAATCGGTGAAACAGGAAAGCTAAATATTTCGATGTCTGGTAATTTTATAACAGCATATGATATAAAATTTTCAAATTAAATAAAACTATATAATAAAAAGACATAAATAAAAATAAGATAAAAACAAAAAATGAAAAGTTAATCATAAAAACAAAGAAAAACAAAGAAAAAATCAAAAATTACTTGCATTCACAGTTAGTTTGTGGTAAATTATTATGTAGAATTGAATTGAAAAAAACTATGAAGAGGACAAGATAAATAAAACTAATTAACAGAGAGTCAAATGCATGCTGAGATTTTGATAAATTAAAGATTATTTATTATCACCTTGGAGTTGTTTATGTGAAAGAATATTGTGAAAAATCCAATGTTAATATTTGAGTAATATAAATCGTAATATTGCGTTAAGATAAAATAAGAGAAAAGCTAAATACATCTTGTGTTGAAAAAAATCTAAATTATAGAAGATTATACTATTCAAACAAGAATATAAACTTTTAAATTAGGTGGTACCACGGAGTAAAATTCGTCCTATGTTAATAGGACGAATTTTTGTTGCCAAAGACTAAGCCAAACTTTGCACAATAGGGAAGCCCCTTTTTGGGCGAAAAAATGTAATAAATTATAAAAGTAGGTTTATAAAATAAAGCTATTCTCTGGAAAATAAAAATTTGCCCCCAAAAGGGCGTCCCTATTGGGCAAAAATGAAAGGAGTAATTTATATGAGTGAAGAAAAGAAAGATTATTCAAGCACACTTAATCTGCCAAAGACAGATTTTCCGATGAGAGGAAATTTGCCAACTAAAGAGCCAGAAACATTAAAGGCTGTTTTTGAGAATGGATTATATGAGAAAATTCTAAAGAAAAATGAAGGACATAAGCATTTTGTTTTACATGACGGACCTCCATATGCTAATGGAGAAATTCATGCTGGACATGCTTTAAATAAAATTTTAAAGGATACAATCGTAAGATATAAGGCTATGAAAGGCTTTTATGCACCTTTTATTCCTGGATATGATACACATGGAATGCCAACTGAGAAGAAGGCTATTGAAAAGCTTGGACTAGATAGAAGCAAGATTCCTGTTACAAAGTTTAGAGATACTTGTAGAGAATTTACAACAAATTACAAAGATATTCAAACAGAAGGCTTCAAACGTCTTGGTGTTCTTGGAGACTGGGATCACCCTTATATAACTTATGACCATGCAACAGAAGCAAGACAAATTGGTGTATTCGGAGATATGTACAAAAAAGGATATATCTATAAAGGATTAAAACCAGTTTACTGGTGTACTGATTGTGAAACAGCACTAGCAGAAGCTGAAATTGAATATAAAGATGTAACAGGAGAATCTATATATGTAAAATTTCCTGTTGAAGATTCTAAGGGCTTGTTTGATAAAAAAGATACTTATATGGTAATTTGGACAACTACACCTTGGACTCTACCAGGAAATATGGGAATTACAATTGGTGCAGATTATGAATACAGCATTGTTGAGTTAAAAGAAAACAAGGAGAATGCAAAACTTGAAAGACTAATAATTGCAACAGAGCTTGTAGAAAAAGTTATGAAGCTTGCTGAAGTAGAAGATTACAAAACAGTTCAAACTTTCAAAGGCTCAGACTTAGAGGGAGTTCTATGCAAACATCCATTCTTAGACAGAATGTCTAGAGTCGTTCTTGGAAGCGAGACAACTGTAAATGTTACTCTTGACGAAGGTACTGGAGCAGTTCATACAGCACCTGCTTATGGTAAAGAGGACTATTTACAAGGATTAAAAGATAAACTTGGAATGGTTGTTGCAGTTGATGATAAAGGAAAACAAACAGCCGAGGCTGGCGAGTTTGCAGGTCAATTCTATGCAAAATCTAACAAGACTATAACAGCTTGGTTAGACGAAAATGGATATTTATTAAAAGCTGTAAAAATAGAGCACTCTTATCCACATTGCTGGAGATGCAAAAAGCCAATAATCTTCAGAGCTACACCACAATGGTTTGCATCTGTTGATGGATTTAGAGATGATGTTTTAAAGGCTATTAAGACTGTTACTTGGCACCCAGACTGGGGCGAGGACAGAATGAGCGAAATGATTAAAGGAAGAAACGATTGGTGTATTTCAAGACAACGTACTTGGGGTGTTCCACTTCCAATATTCTATTGCAAAGACTGTGGAGAGCCTTATGTTACAGAAGAATCTATAAAAAAGATTCAAGAAGTTGTAAGAACAGAAGGAACAAACGCATGGTGGGCAAAAGAAGCAAAAGATTTAGTACCAGAAGGTGCAAAATGTCCAAAGTGTGGATGCACAGAATTCAAGAAAGAAACAGATATAATGGATGTTTGGTTTGATTCGGGTTCTACACATCAAAGCGTTCTAGTTGAAAGAGGATTAGACTACCCAGCAGACTTATATCTAGAAGGAAATGACCAATACAGAGGATGGTTCCAATCTTCATTATTAACATCAGTTGCAGTAAATGGAATAGCCCCATACAAAGAAGTTCTATGTTGTGGATTCGTTGTAGATGGTCAAGGAAGAAAAATGTCTAAGAGCTTAGGAAACGGAGTATCTCCAATAGATGTTTCAAACAAATTTGGAGCAGATATATTAAGACTTTGGGCATTATCGTCAGACTATTCTATGGACGTAAACTTATCAGATGACATACTAAAAGGAATTTCAGATGTTTATAGAAAAATAAGAAATACAGCAAGATATATCTTAGGAAATACTTATGACTATGACCCTGAAAATCCAGTAGCTTATGAAGATTTACAAGAAATAGATAAATGGGCATTAACAAGATTAAATAAATTGATTAAAGACTGTACAAAGGATTACGACACATACAGTTTCGGAAACTGCTACCACGATGTAAACCAATTCTGCGTTGTAGATATGAGTAGCTTCTATCTAGACATAATAAAGGATAGACTATACACAGAAAAAGCAGATTCAGTAGCAAGACGTGCAGCACAAACAACTATGTATTACATACTAGATGCACTGGTAAAAATATTAACACCAATGATTTCATTCACAGCCGAAGAAATTTGGTCAGCAATGAAACACACAGAAAAAGAAAATGTAGAAAGCCCAATGCTTGCAGACTATCCAGTTTCAAATGACGAATGGGATAACAAAGAAATAGCAGAAAAATGGGAGAAAATAATCAAAGTTAAAAACATAGTTGCAAAAGACCTAGAACTTGCAAGAGCAGAAAAAACAATAGGAAACTCTCTAGATGCAAAAGTTACAATATATGCAGAAGGAGAAGAATACAAATTCTTAAAAGAAAATGAAGAATTAATAAAACTTGTACTAATTGTATCTGGACTAGAAATACAAGAAAATAACAGAAAACAAGAAGAAAAACTAGGAGTAAAAGTAGAACATGCAACAGGCGAAAAATGCGAAAGATGTTGGATGTACAACGACCACATAGAAGATGGATTATGCCCAAGATGCAAAGAAGTACTAGAAAAATAAAAAATGTTTAAAAATCGCCCAAGAAAAATTTTGCCCAAGAGGGACGTCCCTTTTTGGGCGATTTTTTTAAATTTTATGCAAATTACGCCTTTAACTATTCAAGATTTTATGATAATATTATAATGATAAGAAATAAAGCAAAGAGAAAATTGAATTTTAAATAGAAAGGAAATGCACTAAATGCACAGTTATGAATTTGTTTCACATTCGGAAGATGAAACGATTAAATTTGCAGATGAATTTGCAAAAAAACTAAATAAACATTCTGTAATTGTATTATGTGGGGATTTGGGCTCTGGAAAAACTAAGTTTACAGAAGGAATTTTGAAACACTTTAATTTGGAAGACGAAATTTCTAGTCCAACATTTACAATTGTAAATGAATATGATGCTGAAAAATTTAAGATATTTCATTTTGATTTATATAGGCTGGAAGATGTGGACGAATTTTATGCAATAGGTGGAGAAGAATATTTGCAAAATGGTCTTTGCATTTTTGAATGGGGCGAAATGATAGAAGAAATTTTGCCGAGTGAATATATAAAAATAACATTTTCCAGAGACAATAAAAATGCAGATTTTAGAAAATTAAAAATAGAAGAAATTGGCTTCTAAAATTTTGAGGAAAATTATTTTATAAATTTTTGCACGCAAACAAATTTACTTCAAAATTTCAAGTTCATATGGAATTATGAAGGATAAAAATTAAGACTAATAACTGAAATTTTTCGGATTTGTTCTTATAAAAAACTATAACCAAAAGGAGGGATTAATCGATTAAATAGACAAAGATATTCTATATAATTGATTATACAAATAAAATGAAAATTCTTGCAATTGATACTTCATCAAAGAACTGCTCAGTTTCTATTGTAGAAGTTCAAGAAAATAAAAAATTTAATATAATCGCACAGGGAAATAGTGACGATGAAAGGACTCATTCTGTAAAGCTTATGCCAATGGTGGATGATATGCTTAAAAAGTCTAATCTTAGTTTAAACGATATAGATTTGCTTGCCTGCTGTTTAGGACCTGGTTCTTTTACAGGAATAAGAATTGGAATTGCAACAATAAAGGCTTTTTCAGATGCAAAAAACATTCCAACAGTTGGAGTAACATCATTAGAAAGCCTTGCATACAACATAAAAAATGCAGAAAATGTTTGCTCAATTATAGATTGCAAACATAATAATGTATATTGTGCTGCTTTTTCAAAAGAAAATGAACAATATAATCAAACAGTAGAAAATATTTCTAATAATATAGAAAAAGTCTTAGATATAGTAAAAGAAAAAATGTCACTATGCAAAATAACATTTGTAGGAGATGGTAGCATTTTATATAAAGAATTGATAGAAAAAAAATTTGCAGAATATGACATTTCATTTGCAGAAGATAATATTCAAAGTGGTATTTCACTTGCAAAGAGTGCGTATTTTAAATTCATTCAAGGTAAAGCTGGTGATTCAAACAATATATCACCACTATATCTTAGAAAGTCACAGGCGGAGTTATTAAATAAGCAATAAACTTTCTATGCAAATTTTATTAAAACACATACATTATTTTATGCTAGAAAGAATAAATTTATTAAATAAACTTGTTGTGTAATATTTTATTTATTCTGAAAATTTTATAAATAGAAAAATTTGAATTAAACTTTAAATTAAAGTAAGGAATAGAATATGGAAAATATTTTAATAAATAAAATGACAAATGAAGATTTAGAAAAAATTAAAGATAATCTTTCTAAAGACTTTGATAATTTTTGGGACTACGAAATTTTAAAAGAAGAGTTAAATTCTCGAACTTCTAAGTATATTGTAGCAAAAAAATCAAATAATATTATTGTTGGCTTTGCTGGAATAAAAATAATTTTAGATGAAGCAGAAATTATGAATATAGTAACAAAAAAAGAAGAAAGACATCAAGGAATAGGAAAATTACTATTGAACGAAATAATAAAAATCTCAAAAGAAAATAACATTTATTTAATAAATTTAGAAGTAAATGCAAAAAATACTATTGCAATTAATTTGTATAAAAAGTATAATTTCAAAGAAGTAGGATTAAGAAAAAAATATTATAATGGTCAAGATGATGCAATCTTAATGACATTAAAAATATAGAAATACATTAAACAAAAATAAAACGCTAAGCAAAAATATAAAAATGGAGGGAAATAACGAATGAAAAATGAATTTGAACTTTCATATAAAAATTTAAAATCGGTTTGCAACCCAAACCTTTTTAAATTTGAAACAACAGAAACTTTAGAACCAATTAGTGCAGGAATAGGCCAAGATAGAGGAATAAAAGCCTTAGAATTTGGATTAAATGTGGATATTAATGGTTACAATCTTTACATAGAAGGACCAAGTGGAGTTGGAAAAACTATGTATACAAAAAACTATTTAGACACAATTTCTAAAAAGAAGAAAGTTCCTCAAGATTGGTGCTATATATACAACTTCGATAATCCAAACGAACCAATTGCAGTTCCAATGGCGGCTGGCCAAGGAAAAGAATTTAGAGATGCAATGGATCGTTTTATTAAAGACATAAAAAAAGATATTAAACAAACTTTTAATAACGAAGATTTTGAAAAAGAAAAAGCTTTAATTAAACAAGAATACGAAACCAAAAGAGCTGTATTAATGACAAAGCTAAATGAAACATCTTCTAAATATGGTTTTCAAGTTAAGTCTGCCAATAACGGAATTTATATGATGCCTGTAATTAATGGTAAAACAATAGAAGAAGAAGAATTTAATAAATTAGACGAACAAACTAAAAAAGAGTTTGAAGATAAATCTTCTATAGTTCAACAACATGTTATGGAAGCAATTTCTCAAATAAAAGCAATTCAGTCTGAATCAGACAAAAAAATATCAGAATGGCAGTCTAATGTTGCTTTGCTCACAGTAAATGCTCATATAAACTATATAAAATCTAACTTTAAGAGAAATAAAAAAATAAATAAATTCTTAGATGATGTAAAAAAAGACATATTAAAAAATGTAAATATGTTTTTAGTAAATGATGATTCAAATAAACAAACACAGCCACAAGCAAGACCAGAGGCTACAAAACCTTGGCTAAATTATAGAGTAAATCTATTTATAGATAACTCAAATCGCGAAGGTGCCCCTGTAATAATGGATTCTAACTACTCATATCCAAACTTATTTGGAAAATTAGAATACGAGAATTATTATGGAAGCTTAAAAACAGACTATACAATGCTAAAACCAGGTTTGCTTCATATTGCAAATGGTGGATATTTAATAATGCAAGCAACAGATATTTTATCTAATCAATCTTGCTACGAAACACTAAAAAAAGTTCTAAGAACAAAAGAACTTGGAATAGAAAATTTAGTAGACCAACGTTCGTCAATGGTTATGGTTTCTTTAAAACCAGAGCCAATTCCAATAAACTTAAAAGTAATATTAATTGGAAATGAAGCAATTTATCAAACTTTAATTTCAGCAGACATAGATTTTAGAAAATTATTTAAAATAAAAGTTGAATTTGAAGATGATGCTCCGCTAACGCCAGAAAATATGAACAAATTAGCCAGAGTAGTAGAAGGTTTCTGTCAAACAGAAGAACTTCCACCACTAGACAGAACAGGAATGGCAAAAGTAATAGAGTTTGCATCGCGTTTGGCCAATAATCAAACTAAGCTTTCTACAAGATTTAGTGAAATAACACAAATTGTTGGAGAAGCGGCAACTCTTGCAAAACTAAATAAAGAAAAAATAATAACAGGAAAAATTGTAGATGCTGCTTTAGAGCAAAGAAACGAGAGAGTACAAAAGTATAATGAAAGATATATAGAAATGATTAATAATCATACATTATTAATTACAACTTCTGGTTTCGAAGTAGGACAAATAAATGGTTTAACAGTTATGAATATAGGAGACTATGCATTTGGATTACCAGCAAGAATTACAGCAAATACTTACCTAGGAAAAAATGGAATAGTAGACATAGAAAGAGAAGTAGAAATGTCTGGTTCTTCACATTCAAAGGGAATTTTAATATTATCTGGATATTTAGGCGAAATGTTTGCTCAAGAAATGCCATTATCTTTAAATGCAAGCTTGTGTTTTGAACAATTATATAATGGAGTAGATGGAGATAGTGCATCTTCAACAGAGCTATATGCAATACTTTCAAGCCTATCTGGAGTACCAATAAATCAATCAATTGCAGTAACAGGTTCTGTAAATCAAAAAGGAGATATTCAACCAATAGGTGGAGTAAACGAAAAAATAGAAGGCTTCTTTAAAATATGTAAAACACGTGGACTTGACGGCTCGCATGGAGTTATGATACCAAAACTTAATATTCAAAACCTAAATTTATCTGATGAAGTAGTAGAAGCAGTTAAAGAAAGAAAATTCCATATATATGCAATTTCTACAATAGAGCAAGGAATAGAAATATTAACAGGTGTTCCAGCAGGAAAAAAAGATTTAAATGGCAGATTCCCAGCAGGTTCGGTAAACTATTTAGCATATGAAAAATTAAAGAAATATGCTAAAGCAAGTAGAGAGGATTAACAAAAAGCTCGATTTTATATCGGGCTTTAATTTTGCTTATTTGACAAATGATTTGTTTAACCGTATAATTATAAAGAATTAAAAGCTTAAATTTTAGGAGAAATAATGGAAGATAAGAAAAAATATATAAGAAACTTTAGCATAATTGCACATATAGACCATGGAAAATCTACTTTAGCAGATAGGCTTATAGAGATGACAGGGGTTCTTACAAAAAGAGAGATGGAAAATCAAGTTTTAGATAACATGGACATAGAAAGAGAACGTGGAATTACAATAAAATCTCAAGCTGTCCGTATGAAATATAAGGCAAAAGATGGACATGTATATGAACTTAATTTAATAGATACCCCTGGACACGTGGATTTTAATTACGAAGTTTCTAGAAGCTTAGCTGCATGTGATGGAGCTGTGCTTGTTGTAGATGCAAGTCAAGGAGTTGAGGCTCAAACACTTGCAAATGTTTATCTGGCAATAGATAATAATCTAGAAATTGTACCTGTAATAAATAAAGTAGACTTACCAAACGCAAGGCCAGATGAAGTAAAAAAAGAAATAGAAGATATAATTGGAATTCCAGCAATGAATGCTCCCTGTATATCTGCAAAAACTGGTTTAAATGTTGAACAGGTATTAGAAAAAATTGTTACAGATATTCCAGCACCAACTGGTGATGAGAATGCTCCACTTCAAGCATTAATATTTGACTCAATTTATGATAATTACCAAGGAGCAATCGCGTATTGTAGAATAAAAAATGGAACTGTAAAAGTAGGAGACACAATAAAATTAATGGCAACAGGAAAAACATTTACAGTAACAGAAGTAGGCTATTTTGAACCAGGTTCGTACAGCCCAACAGATCAATTAATTGCTGGTGAAGTTGGATACATTGCTGCAAGTATAAAGAGTCTTTCTGATATAAGAGTTGGAGATACAATAACAATAGATGATAGACCAGCCGAAAAACCACTTCCAGGTTATAAGAAAGTAAATCCAATGGTGTACTGTGGGTTGTACCCAGTAGATGGAAGTGACTATGAAAACTTAAAAATTGCTTTAGAAAAATTAAAATTAAATGATGCAGCACTAGAATTTGAACAAGAAACATCTGCTGCATTAGGTTTTGGATTTAGATGTGGATTTTTAGGATTATTACATTTAGAAATTATAGAAGAAAGGCTAGATAGAGAATTTGATTTAAGCCTAATTACAACATCTCCGTCAGTAATATACAAGGTATATAAAACAGATGGAACGATGTTAGAAATATATAATCCATCAGACCTACCAAAACCAGATGAAATATCTAGAATAGAAGAACCATTTGTAGAAGCGGAAATACTAACACCAAAGGAATTCGTTGGCAACATAATGGAAATATGTCAAAACAGACGTGGAATTTATGTGGATATGAAATATCTAGACGAATCTAGAGTCACGTTGGTATATGAGCTACCGCTAAATGAAATAATATACGATTTCTTCGACAAATTAAAATCAAAAACAAAAGGCTATGCATCTTTTGATTATGAGCTAAAAGAATATAGACCTTCAAGTTTAGTAAAACTAGACATTCTTGTAAATGGAGAAAACGTAGATGCTTTGTCATTTATAGTACACAGAGATTCAGCTTACGATAGAGGTAAGAAAATGATAGAAAAGCTAAAAGAAGTAATACCAAGGCAATTATTTACAATACCATTACAGGCTGCAATTGGTGGAAAAATAATAGCAAGAGAAACAATATCAGCAATGAGAAAAGACGTTTTAGCAAAATGTTATGGTGGAGATGTAACGAGAAAGAAAAAATTACTAGAAAAACAGAAACGTGGAAAAAAGAAAATGCGTGAAATTGGAAACGTAGAAATACCACAAGAAGCATTCTTATCAGTACTAAAACTAGACGATGATAAATAAAAATAAAGAGTTCGCCCAAAAAGGAACGTCTCCTTTGGGCGAAGAGAGGATTATTTTGATGAGTAAAAATGATAATATAAATTGGAAAGAAAGGAAAAATTCCAAGAAAAATGAAACAGAAGAATTTAATGATCAAATTGAAGGAAGAAATGCAGTTTTAGAATTATTAGAAAGTGGAAAAGATATAAATAAAATCTACATCACTAAAGGCGAAAAGCATGGATCAATTACCAAAATAATTGCAAAAGCAAAAGAAAGAAGAATTGTAATTGTAGAAGTTGAAAGAGAAAAAATAAATCAAATGGCACAAACAGAAAATGCACAGGGAGTAATTGCAATAGTTCCACCATTTGATTACTGCGAAGTTGAAGACATATTAAATGAAGCAAAAACAAAAAATGAAAAAGCGTTCATATTAATATTAGATGGAATTGAAGACCCACACAATTTGGGTTCCATTATAAGAACTGCAGAAACTGCAGGAGTGCACGGAATAATTATACCCAAAAGAAGAGCTGCAGCTGTAAATTCTACTGTTGTAAAAACATCAGCAGGTGCAACCAACTTTATGAAAATAGCACGTGTAAACAACATAAACGAAACAATCAAATATCTAAAAGAAAATGATGTATGGATTTATGGTACAGACATGGAAACAAACAAGATGTATTATGATGAAGACTTAACTGGAAATATCGCAATAGTAATTGGAAGTGAAGGATTTGGAATGAGTAAACTTGTAAAAGAAAATTGTGACTTTCTAATAAAAATTCCTATGAAAGGAAAAATTACTTCATTAAATGCATCTGTATCTGCAGGAATTGTTATGTACGAAGCTGTAAAGCAAAGAATTAAGTAGTTTTTGAAAATAGAATATAATCTTTTAGAAAATATTTATTGATTTATAATATATAAATTCTAAATCTTTAGTACTTATTGGTGTGAAATTTAATGAATTAGGGATAATAATAAACTAAAAAAGTGACGAATTGTGTCAAAAAATGGGAATATGCATATTATATAGTATAACATCAATAAAAAAGATGTTGTATGGAGGTGACTTTTATGGAGCCACGTGAATATAATTGCTGCTGTGATACAAAGAAGAAAGAAAAGAAAAATTGTTTCACAATAATTGCTTCAATACTTGCAGTTGCACTAGGAGTTGTAATTGGAATAATAATTGGGGCAGAAGTTGCAGGAACAATTTTAGAGGCAATATCTGCAATAATAGTTTTAGCAGTTATATTAGGACTATTGTTAATATTAACAATAATTCTAATAATATGTAACAAAAAACCTAGAAAATACTGTGAATGAAATGTATCAAAGTAAAAACTACCCTTAAGAAATTAAGGGTAGTAAAATTATAAAAGAGGCTTATAGGTAGCCTAAAAACCTAAATAATTATTAGAAGGAACAAAAAAATGATAAATAGAGAAGTAGCATTAAATGCATTTAAAGAATATGTTACAAAATATAATCCAGATGATGAAAAAATAAGATTAAAAATAGAACATATACAAAGGGTTGCAGAAATTGCAAACAACATTGCAAACAATCTTAAATTATCACAAGAAGACATTGACCTTGCATGGTTAATTGGCTTATTACATGATATTGGAAGATTTGAACAAATTAGACTATATCATACATTCAATGATGGAAAGAGTGTAAATCATGCAGAGATGGGGATAAAAATACTATTTGAAAACGGAATGATTCGCAAATTTATAGAAGACAAGCAGTATGATGAAATAATAAAAAAGGCAATATTAAACCATAATAAGGCAAGAATAGAAAATAATTTAACAGAAAGAGAAACATTACATAGTAAAATAATAAGAGATGCTGACAAAGTAGATATATTTTATTCGTTAACAGTATATTCAAAAGAAGCAGTTTGGGAGAGCCCAGACTTATCTAATGATGTAATAAGCGATGAAATTTATAGAGAATTTAAAGAAGACAAAAGAATTGAATATAAAAATAGGAAAAGTGCTGCAGATGGATTGGTATGTCACTTTGCATATGTATATGATTTTAATTATAAATATAGCTTATATATAATAGATAAAAATAATTACATAGAGAAAGTATACAAAAGACATAAGTTTAATGACTTAAAAACAATGGAAAGATATAACGAAATATTTAAATTATCAACAGAGTATGTGAAAAAAATACTAAAATAGGTTAAAAATGATATTTTTATATAATGTAAATTACTTTTACACTGAATGTAAGACCAAGTTCCACATATAAAAAAAGAGTGTAGAACTTAGTCCTAGTGGTTATTTAAAACTGGAAATTAATTTTGAACTTAAGGCTTGTAAAAAAATCAAAATTATTTTGAAAAAAGTGTTGACTTTGAGCAAGCCCTGTGGTATTATATTTGAAGTGCCAAACAACGGATAAAAAATAGAAGTAAATTAGTAATAAAAACAGAGCTTGTTGAAGAGAAAAGCGGTAATTACTAGTTTATTATTTTACACTTTTTATTCTATTTAAAGTCAACAAAAAATAATTTAAAAAAATTAAAAAATATGTTGACAAAATAAAACAAAGATGGTACAATAAAAAACGTTCCACAGAAAAACAAAATGAGGAACAAAGAGCACATTGAAAAGTAAACAATAAACCTTTGAAAAAAGACCAATAGCGGTAGTTGTTTGTACTACCATAAAAAACAAATAAATGAGCTAAAAACTTTAAATTTAGATTTATAAAATGTTAGAAATAACATAAAATATAAATACCATAAATATGAGAGTTTGATCCTGGCTCAGGATAAACGCTGGCGGCGCACATAAGACATGCAAGTCGAACGGACTTAACTCATTCTTTTAGATTGAGAGCGGTTAGTGGCGGACTGGTGAGTAACACGTAAGCAACCTGCCTATCAGAGGGGAATAACAGTGAGAAATCATTGCTAATACCGCATAAGCTAGTAGCATCGCATGATGTAGCTAGAAAAGGAGCAATCCGCTGATAGATGGGCTTGCGTCTGATTAGCTAGTTGGTGGGGTAACGGCCTACCAAGGCGACGATCAGTAGCCGGACTGAGAGGTTGAACGGCCACATTGGGACTGAGATACG
>OLGZ01000207.1_pt1 | contig 53684 bp, 52 predicted proteins | sample 1605981 | NCBI WGS metagenome assembly OLGZ01 (sample SAMN03283291) | human gut metagenome | biome: human-associated habitat; material: feces | host: Homo sapiens | place: Peru | collected 2012
AGGCTTGAATTCATCGCATTTCAAGCGGGTTATCTCTTTCTTTGAAGTATCCAAATTTACCTTAAATTTGGATACTTTGGCACGATTTAAGGCATTACGGCGTTTGTGATGACAAATTAAACGAAAATCAGCATTTTAAAACATAAAAATAAAAAGTTTTTTTAAAAATTCAATTAAATTATCCTTGTAAGTCAATTTGAGTTACTCTTGCAGTCAAATTTAAGTTGCCCTTGCAAGGCGCGGTGTCGTTTTTAAGCCCTACTCATCTTTTACAAGTCTAAAAATCACAGCTTTGTCCCTTGCGAAATTCACACGAAAGCGCAGTGGTAGCAGGGTGATAAAGGTTTGGCTTTGTGCTTGAAATTTATGGCTTTTGACAAAGTCTCGCACCTTAATGTCAGCACGCGAAAAGCACAAGGCAAGCTCGTCCTTGTGGGCGTTTAAGAAGTTGAGTTTGATTTGGCGTGGCATTTCATCGTCTATGCCGCCTAGTGCAGTTTTACCAAGCGTTCGCAAGTCCTCATCTGTATAAACAAGGTCGCACACATACTGCTCTGCTACCCTTTGGCTTGTCGTCATCGCGGGCGAGATATAGTCGTTTTGGTAGGTTAAGATGAAGTCCTTGCTGTTAAACTCCGCCCAAAAGATGAATTCTTGGGCGAAGACACTTAGCACCATAAGGGCTAGTAAGCAAACAATTCTCTCCACTTGTCCCCGTCTATTTTAAGCTCTACATTCACGCGGTAAAGCCCTTGTGAAAAGCTTTCCTCCACAACGCTAGCGTTTTTAATCAGCCCATTTACCTGTGCGGTGATAGTTGAGCTTGTCAGCATAGCGTCCTTGACGGTGTCCTTGCCATTTACCTTGACTCCAAAAAGCTTGCCTGCAAGCTGTCTGTAAGCATCGGCAAGGGCTGCGCGCTTAGCTAAGGCTAGGGCTTGGGCTGCTGAAACGGTGTTAAGCGGAGCTATGCCCTCGCCAACTGCGCCAAATATCATCTCGTTGTCCGAGTTGTCATAAGCCAGCATTTTTTCTTGCTGGATAATGTCTCTGACATCGTCTTTATCGACTTTTTGCACCACTAAATCTTGGTTTGCAAAGTCATCGACTGGCGCACCTGTGAGTGAGTCCCCACCCGTGCCAGCGCCACCACCGCCTGCACCACCTAAGCCACCACCGCACGCTGTAACCGTGAGTGCCGCGAGTAATGTTAAAAGCAAATTTTTCATTGTTCAACCTTAAAATGTAGTTTTAAATTCAAGTCATTCGAGTTCATTTTCACCTTCTTCTTCGTTTAAATCCTCTTGTTTAGGGCATTTTGCAATGCTCACTACCTCGTCATTTTCGACATTGACGACAATCACGCCACTCGTGGCACGCCCAGCCTTGCGTATGCTTTGCATATCCACGCGTATCATCTTGCCGCTACTTGTAAGTGCCATCAAATCCATAGCCTCATCGACTATCACAACGCTGATTAAATCCTGCGTTTTGTCGGTGAGCTTCATACAAATGACACCCTTGCCGCCGCGCCTTGTCAAGCGATACTCGCCAGCATTTGTGCGTTTGCCTATGCCTTTGGCGCTGATACTCAGTATCTCTTGCTCGTTGTTTTCAATGAAAACCGCACCTACTACTTCGTCATTTTTCTCTTTAAACTTAATAGCTGTTACGCCTCTACTTACGCGTCCAATCTCTCTAACGCTGGCTAAATGGAACTTTATACACATTCCTTTTTTTGTAACAACAAAGAGCATTTTACCATATTTTTCGTTATTTAGCTCATTATTTGGCGAATTTTCGTCATTTTCCGCTAAATTTTCGCTTTCATCGGCTGAATTTTCACTCATTTGTTCGTTTTGAGCTAAAATTTGAGCTTCATTTTCGTCTCTTTCTACAACTATGGCTGTAACAAGCTCGTCATTTTCGTCCAAATTTATAGCCTTAACGCCGACGGTTCTTATGTTTTGATACTCGCTTAAATTTGTGCGCTTGATAAGTCCGTTTTTGGTGAAAAAGCATAGCGATTTACTCTTGTCAAAGTCGCTTGTTGGGATAATCGCCATTATCTTTTCATCAGCTTGCAGGTTGATTAAATTCACCACAGCCTTGCCCTTAGCGGTGCGACTGCCCTCTGGGATTTTATAAACTTTGAGCCAATAAAGCTGCCCGCGGTCAGTTACAAACATAAGCGTGTCGTGGGTGTTTGCTGTGAAAAAGCTCTCTATAAAGTCATCTTCATAAGTTGTTATGGCTACCTTGCCCTTGCCACCGCGCTTTTGCTTTTCATAAGTCTTGCTCGGCACGCGTTTTATGTAGCCTCTGTGTGTTATGGTTACAACCATATTTTCATTTGGGATTAAGTCCTCTATGTCAATGTCTTCATAATCATCTTCGATTTGCGTAATGCGTGGGACATTGAATTTGCTTTTAATCTCTTTAAGCTCTTCGCGGATTAAATTTTCAAGCAATTCCTCGCTTTTAAGCAAGGCTTCAAGCCTTTGAATTTCAGCTAAAAGCTCTTTTAACTCGTTTTCGATTTTTTCACGCTCCAAGCCCGTAAGGCGACCTAATCTCATCTCTAAAATCGCATTTGCCTGAGCCTCGCTGAGCTTAAATTCACGCATTAAGCCCTCTTTTGCGATGACATTGTCAGCACTTGCCTTGATGAGCGCGATAACCGCATCTATGTTGTCTAGGGCGATTTTAAGCCCTTCTAAAATGTGCGCCCTTGCCCTAGCCTTTTGTAGCTCAAAGAGAGTGCGGCGAATGATGACGGTTTTGCGGTGATTTAAAAAGAGTGTTAAAAGCTCGATGAGTGAGAAAATTTTAGGCTCTTTGTTGTTAATGGCAAGCATTATCACGCCAAAGGTAGTTTCCATAGTGGTCGATTTGAAAAGGTTGTTAAGCACTATGTCGCTCATCGCGTCTCGTTTTAGCTCAATGACGACACGAATGCCCTCCATATCGCTTTCATCACGCACTTCGCTAATGCCATCAATCTGCTTTTCTTTGACAAGCTCAGCGATTTGCTCGACAAGCCGTGCTTTGTTGGTTTGATAAGGCAGCTCATCGATGACGATAATGTCTTTGTTAGCTTTTTTTTCTATGTGGGTTTTTGCGCGAATTTTAATCCGTCCGCGCCCCGTGCGGTAGGCTTCTATAATGCCCTTTTTGCCGTAAATGATACCGCCTGTTGGAAAGTCTGGTCCCTTGATAAAGCCCATAAGCTCATCCAAACTTGCTTCTTTGTTATCAAGCAGATACAAAAGCCCATCAACAAGCTCGTTTAGGCTGTGTGGTGGTATGTTTGTCGCCATACCTACGGCGATACCGCTGCTTCCGTTTAAAAGCAAATTCGGCACGCGGCTTGGCAGCACATCAGGCTCGCGTTCGCTGCCGTCATAGTTTGGGATAAAATCCACCGTTTCTTTTTCTATGTCGCGCAAAAGCTCGTGAGAAAGGCTACTCATCTTTGCTTCGGTGTAGCGCATAGCCGCCGCGCCGTCTCCGTCTATGCTACCAAAGTTGCCTTGCCCTGTAATGCTCGGCACGCGCATAGAAAAGTCTTGCGCCATACGCACAAGCGCGTCATACACGGCTGTATCGCCGTGCGGGTGATAGCGCCCGATAACAGCGCCCACAATGCGGGCGGATTTTACGAAATTTGTGCGCGATTTGGACTCGTCATTTTGCATAGCGTATAAAATTCGTCTATGCACAGGCTTTAAGCCGTCTCTTGCATCAGGCAAGGCACGCCCGATGATAACGCTCATCGAGTAATCCAAATAGCTTGTTTTAATGGAATTTTCTATATCCACGACTTCTATATCTTTGTCAAACATACTTTCCATAGAGTTCCTTATCAAATTCAAAATGTAATTTTACCATTTTAATCCTTTGCATCAGCTAAAACGAGTGCAAAAAGCACAGAAATTTTATTTTTTTCTAAAACGCCCCTTGCTTCGAGCAAAGACGAACCTGTTGTGATAATGTCATCAACCAAAATCACGGGAAATTCGGGCTTTTTCAAAAGCTTGTAATTTCTCTTGTGCCTTTGGCGAAAGGACACGCTTTTGCCCGAGTATTTCACGCTCGAACTTGCTTGCAAGGCATTATACAAAGGTTTTACAAACGCTGTTTTAAGATGACGGGCTAAAATCGCTGAATGCGAGTAAAGCGCATTTTGCACCCTATCATCAAGCGGAATGGCGTTTAAAGCAGTTTGCGGGGCGAAAAAGTCCTTAAATTTAGCAAATGAAAGCCTTGCTAAGGCGTTAAAGACGAAATACCCATAAAATTTATGCTTCGCAAAGAGCAAATGCTTTATCTCGCTATATTTGTAAAAAGAATACACCTTAAAATCCCTATCTAACTGCCTTACGCCCAAAGAAAACTCTCCAAGCTCCATTTCACAATGCTCACAAAAGGTAAGCAGTGAAAAAGAGCCACAATTACAGCATCTCAAAGCGCTGAAATGATATTTGCTGTCTTATTTGCCAGCTGCCTTAAAAGCAAATAAGTGTAAAATGAAATCTCATTTGTGTTGCTAAACCCCATTATATCTTGCTTTGTGCGCACAACTATATCTTTGTCGTGGTTAATATCTTTTAAAGTAAGCCTACCTGAAACATTTGAGTGAAGCCCTGTGGCATCAAGGTTTGCCGAAAAAGTCAAAAAGTCTAAATCAAGCCGCAGCACATAGGGCGAGTTGTTTATGCCCTTAACAATTTTCATTCCGCGCGCTTGCAGTTCTTGCTTTAAAAAGTTAAAAAATACAGCGTTGAATTTTTCATTGATGATATAGCTTTTTCCCTTAGCGTAAAAAATCTTTTGTTCCTCCGCTAAATCGCTAATGGCGTGTATATAAATCTTTTTCACGCCCACACTCTTGTCCAAAGTCCTTTTATCCGCACAGCAACGAATGCCCACATCGCTTATGTAAAGCAGCCCACGAATTTTAGCTTCAAAAGCCTTTGGGTCATCGCAAGGATAGCAAGCTTGTTTGTTTGCCGTGTCATTTACCTGCTTGATAGTGGTGTCGCTTTTGCTTCCGCACCCTACCAAAAAAAGCGCAAAAGCAATGAGAAAAATTTTGCGTATCATCGTTTGTCCTTGAATTTTTTGTCTAATTATAACCATAAATTTATAAGAGAAAGTTAAAAATACAATTTTTTCTCACACTTTTTTTGCGATAAATTTTTTGTGTATTTTGGTAACAAATTCAGCCCAAAAAGAGTATAAATTCAAAGCAAAATTTAAATTTTCTCGCTCTTGTTGCTATAATTTTACAAGTTCTTACAAAGGACAATTTCTTTCAAGGAGTTTCAATGTCAAATTCTACCAAAACTGCCATTGTGCTGGTGGATATCGTGCTGTTTATCGCCCTGCTTTATGTGCTACCTTTTGAAACAAAGGTAAATCAAGGCTTGGCTATACTTGTCTTTATCGCTGTTTTGTGGCTCACAGAAGCCTTGCATACGACCGTTACGGCGATTTTAATCCCCGTTTTAGCCGTAGCCACAGGGCTGATGAGCACCAAAACCGCTCTGCACGGCTTTTCAGACCCGACTATCTTTTTGTTTTTCGGTGGTTTCGCACTTGCTGCTGCTATGCACCATCAAGAGCTTGATAAAATCATCGCTCAACGCATTTTGCTTTTCGCAAAGGGCAATTTTAAGCTAGCGGTGCTTTATATCTTTTCCATAACCGCCTTTTTGTCGATGTGGATGAGCAACACTTCCACAGCGGCGATGATGCTACCCCTTGCTATCGGTATGCTTTCACAAATCAGCTTTAAAGAAAGCCCTACTACTTATGCTTTCGTGCTACTTGGCATAGCATTTAGCGCGAGTATAGGGGGCATAGGCACACTTGTAGGCACTCCGCCTAACGCCATACTCGCCGCAAATTTACACATTACCTTCGCCGAGTGGCTTAAATACGGCATTCCTATCGTCATCATCTTTATGCCGTTGATGATAGCCGTGCTTTTCTTTGTCTTAAAGCCGAATTTAAGCTATAAAGTAAGCATTAACATAGACGATAAAATCGCAATGACCCGTCAAAAGTGGCTTACTTTGGGAATTTTCGCTTTCATCGCCTTGTGCTGGATATTTAGCGCTCAACTCAATCCGATTTTTTCTGAATTTTTAGGACTTGAAAAGAAAATGGCGTCCTTTGATAGCGTCATAGCTATATTTGCAGCCATTTTAGTGTGTGCGTTTAAAGTGGTGAGTTGGAAAAAGGTTCAAGAAAATACCGACTGGGGAGTTTTAATGCTCTTTGGTGGCGGTATCACTTTAAGCGTGCTTTTAAAGGACTCAGGGGCAAGCAAAGTAATGGCAGATGCTGTCATATCAATAGTTCAAGGCGGACATTTATTCTTAATCGGTCTTGTGGTGGCGTTTTTCATCGTTTTCTTAACTGAATTCACCTCCAACACCGCATCAGCCGCACTTTTAGTGCCACTTTTCATCTCCATAGCTGATTCTTTGGGTGCGCCACCACTTGGACTTGCGCTCATCATCGCCATAGGGGCGAGCTGTGCCTTTATGCTTCCTGTGGCAACCCCGCCAAACGCCATAGTTTTCGGCACAGGCTACATTAAGCAAAGCCAGATGATAAAGGTCGGCATTTGGCTCAACATTTTCTGCGCCATTATCATCGCCACTTTGGCGTATTTCTTTTGGCTTTAAAGCCTAAGCAAAGAGTGCATTTTAGCACTCTTGCTTTAAATTTACGCCTTGCAAAAAGGCTTTTTGCTTCAATTTGCGCCCAAAATTTAAGTTTATCGACAAAGGCTAAATTTCGCCCAAAAAAGCCTAAATTTAAACACTTTTGCTATAATCTTGCAAAGGTTTGTGATGAAAAAAGAGTTTTTTAGCCAGCTTGAAAAGATTTTGTATGAGACAGATGAAAGGCGCAAATTTGCTGAATTTAAGCACTTTTACGAGGATTTTAAGGCTTTTAAATTTGACTTTGATTTTGAACAAAAAGCCTTGCTTAAAAGCACTTTGCGCCCAAATTTACGCATTAAAGAAGCACTTAAAATACGAAGAGTGCGCACGCTTAGCTCAAACGAAGCCCTTGCTAAAATGCTGCATTCCATCGCTCACATAGAATTTTGCGCCATCAACCTTGCCTTAGACAGCACTTACCGCTTTCGTGGGCTTGAAAGGTGCTATTATGAGGACTGGCTTGAAGTAGCAGATGAGGAAATCAAGCATTTTAGCCTACTCAAACAAGCCTTAAACGAGCTAGGCTTTGAATATGGCGACTTTGAAGTGCATATCAACCTTGAAAACGCCTTGCAAGCGACAGCACATTCTTTGAAATTAAGAATGGGCGTGGTTCATAGGGGTTTAGAGGCAAGAGGACTTGACGCAAATCCCTTTGTAGTAGCTAAACTAGACAGCACAAAGCACGCCATAAAGCCTTTTTTACGCGAAATTCTAGCTATCATTTTGCGCGATGAAATCACCCATGTGCAAAAAGGCGATAAATGGTGGCGTTTTGCCAAAGACGAAAAGGACGATTTTATCGCACTTTGCAAGGCTTACGAGCAGTTTAGCCTCGCAGGAAAGGTTCTTAACAAAACCGCTCGCTTGCAAGCTGGCTTTGAGGAAAGCGAACTTGCAAGCCTTGAAGCCTTTTATCAACGACAAAAGCCTTGAATTTTCGCTATCAAAGGCTCTTAATGCCTTATAAAGCGAAAAATTCTTGCTTTCTTGTCAAAATTCAAAAGGCATTTTGCAAAAAGTTAAGCAAATTTGTCGCCAAAAAGGCAAACGCCTTATAAGGCTAAATTTCAAGTCTCACATACACCCTTTGTGGTGCAGGATAGCCCTCGCAAGTAAGCCTCTCATCGCCTTTGTCTAAAAAATCACTCAAAGAAAAGCCCTCGCTCCACGCCGTTTTTCTTTGCTCAAAGCTATCAGTTGCCCTTGTAGCAAGCACTTCAAAGCCTTTAAAGCCCGCTCGTTCGCACCAATTTCGCAGCGCAGGAATGCTTGGCACAAAGTGAATGTTGGCGATTTTGGAGTAGGTTTGGCGTGGCACAAGGGCTATTTCTCGCTCATCAGCGATATAAAGTGTGTCTAAAAACACCACTCCGCCTTTGTTTAAACTTGCTTTTAGCTCTTTAAGCATTTTCAGCGGGTCGCTGCGGTGATAAATCACGCCCAAACAAAAAATAACATCAAATTTATGCTCATAGCTTGGCAGGCTCTCAACGCCCAAAAGTTCATACTTCACACTTGTTTTAGCAAGGGCGTTGATAAGGCGAAACTGCAAAAAAGTCCGCACGCTTGGGTCAAAGCCAACAAGCTTTTTTGGGGCAAATTCAAGCATTTTAAACAGATAATACCCATTATTACAGCCCACATCAGCCACTACCTTGCCGCAAAGCTCGTTTAAATGTGGCTTTAAAAGGTTAAATTTCACAAAACTTTGCCACTCACTATCGATAAAAAGCTCATTTATGCGAAAGGGTCCCTTGCGCCAAGGCTTTAAATTTAGGGCGATTTGATAAATTTCATCATCAAATTCACGCTCACAAGCTATCTCAACGCTATCATTTAGGCTCAAATCTCCTATTTTTACACGCTTTTCAAGGCTTTCAATGCGCCCAAGCACGCTTTTTTCGCTTTCATTCATCGTTTTTGCTTTCATTTTACTCATTTTGCTTTGTAAATTTATGCAAAAATTCTACTTTTTTAAAGCAAATTTTGGGTTAAAGGCTTAACTTTTTAGCAAAAAGGACGATTTTAGTGCAATTTAGGCGTTTTGTAAGATTTGTAAATTTACTCAAAGGCAAGCAAAATGCCACAAAACAAGGATAGCGATGGACAAACTCTCATCAGGCGTAAGTTTAGCTGGGCTTTACAGCACTTTATTAGACTCAAAGCGAGCAAATATCGCTGCCAAAGACAAAGCCGCCTTGCTTGAAGAGAGTCAAAAACCCATTCAAAGTGCCATAAAAACGACTCCAAACGACAATTACTCCGCTTCATATATAGGCGATTTCGTCAAAGTTGCCTTTGAAGATGAGCGCAGCAAACAGCTTGTGAGCGTGAATTTAAGCACCCGCAATTTACTCAGGCTCATCTCGCATTTTGGTGGCGAAAACAACTTTTTCGTGCGAAATGACGGCGTGGTAAGGCTTAACGGCGATGCGCAAAACTTTGTCTCGGGCTGGTTCGACAAGGTGGCTTATGAGATGAATTTACTCGGCGCAGATACTGATAAAAACGGGCTTATCTCTGGCGATGAGCTAGCAAACACCTTTTTTTACGAAAACCCTTATGTGTATGGCAACGCTAAAAAAGCCGAAGATGTCAGCATTTACACGCTTACGGGTGGTGCTAAAATCGCTTACGATGAAAGCGATTTGCGTGGCGTGCAAATCGAGCGAGTGATTGATGGCTCGTTAAATGCGCTGCTTGATGGGGACAAAAATATGGACGGCAAAATCACCTTTGTAGAGCATTTTGGCGGCAAGATGATGGCGCTTGGTAGCGTAGAAATGGAGCTTAAAGGCGGCTCAAATGCGGGCTTTAACCCCTTTGAATTTATGCTTGAAGAGCTTAAAAAAATGCTTGAAGAGTTGCAGCAAAAGTTGCAAAAGGGCTTAAAAAGTGCGGACAAACTCAAAGAAAAAGCCGCTACACAGGGCTTGCAAGCCTTAAATAGTATGGAGTTAGAGCTTTTAAAAAGTCAAAATCCGCTGGATTATGAAAGGCTTAAAAACGGGCAAAATGTGGCTTTATCGGGGCAAAATGGCGCAAAAAATTTGGGCGAAAATTTGAATTTAAACGAGCAAAATTCAGCCCTTTCAAGCGAAAATTTAAATTTAAATGAGAAAAAAACAAGGCTTTCAAACCAAACTCAAAGCGACAAAAACGCGCTAAATTTAAGCCCACAGGCTGAATTTGACGAGCAAATAAACAAAACAGGCAGCGAAAGTGCGGAATTTAAAAATGAAAACGCCACAAATCAAAACGCTAATTTTGTGAGCCAAAATACTACATTTACAAATCAAAGCACGCAATTTTCACGCCAAAACTCTAACTTTGCAAGTCAAAGTGCTAAATTTCAAAGTGAAAATGCTGAATTTAAAAACGAGAACGCTACAAACCAAAACGCTCAATTTACGAACAAAAACAAGCCTTTGACAAAGGATTTACGCCAAATCAACGAGCTTTTGAGCGTGCTAAATAATGCCGCAAACAAAAGCCTTTTGTCAAGCCAAAGCCAAAACAAGCTCAAAGCCCTTGAAAATTTGCATTCGCTAGCTAGCTCATTAAGTAAGGATTTACGCGCGCAAATTCAAGCAAAAAGCATTAAAATCGTGGATTTTAGGGTTTGAAATAACATAAATTTTGTGTAAAATTTAAAGATTTGCGTTAAAATCAAATGATAACAGCGCACACAAAACTTTTGCAACACAAAAGCGGAGAAAAACTTGCACGCAAATACATAAAAAACGGCGGCTGCGTAATGATGTTTTCAAGCAACGAAAAAGCCTTTATCAGCAAGCACAAAGGCAAGAGTGCGACTAAATTTTACACGGATTTTTACGACATAAAGGCTGATAAATGCAAGTTAGATGATAAAGAGTGCAAGACTTACTAGCGTGCGCAAAAGCAAAGCCACCCAAAAAAGTGGCTTTAAAAAGCAAATCCTTACAGCAAGGAATTTAGCTTATCGGTGATGGTTTGCTTGCTTTGTGCACCGATGAGAGTATCAACGACTTGTCCATCTTTGAAAAAGATGAGCGTAGGTATGGAGCGCACGCCAAATTTAGCCGACAAATCCGCCTCTTCATCGGTATTTACCTTGCAGATTTTCGCCTTGCCTTCAAAATCGCCCGCCAGCTCGTCTATGACGGGGGAAAGCATCTTGCAAGGACCGCACCAAGGCGCCCAAAAATCCACCAAAGCCACGCCTGACTCAGCCTCGCTGAAATTCGCTGAGCTTAACTCTATGTATTTTGCCATTTTTTCTCCTTAAATTTTTTGTAAAATGTCATTTTAGCTTAAAAAACTAAACGGCAGCTTAAAAAGTGATATTTTCTCTAAAATCTGTCTTATTTTTATAAATGCAGAGCAAATCCACTTGAAAATCGTTGTTTAAACCCTTTTTAAGCAGGTAAAAATTCAGCGTTTTTAGGATTTTTTCGTATTTTTTAGCATTGAGTCGGTAGCTTGCTTCATAATCTCCCTCCGTGCTTTTCACCTCGATAAAATGCAAAATTTCGTCCTTTTTGGCGATAATGTCAATCTCTCCAAATTTTGAGTGAAAGTTGCGCTCGATGATTTCAAAGCCTTGTTTTTTCAAGTAGCTTTGCGCCTTATCCTCGCCCAAAAGTCCGTTTAAATACGCTTTTAGTCCCATTGCTCGATACGCATCATAAAGGGCTTTTCTTTGACGAAATCCTGCCTTGCAAGCTTGCTCAAAAGAGCCTGAATTTGGCGCTCAAAGCTGTGATGCGTGGTGAAATAAATCGTGCTGATAGCCTTGCTCGCCTTTGGCTTTTGCAAAAAGCTATCCACAGAAATGCCCGCCTCGCTCATCAGCTGCGTGATTTTACTCAAAACGCCGATTTTATCCTCGACTTTAAGCCGCAAATAATACTTCGTGTAAATGTCAGCCTTCGGCACGAGCGTGAAATTCGGCTCGTTTAAAAAGCCAAGCATCGCACCTTTGGCACTTTGCGCCCTTGCATAATCCATCAAATCCGCTATCACAGCACTTGCCGTTGCCTTGCCGCCCGCACCAGCCCCATAATACAAGCTCTCGCCCAGCAAATCGCCCACCACGCTCACGGCGTTCATCACTCCGCTTACCTTAGCGAGCATTTTGCCCTTGTCTATCATCGCAGGATGCACTCTTAGCTCTACTTTGTCGCCCTTTGCTTTGGCAATGCCTAAAAGTTTGATGACAAAGTCAAATTCGCTCGCAAAATACATATCCTCCGCACTTATCTGGGTAATGCCCTCTATTAAAATGTCCTGTGGCTTTGCCCTTAAATCAAAGGCTAGGCTTGATAAAATAAGCAGCTTGTGCGCCGCGTCCAAGCCCTCTATATCAAAAGTAGGGTCAGCCTCCGCATAGCCTAAATTCTGCGCCACTTTTAACGCCTCATCAAAGCTCGTCCCATCGGCACTCATCGAGCTTAAAATATAATTGCTCGTGCCGTTTAAAATGCCATAAATTCGCCCAACTCCGTTCGCGCAAAGCCCTTCTTTTAGCACTTTGATGATGGGCAAGCCCCCAGCCACGCTTGCTTCGTAGCCAAAAAAGGTGTTTTGAGCCAGCTCTTGCAACTCATAGCGATGATAAGCAAGCATTGCTTTGTTTGCGCTTACCACAGGCTTGTTTTTAGCCAGAATTTCGCGCACGATTTCAAAGGGCGCATCAACGCCGCCCATAAGCTCGACAAAAATGTCTATGTCATCGCGCTCTAAAATCTCGCTCGCCTTTGTCGTAACGGGGATTTGCGCCTTTGGCTTTGGCGTGCGAGCAAGGGCGATGATAGGCTTGATAGCCTTGCCACAACGCGCTTTGATAAGGCTTTGATTTGCCAGCAACGCCTCACAAACAGCGCTTCCAACCGTGCCATAACCCAAAACCGCCACATTTATGGTGCTTTCGTCATTTTTCATTTGTGTTCTCTTTCGTTTTTTTGTAAATTTATTGTTTTGACTTTAAATTCTTTTTAATCAACTTCTTATCAAGCCCCATTTTTGCATAAAAAAGCGCGACAACTTCTTCACGGGTTTTCACTTCAATCATTTGCTCTTTTTTAAAATCCCATTTATATCCTGCGCCTGTGCCACGCGCCCCGCGGTTGTGGAGTTTGCTAAAATCAATCTCACTAATTTTTTCAAGTCTCATAAAAAGATTATCAGGCGCAACGCCTATAAAGCAGATGAAATCGCAATTTGGCGTGTTTTTGATATGCTCATTTTGAAATTTATCATTCACATCAAGGCTTGAAGTTTTCACTTCGATTTTAATGTCGTTGATTTTTATATCCCACTCGCCTTGGTCGCCGTCTTGATAAGCTAGGGCAATGTTGCGTTCTTTGCTAAAAATGTCGCGCAAAAGTCGCTCGCCAAAGCTTCCGCGTTTGTCAATCTGCAAATGCCTTATCCTTGCGTATTTGCTCGTGCTTTTCCATTTTGAAGTTAAATTCACTTCATTTTCTATCTCGTCAAACACTGCATTTGCCAAACTTTCAATATCCATTAAAACAAACCTTTATCATAAAATCCTTGCGCTATCAATGCCTCTTCGATTAAAGAAGTGCGTAAATTTAGGCTTGAATTTGTGCCTAAAAAACTCACTTGCACCCAATCAACACCTTGCAAAGCCCTTTTTACTCGCTCTTTATCCTTTAAAATCACTATACCATAGCCCCTGCGGTGCGGTAAGGCTTCAAAGTCCGTATAAATTTGCATTTGCGGTTTGCTTGCTGAGTGAAAACAAGTGCTGGGCAAGTATAAATCGCACTTATAAAGCATCGCTTTGTTTCTCGTGCTTGAACTCGTGCCGCCATCGCTTAAAGAGTAAATTTTAATGAATTCTTTGCAGGTTTTTGGCGGATTAAATTCGATATTAAGCGTTTTGTTTGCCAGCACTCTTTTGTGTGCCCAAATTTGAAAAAGCGTGGCTACCTCAACAGCCTTGCCGTTTGGATACACAAAGCTGTCAAGGGGCAGTTTTTCGCTATGCACTAACTCATAGTCTTTTATGCGTTTTTTAGGGCTGCCCTTGCCATCGCTATCAAAAAGCGGGGGCAAAATAAAGGCGATAAAATCAGCAAATTCACTTGCGTGGTTGATGAAACGCAGGGCTAAATTCCCGCGTAAGCCAAAGGGCGGATTGCCCAAAACTATGTATTTTTGGTGCATATTTTGCGGATAAAAACTCAAAAAATTTTGACACAAAATTTCATCATTTTTATACTCCAAATCCACGCCTATGCGTGAATTTTTAGGCATTAGCTCGTAAAAACTCAAATCCCCGCAACTTGGCTCAATGAAAATATAATCATCTGCGTTAATGTTGTGGATTTGCAAAAAGTGCGAAAAGCTCTCAAAGCAGTATTTTGCCACTTCTTTTTTGGTAAAAAATTCATTATACGAGCGAAAATCAACCTTTTGTAAGTCGTATTTGTTGCCAAGCAAGAAATTTAAGTCGTAAAGGTATTCATTTGGGATTTTTTGCGTGGCTTCCCAACGCTTCAAAGTGCCTGTGTGTAGGAAAAGTTTGTCAGCGATTTCACTGAGTGAATGCTCTAACCTTAACTCCTTATAAACTAAATTCGCGCTGATAGCTAAATTTGCTCTCATTTAATGCCCTTTTATTTTGGCTAATCATAGCAAAAATGTGTAAATAAGCCTAAATTTGATAAATTTTTTCACATTTTTACTTTAAATTCCTAAATTTCAAGCATAAATTTAAAAATTTATCCAAAAATTTTTTGGCATTATAGCAAATTAAAATAAAATTTTTACCGCCTTGCTTTTCTTAAAGGGCTAAAACGCTGTGATAAAGCTTGTTTAAAAATCTTTCATAATCATTAAAAATCACGCTTCCTTCAAACTTTGCTGAATTTTTGTTTTCAAATTCAGCCTTAAATTTTTGCGAGTATTGCAAAGCCTCTCCGCTACAAAGGGCTTTATACTCATCTTTATCTCGTGCGTGGCTAAATTCGGGCAGCTTTACTACCACAAGCAAGGTTTTGTTTGGCGTGTGAAAAAAGTTTTCGACATTGTCCTCAAAAAGTTTTAGATATTTATGTAAATGATGAGCTTTTAATTCCTCGATTTTGCCTATGCTGCCGTCTTTTTCAAAATATGGCATACTCTCAGGCACGATTAAAATTTGAAAATACGGCAAGCCGTTTGAGCGCAAATTCGCCGTCTCGCCAAGCATATTTTCAAAATAATTGTTCGCATTTTGCGCGTAATTACTCATCACAAATTTAACCGCCACGCCAGCACGCCCAGCACCATTTTGCAGCACAGAAATATCCACTGCTTTATCATAATATCTGCCAACAAGGCTTTCTTCCTTGCCATCGCCCACGCCATAGGACTTTACTTCAAATTCGTTGCCAAGCTTTTGGGTTAAATCGGTTGCGATTTTAGCGTGCAAAATTTTAAGCTTTTCGTTGCTTCTTGCACTCGTTTGCAAATATGTCTCAAATGCCCTTGTAAGCGTGGCTAGAAAGTTTTCATTTAAACTCATCTTTTATCCTTTTACTCATCAAAACGCACCAAATTTATAGGCTAAAAATCGCCCCAAATCAGTGCTTGAAAAGGTATAATAACCGCCGTTTTTGTATTTGCCTAAACTTCGCACAAAGCCTAAAAATTCATTATTTCGCAAGGCTTTTTCAAAATGCTCTACGGGCAAATCACTAGCCACATAAAGCCCGCCAAAAATGCCCTCGCCAGCCTTAACCTCACAAATTCGCAAATCTTTAAGCTCACGGATAAGCGTGTTAAAGGCGATTTTGCGCTTGTGTGTGTCTTTTAGCCCTTGACTGCGCCCAAATTCAAGCCAGCTTGCACCGCGCAAATCCCTGCTTTTAAGCCGCTTTTCATACTCATCATAACGCTTTAAAACCGCACCGCTTGGCTTTATGAAAACGCCATTTTCATCATAAGGGTAAATGCACTCGCACCATTTACCATTTGAAGCCTTGTAGGCGCGAATTTTTGGGTAAGCAAAGCCACTAAAATCGCCGAAAAAAAACGCATCGCAAAGCGTGGCAAAGCCGTTTTTCACAGCCAAAGGCTTTAAATTTAGGATTTTTTTAAATTTTGTCTCTCCTAAAAAAATCTCTCCACTTGGCAAAAAAAGATTTTCATAAGCAATTTTTCTTTTTTTCAAAATTTCGCCACTTGCAAACTCGCCACACTCTACAAATTCGCTTTTTTCGCCCTTTTTAAAGGCGCTGATAAGGCTGTAAGTAGTGATTTTGTCAAACACTTTTTCGTGCGAAAAGTCTATGATTTGAGTAAGATTTTTTTCGGCATAAATTTGCCTACGCAAACTCGCCCCAGCCTTGCTATTTAGCCACGAACTAGGCGTGATAAAAACAAGCTCGCCGCCGTTTTTTAGGCACTCAAAACCAAGCTCAAAAAAGATTAAAAACAAATCACTCATTCCCCCGCGCGTGAATTTGCGGGCATTTTCGTTAAGATTATGCACTCTTATGTAGGGTGGATTGCCGATGATTAAGTCGATTTGGGTTTTGTAGTTTTCATAAAGTTCCAAAAAATCGCCATTTTGTAAATTCCACGCGACATTTTTCAAGCCAAATTCGCTTGCTACCTTGTCTAAATTCTCGTGGCATTTGCTTAAAATTTCAGTATCAATCTCAACGCCGATTAAATTTGTCTCTAACTCAAACTTTAAGCGTTTTAAATCTTTTGAATGCTCTAAAAACTCGCTCGCATAACGCCTTGCAAGTGCCGTTAGAAAAGCCCCGTCCCCGCAACCTGCTTCTAAAATTTTGCGTCCGCAAAGGGCTTTGTTTTGGGGCATTTTAAGCATTAAATCCACAACAAAAGGCGGGGTAAAAACCTGCCCTAAATTTTTGCTTTTTGTAAATGTTTTTGTGAATTTTTTTAAATTTTGGGGCTTAAATTCAGCTTTTTGACGCACAAAATCATAACTTTGACTTGGAATTTCGTTGTTTGCATTAAACAAATTCACAAAAGGCGCGGTTTTGTTAGGCGTGCTTAAATTCATCAGCCAACTTTACTCTTTCAAATACTTTTTGATATTGCGTGCGGCTTGGCGTATGCGGTTTTCATTTTCGATTAAAGCGATGCGCACATACTCATCGCCAGCCTCGCCAAAGCCTATCCCCGGGCTTACCGCCACGCTAGCCTTTTGCAAGAGTTGTTTAGAAAATTCAAGGCTTTTTAAATGCGCCTTGCTTGCAGGCAGTTTCGCCCACACAAACATACTTGCGTTTGGCTTGTTAAGCGTCCAGCCCGCATTGTCAAAGGCATCAAGCAAAATGTCAAGCCTTTTCGCATAAGTTTGCTTTATGTCCTCCACGCACTCTTGCGAGCCGTTAAGCGCGATGGTTGCAGCCACTTGTATGGGCGTATACATACCATAATCAAACCACGATTTGATTTTTTTAAGTGCGGCGATAAGGCGTTTGTTGCCCACCATAAAGCCCACGCGCCAGCCCGCCATATTGTAGGACTTTGAAAGCGTGTAGCCCTCCACAGCGACATCTTTTGCGCCCTCCACTTCAAAAATGCTTGGGGTTTTATACTCATCAAAGCAAAGCTCAGCATAAGCAATGTCTGAGATGATATAAAAGCGTTCTTTTTTTGCCACAGCGATAAGCCTTTCGTAAAAACTTTTTTGCACGGTTACGGTTGTGGGATTGTGCGGGAAATTGACGACTAAATACTTGGCGCGTGGGGAGTTTTCGTTTAGAATTTGCTCTAAATTTTGAAAAAATTTATTCTCATCAAGCTCGAATTTGTCATTGTAATCAAAGGGCATTTTGGCGACATTGCCCCCTGCGATGATGAAGGCTTGCGTGTGTATGGGGTAAGCAGGCGTTGGCACTATGGCGGTGTCGCCGGGGTTGATGATGGCGCGGGCTAAATTTACAAAGCCTTCTTTGCTGCCCATAGTCGCTACTGCCTCGCTTTCAGGGTCTAAATCCACGCCGTATTTGCGTTTATACCACTCACAAATAGCAAGGCGGAGCTTGTAAATGCCCGCACTTACCGAGTAACCTGAAGTTTTATCCTTGTTTGCGCTCTCGCAAAGCTTGTCTATAATGTGCTGTGGCGTTTTGCCGTCTGGATTGCCCATAGAAAAGTCGATGATATCTTCACCCGCACGGCGCGCTGCCATTTTAATGGCATTTACCTCAGCAAAGACATAGTTTGGTAGCCTTTCTATCGTGTTAAAGCGGATTTCATCAAACATTTTTACTCCCTTGTTTTGGCTAAATTTAGCCTTTTGTTTGAATTTAGCGTGAATTTTTGGCTCAATTCAGCCCTTTTGCTTGAATTTCGCGCTGAAATTTAGCCTTTTGCCTTGCAAAACTCAATCCAAACAAAAATTTAAATTTCGCCTAAATTATGCCTAAATTTATCTTGTAAGCTCCACTTCAAGCCCGCGCCTTATGTTGTCAAGATTATACGCATCGCCGATGATGACATACACAGCAGCACTTGGCACGGAGGTTGAAACGCGAGTTTGCTTTTTGTCGCTCATTATGCTTTTGAGTAAATTTAGGTTTTTATCCAAAAAAAACAGCTTTGGAAACCAATTATCAACCGAGCTTGCCCTAGCGTTAAGCGTTTTCGCGCCTTGCACGCTGAAAACATAGTCTTTCATCGGGCGCGGCAGTTTGGCTGTGTAGTTTATCGCCGCGTAGGCGTTTGTTTTGAGCCTTGCGTTGGCAAAGTCAAGTTGATACTCGTAATCATAGGCGTTTAAACGGCGGACATTTTTTATCACTACGAAATTTTGCTTTAAAATCGCATAAAAGCTCGCAGGGTCAAGGATATAACGCGAATCCACCTGTATGACATAACGCTTTGTATCGCTTTTTGCGTCAAATTTTATGGGCGTAAAATACACAAAACCCGCTTGATTTAAGGCTTCGTTGATGAGCTTTACAAACACCACAGCTTCGCTTTTGCCGACAAAATGCAGCTGCAAGCTCCGTGAGCTGGGCAAGGTGAAATTCACCAAAGCGTTTGTTTTCAGCACGCGCACGATTTCGCTCCAATCTGCATTGCCCGCTTCATCGACATAGTCCTTGTCCCCAAAAAGCAAGCGCAGTTTGGCATCTTGTGCGCTGTTAGCCACTACATTTCGCGCTAACTCGTAGCTAGTAAGCGAAAAGGCAAAACTTGCCACAAGGCTCACAAATAAGGCGATTTTAATGATTTTTACCAATCCTTGCCTCCGTTATAGCTTCTAAATTCTTTATCGCTGATGGCTTTGATTTTGCCATCTTTTACCAAAAAGCGCTTTGAGCTGCCCGATGGGAAACTTTGCGTTTCGCCTGTTTCATTGACAAGCGTTAAGGCTGTGCCGCCGATTAAAAGCAGCTGGTCCTTGCTTAAATCTACGCTAAAATTCTCATCAGTTACCACAGATGAATTTGCGCGCGTGGTTAAGTCGATAAAGCCTACCCAAACCTTGCCGCTCGTTTCAAAAACCGCTTCTTTTTTGTTGCTCGGCGTAGCGTTTAGCAAGGCGTTAAGTCCTTGTGTGGCTTGTGAATTTGGCTTTTGCTCGGCTGGCTTTTCGTTTAAAGCGGGCTTTTCGTTTTTATCCGTGCTTTTATCCGCCACGCTTGCTGGCTCGTTTTTGCTCGCCGCGGCTAAATTTTCAGCCGAATTTGTCGCATTATCCTCAGCCTTTGGCTCTTCATCGGCGCTAAATTCAGCATTTAGCTCGAAAGAACCATTGTTTTCACTCACGCCATTTTGCACTTCTTGTATGTCTTGCTGCATACTCACGCTCACATTTGTGTCTGATTCTTGGACAAAGGCTTTAAACAAATCATAAGCCCACACAAGATAAATAATCGCCCCCGCCACAAGCACGATTAAAGCCCACAGCCACCAAGTCGAGCTTTCTTTGCCATACTGCTCGACATTTGTAACGATTTTGCTTTCAGCATTTCGCGGTGGCGGTGTTTGGGGCTTTGGGCTTTCTTTTTTTTCTTCTTTTTTCACTTCATCTTTATGAAAAAAGGCTTCATACTCAGCAAAAAATGCGTCCATATCTAAGTCGTATTCTCTTTTGAGTATCTTAAAAAAGCCCTTGACATTGAATTTTGAAAGCTCTTTAAAGTCTTTTGCCAGCAAAGCTTCAAAAAATTCAGGCTCTATACGCGTTCGTTCGGCTACTTCTTTGAAGTCCAAATCTTCTAATCTCTTACTCATTTACCATCCTATCACAAAGTATCGCAAAGGCAGCACTGACATTCAGGCTGTCAAAGTCGTTTTTCATCTTAATGCCTACGCACTCATCGCATTTAGCGATGATTTTTTGCGGCAAGCCAAAGCCCTCGCTTCCCATTATCAAAAGCTTTTTGCCTTTGAAATTTAGCTCACTCGGGCTTTTGCCGCCTTTTGCGCTAGCATACAAACCAAATCCAAGCTGTTTTAGCTCATTGAGCGCCGCGAAAATGTCTTGACACAAGCAAATTTTCATATCAAGCACCGCGCCGCTACTTGCCCTAACAACGCCTTCCATCATCACGCTTTTAGCCACGATGATAAGGCTGTTTGCGCCCAAAGCATAAGCCGTGCGAGCTATCGCGCCTATGTTTCCCACATCGCTAATGCCATAAAGCAAAACGATGAATTCATCTTGCTTTAACTCATCAAAGGGGCTAAATTCAAAGCCCTTTATGTCAAGCAAAAAGCCTTGATGATTGCCCCCACGCGCTAAGGCTTGGGCTGCTTTAAAGTCCAGCTTTTTAACTTTAAAACCGCTTTTGGCAATTATAGCAAAACTTTGTTTATCAACTTCCTTTGCAAGATAAATTTCTTTGATTAAATGCTTATGCCTTGCTAAAATGTAAAAAAAAACCTGTTTGCCAAAAACAATCATAATAATACCTAAATTTCACTTAAAAGTTGATGATAAATTTCTTTTGTTTGTTTTGTTTCAAATTTCGCTAAAAGTTTCGCCTTGTCTTTCGTGCCTAAATTTAGAGCCATTATCTCGTCCTTGCTTAAAAAAATGCCCTTTTTTTCGCCTGCTTTTTCACTCTCTTTTTCGCCCGCTACAACAAGCACCCATTCTCCGTTTAAATTCTCGTTTTCAAGGGCTTTGGCAAGGGTTTTTGCCTCGCCTTTAAATTTTTTTTCAAATTTTTTTGAAATTTCTTTTATCGCAAAAAGCTCTCTTTGCGGACAAAGCCTTGCAAGCTCGCTCACAAGGGCTAAAATGCGCTTTGGCGACTCGTAAATCACGCTGACATAGGCATTTGAAAGCACTTTTTCAATGTCTTTTTGCCTTTCTCTGCCCTTGTTGCTTAAAAAACCAAAAAAGGTAAATTCTTTCTCACAAAGCCCGCTTGCCGCCACAGCCACTAAGGCAGCATTTGCTCCGCTTAACACCTCATAAGCAATGCCATTTTCTTGCGCAAAACGCACAAGCAAAACACCTGGGTCGCTGATACAGGGCATTCCCGCATCGCTAAGATAGGCGACATTTTCATCAAAAATGCTCTTATCTAAACTTGCTAAAACTTCTTTTTCATTGTGAGAATGCAAGGACAAAACGCGCTTTGGAGCGATTTTAGTGCCAAATTTAGCATTTAAAAGCGCAAACAAAGACTTGCAAACCCTTGTGTCCTCGCAAAGCACACTCTCGCACTCGCCCAAAATCCGCAACGCTCGCTGTGAAATGTCGTTAAGATTGCCTATGGGCGTAGGGATAAAATAAAGCATTGCTTTAAAATGCTTAATTCATCGCGTATTTTTTCTTAAATTTCTCCACACGCCCCGCTGAATCCACGATTTTCTCACTACCTGTAAAGAAAGGATGGCAGTTTGAGCAAATATCTACTTTCAGCTCAGCCTTGTTAGACCTTGTAGTAAAGGTGTTTCCGCAAGCACAACTTACCTTGCACTCCACAAATTCAGGGTGAATTTCTTTTTTCATCTTTTATCCTTATTCGTTTTTTTGGGATTTTTCGCCAAAAATAAAGCGCAATTATACACTATTTAAGATAAAAAAAAGATAAAATTTCACAATTTTAGTAAAATTTAAATTCAAAACACCAAAAGTTTGATTTTGGATTTTACCGTTTCTTTGATGGTGTCGCCTTTAATCAAGCCTTCAAGCTCACTTGCGCTAGGCTCGACCCCAGCCATATTTAAGTGCCACAAGGCGTTTTCTATGGCTATTTGACGGGGCTTTTCGCTTGTCCTTGTCTCGCTAAATACTTCTTTTTGGTATGTTATGCCATTTTTTTGCAAAAAAGTCTCTATGTCATCGTCATTAAAGCACTTTTGCTTTGCGTTAAATGCCTTAAAAATGGGCGCAAGCAAATCGCTTTGACGATACTCTTCCCAACCCAAATACACTCTACACGGCGCAAGTGCCATAAAAGCCCTATAATCAGCGATTTGATTGAGCGCGGGCGACATTGAAGAAAAGGCTAAATCGAATTTTTCGCTTGTTTTGGTGTAAAAGTCCGCAAAATTTGAATTTATCAAGCAGATGTTGCCTAAATTTAACGCCTTTGCGTCTTCTTGCAAAATTTCAAGCATACCAGCTGAGCTGTCAAGTGCGCTTATTTGGCTTGCTTTTTGAGCTAAATGCAAGGTCCAAACGCCCGTGCCACAGCCTATATCGATGATTTTTTTGCCACTAAACTCCACGCCCCAAGCCTTACACGCCTTAAAAGCATTTGTTTGTATGGTGCTTAACTGCTCGCTGTATCGCGGAAAGGTTTTGGATTTTTGCTCCCACAACTGCGCTTTTTTATCGCTCATCATTTGCCCTTTTTGCTAAAATTATAACCAAAATTTCTCAAATTTATGCTACAATTTTTCTTTAAATTTACCAAAAAGCAAAGCGATGAAAATAGCATTAGAATGCAAAGACATTATCCTAGAACGAGCCTTGCAGCTCTTTTTGAAAGAACATTTAAGCCGCAAAAAAGACTGCGATTTTTTGATTTGCGATGAAAAAGTGGAGTTTGAAAAGCCCCAATTTCTCATATCCAAACGCTCATCACAGCTTGCCGTGCCTTTCAGCAAAGCTCAGCTTTTGCAGGCTTTAAGCGAGTTTAACAGTGCCTTGCAAAGGCTTGCCGAGCAAATCGCTGATGAAAAAATCAAGGCTTTGGAGGACAAAATCGAAATAATGGCTGAGGAATTTCGCCAGCAGTATCAAAGCGACATTGACGAAGCTATCGGCGTTTTAAAAGATAAACTCATCAAAATCATCAATGAAAAACGCTAGTTTTGTTCGTGTCGAAAGTGGCAAATTCAAGGGTAAAAGGCTGTTTTTGCCAAGCTTTGCCACGACAAGAAGCACTAAAAGCAGAGTCAAAGCCTGTGTTTTTAATACTTTGCGCGCCGAGCTTGCGGACAAAGTCTTTGTAGAAGTCTTTGGAGGCAGCGGTGCGATGGCTTTTGAAGCGTTAAGCAACTATGCTTTGGGCGTTGTGATAGTAGAAAAGGACAAAAACGCCTATAAAATCGCTTGCCAAAACGCCACCTTGCTTTTAAACTCCGCAAATTCGCTAAATTCAAGTGAAAATTCTCTTTTAAAGGACGAAAATTCAGCAAATTCAAATGCAAATTCGTCTTTAAGAGATGAAAATTCAGCAAATTTACCAAAAAACGCGCTAAATTCAAGCCCAAACTATGAATTTACGAGCTTTGCGGCGCAAAAAGTGCGACTTTATCAAGGCGACAGCTTTGAGCTTTTGCCGAGCATTTTAGAGCAAATACCACGACAAACGCCCATTATTGCTTATTTTGACCCGCCTTTTCATCACAGAAAGGGCTTTTTAGACATTTATGAGCGAGTTTTCAAGCTCATCAACTCTTTAAAAGGCTTGAATTTAGAGCTTTTCATCATAGAACACAGCTCACAAATGCCTATGCCACAAGCAATCAGCCTTTTTAAACTCCACAAAGAAAAGAAATTTGGCAACACGGCATTAAGTTTTTACCGCTTATAAAATGCGTGAAAAATTTAGCTCAAATTCTCAAAACTCAACTTAAATTCAGCTTTTTAGTGTAAAATTACATTATCAATTTGCAAGGATTTTGATGAAACGCAGTTTAGCCGAGTGGAGCGAACAAGAGCTTTTAATGCTTGCTTTGCCCCACGAAAATACCGACTGGAAGCCTTATTTGAGCGAGATTTTAGACACTTATGAAAATTTTGTAAGCGCGGCGAGTGCCTTTGAGAAAGTCTTGCTCATCGCGCCTGATGAGACGCATTTTAAGCAAAGATTTGCCAAATTTAAAAACACCGAATTTTTCAAATGCCCTACAAATGACACTTGGATAAGGGATTTTGGGGCGATTGACATTTGGGAAAACGACAAACTAACGAGCCTTGATTTTACCTTTAACGCGTGGGGTGGGAAATTTCAAAGCGATTTGGATAATGGCGTAAATTTAAGGCTTTTTAGCGAGTATTTTAAGACGAATTTACAAGAAAGCTCTCTCATTTTGGAGGGCGGAAGCGTTGAATTTAACGGCGAAGGCGTTATGCTAACTACTACAAAGTGCCTACTTAACGCTAATCGCAACGCACATTTAAGCAAAAGCGAGCTAGAAAGGCATTTAAAAGAGCTTTTTGGCTTGCAAAGCATTATTTGGCTGGAAAATGGCTTTATTAAAGGCGATGACACCGACAGCCATATCGACACTTTGGCAAGATTTATCAGCCCAAACACCATAGCTTACAGCATTTGCGAGGACGAAAAGGACGAGCATTTTGCCCCGCTGCAAGCGATGAAAAAAGAGCTTGAAAAAACGCCTTTTGAGCTTGTTGGGCTACCCCTACCAAAGCCTAAATTTTACGGCTCAAAAAGGCTTGCGGCGACTTATGCAAACTTTGTTTTCATAAACGGCGCGCTCATCGTGCCTACATACAACGATGAAAACGATGAAAAGGTGTGCGAGATTTTAGCCTATGCCTTGCCAAAGCGCGAGATTGTGCCTGTGCGTGCGGAGGTGTTTTTGCGGCAAAATGGCTCTTTGCACTGTGCTTGTCAAAACCGCTTTAAGGGCACAAGATGAGTAAAAATTTTGTTTTAAATTCAGCCTTAAATTCGGCAAAAATAGACACAAATTTGATTTTAAATTTAACCTTGAATTTAGCAAATTCATCAAAAAGGAAGCGAAAATGAACGCAGATTCAACCCTTGATTTAAGCAAAAGCGCAAAAAAAGCCACGCTGATTGCCAGCCTTTGTGCCTTTGGCTTGGCAAGCGTGAAATTTGTCGTAGGGCTTATAAGTGGCAGCGTGGCGGTGCTTTCATCGGCTCTTGACTCGCTGATGGACTTTGTCATCTCTATCCTAAACTTTTTTGCGCTCAAAAAATCCGCTCGCAAGGGCAATGCGGAGTATAATTTTGGCTTTGACAAAATCGAAGCTTTAATGGGCTTGCTTGAAGCCCTATTTATCGGGGCTATGGCGGTTTTTATCTTTTATGAGGGCGTGCGCAAACTTTATGCTGGCGAGGGCGTTAAGGACTTGAATTTAAGCCTTGCGGTAATGCTTTTGGCGATGATTGTAACGCTTTTTCTCACGCTTTTTCTCACAAAGGTGGCTAAAAAAACCAAGTCGCTCATCGTGGAGGCTGATTGCTTGCACTATAAGACGGATTTTTTGACAAATCTTGCCACCTTGCTCGCGCTTTTGCTTTTGTATTTTACGAGCTGGCACTTTATAGATGGGCTTTTTGGCGTTATCATCAGCTTTTACATACTCTTTTCAGCGCTTAAAATCGCTAAAAAAAGCGTGGAAATGCTTATGGATAAGGCACTTGATGAAAGGGTTGTTGAGCGCATAAAAGAGCTTATCAACCAAAATGCTGAGGTAGTGAGCTTTCACGAGCTGAAAACGCGCCTTAGCCCAAATGTGAGCTATATAAGCGTTCATTTGGTGTTTTGCCCGCTCATTTCGCTAATGCAAGCCCACAAAATCGGCGATGAAATTGAAGACAAAATAAAGGCTGAATTCAAAGAGCAAAAATTCAACATTCAAATTCATCTTGACCCCTACGATGACTCCACCACAAAGGATATACAATGAAAGTAGCCCTTATACAGCAGGCTTTTAAAGGGAGCAAAGCCGCTACCAAAGCCCACACTTGCGAGCTTATCAAAAAGGCAGCACAAGCAAAAGCTCAGCTAGTGTGCCTTTGCGAACTGCACCAAGAAAGATATTTTTGTCAGCTTGAAAGCGTGGAAAATTTTGATTTAGCAAACGAATACGAAAAAGACCTTGAATTTTGGGGCAAAATCGCCAAAGAAAACGCCGTAGTGCTTGTGGTATCACTCTTTGAAAAGCGCACAGCAGGGCTTTATCACAACACCGCCCTTGTCTTTGAAAAGGACGGGCGTATCGCTGGCAAATACCGCAAAATGCACATACCCGATGACCCAAATTTTTACGAAAAGTTTTATTTCACGCAGGGGGATTTGGGCTTTGAGCCTATAAACACGAGCGTTGGACGGCTTGGGATTTTAGTGTGCTGGGACCAGTGGTTTCCAGAAGCAGCTAGGATAATGGCTTTAAAAGGCGCGCAAATGCTCATCTATCCAACCGCCATAGGCTGGTTTGACGGGGACGATGAGGACGAAAAGCAACGCCAGCTTGAAGCGTGGGTAGCGGTGCAGCGCGGACACGCTGTGGCAAACGGTTTGCCTACTTTGGCGATAAACCGCGTGGGCTTTGAAAAGGCGAGTGAGTGTGCTTTTTGTGGCGAAAATGACGGCAAAAAGGCAAATTCAAGTCAAAATTTAGCTAAAATGAGCGATGGCATAAGATTTTGGGGCAACTCTTTTGCCTTTGGAGCGCAAGGCGAGGAGCTTTTTCGCGCAAATGCGACTGATGAAAACGCCTTTTTTGTGGAGCTTGATTTAAGCCAAAGTGAGCGTGTGAGGCGGTGGTTTCCCTTTTTGCGAGACAGGCGCATAGAAGCTTACGCCCCCTTGCTCAAACGCTTTGATGATGAAGTATAAATTTAGTGTAAATTTAAGGCTTTTGCCAAAAAAGTGTTGCTTGGTGAGTGCAAACCTCATCAAATCATCATTGCAAGGGGTTAAAACGCTATCAACACTTTTTGCTTGTCATTGTGAGTGAAAAGAGTTAGTGAGTTTTTGTGAGACAAACTACGAACAAAATAACGCTTAAATTTATGACTACACCACGCTACTTTTAAATAGCTTATTGTAAGGGTGTAACTTTGTATGTGTTTGGTTTGGCAAATTTTTTTTTAAATTCAGTAAAAAATGTGGCTTAAATACAAGCCGTTTGGTGGGGTGGGTGTGCGGATATGGGCTTTTTGAGATGAAATTTGCTCTAAAAGTTCGCTTTGGCTGAGCTTTTTGGCTAGCACTTGCAGCACAGCAGCGATGATAAAGCGGATTTGGGCGCGCAAAAAGCCATTTGCACGGAATTTAAACACCGAAAAATCCTTATAAGCGTAAGCACGGGCATAAAAAATCGTGCGAATGCTGTTTTTTTGGACATCTGCTTGTTTGCAAAAAAGCCGAAAATCGTGCGTGCCGATGAAGTGGGCTAGAATTTCGTTGGCTTTTTGTATGTCAATTTTGGGGTAAAAGTAAAAATATGGGGCTAAAAAGGGGCTAAATTCGCCGTGATGAAGTATATAGCGATACTCGCGCATTTTAGCGTCAAAGCGAACCTCGAAATTTTCACTCACCTTTTCAATGCGTTTTATGTGAATGTGCGGGTGAGCGAAGCGGTTAAGCTGATTTTTAAGCAAAGTTAAGTCATCAAAATGCTCTCCGCACTGCACGCTTGCTACTGCGCCAAGTGAATGCACGCCCTTGTCTGTGCGCGAAGCCAAAAGGGGTCTTTCAAAAATGCCTAAATGCGTAAGTGCGCTTAAAAGCGTATCTTGCACGCTGTTTGCGTGCGGCTGTGTGGCTGAGCCTTGAAAACGCGAACCATCATAAGAAAAGATGAGTTTTATTTTCATAAATTTCCTTAAATTTTTCTTAAAATTTAGCACAAAAAATTCAGCAATTTTCTTTTTTAAATTTACAAAAAAAGCATTTTATTTTAATAATTTTTTTGCTTAAATTTGCGCTTTAAAATGCTCAATTTAAAAATAAATTTACCCTAATAACGCCGCAAAATTTTGCGCCAAAAATTCCAAAAACTAAGCCCAAAAGTAACACAAAAAATAAGCGAAATCGCAAGTAAAGGCGGCTGATAAAACACACTCAAAGCCCCAAAATAAAGCCCTACAACCAAAAACACACTCAAATACACCAAGCCCTTGTCATAGCGGTAAGTAACGATACCAAAAGAAAGCGCAAAAAGCGTGCTAGCAAGCGGAAAAAGCGCGATGAGCGTGTAGATGACAAATTCTTGCGCTCGTTTTGGACTCGTGCTTATGCCCTTATAATACTCCAAAAGTGTCCTGCTCTCAATGTCATCACTAATGAGAGTGTTTATCACTATATCATCAAAATGTCCAGCATACCAAGTTTGATTTTGCTCAAAATCATACACGCTACCCTGCCTTAAACGAAAGGACAAACTCTGCTCGTTTCGCTCTAAAATTCCTTCTTTGGCGATGATAAACAACTCTTTTTCGTCCAGCTTTTTAAGGGGACGATACATAATGATATTTTGATAAAGCCCGTCATTTTCTTTTTCGATAAAAATCAGCCAGTCTAAAAATTTTTGCCCAAATTCTCCGCTTTTAATGTTGAATTTAACTTGGGTTTTTTTATAGTCGATAAAGTTGTTTTGAAGCACAAGGGCGATGGGTATAAAAACAAGCGAAATCAGCAAACAAAAGGCACTCATCAAGCCCGCAATGCGTAAAAAAAACCGCCCCATTTGCCTTGGCGAAAAGCCCAAAGTAAAATACACTATGCTTTCATTTTCGCGCGAAAGCCTGTAAAGCGTGAGCGTAAGGGCGATGAAAAAACTTAATGGCAGGGTAAAAATGAGAATGCGCGGTATCATAAAGCTGTAAAGTTTAAAAAAGTCAAAAAGGCTAATCTCAATGCTTGCCGTCATTCTAGCAAGCTGTATAAAAAACACCATCGACACGATGAGAAAAAGCACGCCAAAAAGCGATAAATTCGTGCTTAAAAATTGATTGAGCATATAACGATAAGCAAGTTTCACCAAAGCCCCCTTATGCTAAAAACGATGAGAAAAGCAAGGCTTAAAAAGGGGATAAAAGGCAAGGCGTTGTAGCTTAAATTTGTATTTTTTTGACTTTGTTTTTGGGTGAATTTATCTTGTGAATCTAAGGCGTTTTTTGAGCTTTTTTGTTGAGAATGATTTTTAAATTTTAAGGCACTTTCGCGCTGTGAATTTACACGATTTTCATCATTTATTTTGCTTGCTAAATTTAGGCTGTTTTTGAGCTTAAATTTGTGCCAAAATAAAATGCCAAAAAGATACAAAAGCCCAAAAAAAGACGCGACAAAAAGCAGCAAAAAACCCTCCGCAAAGCCTAAAATACCACCCATTGCGCCGATAAGCAAAATGTCAGCTTCGCCCATACTTTCAAGCTTTTCTCGCTGTTTTTTAAGGTTTAAAAGGCAAGAAATAAGGCTTTTTAGTAAAAAAATGCCGCCCATAAAACAAAGAGAATAAAGCACAAAACCCCCGCTAAATTCGCCCCAAAAGAAAAAGCCATAAAGCTCGCGCATATCAAGGGCAAAGCAAAGTGCGAAGATGAAATTCGCCCAAAGCAAAGTTTCAGGCACGGCTTTCAATTTAATGTCGATGAGCGAGAGCAAAAGCAAACTTGCCAAATAAAGGCTCAAAAAGGCAAACTCAAAGGCGTTTGCGCTGAATTTAAAAGCAAAAACAAACAAAAACCCACACAAAAGCTCACAAAGCGGGCTTAAAGGGCTGATTTTTGCCCCACAATATGCGCATTTGCCACGCAAAAAAATGAAAGAAAAAAGCGGAAAAAGATGATAAAATTTCAAATTTTTTTCGCAAGAAAAGCAAAAAGAACGCGCCGTAAAAAGCCTTTTTTCGTGCGTAAATCTTTCATAAAAAGCAAAGATAAAAGAACCAAAACAAAGTCCTAAAACAAAGGCTAAAATCATTTGCCAAAGGTCCTTTCTCTTTTGTGATACTCTTTGATAATGCGCTTAAACTCCCTTTTTGTAAGCCCCGGAAAAAGCGTGTCGCTAAAATAAATTTCAGCATAAGCGCACTGCCAAAGCAAAAAATTTGAAAGCCGTTTCGCATTTCCCACGCGCAAAATCAAATCCACATCCAAAGGCAAATCCAAATTTGCGCTAATGTTTGCCTCATTTATTTCAAGCCCTTGTGCTATCGCTTTTTGCACCGCTCGCACTATCTCGTCTTTTGCCCCATAACTTATAGCCACATTCACGCAAAGCAAGGTGCAATTTTTGGTTAAATTCTCAGCGTTTTTTAGTTTTTCCCGCAGCCTTTCATCAAGCCTGCTTAAATCCCCTATGGCTCGAAAGCGGATATTATTTTCGACAAACAAATGCAAGCTCTCATCAAGCACCTTTTCAAAAAGATGAAAGATAAATTCCACTTCATCTTTTGGGCGCGCCCAGTTTTCGGTGCTGAACGCAAAAAGGCTTAAATTTGAGATTTTTTCCTCCACGCACGCTCGCATAAGGGTTTCGATGGTTTTTACGCCTTGCGAGTAGCCAAGCTTTTCCAAAAAGCCATTTTTACGCGCCCAGCGCCTGTTGCCGTCCATAACTACTGCTATATGATTGAGTCTGTTCATCGCTAACCCCTAAAATCTAGCCGTCTTTTGAATTCAAACAAAGGTTCAATGCCCTTTTCTTGCACTATGGGCGTTTGTAAATGCTTTTTTAAAAACTCCATTACCTTGAAAAATGGCGTTTTAAGCTCACTTTGAGAGCAAAAAATGCTGAATTTAAGGTTGCCAAACACGCTAAAAATCAAAAAAAGCTCGCATTTTTCGCTATCACAATGCAACTGAAACAAGCAAGGCTTGTTTTCATAAACAAATGGTATGTGATAAATGTCTTTAAAGCACGCAAAGAGCATTTCTTTGTAAATGCGAAAACTCGCTAAGTCCGTGCAGTTCATCAACTCATTTAAGACAAAAGCCTTAAAATCAAAATTTGGCTCGTCCAAAAGGCGCACGATAAGCGCTAAACCCTCTTCAAAGCGCGCTATATAGGGCTTTTTGTAAAGATTTTTAAAGGTGATAACTCCGCCCTTGCTCGTATAAAGCTCGGCTAGGTATTCAGCGCCGATTTCAAGCTCGATAAGGCTTTTGGTGCTTACTTCTTTGTGGTTAAGCAACAGCGTATAGTTGTTAAAACCAGACTTTGCTATGACTTTCATCTGTATGGGTAAGGTAGCGTTGATGATACTCATAGCTTTTTGCACCACCTTGCGATTTCTAGGGCAAGCTCGCCCTTGCTCTTGCGCGAAAGCTCGCTAATGTCATCTTGCGTGATGAGTGTAAGGGCGTTAAAATCACTTCCAAAGGCGGCATTGTCCTTGCTGATGACATTTAGGCAAATCATATCAAGTGCCTTTTCTTTAAGCGCATTTTTGGCATTTTGCACAGCATTTTGCGCGTCAAATTCAAGCTTAAAGCCGATTTTTTTGCCCTTAAATTTACAAGCTTTGAGCAAATCTTTTTTAGGATTTAAATTCAAAGTTAAACCCTTTTCAAAGTCGCTTTTTTTGAGCTTTCCCGCATAAAATTTAGTCCCAAAATCGCTTACAGCCGCACACATGAGCAAAAAATCCCCGTTTTGATACTTTTTCATCAAATTTTCAAGCTCATCAGCGTTTTCAAAAAGCTCACATTCATAAGGCAGATTTTCAAAAGGCACGGAGCTTAAAAGCCTTACGCTTGCACCTAGCGTGAAAAAGCTATCTGCTAGGGCTTTTGCCATTTTGCCACTTGAAAAGTTACCTATAAAACGGACTTCATCTATCTTTTCTTTCGTGCCACCGCCTGTTACAAGGACATTTTTGCCCGCAAAAAACTTGTCCTTAAAAAGCTCTCTTTTCACCACCGCCAAAATGCGCCAAAGCTCAGCCAACCCGCCAACGCCTGTTTCTCCACAAGCAAGCAGCTTACACTCTGGCTCAACCACAACCGCGCCGTTTTTTTGCAAGAGTTTGAGCGAATTTTGCGTGCTGAAATGTTTAAGCATTCTTGTGTTTGCCGCAGGGGCGATGACAAGCGGTGCGCTTGCGGCGATGAGCGTTTGGATAAAGACGGTGTCGCTTATGCCTTGTGCTAGCTTGTTTATGGAATTTACGCTTGCGGGCGCAAACACCACTATATCGCAATCCTTGCTAAAAGCGATATGATTTTTGTCATTTTCCCAGCTTTCATTTTCGCTACACAAAACGCTATCACACAGGGCTTCAAAGCTTATTTTTGACGCGAATTTCAACGCCCCATCACTTAATAAAACCTTAACCTTAAAGCCTTCTTTTTTAAAAAGAGAAATCAGCTCATAAGCCTTGTAAAAGGCTATGCTACCGCTTATAGCAAGAAGAATTTTTTTCATCTTTTTGCTCCAAAATGGCGCAAATTTAGGCTCAAATTCACGCAAGTTGTGTTGAAATTTAAATTTTGCGCGATAAATTTCACTTTTTTACTCCAAATTTTTGATAAAAATAATCCTTGATGACTTGCTTTTTAGCGCGGTTGATGAAAAGCGAACCGCTTGGCACATCGCTTGTAACACAGCTTCCAGCCGCGATAAGGCTTTCATCAGCTATCTTTACAGGCGCGATGAGTTGGGTGTCTGAGCCGATGAAAACATTTTTGCCTATTGTCGTGCGGTGCTTTTTAAGTCCGTCATAGTTGCAAGTGATGGTCCCACAGCCTATATTTGTCCCCTCATCTATCTCACAATCGCCCAAATAGCTTAAATGCCCAGCCTTAACTCCCCTTAAAATAGCGTTTTTGCACTCTACAAAGTTGCCTATGTGTGAATTTATAATGCTACACTTTGGACGAATGTGCGCTAAGGGTCCTATGTCGCTGTTTTCGATAGTGCTGTCCTCCACCACGCTGCCGCTTTTGATGATGGCATTTTTCAGCACACATTTACCCTCCACGCGCACGCCCTCATAAATCTCACACTCGCCTTCAAACACAGCATCAAGGCTGATGAAAGCACTTTGCGGGTTGTGAAAGATGACGCCTTGTTTCATCAAAGCCATTTTAAACTCATCTTGCATTAAATTTTCGGCTTTTGCTAGCTCGTATTTGTCATTAACGCCCATAAATTCAGCTTCATCTACAAAAACAGGCGAAATAAACTCGCCCTTTTCGTTTGCTAAGGCTATAATGTCGGTAAGATAATACTCTTTTGCGGCGTTTTGGTTGTTTATTTTGGGTAAAAGTTCTTTTAAAATGGCGCTTTCAAAGGCATAAACTCCGCTGTTGCACGCATTTATGAGCCTTTCTTGCTCTGTGGCGTCTTTAAATTCAACGATTTTTTGAATTTTATCGTTTTCAATCACCACTCGTCCGTAATTTGCAGGATTTTGACTCTTAAAAACCGCCACAGCTACCTTGCCTTTTGTGTCAAGCAAAGCCTTTATAGAGCTTGATTTCACAAGGGGCATATCGCCACAAAGTGCGATAACTCTTTCATATTTTGGTGTATAATCTCTCAAAGCCCCAGCCGTGCCAGCATAGTTTTTTAAATCCTGCTCCAAAAAGCGAGTGTTTGGGAATTCTTTGATGATTTCATCTTCTACAAGCTCTTTTTGATGAGAAAGCACCACGCACACATCATCACTCAGCGCGTAAGCCTGCTTTAAGATATGCAAAATCATACTTTTGCCACAAATTTTCTGTAAAACTTTGGCTTTGTTTGACTTCATTCTTGTGCCAAGCCCAGCGGCTAAAACCACCACCGAAACGCTTTTTGCTAAGCATTTTGCGCTAGCTTTGTTTTTTGTGTTTTTGTCCATAAATTTTTACCATTTTTACCCTTAAAATTTAAGGATATTGTAGCATTTAATGATAACAAAATTCCCAAAAATCGCCTAAATTTCAAATCCTTAAATTTAAAGGCGTTTTGTGCCTTGTAACTTTAAATCAGCACGAAAAGTTAATCAACACTAACTTTGTGTGATTTAAATTTTGATTTATGGAGCAAAGCCCTAAATTTTAAGGCTTTGAGCTAGAATTTAAATGCAAATTTCTTTTTAAATTCAGCTAAATTCTATCGGGTCGATGTCGGCTGTGATTTCTTTGAAAGCAAGGGCGTAGTTTGCCACACGCAAAAGCGGGGCGTGGGTTTTGGCACGAAGTAAAATGTAAAAGCGGAATTTGTTTTGCATAAGTTCTATGCCACACGCTCCAAAGCCCACTACCTCCACGCTTTTAAGCCTTTTGAATTCAGCGCCTAGTTTTTGGCAAAGTTTGCTTGCTTTTTGCTGATTTTTATCCTCGATGACAAGGCGCAAAAGCCTTGCAAAAGGCGGATAAAGCCCCTTGCGAAATTCAAGCTCATCGCGCAAAAAGGTTTCATAGTCCTTTATGTAGCGTTGCCAAAACTCTTTTTGACGGCTTTGTATCAGCACTCGCCCCACACCTTTGCGCCCCGCACGCCCAGCCACTTGCATAGCCAGAGCCAAAGTCTCTTCCCTTGCCCTGAAATTTGCGCGCCACAAATACTCATCAAGCCCCAAAATCACGCTCAAATCGACACTATGATAGTCGTGTCCCTTTGCAAGCATCGAAGTTCCCACTAAAATGTCGATTTTTTGTTCGTTAAAGTCCTGCAAAATGCCTACAAGTTTTTTTTGCGTGGTCGTGGTGTCGCTGTCAAATTTAGAGATTTTTATGTCTTTAAATTCGCCCACAAGCTCGTTTTGCAAGCGTTCGCAAAGCTCGCTTGTGCCGATTTTGCGAGCTTCAAGCATAAAGCCAGCGCAATTTGGACACTGAGCAGGAATTTCACTCAAAAAGCCACAATAATGACATTTTAACGCATTTTTGTCTTTATGCAAGCTCATCGCCACGCTACAAAAAGGGCATTGAATGCTTGTGCCACAGCTTTGACATAAGATTTGACGGAAGTTTGCGCGGGTTGGCAAAAAGATGATAGCTTGTTTTTTCGCCCTTAAACTCGCTCGAATTTCACGCAACACCGTGCTAGAAAGGCTCAGCTCACTCTCATCATAGATAAATTCTTTTTTGCTTTCAAAAAAAGTGCCTTTGAGCCGAAAATGCTTTTGGCGGTAAAAGCTCGTTACGCTGGGTGTGGCTGAGCCTAAAAGCACTTTTATACGCATTTTTGAGCCTAAAAAAAGTGCTAAATCCCTAGCGTTTAGGCGTGGGTTGTCGCTTGCCTTATAGGAGTTGTCGTGTTCTTCATCAACGATGATGAGTGCGAGCTTGCAAAAGGGCAAAAAGAGAGCCGAACGCGCCCCAGCCACAAGCAAAATGTCCCCATTTTCAAGGCTTTGCAAGGCTTTTTGCTTTTGGGCTTTGCTGATTTTGGAGTGCCACATTATGAATTTGTCCTTAAAATAAAGGCTCAAACGCCTTTGCATTTGCGGAGTAAGGGCGATTTCTGGCATTAAAAGCAAGCACTGCTCGCCTTTTGCTAAATGCTCTTTGATTAAACTAATGTAAATTTCAGTCTTTCCGCTGCCTGTGTCGGCAAAAAGTAAGCTCGTGTCGTTTTTTTTGGCAAATTCAAAGGCTTCAAGTTGCTTGTCGCTTAAATTTGGAGCGTTTAAAATTTGCGTTTGCTTTGTGGTGTAGGGTTTTGCTGGCTCAAAAGAGCCTAAAACAAAGCCTAGTTTGCAGGTGTAGTAAGAGCTGATGAATGCTGCTAGCTCGCTTTGACTTTTGCTTAAAAGCTTGTTCGTGCTTTGCAAAATGGGCTTTGTGTCAAAGGCTGGTTTATCAACCTTTTTCAGCACTATGCCCTTTACTTCGCCCTTTTTTCCAAGCTCCACAAGCACTTCGCTGTGAATTTCAAGCTCTTTTTCGCTCTCATAAGTAAGGGCGTCCAAAAAATAGCCCACAATCGCCACTTCATAGTAGTTCATCAAAACTCTTTGCAAAGCGTGGAATTTAGGCACTCAAAAACGCCCTCATCAGCCTTAAATTCAAAGTCGATGAAAGATTTTGCGCTCAAAAAAAAGCGGTAGTTTCGCGCCCCTGTTTTAAGCCAGCCTTTGCGGTTTGAGTTTATGCCACTTGCTAAAATGCTTGCCACGCAGCAGTTTGCCCCGCCCGCACAAGCTGAAATTTGAACCTTTGAGCAGTAAAACAATCTTTCATTTTCAGCATTTACGCTCGCTTCGTCCAAAACGCTTAACTTCGCGCTTGAATTTGTGATGAAAAATTCATTTTTTGCCGCCGCTATGCCACTTTGTATCGCCCAAAAATCAGCTTTGAGTTTCAGCAAAAGGGCATCTTGCTTTGGTGCGTTCAGGTAAGGTAGGGCGATGGTAGCTAAAATAGCGATGATACACAAGGCTAAAACAAGCTCTATCAAGCTGAATCCGCCTTTCATTTTTTGATGACTTTAAAAGGACGCTCGGCGTTGATGGTTTTGATGATTTTATCGACTTGTTTGTGGATTTTGTATTGCTCGTAACTCTTGGCGATATAGGAATTTACGAATTCTTTAAGCTCGATTTTCTTGCTACCCTTTGAGAGCAAGTCAATGTCCGTCTCCAAAAAGCTCGCAAAGTCATCAGCACAGCGAATCACAAAGTCCTTTGCATTGACATTGATGATGACTTCTCGTATTTTTTCGTTACTTTCCAAGCACAGCCTCGATTTTCTTTGCGATATCTTCACTTTCTACATTTTTAGTTTTAAGCTCATCTTCTAAACGCGCGATTTCGTTTTTTTGGGCTTCATTTTGAGCCTTGACGCTTACAAGCTCGTTGCGCAAGCTTTCGTTCGTCTCTTTAAGCTCGTTATAACGCTCCAAAAGCTCATTTATCTTGTCTGTGAGCGTGTGGATAATCTTATCATCATACATTGCTTTACCTTTTTAAAAAAATTTTTTATAATTGTAGCAAAAAACTTAAATTTTTGAGCGTTTTTAAGCATTTTTTTGTAAAATTTCATTTTGCTTTCACAAGGATAAAAATGTTTGAACTCACAAGCGACTTTACACCAAGCCCTGACCAAGCTCAGGCGATTGATAACATTGTTAAAAGCATAAAAGCAGGACATAAATACCAAACTCTGCTCGGTGTAACGGGTTCTGGCAAGACTTTTACTATGGCAAATGTCATCAAGGCTTTAAATATGCCTACCCTTATAATGAGCCACAACAAATCCCTATGCGCTCAACTTTACAGCGAATTTAAGGGCTTTTTTAGCAAGGATTTTGTGGAGTATTTTATTTCTTATTATGATTATTATCAGCCAGAAGCCTATATACCGCGCACTGATGTGTTTATCGAAAAGGATAGCTCGGTAAATGAGGATTTAGAGCGACTTCGCCTTAGCGCAACGGCTTCGCTTTTAAGCTATGACAATGTCATTTGCATAGCCAGCGTTTCGGCTAATTATGGTTTGGGAAATCCTAGCGAGTATGTGGGAATGGTGCTGATTTTCGAGCTTGGAATGACTTTGCCGCAAAAAGAACTTTTAAAAAAGCTTGTGGATATGGGCTACAAGCGCAATGACAGCTTTTTTGACAGGGCTGATTTTCGCGTGCAAGGCGATATTATAGACATTTATCCAGCTTATTTTGAGGACGAGGTGATTAGGCTTGAATTCTTTGGCGATGAGCTTGATGGAATGTATCATTACAATGTCTTTGAAAACAAAAAAGGCAAGGATTTAAAACGCTTTATCCTTTACCCTACAAGTCAATTTAGCGTGGGCGAAACTCAGCTTAAAAAAGCCATAAAGGGCATAAAGGCTGAGCTGAATGAGCGTTTGGCTTATTTTGAAAATGAAAACAAACTTGTGGAGTATCAACGCCTTAAACAACGCGTGGAATTTGACATAGAAATGCTTGAAAGCACGGGAATGTGCAAGGGCATAGAAAATTACGCACTTCATCTTACGGGGCTTAAAAGCGGAGACACGCCTTATACGCTTTTTGATTATTATGCCATAAAGGACAAGCCCTATCTTGTCATCGTTGATGAGTCTCACGCGAGCTTGCCGCAGTTTCGCGGTATGTTTGCAGGGGACAGAAGTCGCAAGCAAACCCTTGTGGAGTATGGTTTTCGCTTGCCTAGCGCGCTTGATAACCGCCCCTTAATGTTTGATGAGTTTATCCACAAAAATTGTCAATTTCTCTTTGTCTCCGCAACCCCAGCCGAACTTGAACTGAATTTAAGTGGGGACAATGTTTTTGAGCAAATTATGCGCCCAACAGGGCTTTTAGACCCTGTGATAGAGCTAAAAGATAGCGACAATCAAGTAGAACTTCTCTTTGATGAGGCAAAAAAAGTTATCGCGCGAAATGAAAGAGTTTTAGTAACAGTGCTTACTAAAAAGCTAGCTGAGGAGCTGACAAGGTATTATTTAGAGCTTGGCTTAAAGGTAAAATATATGCACTCAGACATTGATGCGATTGAGCGCAATGAGCTGATTCGTGGGCTTCGCACAGGTGCTTTTGATATGCTTATCGGCATAAATTTGCTGCGCGAGGGGCTTGACTTGCCCGAAGTTTCGCTTATTGCGATAATGGACGCTGATAAAGAGGGCTTTTTGCGAAGCACGACTAGCCTTATACAGACTATGGGACGGGCTGCGAGAAATGTCAATGGCAAGGTGCTGCTCTTTGCTAAAAAGCTCACAAACTCGATGAAAGAGGCGATTGACATAACAAACAACCGCCGAAAGCTACAAAACGCTTACAATCAAAAGCACAACATAACGCCAACTTCGGTGCAAAGGCATTTAGAGGACAGCCTTAAAAATGAGCTTGATGATGCTGAAATTTACCGCAAGGGCAAAAATTTAGAAAAAATGCCAGCCAGCGAGCGCGCAAAGCTCATCAAAGAGTTACGCAAAAAAATGCTTGAAGCGGCAAAGGTGCTTGAATTTGAAAAAGCCGCTTCGTTGCGCGATGAGATAAACAAGCTTAAAAACTTGTGAATAGATATTGAAAAGGATTAAAAATGGCTGATGAAAATTTGTTTTATAGGTTGCGAAGCCTTGATAGGCTTTTGGGCGATAAATGGCAAGAAAATGATGGCAAAAGTGGCGAGTTAGCAAAACAAGAAATTTATTTTGCTTCGCCAAGTGAGCTTAACGACCCTATGGAAGGATTTAGCAATATCGTTTTCAAAGGCGATAAAATCGTGTGGCATAATTTTTTAAACATTATTTTATCTGTTTGGAGAGAATGTTTGTCGTTTATTCTTTTTGTGGAGAAAAAGAAAATTTTTTAAATTTAGATTACATACCTTTATATGCAGACTTAAATAATTTTCCAAGTCCAATGTATAAACAAATGTTTGATGAAATGTATAAAGATTTTAATCTACAATGCAAAGAGTGTATCGATAGGATAGCTGCAAGGACAGCGGTAATCACAAAAAACGAATTGTATATTTATCTTAAATTTATTCATTCTATGGCACTACTTTATATACACCATTATCATATCAAAAATGGATTTAAACAGGATGACGGTAAAAACCATTTTGCTGGATTAGAAAAACTTAAAATAGAACTTATAAAAATTGTAGCTAATGTAGAAAGAATTTTTTTAGAAAATGGAGAAAATGGCGATGAAATGATTACTGCCTTGTGTTTGCTTAATAAAAATATGGGTGATTCACTCTTTTTACAAGATAAATTTATGAATATACCAAAAAATAAAAAAGCAGTAGTCTCTGATTTTCCAAATTTATATTTATATCTTTTGGAAAAGCTTATGTATCCAGAATATTACGCAGCTTGTTTTCTCAAAGAAGCTCATAATTCATCGGTTTGGGGGCATTATGCTGATGGACATAAAGGGGTTTGTTTAATTTTTAAAAGTGATAATAATTTTTTGCGCTTGCTTGGTAAAGGTTTATTTGATGAGCAAAAAGAATATAAGCATATTAAATTTAGAGAGATAGATTATAGCGGCACATTTAAAAGGGTAAATTTTTTTGAAAATATTGGTAGATTAAGACCAACTGAATTATCAAGTTGGTATATAAGTGAAAATGGCAGAAAAAGCATAATTTGGCACAAAATTTTTTCTAATGTGGATAAATGGCGTGAATCGTATTGGCAAAAAGCTGAAAAAAGACTCTTAACTAAAACAAAAGATTGGAAATACGAAAAAGAATCTCGTCTTATATTTAGTGCTGATAATTTATTACAAGATGAATTAGATAAACAAGATAGAGTATTTAAATATGATTTTAAAGACTTAGACGGTATTATCTTTGGGATAAATACACCCGAAGATGCTAAACATAAAGTTATTGGCATTATTAAAGAAAAATGCCAAAAGAATGATAGGGATACATTTAATTTTTATCAAGCATATTATTGTGATAAAAATAAAAATATACAATATGTACCATTGCCTAAATTTATTTTAGGGTTTAAAGCACAATCAAACAATCAAAATGCTACAAACAAAGCCGATTAGCTTTCTATGAGTCTGATTTCATCATCGTTTAAGTCGTACAGTTCATAGACGAGTTTATCGATTTGTGAATCTATTGTGCTAATCTGTCTTTGCAGTATGGTTTTAGTGTCTGGGTTGTTTTCTGCTACTAATTTTTTATTTATCGCTATGATATTATCTACAAGATTGACTAATTTTAGGATAGATTAAATTTTAAATTTATGGCAAAAAATTTAAGATAATTTTTAAGGAAAATAAATGCGATTTAACTACCACAACCCCGTCAAAATTCACTTTGGCGTAAAATGGCTAGAAGCGGTAGAAAATTTAGCCCAAAGGCTAAAAGATACGAAATTTTTACTCATCACAAGTCAGGGTTTTAGCAAAAGGGGATTAAGCGCACAAATTCAAAATGTGCTTGCAAAACAGCTTGCGGGCATTGTTGATGAGATTGCGCCAAATCCGCAAATAAAGCATTTACAAAGTATTAAGGCAAAATTATGTGATTTTGATGCAATCATCGCTCTTGGCGGAGGAAGCGTGATAGATAGTGCGAAATTTTTAAGCGTAGATAGTGTTTTTGAAAATGATAATTTTAAAATCAAATCACAACCCAAAAAACTTTTTGCCTTTGCCACTACTTCTGGCACTAGTAGCGAGCTTACTCACTGGGCGACTTTATGGGACAATGACGCTTTTGTTAAGCACTCTTTAAGTGATGAAGTTTTATATCCAAAAGAAGCGTTTTATGATGCAAATTTGACGCTAAGTCTGCCACGCCAAACTACTATCTACACGGCACTTGATGCTTTAAGCCATAGCTTTGAATCTATTTGGAACAATAACGCAAACCCCATTTCCACGCATTACGCGCTGATGGCGATTGAGATTATTTTGCGTGATTTAGTGGAGTTAAGTCAAAATTTACACTCACTTCAACTTCGCTCAAACTTAATGCTAGCAAGCATTTACGCTGGACTTGCTTTTTCTAACACACAAACCGCGCTAGCTCACGCATTAAGCTATCCGCTGACTATGCGTTTTGGTACGCCACACGGCTTAGCGTGTAGTTTTAGCTTACCCTTGCTTTTAGAAAGCTTACCACGCAAAAGCGAGGCTTATGCGCTTTTATCACCCTTTAAGCCACAACTTTTGCAAATCTTTGACAAGCTTGAAATTTCTATTTCGCCAAAGGATTATGGTTTAAACGATGAATTTATCGATGAAATTTTTAGCACACTCAATTCGCGTGCAAAAAACGGCGTTTTTGATATAAATTTAGTTCAAAATGCCATCAAACAACAATTATAAAAATTTTTGCAAATTCATCTCAAATTTCATCGCCACAAATCAAATTTTAAATTTAAATTCACGCCATTTCATTTTGATTAGCTAAATTTCACTATAATTTTTGTTTAAAATTCACAAACAAGCAAATTTTTGCGAAAATGCGAGATTGCGAAAGGTAAAAGAGTGAAACTTTTTGGCACAGACGGCGTTAGGGGCAAGGCTGGCGAGTTTTTGGATAGCTTTTTGGCTATGCGGCTTGCTATGGCGGCTGGCATTTATTTTAAGGATAGTGCGCTAACGAACAACATTTTAGTCGGCAAGGACACGCGCCGCAGTGGTTATATGATAGAAAACGCCATAGTTTCGGGGCTTACAGCCATAGGATACAATGTCATTCAAATAGGACCTATGCCAACGCCCGCGATTGCGTTTTTGACGGAAGATATGCGTTGTGATGCGGGCATTATGATTTCAGCTTCGCACAATCCTTACTTTGACAACGGCATTAAATTTTTTGACGCTCACGGCAACAAGCTGGGCGAAGCAGCCGAAGCGCAGATAGAACGCATTTACGCTGATGACAAACTCATTCAAAGAGCCAAAAGCAAGGAAAACGCCATAGGACAAAGCAAGCGAATTGACGATGTCATCGGGCGTTACATAGTAAGTATCAAAAACTCTTTCCCTAAAAACCTTACTTTGAAAAGCTTGCGCGTGGTGCTAGATGTGGCAAATGGGGCAGCTTACAAGGTCGCACCTACTATTTTCAAAGAACTTGGCGCTGAGGTCATAGTGCTAAACGACAAGCCAAACGGGCTTAATATCAACGAAAATTGCGGGGCTTTGCACCCTATGAATTTAGCCTTAGAGGTGAAAAGGTTGCGCGCTGATGTTGGTTTTGCCTTTGATGGCGATGCAGATAGGCTTGTGATAGTCGATGAAAAGGGCGAAGTGGCAAATGGAGATAGCGTTTTGGGCGTGCTGGCGGTGTATCTTAAAGAACAAGGCAAGCTAAATTCCGCTGTGGTAGCCACTATAATGAGTAACGGCGCTTTAAAAGAGTTTTTAAACGCCCATAAAATCGAGCTTGCTACCTGTGCTGTGGGCGATAAATTCGTGCTTGAAAAGCTCAAAGAGCTTGGAGGCAACTTTGGTGGCGAGCAAAGCGGGCATATAGTCTTTACAGACTATGCTAAAACGGGCGATGGGCTAATCGCAGCCTTGCAGTTTTCAGCCCTAATGCTCACCAAAAAGCAAAGCGCAAGCAAGATTTTAAGCGTTATCAAGCCTTATCCTCAGCTTTTAACGAATTTAAAAGTAAGCGAAAAAAAGGATTTAAGCAAGCTCAGAGGCTTAAAAGAGCTTGAAAAAAGCCTTAAAGACAAGGGCGTAAATTCGCTTTTCCGCTACTCAGGCACTGAAAATCTCATTCGCTTGCTTTTGGAGGCAAAAGAGGGCAAAAATTTAGAAAGCCAGATGAAAGAAGTGATAAGTTTTTTCAAAAAGGCTTTAAATGATTAGCCCAAATTCAGCACAAAATTCACTTAAAAAGGCTCAAAATGCTTAAAAAAATCGTTGCGTTTGTCTTTGCTTTTACGCTTATTTTTATCATCGACCAAGGCGTCAAATACTACACGCTCCATACTCTGTGCGACAGCAATATCATCAAAGATGGCAAAATTTTAATGCAAGAAGGCGATGAGCTTTTCACCCAAAACAGCTGCGCGGGCAAGAGACAAGGCGAGTATATCAGCCTTGTCGGCACGCTTAACACGGGCGTGGCGTTTTCTATGTTTAGCGGTAAGGAAGAGCTGAAATTCGTGCATTTGGGGCTTTTGGTGTTGCTGCTTTTGTATTTGCTTTGGCAACGCAGGTTTTTCAGCGACCACTTAATCGCCTTTGCCTTGCTTTTTGGGGCGGGTTGTTCGAATTTGTTTGACCGCTTTATTTATGGCGGGGTTGTGGATATGTTTTTTTGGCACAAGTGGTTTGAATTTGCGGTGTTTAATGTCGCCGATGCGACTATAAATTTGAGTGTCGCTCTCATTTTAATCAAAGAATTATTTTTTCGCAAAAAGCGACATTATGAAGAAAATTTTAGCTAAAATTCACTCAAAAGGGGGACAAAATGGACTTTTTAAATAATTATTATCAAATCATCAAAGCCTTGCATTTTTTGGCTTTTGTATCGTGGATGGCGGCACTTTTTTATATGCCACGCCTTTTTGTGTATCACACAGAAAACAAAGACAACGCCGACTTTGTGCGGGTTGTGAAGGTGCAAGAACGCAGGCTTTACAAGGGCATACAAGTGCCTGCTATGCTTGGAGCGGTGATTACAGGCGGTGCTATGCTTTGGGCGCACTGGGAGTTGCTGATGGTTGCGCCATCGCCTTATGTGCCGTTTTTTCACATTAAGCTCGCTTGTGCCTTGCTTTTGCTGGTGTATCATTTCAGCACGGCGCACTATTTAAAGCAGTTGCGCAATGATAAATGCACCAAAAGCGGCGTGTTTTTCCGCGCTTACAACGAAGTGCCGACCTTGCTTTTTATCGGTATCGTGTTTAGCTTTGCGCTGGCAAAGGTGCTTTGATAAGTTGAGTAAATTCGCGCTTTAAGATGAATTTTTGCTCGGTTGAGTAAATTTACGCTTTAAGATGAATTTTTAGCGAATTTGCGCCCTTAAATTTATCGCATTTGATTAGCCCCAAAAAGGGGCTAAATGCTTTCAAAGCTCTGGCTTTGGTGTGTTTTGCGTTGAAGCTGGCAGCTGTGGATAAGTGATAGCAGGCTTTTTGCCGCTTAAAGTCAGCAAAAATTTCTCTATGCTCTTTGCCTCAGCCTCCGAGATTTCAATACTATCAAATCGCCCTTGCAAACCTTTTAAAACAGCATTGCTATCATTTACAAGCTTTTTAAAAAGGCTTCCAAAGCCAAAATTTCATCTCTTGTTAAATTTAGCTTTTTGATGAGCGGGTCGGTTTTTGGCAAAAGCGGGTCGTTTTCCGTGCCTTTTTCCACAGCCACAGGAAAGCCTGCGTTATACATATTTATCACGCCTATGAGATGAGGAAACAGCCCGCCGTGCATATAAGGCGCAGTGCGAGAGACACTCACAAGGCTTGGGGTTTTAAATTTGCCCACATCGGCTGGATTTTTCGTAACTTCATACCGCCCTAAATCCTGCAACTTACGCCCATAAAAAGACAAGCCGATATTATGATATTTATTATCGCTCAACATTGCTCCATAATGGCAGTTCATACACTCGCCCTTGTTGCGAAATATATCAAGCCCCCAAAGCTCTTTATCGCTCAAAAAACGATAATCCCCATTTAAAAAAGCGTTAAAACGGCTATTTTTAGGCACGACAAAACTTCTTTCATAAGTAGCTATGGCTTTGGCTATGTTGTTTATGTTGATGAGTTTTCTTGCAGTTTCAAGCTCTTGGCTTGGAAATTTGGCAACCAAATTCTTGTCGATTTTGATTTCATCTCTTAAAAAACTGCGCAATCTTTTTGTAGCATTTTGCTCAAAAAGTTGTGGAAAATACTTTTTCCAAAGCCCTTGTTTGCTTTCATCGCCAAAGGCTGCTACAAAAAGTGGATAGTATTCTGTGGCGTTTTTTATGGCGTTTTGGGCATTTTCAAGGGTATTTGCCATTTCTTTTGGGTCGGTTATGGGTCCTAGTGCTTGCTCTTCAAGACTTTTTGCCCGTCCGTCCCAAAAAAGCTCGTCAAAAAAGGCTGCCATTTGAATGTTTGGCGCATTTCGCCTCCCTCTTTGTCTGTCGTGTCCGTAAGAAAGTTTCAAGCCGTCAGTAAAGGCTAACTCTTGGTTGTGGCAGTTTTGGCAAGAGATTTGCCCGCTTTTTGAAAGGCGTGGGTCCTTAAAAAGTCGCAAGCCTAAAAACGCCTTAATGTCGCTGTAAGCGTTGTTTGCAGGAAATGGTGGCTCTTTAAATGGCTCAAATTCACGCCACTCTTTTACCACGCTTTCATCAAGCTTTGGTTTGTCCCACTCGCTAACAGGGCGGGCGTAAAGGGCGCGGTATTTGCTTAAATTCTGCTCGCTTTGGTTGCTTGCGGTGTTTGGCTCGTTTTGCCCCATAAATTTAGCCAAAAGCGCCACTATACAAGCTAGCGATAAGCCTAAAAGTATGGCTAGGATTTTGTTTGTTTTCATTTTTGTCCTTTCGTTTTTTAACTTAACATTTGCCCATAATGCTTTATTTTGTCATATTAAGTGTTATTAAAATATCCATAAATCAGCATTTAATAATCCATTCTCCGTTTTGTAGATACTTCGCTACGCTCAGTATGACAAGACAAGTCAGTATGACAATGTTTTTTTAGATTGCCACGCTCATTTCATTCGCTCGCAATGACGCACTCATTCTATTTTCAATACTTATACCCAAATTGTAGCCAAAACTGCCTTCCCACATCATACACAGGGTAAGCCGCACTTGCGCTCAAAATGCTGCCTGTTGCCATATTGCCATTTGCCCCTGAAATAGTCGTTTCGTTCTTTAAATTTAAGACATTGATTATATCGACATTTGTGTAGAAAGTCCCAGCTTTGCCAAGCATAAATTCAACTCCCGCGCGCATATCCCAAGTAAATGCGCCTTTGAAATGGTATTTGCCATATTGCCTCATCTTGTTGCCTATGGTGGTGTTATAATTTGGCGAACGAGTATTTAACAACACCATTCTATCATAGCCTGAGCGGTAGCGAAAGAAATTATTCCACAAAAGCCTTGTAAAACCTAGTTTCATCGTTTGCGTGGTGCTTAGCCTTAAAGTCCAAGGGCGCGCGAAATTTTCAGTAGGTCGCTCGCTGTATTTGATAATCTTGCCATCATAGTAAATGTCAGGGTCATCGATGTAAGTTTCATCAGCTGCGAAAGGATTATAAGCCCTATTTACAGCTGTATAATCAAAGGCAAATAAAAAGTGATGATACACATTAAGCGTTTTGAAAGGCTCGGTGTTTTCTATGCTTGCGGTGATAATGTCGCTTTTTGAGCTGCCCTCGTTGGTGTAGTAGTATCCCTTGCTAGAACTTCCCCTTTGGATTATCTCATCTTTGCCCTGTCTGTTTATGTATTTGGCGTTAAAATTCACAAGCCCTATATCTTGGCTTATCCCTACCATAACTTCATCGCTGTATGGTATGTCAAGCCTGTTAAATTTATACTGTGATTTTGCGCTCACATCACTTTCTACCCAAGGCGAGTTTATATCTGCGCGAGTGAGATTTTTTGTCGCTGCTAAAATGCTGTCATAAAGTCTGTATGAGAAGAGGTTGCGCCCATAATAGCGGTTTGCTCCAAAGCTTAGCCTTGTGTCAAAGCCCCCCCCCCTGCTCCAAGGTGCGATATAAGATAAGCTTAAACGCGGTGCGGCTGTGCCTTTATCCATATAGCTGTCTCCATCGACACGAAGCCCAAGTCTAGCATTCATTTCGCCTATTTTAGCATAATCAAAAAGCCTAATATCTTCCTCGACATAAAAGGCATAAGATAAAACATCAAGTTTGGTAAGGCTTTTTTTGATGACATTTAAGGCTTTTATGTATTGTCCGTTTAATGCAGCAATGTTGTTTGCGGCTGTTGTCGTGGCAGTAGAGCATAAAGGCACACCAAACAAATCCACACCACCGCAAGCTACACCAGCTCCTAATTCTTCAACATATCTGCCCTTTGTCGCTGCGCTGTAAGTGTTGTAATAATAATCATCAAGTATTTCTCTATTGACATACTGATAGTCAAATTCTGCGCCCACTCGTATCTTTAAAAATTCAGCCAAATCAAAATTCATATCACTTTTATAGCTTAGGCTGTGTTGCATTTGCTCTACATTGCTCACGCCACCTTCCATTGAGTAGCCAGATGAAGTTGCCGCCCAATTTTTATCCAAAGCCGAGTGCCTCCAAGTAAGAAAATAATTCTTATCACTTTGGCGTGAATTTTGCAAAAGCGAGTAGCCAAGCTGATTAGTCCAAAGTCCTAATCCTGTCTCCCACAAGCCCTTTAAACCAGCTTGATAACCCCCTGTTTGCATAGTGTAAAACGAGTCTTTTGCAATGCCGTTAAAATAGGTGTTAAACTGCGGCATATAGCCTAAATTTGCCTCCAAGCTAAAATCACTTGTTACATTATAAAACGCTTTTAAATAATAATTATCACTGATTCTTTTTTGCTCTCTTGTATCAAAGGCTTGTGTGGGGTTAAAGTATTGATTTGCCGTAGTGTAGCCATTTAAGGGAATATAAGAGCGAGTGGTGGAAAACGCACCGATAATGCTAAATTTGTCATTTGCCCAGCCTTCAATGCTTGCTTTGACTAAATGCTTGCTGAATTTGGGTTGAAATTTCTCGTCCGTGCTGTTTGCTAAATTTTCTTCAAATTGTTCGCCTATGTGATATTGAGTGAGTTTGTCGCTTGTGTGCTGATAGCTTATGTCAAAATGCCAGCCGTCTCGTCTTGGGTTGCGGACATTTGCCTCGACAACACCGCCTGTAAAGCCTCCATAAGCTGCGCCTATGTTAGAATCAAGCACCACAATGCTTTCAAGCAAGCTTGTATCTATGTTAAAGCCTTGACTTCGTTGCCCGCCACGCAAACCTTGACTAGCCCCACCACTGCTGCCGCTTGCATTGCTTGCGGGGTCTAAATCGTTGTTCATATTAAAGCCATCAAGCTGAAAGTTGTTTTGATAAAAAAGCCCACCGCTTATGCTTATGTTTGCAGGGTCGATTTCGCCCGGCGTATTTGAGCTAAGCTGTGCGTTATCAAACTGCACATTTGGCAAGACTTTAAGCGCACTTGTAATGTCGCCGTTGCCATTTGGGGCTGAATTTAAGGCGTTTTTATCCAAAGAACTGCCTGAAAGATACTTAATCACAGGATTTGGCGCACTTATAACCGTAGCTGGCAACTCATAAGTTGCCGTCAAATCCACGCCACTTTGCGAGCGCGTAGTGTTTTGCTCTGTGTTTGAATTTACGCTTGCGGTGTGTGCGTTTTGAGCCTCATTTGCCTCATCGGCAAAAAGGCTTGTGGCTACAAGCAAGATAAAGGCTTTGGTTTTCATTTTTGTTCCTTTATAAAATGTAAATTTTTACTCTATAAATTTGAGTGCGAATTTTTGCTCTCAAATTTGAATGAGAAAAATTTTGATGAAATAATAATATAAATTTTCAAAATTTAAGCTTAAAAATTTATAAATTTTGAAAATTTTTTTCAAAATTATTTAAAAATTTGCTTAAATATAGATTTTATATAGTTTTAAAAATTTATAAAAATGATAAACTTTATAAAAATATAATTTTCATATAATAATAAGCTATATTATTTTGATAAAGCTAAAAAAATTTTTATTTATTTAAAAGCTCAAAGCGAGCTACCATCAAGATAGCTTGTCACGCTCGTGTGTTTGCTATACTTGCAATGTCAAGCAAACATACTTTGTGCGCCACTTCAACCCGCTTATAATGGCGACATATCAGGCAAAATTCAGCCCAAAGCTAAATTCATCTAAAATTCAGCACAAACACTTGAATTTTAAGCAAATTCAGCGAATTTCATCTCAAATCTCAGCAAAAAATTCAAATTTTTGCCCTTTTCATTTACTTTATGATTAAATTTTTTTCATTACAATGCAAAAAATTCAAATTTTAAGGACAAAAATGCAAAAGCACACCCAAATCAAAGGCTTTGAAAAGTTCAAAATCATCATCATTTTGGCGCTTATGTCATCTATCGCGCCGCTTTCAACCGATATGTATTTGCCAGCACTCCACAAGGTGCAGCAAAGTTTCGCCACTACGCCCTTTCTCACTCAGCTTTCTTTGGCGGCGTTTTTTGTCGCCTTTGCTTTGGGGCAGCTGATTTATGGACCATTAAGCGATATTTTTGGGCGCAAAAAGCCCTTGTATGTGGGGATTGCGCTTTTTATGCTCTCGTCTTTAAGCTGTGTGCTGGTTGATTCTGTGTATGCTTTTATCGCTTTGCGCTTTTTTGAGGCTTTGGGCGGGTGTGCGGGCGTTGTCATCGCCCGTGCCATAGTAAATGACTTGTTTGAGCTTAAAGAAGCCGCAAGCATTTTCGCGCTGATGATGGTAGTAAGCTCGCTCGCGCCTATGCTCTCGCCTGCTTTTGGCTCGGTTTTGCTTGAATTTTTCTCGTGGCAAAGCATTTTTTTCGTGCTGTTTATGCTCGGTATTTTGCTGCTTTTTTTGCTTGTTTTTGCCTTAAAAGAGAGCGCAAAAGGCGTTGGCAGGGTTAAATTCTCACGCGCTGAAATCATAAAAAGCTACAAAGCCGTGCTTTTGGACAAACTTTTCGTGCTTTACGCGCTGGCTGGGGCTTTGGCGATGGGCGCAATGTTTGCTTATATCACGGGTTCGAGCTTTGTTTTCACGGGCTTTTTTGGGCTGAGCGAGCAGCAGTATGGCGTTTTGTTTGGCATAAATGCGATTAGCTTCGTGCTTTTTGCTAACATTAACGCAAGGCTTGTTTTAAAGCACTCTCCTTATGTCATCTTGCCAAAAGCCTTTGTGGCAATGTTTGCGCTCAGCATTGTGCTTGTCGTGTCGGCGTTTTTTGTGGGAAATTTTTGGTTTTTTGAAATCGCTTTGTTTTTCATCATCGGAATGCTGGGCTTTTTAATGCCAAATATCACCACTCTTGCGATGGCGCGCTTTGCAAGCAATCATTCAGGCACGGCGTCTGCGGTGCTTGGCACGACTCAGTTTGCCTTTGCGGGCGTTGTGAGCTTTATCGTGGGCATTTTAAATGCGAATTCGCCCGTGTTTTTAGGCTCTGTGATGGCTGCGTGCTGCTTTGTAGCGGCTTTGTGCTATGCCTTTGTCAAAAGGCGGATTGATTAACACAACTTTGCTATGATAAGGCTAAATTTTTGAAAGGAAAAGCGATGAAAAAACTTGTTGTAAGCGTGTTTGCGTTTTGTTCTTTGAGCTTTGGCATTAGTGTTGGGGGCTTTGAGCTAAGCCCAGAAGTGGGCGCGGGCGTGCAAAAGGTTAGCACAAACGGCAGCAGTCGCTACGACTGGTCAGCTCACGCGCGTTTGTGGGTAGGCGTTTCAAACTTCATTGTCGCCCCACAATTTAAATACACGAGCATAAATGACGGCTTGCAAAGCCTAAAAAACACGCAAGCGGGCGTTTCAGCGGGCTATAAGCTTGATTTAGTGGTGCTTTCAGCCACGCCTTATGTGGGCTTAAACTACTCAAATTTCGACAAATACTACGATGACACGCTCGCTTTTAATACAGGCGTTCGCGTAAATCCAGCGATTTTGCCCTTTTCTTTGGGCGTGGAGTATGAGTTTCAAAACCCAAACGATTTTTACGGACGGCGTCAAAAAATGGAGTCCGTGCGTTTTAGCGTGGGATTGAGTTTTTAAGGGGTGAGTTTAGCCTTTAAAAGGCTAAATTTAGCCTTAAAAGGGCTTAAATTCACGCTTTGCTCTTTTAGCACTCAAATTCCTTTGTAGCTTCATCTTGCCCTTTGTTTTCAAACTCACAAATTCGCTTTTGCCACGCAAAATTCACTTTGCAAACTCGATTTACTCCGCTCTTGATTGATTTTTGAGCGTTTCATCGTAGTTGATTTCAGCCTTTTTGCCTACAAATCTTTTTCTGTTTGCGTTAAATTCAGCATTAAAAAGGCTTCTTTGTGGCTCAAAGCCCGAAATTTCAAAGCCCGCTATGTCGATGAGGGCGTGGATTAAATCATCTATCATAAAGGGTTTTTTCGTGGCATTTTTAATCCGCGCGTAAATTTCAGGGTGTTTGGCGCGAAATTCATTGCTTGCATACACGACAAAGGGGATTTCTAGCATAAAACGCGTGATTTTGCTGTCCGTTCGCAAGGGCGCATTGCCCGTGTCAAAGACATCATCGCCGTGGTCGCTTATGTAAATCACTATGCTATCGCTGTTTGCAAAGCGTTTTATGATTTCGTCCAAAATAAAATCCGTGTATAAAATGGCATTTGCGTTTTGTGCTAAGGTTTGCTTGCCCCTTGTGCTGCGTATATCTTGTGCTTTGAAGCGTTCAAATTCCTTTGGGTAGCGGTTAAAATAATGAATGTGATTGCCCATCAAATGCAAGCTTATAAAAAGGCTTTTGTCCTTATCTTGCGCGCTCAATACCTCGTCTAAAATCGGCAAAATCGCCCCGTCTGGCTTCATCGTGTCAAGGCTGTTGCCCGCCTTGCTACTACTCGTCCAGTGCAACTCATCGCTACGGCTAAATATAGTCGTGGTTGCCTTGCTCCAAAGGCTGAACTGCTCTTGGTTTGAGATAACTATGCTTTTGTAGCCGCCAAGTTTCATTGTGTCGATAAGGTTTAAATAACGATACCACGGCGTTTGAATGTCATCTTGGTTCGCAAAGCTAAGCACCTGCGAGAGCGACTCAAATGTCGTTACCTGCGTGGAAATGACATTGTCGAAGATAAAAAGATTGTTTGGTTTTTCAGCACTCAAACGGGCGAAATTTGGCGTGTTGGGTAGATAATAGCCATAAATTTGCATTAAATTGCGTTGTGCTGACTCGCCGATGATGAGAATGATATTTTGAATTTGCTTATCTTTTGGGGCTTTGGTGAAATTTATGTCTTTGATAAATTCGGCGAAATTTGCGTCAAGTTCTTTGTATTCGTTCATCGCCCCGAGTATAAAATCAAGCGAGCCTTTAACCGAGCTTGTGGCGTTGTAGATGACATCGCTTGTTCGCTCATAATGCGGGCGCAAGCGGAAAATATGCACGGCAATTAGGGCGATTAAAAGCGTGAGAAAGACTATCCAAAAAATCTTTAATGCCCCCCCCCCGTGAGCGAGTTTCGCAAAGATGACATTACCATAACGATAAACAAGTGCCAAAACGCCAAGCGTTAAAAGCGACAAAACGCCAAATTTTAAGCTCAAATACTCGCCCAAAAATTCACGCGTTTCATTTGGATCACTTTGCAAAGCCACGCCAACAAGGTGTTCGTTGAGCGTGCCGCCAAAATTCAGCACTAAAAAGAGATTTACGATGAGCAAAAGCACGCTAGCTAGCGTAACGATGAGAACAAAGGCGTTTTTTATGCGCTTAAATGGCACATAATAAATCAAGCAAAACGCCATAAAATAGGTGCAAAAAAGCATAGACTCTCTGTAAAAAAACGAATACCACCAGTAGCTATCGAAAAGTTTAGGGATATTATAAAACTGCGCCAAAGCGATATAAAGGGAGTTTAGCACGAGCAAAAGGGCGAAATTTTTAGCAAAAAAGCTGTCCTTAAAAAACACCATCATCGATAATCCTTGAATTTTTAGGGCAAATTATAGCGAATTTTGCTAATGTTTTTACAACAAACGCTTTTTGGGCTTGAAAATTCACATTTGCGAGCTTTTTTGAGAATTCGCACTCTTTTAACGGGCTTTTAAATTTACATTAAAAAAAGCTCAAAATAACAAGAATTTGTTTGTCATACTGAGCGTAGCGAAGTATCCATAAATTTAAAAAGTTTGTCTTAATTTCTTTGTGGATATTTCGCCTACGGCTCAATATGACAATGAAAAATAGCTCAAAACGACAAGCCGAGCTTTTAAGGGCTTTCGTCATTGCACCCTTGCAAAAAAAGCAATGCTTAAATTTATGGATTGCCACGAGTTTGCACGCTCACGCTTTGCAAATTCTCGCAATGACAAAATCCTTGTCATACTTATAAATTCTTTCGCATTGACTTAATCTTTGTCATACTGAGCGATAGCGAAGTATTCATAAATTTAAAGTGTGAATTTACACCTTTAAAGCGTGCCTTAAATTTCTTTGGATTTTTCGCTACGCTCGAAATGACAAAGTCCTTGTCATACTGACTTGTTTTGTTGTCATACTGAGCGCAGCGAAGTATCCACGAATTTAAAGCACAAATTTGCACCTTTAAAGTGTGGATTTTTCGCTTTCTAACGAAAGCTCAAAATGACAAAGTCCGTTTTCTTTGTCCGTCATTGCGAGCGTGGCAATCTATAAATTTAAACGCAAATTTACCTTTGGATTGCCACG
>OLGZ01000216.1_pt1 | contig 52550 bp, 51 predicted proteins | sample 1605981 | NCBI WGS metagenome assembly OLGZ01 (sample SAMN03283291) | human gut metagenome | biome: human-associated habitat; material: feces | host: Homo sapiens | place: Peru | collected 2012
GCGGAAAGTCTAATTCTTTGGTTTGTTTGTCGGGTGTATTTGACTGGAATGGTGGTGCAAGACCAAATAAATTAGGAGATGATGTTATTACTTTAGGCATGGCAAGCGGTTTAGGCAGCAGTTGTGCATTTGAAGTAAATGGCACATGTTATACAGCTCCATTCACACCAACACCAATGACAAAAGCAGAATGTGAACAAGCTGTAGCCGAAGGCAAACTGGGAATAACAAGCTGTTTTTGGGACGATGATTATTGGGCAGGAGCAGTAAAGCAATGTGGTGGAGTATCTAAAATGCCAACAGCAGCACAATTAGGAGAACTGGCAAGCCAACTATATGTAGGCAATCCAAGCATTGGAGCAAAAGAAAATAAAGACAATATCCAATATGACCCTAATTCCCCGGTATCAAAAGCTCTAGGACTGACTCCGTACTTCTACCTTTGGGCGGGTGAGGAGTACGGCAACTTCAGCACACACCTCAGGATCTTCGGCCCTACTGGCTCAAACTGGACCAACGGCTACCGCGGCAGCAGCGACCGTCAGGCGGTTTGCTTAGGTGAATAGGAACATAGGTGACACTTATTTACTTCGTCACTTATTAACTTTTATTAGCGGGCAATGTGAATATTTCATGTTGTCCGCTTTTTGTTTTTGATTTACCCTTCAGTTTCATGTCATTCTGAGGCACGAAGTGCCGTAAGAATCGCATTATTGTCACATTTCACGATGATGCGATCTTTACGTCGCTACGCTCCTCAAGATGACATGGTTTTAAAAATATATTCACCTTTCACCCTTCATAAATCTACGTAACAGTCTTTTCACTTTTCACAAAAATTCCCTATCGCCCTATCGCCTAAAACGAACATATTTACTTCTTCACTTCTTCCATCGCATCCCCGCCGAATTTTAAAAGCATTTCGTTTGCCAGAACCCACGCAACTCGAGCCTCTGCAACTACAGCACAAGCCTCGACGGCACAGGTGTCTGAACGCTCAAAATGTGCCTCTGTTTCCTCCATTGTCGCTAAATCTATTGTGTGGAGTGGTTTTTGCATTGTCGGTATCGGTTTCATTGTTGCAGAAATTACAAGGTCTTCCCCGTTCGTCATTCCACCTTCTAATCCGCCTGCATTGTTGGTTTTGCGAACGATTTTGCCATTTTCCAAAAACATTTCGTCGTGATATTCACTCCCCTTCATTTTGTAAGCGTGGTGATTACCTATTGCAACAGTTTTTACCGCAGGAATGCTCATCACGGCTTGTGCAAGCCTGCCGTCAAGCCTTCTGTCCCAATGAACATACGAGCCCAAACCTATCGGAAGATTTTTGTATGTAACCTCAATTTTTCCGCCGAGCGAATTGCCCTCCGCTTTGGCGTTGTCGATTTCTGTGTGAAATTCTTCTTCTGTCTTTCCGCTGCCGATTTGCAAAATTTTTGAACTCCACTCAATTCCAAATTGCTTCAAAAACAACTTTGCAACAGCCCCGACGGCAACCTCTGCCGCAGTCTGTCTTGCACTTGAGCGTTCAAGAATGTTTCGCAAATCTTTTTGGTGATATTTGATACTTCCGGCATAATCCGCATGCCCTGGACGGCAGGTAGTAAAAGCCTTTTCGTCGGTTTCATCTTCCGGATTTGTGCTCATAATTTTTTGCCAATTTTCAAAATCTTTGTTTTTTATCATAAGGGTAATCGGTGAGCCGATAGTCTTGCCAAACCTAACACCCGAGAGGATTTCAACCGTGTCGCTTTCGATTTTCATGCGACCGCCTCTGCCGTAACCGCCTTGACGTTTTTTTAGTTCGGAATTTATGAAATCAACGTCGATTTCCAAATTTGCAGGTAAGCCCTCAATTATTGCGGTGAGACATTTTCCGTGACTTTCACCCGAGGTTAAAAATCTGAATTTTTCCATAAATTTCCTTTCGTAAAAACTAAAATTCCAACTTTTGCTCCAACAAGTTGAAAATGTAATCCAATCTTTCTTTGTCGTGTTTGTACCACCAACCGACTAACACCTCAAACGCAGTTGCGGGACGGTATTCGGCTTGAATTTGCCGTCTGCCGATTGGAATTGACAGATTTCTGCCACGGCGTGCAAGCTCTTTTTCGTCGTCCGTCAAATATTCTTCTAAAAAGTGCAAAAGTTCAGCTTGAAACCCTGCTTTTACCTTGTCAGTCGTAATTTTGTGAAGTTTTTTAGCGTTGTCGGTAATTTTTACGGTTTTTTCTCTGATAAAAATTTCCCAAACCGCATCGCCGAGGTACGCATAATTTTTTAAACACATTTCTTCCATAATTGGAATTTAGCATAAAATCGGGGCAAATGGCAAGTGCGGAATTTTTTCGACACAAATTGCTCCACTTTTGGACTTCGTGATATAATTTTTTTATGAAATATATTTTGATTTTATTGGTAACTTTGTTGGTTTATTCGGTTTTTATTGAACCGAACATTTTGACTGTCAAAAAACTTGAATTGAAAGACGAGGGCTTGAAGGGGCTGAAAGTCGTTTATGCGACTGATTTTCACGTAAAGCCTTATGAAGAATTTCGTCTAAAGCGAATTGTAAAAAAAATTAATGAGCAAAACCCTGACATAATCTTGCTTGGCGGTGATTATGTGAACGGTCACACAAAAGGGTTTAGCCTGAAAAACTCGACTATTGCAGAAGACCTTTCAAAATTGCACTCAAAATACGGAACTGTTGCTGTAATGGGAAACCACGACGGCTGGCAGGGTAAAAAGGATATTATTGAGGCGTTTGAGTCGAACGGTATAACCGTTTTGGAAAACGAACATAAGGATTTCGGCAAATTTGTTATTGCGGGTGTAGAGGATTTACAGACTGCGACCCCTGATGTTCAGAAGGCACTTGCAAATGTTGACGACAAAAAACCTGTGATACTATTGACCCACAACCCTGATATTATTAAGAGTGTGCCAAAGAAGGTTAATTTAACTCTTGCGGGACATCTTCACGGCGGGCAGGTAGTTTTGGGCAAACCACTGATTGTACCGTCAAAATACGGCACAAAATACGCATACAATTATTTTGGTGTAGAAAAGTTGTTTGTATCAAGAGGGCTTGGCACAAGCATTTTGCCTGTACGTTTCAACGCACTCCCCGAAATCGTTGTGGTTGAGTTTGAGTAGAGTTGGCAGTTTTGTAATCGGGTGTTAGAATGTTGGTATCGGTGGAATTATGGCGAAGACTTTAGAAGAATTAGTTGCTGAAATTAAAGATAGACTTGATATCGTGGAGGTCGTTTCCGAACAGGTTATTCTGAAGAAGAACGGCAATCACTACTGGGGTTTGTGCCCTTTTCACAAGGAAAAAACTCCGTCCTTCTCTGTTAATCCGAAACTTGGTATTTACAAGTGTTTCGGTTGCGGGGCTGGTGGTGACGCTCTTTCGTTTATTATGAACACCAAAGGCATTGAGTTTATGGATTTAATCAAGGAGTTGGCAGCGAAGTTTAACCTTGAAATGCCTGATAATTTCCACAAGTCCGAAACCTCAAAAAATTTACGAGAAGAGATGATGGCTGCGTGCCAAAAGGCTGCCGAGTATTACAATGACGCTTTGTTGAACAAGCAGTCAAATGAGGCGGACAATGCCCTTGATTATCTGAAAGGCAGAAGTATTTCACGTGAAATTATTAAAAAATTCAGCCTTGGGATTGCTCCAAAAACCTATACGGCACTTTATGATATTTTGAAACGTGATTTTTCTGATGAAGTTTTAGAAAAAGCCGGTTTGATTTTGGAAAGCAAAAGAGGTTATATTGATCGTTTTCGTAATCGTGTAATTATCCCTATTCAAAACGAATTAGGTGAATATGTAGCATTTGGGGCAAGAGCTTTGGAAAAAGAACAGTCGCCAAAGTATTTAAACTCTGCGGATTCGTTGATTTATAACAAAAGTAAGTTGCTGTACGGGCTTTATACGGCTCGTGACGCTATTAAGGCGGAGGATGGCGTAATCTTAATGGAAGGTTATTTTGACGTAATTTCCGCACAGGCTCACGGAATTGAGAATGCCGTTGCGTCTTGCGGTACAGCATTGACACCTGACCATGTCAAGTTGCTTTCCAGATACACTAAGTCAAGACGAATTTATTTGTCGTTCGATACTGATTCTGCGGGACAAAAAGCTACGGGCAGAGGGGCTGCTATTATTCGTGAAGCGTTTGAAGGTTTAGGCGACATCAAACAGTTTGACGAAAGCTATCTTGCAGCGAGTGACGACAAGTATTCTTGCGAAATCAGGGTTATTGCACCGCCGGAGGGCAAAGATCCTGATGAATTTATCAGAACCGTTGGGGCAGACACCTTTAAAGATATTGTAAAACACGCTCCGCTTTTGATTGATTATCAGATAAATAAGTTTTTGCAAGAAAAAAACAAATACAAAACTCCACAAGAAAAAACTCGCTATATAAAAAGCTTTATACCTGTTTTGACAGAGATAAATAATGCGATTGTTCGCTCCGAATATGTCAAAATGGTTGCGGATGCAATCGGGATTAACGAGGAGGCACTTGAGAGTGAAATCCAAAAAATCAAGCAGGGCAATGCTTTTCAGCAAAATACAGAACAAGATATTAAAAAAATTGTAACAAAACAGTTAACAATTTCCGAAAAAGTGCAAAAAAATTTGTTGAGTGTTTTTTTTGTACCTGACAGTCATTTTACATTTACCCAAATAAATGAAATGATTGACAGTTCGTACTTTTCAGATGAAACGTTAATAAATGTAAAATCTACGATTGACAAATTAATTTGTACCGTAAATAATGTAAAGGAATTAATTGAACAGTTGTACACGGAATATATCGAAAAGCCTGAAATGCAGAAGGTTTTGACAGACTTGATAAATATTTCCGAAACGTTCACCAACCTCAAGCCCGAAGACTTTGAGTGTGCAATTCAAGAGAATATCGCACGAATTAAAAGATGTCGGTGGGAAGAAGAAAAAGAAAAAATACGAAAATTATATAAAAATGCAGATGAAGACGAAACAGAAGCCCTAAAACTTCAAATGCAACTTAGAGATAAGATAAATAATAAATATAAACTGGAGAAAATGAATGACTAAAAAAAGACAACCCGGTTCCTCAATAGTGAATGTTCTTGATGACGAGAACTTAGACTTAAATGATATTAATGAGGATGGTTCAATTAACGGTGAAGCTGATAGCGTAAACTACATGAACATGGACATCAGCACTGATAATATCGAAGATATTGTTACTGAAAAAATTGACCGTAAAATGAATATTGACGACATTTATATGATGAATTCCCATGAAGAAGGAAATCAAAACGATGTTGAAGTTCCAAAAGGAATTGCGGTGGATGATCCGGTTAGACTTTATTTGAGAGAAATTGGAAGAATTAAACTTCTTTCTGCAAACGAAGAAATCGAATTGGCACGCAAAATTCTTGAAGGCGGTACTCCGGGGGCTATTGCCAAGAGAAAATTAGTTCAGGCAAACCTTCGTTTGGTAGTAAGTATTGCTAAAAAATACGTCGGACGTGGCATGTTGTTCCTCGACCTTATTCAAGAAGGTAACTTGGGCTTAATCCGTGCCGCAGAAAAGTTTGATCACGAAAGAGGTTTCAAATTCTCAACTTACGCAACATGGTGGATTAGACAAGCAATCACAAGAGCTATCGCAGATCAGGCTCGTACAATTCGTATCCCTGTTCACATGGTTGAAACAATCAACAAGCTTAAAAAAGTTACAAGACGTTTGGCACAAGAACTTTCTAGAAAACCAACCGAGGACGAGTTGGCAATCGAAATGAACGTTTCTATCCCGAAACTTAGAGAAATCATTAAAATCGCACAAGAACCTTTGTCATTGGAAACACCAATCGGTAAGGAAGAAGATTCAAGACTCGGTGACTTTATTGAAGATAAAGAAGCGGATGCACCAATCAAAACGGTTGCTTCAGAACTTTTAAGAGAAGATTTGGCAGAAGTTCTTTGCACACTATCTCCTCGAGAAAGAGATGTTTTGAGATTACGTTTCGGCATGGATGACGGCCGCCAAAGAACATTGGAAGAAGTCGGTCAACTATTCGGAGTTACTCGTGAACGTATCAGACAAATTGAAGCAAAAGCGTTGAGAAAACTTCGCCACCCAAACAGAAGCAAACGCTTGAGAGAATATGTAGAATCATAAATAAAAAAGCTCCTTCATAGGAGCTTTTTTTATTTAACACTTTTGTGGAAACACACAAAACGCCGCACAGCTTTCTGCCGTGCGACGTTCTCAAATCTATATATTCAAAAAATTAGTTTTCATTTTCTGCTAATTTGTTGAAGCATTCTCTGCAATAGACTTCTTTGTCCGGTGACGGTTTGAACGGAACTTGAGTTTGTGCTCCGCATTTTGCACATACAGCGTCGTACATTTTTCTGTGTCTTCTGTTGTTCATTCTGCGTTTTTTACGGCATTCCGGACATCTCTTTGGCTTGTTAACAAGTCCTTTTTCTGCATAGAATTCTTGTTCGCCGACTGTGAAGGTAAATTCTGCACCGCAGTCTTCACATACTAATTTTTCATCTTCGTACATTTTGTTTCTCCAATTTGGTAGGTACTATTAAGGATTTTTGCTCCTTATCAGCTAATTATACTCTATAACTCGAAATTATGCAAGCCTTTTCGCTGAAAATCGTTTATATGACTGATTTAAAGTAATAATTGGGTTGCGAAAATTATTCTGTGACTGTCTTGAGTTGCTTGGTTTTGGCAAAAAACATAGTTTAATATGAGCCTCAATGCCTGACCTTTGATGAAGTAATTTATGCCTGCCGTGTATTCTTGACGGTTGTTGTGGTCTGTATCTCTATTCGGGTCGAAAAAGTCGTATCTTGCAATGACTTGCAACTGCGGAACGATTTTGTAGCCGATAGTGCCGTTAAAGCCCATTGCTTTGTTTGTACTGACCGCTGAGCCGTTGTAGCCGTCTGCAATACCGTATTCAAAGTTTGTCCAAAGTTTTTTGTATTTGTATGCAACGTACAAACTGCCGACTGTGTAGTTTGTGACGTTTTTACCTGCGTTTAAGCCACCGCCAATAATCAGTCTGCCGTATTTGCCGTCGGTTTTGCCGAGCGGTTTGAAGTCTAACCAGCCCGTAAATTCTGTCCCAGGAAACCAATCTCGGAAAAATCTGTCCGAACTGTTTAGGGCAAGGTTGTAGTCTAAAAGCGAGTAGTTCCCGATTAATCTGACACCTAATGCCCTTGTAGAGCCGAAGTTCCTTGCGATTTGCGAACGGGTTACAAACGGCAAAATATATGAGCTTGAGCCGCCTTCTTTGCCGACTTGATTTCTGGAAAAGCCTACAACCACCTTGTGGTGCGGAATGTTGTTGTTGACTAAGTATGCCTCTGCAACGAAGTGTTGCATGTAGTTGAAGTTGTTGTTCGGTTTTGGGTTAAGAACGACTTTAAAATCTGTTTTTGTGTTGCGGAATTTCCCAACAGCACCGATTTGCCCGTAGTTGTAGTCGTAGCCGAAGTCGTAGTCACCTTTTTGCCAAGATGATGACAAATCACCTTGATATGCTCCGTAAAACTGAACTTTGCTAATCGCACCTTTTTGCGGGTAAAAGGTTAATTCTTCTTTCAAAAGGTAGGACGGGACGTCGGTTCTGACGATATTTTTTTTCATAATCCTGCCGATTAGAGAGCTTTCGTCAATTTTTCCGTCTTTGTTTTTGTCTAAAATTTTGAAATTTTCAAAAAATGTGTATTCTGCTTCAATATTATTTTCGAGTTCAAAAATAGTTTCTTTTTTCTTTGGTTCTTGAACTGTTGTTGTAACGGGTTGTGGCGTACCGACTTCGGTATTGTTTTCCGGAAGTTCATCTTCAATCTCTTGCAATTCGTCGACTTCTTCGTGTACAACAGGATTTCGCAAATCGTTTGTTCCAAGTTGGAGATAAATTACGTCGTCCCGATATCCGCCTGCAACCGCCAAAAGGTTTTCCGCTGTTAGGGCGGATTGAGGTTTTATTAACCAGCACAGTATTAAAAATATCAGGAATTTTATTTTCATAAATATTCATTAATTATATAATAAAAAAACTTGCAAATCATGATTTTTTTATTGTATATTTTTATTATGACGAATGTAACAAAAAATAGCAAATCTGTAAAGATAAAAGCCCCGATAGTCGAAGCATTAAAACAAGCGTATGAAAACCCTACATATCAATTTCATATTCCGGGGCACACAAAAGGCTCGGGAACTTTGCCGGAATTTAAAAAATTAATCGGCAGAAAAGCCTTAAGCGTGGACACGACCGACGAATTTGACAATCTCGGTACGCTTCACCCTGCAACCGGCCCGATTAAAGAGGCTCAAGAACTTGCCGCAAAAGCTTTTGGGGCAAAGAAAACATTTTTTCTTTTGAATGGTTCGACGGCAGGAAACCTTGCCCTTGCAATGGCTTTGACTAAAAAAGGTCAAAAGATTTTGACTAATAGAAATTGTCACCGTTCGGTTTTGACAGGCATGATTATATCAGGTGCGGAACCGCTTTGGCTTATCCCAAAAAGATTTGAAGATTGGGGTATTTGGGGAAATGTCACTCCTGAAAGTGTTGAAGAAATGCTTGAAACTCACGATGATGTTTCTATGGTTTGGATTACTAACCCTACTTATGAAGGGGTTGTGTCTGATATAAAATCGATTTCTGCTATTTGTAAAAGATTTGGTGTTCCGCTTATTGTGGACGAGGCTCATGCTTGTTTATGGAACTTTAACAAACATTTACCGACTCCGGCTCTCCAACTCGGTGCGGATGCTGTTGTGCATTCACTTCACAAAACTGGTGGAAGTATGAGTCAAAGCTCAATGCTTCATATCGCAGAAAATTCTTTAATTGATGCGGATGCTGTTGAAAAAGCTTTAAAACTTCTTCATACAACAAGTCCTTCTTTAATGCTTTTGGCAAGTCTTGATTCGGCTCGTGCAAATTTAGAAAGCCAAAGAGGACAAAAAATGCTTCAACGTGCGATTAACAATGCAAAATATCTTCGCCGTGAAATCGAACAAATGGAACATATCCATGATTTGAAGCCTGATTTTGGGTATATGACGGATGTTACAAAAGTGTTTATCAGGGCTGACGGACTTTCGGGTAAACGTCTTGAGTCGATTTTGGAAATCGATTTTAATATTGAGGTTGAAAGTGCCTCGGACGCAGGGCTTTTGTTGCTTTCAAATATAGGTAACACAAGAGCGGATATGGAATATTTGGTGAAATGTTTGAAAAAAATCGACAAAACTTCTTATTCGGATATTTGCTATCTTGAAAATAGAAAACACATGCCAATGTTGACGCCGATTATCAAAATGAGCCTTCGTGACGCTTTTTATTCTGAAAAAGAAACAATTCCGAAAGATTTGGCAATCGGTAGAGTTTCCGCAGAAGTTATCGCAGAATGTCCTCCGGGGATTGCGGTTCTTCTCCCTGGGGAATTGATTACGAAAGAACATTTGCCGTATTTGACGGATTATGATTTTATTGAAGTAATTAAATAAAAAATTATTCTTCCCATTTTTTGGCATCAAATTTCAAATCTTTAACATAAATTTTTAAAGATTCCAAATATGGTTTGAACTTAATCAAGAGTTGCATTTTTTTCAGCATTAATTCCTGTGCCACAATAGAATTCTGGCATGCGATGACCATAACCCCTCCGCCCAACATCGAATAAGGTCGTGACTTTTCGGCAAATTTTGTTCCGGCAACTTTCGCCCAAAACTTGTAAAGATTTGAACGAGTCATTGCTCGCTTAAATTCTTTTTCTTCAAGTAATTTTGAGATTATTTCATCAGTGCCTACAAAATCTGTGTATAGTATTTTTTTCAAATTTTGCACTCCTCATTATTTGTGCTATCATAGAAAAATGGACTACAGTCAATTAAATGATATCATAAAGTCGGGCAAAAATATATTAATTGTTACTCACATAAATCCGGACGGTGATACTTTGGGTTCTATGTGCGGGTTGTATTCTGCTATTTGGGATAATTTTAAGAAAAAAGCAGATATGCTTGTTGTTTCACATGTGCCTGCGGTGTATAAGTTTTTGCCTTTTGTAAAGCAGGCAAAATCTCTTGATGAATATGACAAATCCCGTGAATATAATGTCGTGATTAATGTGGATGTGGCAGCTTATGACAGAATGTCTACAGCGACAGAACTTTTTGACCGTGCGGGTTGTAGCGTGAATATCGACCACCACAAAACGAATAACAATTACGCAAAATTGAACTATGTTGACTCCGACGCAAGTTCTACGGGCGAATTTTTGTTCTATATAATGAAATCTCTCGGTTGGAAAATTTCTGAAGATACCGCAACTTGTCTTTACACAGCATTGCTTACAGACACAGGCTCTTTCAGATTTGATAATACAACCGCAAAAACTTTTGCGGCAGCATCAGAACTCGTTGCATTCGGTGCAAAACCTTCTGAAATATACAAAAATGTTTATGAAAATGATACAAAAGGTTTAGTGCTTTTTCAGGCTAATGCTATTAAAAATGCGGTTTTTGAATGTGATAACAAAATAGTTTACACAACTGTCTACAAAAAAGATATCGAAAGATTTAAAGCAGGTGACGATTGCACGGAAGGTTTGTGTGAAAAATTGCGGGCAATATCTACAACAGAAGCTGCTTTTATCCTAAAAGAAATAAATTCAAATATGTCAAAAGTTTCAATGCGTAGCAAACATATTGACGTTGCGGAAATTTGTTCAAAATTCAGTGGTGGCGGACATAAATTTGCCGCAGGTTGTGTTATAAAATCGTCCGTAAAAGAAGCAATCAGAAAAGTGTTGGAAGAAGTTAAAAAGCAAGATTTATGATCAGGAAAAGAAAAATCAAAGAAAAGTTAATAAAACTTTATCGGGTGATAAAAAGGTTCGTAATCTCCGTCATAGAAAACGATTTTTACGGAATGGCTTCCGAAATGGGATTTATGATGGTTATCGGAATTTTTCCGTTCATGCTTTTTTTGACAGCCGTTTTTGGTTGGATGGGCAATAAATCCCTTATGACACCTGTTTTGATGTTTCTTTCTAACATTATGCCTGAACAGGCAATGGCACTTATTAAAACGGTTTTGAACGAAGCTATGATATTTTCACACGGAAAATTAATGGCAATAACCGGTATTTGTGTTACTATTTTTCTTTCTTCCAACGCAATGGCGGTCGTTTTGAAAGGGCTTAACAGAGCTTACAAAGTCGAAGAAACCCGAAATTTTTTATACACAAGAACCTTGTCATTAATAATGGTTTTTGTTGATACAATGGTATTGTTTTTGACAATAAACCTTATTGTATTCGGAAAATTAATAGTCAATTTTTTTGTAATGCATTTTCACATGTCAAAAGTTGTCGCAATAACTCTTTTGACTCTTCGTTGGCCGATAGCTTTTGCAGCCTTGTATTTAATGGCATTTTTAAGTTATTATATTTTACCGGATTTGAGAGGAAACGACAAATTTAAACGTCAAAGTGCACTTCCTGGGACATTCTTTTTCTGTATATTCTGGCTTGTCGGTTCGTGGGGATTTTCGATTTACGTTAATAACCTCAAAACTTACAATATGGTTTACGGTACAATCGGAGCGTTTGCAGTTTTGATGATGTGGATGTATTATACGTCAGTTTTGATTTTGGTTGGTGGTGAAATAAATTCTCAAGTTTACAACAAACTTAGCGAAAAAGCTCGTGAAATCCAAGCAGATTTGGACGCTCTAAAAAAACTCAATAAAAAAGAAGATTAGTTGTATCGTTAAATATTGTTATACAAAACAGTTGAAAAATATTGAATAATAGTGTAGAAAGCACAGAGTGGTAGTTAAACTACCGGAAGCTCTTACGAAGGTTAAAACGGTTCTTAGCCCTTGGGTTCGGAGCCATTTTTTAGTATAAATAAAATCATAAAATAAACAAAATTTTTTATCTACTCACTTGTATTGAGCTGAAAAATCTGTTAATATCGTGTTATGGATGAATTGGTAGAAAATTTAAAAGAAATCGGTTTGAACAGTTACGAGGCAAAGGTATATCTTTCTTTGCTCAAAAAATATCCTGCGACGGGTTATGAAGTGAGTAAACTTGCAGATATTCCGCAAGCAAGGGCCTATGATACTTTGAAAGCCTTGGAAACGGCACATATTGTTACTTCTTCGAATACAAAACCGATTACATATACCCCGATAAAACCAAAAGAATTGACGAAAAGATATCGTCGAAAAATCACGTCTACATTAGATTTTTTAGATAAAAAATTACCTAATGTAAAGGATAATTACACAGAGCCGATTTTGAGTGTGTACGGCGATTTGTCGATAAAAGATAAGATAGTAGAGATAATAAAAAGTGCAAAGAAAGAGATATTTATAGAAATTTGGTCGCAGGATTTCAAGTATTTTGAAGCTGATTTGTTCGATGCATATAACCGCGGGTTAGACATAAAAATAGTTGGTTACGACAATTTTAACTGTAATTTTGGTACAGTATTCCGACATTATAACGGGCGAGAGATAGAGCATGTACTAGGTGGGAAAATGATATTTATGACGGCAGACAATCAGGAGGGATTGTTTGGCAAAATTGAGAATAAAAAGCAGGAAATACCAGATGTAGTTTGGACGAAGAACGAGGATATCGTGTTTTTAATAAAGGAATTTATTATACACGACATGTATTTGATAGACATTTCGGAGCAATTTCCGGAGCAGTTAAAATACTTTTATGGAGCGGGCCTAAAACGGTTGAAAGACAAAGTCATCGGCGGCACAGATTTTTATAAAGTGCATTAAAAAATATAAGTATTATATCAAGTTCATATATTCTTTTATTTGTTCAACAGAATATTTTTGCATGTTTTTATTAGCATAAAAATTTTTATACCAGATTACTGTTTTTTGAATGGCTTCGTTTGCATTATATTTCGGGTGCCAATCTAATTTAGTTTTTGCCTTCGTAATATCAAGCATTAATAAATTTGCTTCATGAAATTTTGTATCAGGATGTATTATTACATTTCCTTTCCCGTAATAATTAATAATTTTCTTTACAATATCTTTAACAGTTAATACAGAGTTACTTTCAGGTCCAAAATTAAACCCGTCTGCAAATTCTTGTTTACCTTCAAGTAATTTTTCTCCAAGGGTTAAATATCCTGAGAGAGGTTCTAATACGTGTTGCCAAGGACGTATTGCTTGTGGACTTCTTATTATTATATCTTCATTTTTATTAATGGCTTTTATACAGTCAGGAACGAGTCTGTCTGTTGACCAATCACCACCGCCGATTACATTGCCGGCACGTGCCGTTGCGAGAAGAAAACCTTCGTCTTTTAAGAAAGAATTTCTGTATGATGCCGAAAGGATTTCGGAACAACCTTTTGATGAAGAATACATGTCGTATCCGCCCATTTTGTCATTTTCTTTATAGGCATAATTTTTTTCTATATTCTCATAACATTTGTCTGTTGTAATATTAACCAAAGCTTTGACCGAAGAACATTTTCTTGCAGCTTCTAATGTGTTTAAAGTTCCTATAACATTTGTTTCGTAAGTTTTTATTGGTTCTAAATAAGAAAGTCTGACTAAAGGTTGTGCTGCTAAATGAAATATAATATCAGGTTTGAAGTCTGATATAGATTTATTAAGTTTTTCTCTATCAAGTATATCCCCAATTTCACTTTCAACCTTACTATCAAGATTTATTGCAATGAAATTAGAAGGATCTGTATATGGTTCAAGTGCATAACCCTTGACTTTTGCTCCTAATAACGTAAGCCATAATGCTAACCATGAACCTTTAAAACCGGTATGACCCGTAATAAAAACTTTTTTGTTTTTGTATGTGTTTAAATTAAACATATTACCCTTTCAGTTTATTGCCATATTGCCCAAGGGGCTTTTCCTGTCATCCACATTTCAGTAAGTTCTTTTTTATCTCTTAAAGTGTCCATTGGCCGCCAAAATCCGCTGTGTTTGTATGCGTTTAATTCATTATCATTTGCAAGATTTTCCAGCGGTTCTTTTTCGAATATGCAATTTACATCATCTTTTAAATAGTCAAAAATTCTGGGTTCACAAACAAAAAATCCTCCGTTTATCCAAGCCCCATCGCCTTGCGGTTTTTCTTTAAAAGATAAAATGTTATTGTGTTTATCAAGGTTTAAGGCTCCAAATTTTCCACTTGGTTGAACAGCTGTTAAAGTTACGATTTTACCGGATAATTCGTGATGTTTAATTAAACTTTCAATATTAATATCTGCAACACCATCTCCATAGGTGAGTAAAAATCTTTCATTTTTTAAATATTCTTTTGCTTTTGCAATCCTTCCTCCGGTCATAGTATCAGCTCCGGTATATAACATAGTTACTCGCCAAGGTTCGGTTCTGGTTTTGTGTAATTCAACAGAATTGTTTAGTAAATCAACTGTAATATCTGAGTATCTTGTGTAATAGTTTATAAAATAATCTTTTATTACGTGAGATTTATAACCTGTTAATATTATAAAATCATTTATTCCGTAGTGAGAATAAATTTTCATAATATGCCATAAAATCGGCCTACCACCAATTTCAACCATTGGTTTTGGTTTAAGTTCGGTTTCTTCTGATAATCTGGTTCCGAGTCCACCAGCTAATATCACAGCTTTCATTCGTTAACCTCTTCTTTATTTATAAATTCATCTAAATATTTCATTTCATTTGTTAAATATGACGGTTTTGTTTTCGTGGTTTCTCTGTCAACAAAAACTAAAAATTCGTAATTATTGCAAATATCTGTCGCCAAAAAGTAGCTATAAAGCCCTTTTATTTTTAAAAGGTTTGTTTTTTTTATGTTTTTAAAGTGCTTTTTATGAGAATATCTGCTTAAAATATCTACGTTATATCCTAAATTGATAAAAATTTTTGAATATTCAATTAAATTTTTATCCTTACAGTGGTTGTTATTTACTAATAAAATACTATTTTTTGAAACTTTATGTTTAATTAAATTTAAATTTTTTAAATTAAATTTTGTACGTTTATATAATGTGTAAATTATATATGGAAATAAATAAAATATATCTGCGAACATTTTTCGTTCAAAAAGTAGTTTTATGTAATCTAATTTATATATTTCAAAAATCACAGAAAATTTATGTTTATCTCGAAAAATTGAAAGCCACATTTTTATAAAAAATTCAATTTTTTGAAAAATATTTAATTTATCAGATTCAAAAACGACTTCAAAAGTTCTCATTACAATATCTACATTAAGTGAAATTACACTAAATTCATTAAAGTTTTTCATATTTTCTGCCGTAATGCGTTTTGAATCTTGTGATTTTGTTCTTATTTGATATATATACAAAGGTTCTTCAACTCGTGGAATTTTTCCTAATAAAAGCATTTGTGCTGTATATAATACATCCCAGCCAAATACTTTTTTATAATTAGTATCACAATTTTTTATAACAGAATAATCATAAAGTGCACCACCCATCCAGTGTTTGAGCATTATCCATTTTACAAGATTGTCAATGGGATTGTTGCTTGATAAATCCGCATTAGAACCAAAATCTGAAATTACAGGATTTCTATCTTCATCAATGTATACAATTTTGCTCCAACAACCTATTGCTCCTTTGGTGGCTTGCATTTTTCTAAGACATTTTTCTATAAATGTGGGTTCTATAATATCATCATCGGCAAAGGTAAAAAATAAATTATTAGACATTTTTGAAAGACAAAAAGCGGTGTTTTTTTCGCAACCGATATTTTCTTTTTGTAAATAATATTTAATTCTGCTATCTTTTTCTGCATATTCTCTGCAAATTTTATCAATTTCAGGATTTGGAGAACAGTTATTTGAAATTATAAATTCAAAATTTTTGTAAGTTTGATTTAATACAGCTTCAATAGCACCTCGTATAAGCGTAGGTTGGTTATATGTAGGAAGTAATATACTAATTTGTGGATTACGTTCATTCATATAATTTACACAACCTTTCCAGATTTTTATCTTTTAAAAATTTCAAATACTGTTTTGGTGAACCTTTTGTGTCAGATTTCCATTCTTGTTTTGATAGGATTTTTTTTAGTTCATCGTTAACAATATTCTTTTCAAAGTATACCACAAACGGTTCTTTATAATTACCTAAAGATTCAATAAAAATTTCATGAGGTTGCCATTCTTTCTTACTGGAGTACTGATGCAGAGTTTTTGGTTGTTTAAGGATTTCGTCAAATAAGTTTTTCCATTGCATAGAAAGTGTACTAAGACTAAAGGTTTTCTTCGCATAGAGTTTGCAGTTTTTTGAGAGTTGATTTCGGAGTTCAGGGTTTTCAAAAAGAAGATTAAGATTTTTGTTAAAATCTTCAATGTTTTCAGAAATCAAACCTGTTTTATTATGTTTAACTAAAATTTTTTCAGCAGGATTATTCATAACGACAGGAACAATACCTGCGGCCATAGCTTCTTGTAATACTTGTTCTGCTGTTCCGTAGTGGTTTGGGTTTAGCGGATATGCAAAAACATCAAATTTAGAAAGATAAGGTTTAATGTCCGGAATTTTTCCTACAATTTCTAATTTGTCGGAAATCCCGAGGGTTTCAGCTTCTTTTTTTAATAAATTTTCTTTGTCACCACCGACAACAATAAATTTTGAGTTTGGAATATTGCAGTTTTTACAAATTTGTAAAAAATCAGGATGCATTTTTGCATAATCTACAGTTCCTATATAACCAATATTAAAATTGTTGTGTGGTATTGGTTTTAGAGATTGAAAATTTTCTATTCCGCTTGTTGAAAGAATTGTTGTAAATTTATTTTTATTTGGATAATTGTTTATTTCATTGGTTTCATAACTGATAGGGCTTGTAAATACAAATTTATCTGAAAAGTTAAGAATTTTTTCGGGAAATACATAAGGTGTGTGTAATCCTGCAATATGTGACCAAAATAGTAATCGACATTTTGGAAATGTATTTTTAATAATAAAATCATATAAAAGAGGATGATTCCAAAAATGAATAATAACTATGTCAGCATCTGCAATTAAATTAAGTAAATCGATTTGAAAATCATGCATTTTTTCATATAATTCAATATTATAATTATCGCAAATTTCTTTTGCTTTTTCGTTGGCAAAATCGAGTGTTGCAATGAGATGTTTTTTCTCTTTGCAATTAAGAGTTTCGTATTGAAGCCAATTTAGAAGTACGCTTCCGACACCACCACCAAGATGTGGTGTGATATGTAAAATTTTAATTTGTTTCATTGTGATAAATTTTAATTATGATTCATTAATGATGTAATTTTATTTTTAAATCCCATTTCTAGAATTTGTTTTTGAATAGAGTCGTGATACCAATATGGCATAATGACAATAGTTGCATCAGTTTCAGTTATATCGGACGGATCTTGTATCGACAAGAAGTTCCTCCCTATTCTGTAAGAAAGATTTTGTCTGGCCGGATTGCGGTCGATTAATTGGATTACATTGCATTTGTCAAAGGTTTCGTTCAATAGTAATGCTGTCGATGCACCAATTCCCCATAAAATTAATTTTTCCTGACTTTTTTCAAATTTTGAAATATATGGAATAAGTTTATTTTGGCAATGGGTTACGTATTGTTTAATGGCTTTTTTGTTGGTTTCATCGTAAACCGGTTCTTTATATTCACCATTATTTTGGTATAGTGCATACAAAACATCATAGCTTGCTGCCTTAAAAAACTGTTTTTTATCTAATAATTTGTAACCAAAAGCATTTGCCAAATTTTCCATAGTATTAAGCGTAAAGTGGTATAAATGTTCGTAAGTGAACATTGTAAAAGGTACGGAGTCTGTGTTAGAATATTTTTCTGCATCAGGAACTTCTATATATAAGTAACCTTCAGGTTTTAGAATTTTTTTTATGTTTAAAAGAACTTTATCAATATCAAGGTAATGTTCAAGAGAATGTCCAAGTATTGCTATATCAAATTTATTTATAAGTTCTTGCGGAATTTCCATTGTATCTGATTTAATTGCGTTCAATCCTTTTTCTTTTGCAGAATTAATCGCTTGTTCATTGATATCAAGAACATAAATATTTTTATAACCATTCTCTTTTAAAAATAGTGCAAAATCGCCGGAGCCACTGGCAACATCAATAATGTATGAATCTTGATTAATTAAATGTTTGAATTTGTTGAGAATTTCATTAAAATATTGATTTGAGTTTTCTTCACCATAAAGTTCTTTATAGCTTAAAGGACAGCAATTTGGAGATGTGTAGTATTTATTAAAATCATCTTGAGTTGCTTCAATATTTGAAAAAACAAGTCCACATTTTTTGCAGCATACTAAATCTGCTTCACTGTTTTTAAAATGTTCGCCCATAATTTTCATGTTAGAACAAAGTTTTGTTATAAATTCGGTTTTATCAGATTTGCAAATAGGACATTTTCTACTCATTTATTATAAACTCCTTTTCATATTTTTTAAATTGTTCGGTTAATTTTTCGAGTTTTTCATTTATAGCCGGAACAAACCTTTTTCTTTTAGGATTTTCATTTAACCAATCAATAGTTTCTTTTAGACCCTGCTCTATTGTGATTTCTGTTTTCCAATTCGGAACAAGTTTTTTTATTTTTGAAGTGTCAAACAAACGATTTTCCGTCCTTTGAAGAATTTCTATAAGTGGAAATTCCTTTTGATTAAATAATTCTTCTTTAGGTACATGGATGACTTTTATTTTTTTTAGCCCGCAAAGTTTTAATAATGTTTTCATCACGTAATTAAAAGTTTCTACAGTATCTCCTGAAATTTGATAAGTTTCTCCAATACTTTCAGGTTTCCCGAAAAGTTGAACGAAAACATTTGCAAAATCTTTTGAATGCGTAAATGTCCAAAGATTGTTACCATTTCCTGCAATAAGAAGTGGTTTCCCTTCTAAACAACGTTGTACGGTTGTATAACAGTTGTATCCTATTGAATAAAGCAAGATAGTATCATAAGTGTAGCTAGGTCTTACAATAGTTATTGGAAAATTTATATTGTGGTAGGCTTTTTGAAATTCAATTTCGGCTTCAATTTTTCCGTTTATATAGTCACTACCTTCTCCAAGTTTATATTGTTCGGATGTTTCTCTAAACAGCCCGTCTTTGTCCGGTTTTTTATACAATGCATCTGAACTTATATAAATATATTGGTTTGTTTTGCCGTTAAAAAGTTCAATAGCCGTTTGGGCTTGTTCGCCATTGTAACATAAAAAGTCACAAACAACATCAAAATGATAGTTTTCTAATGCTTTTTTACATTCGCAGATATTTCTGATATCTGCGTGAATTAATTTTGCTTCTTTCGGAATTTCACGTCGTGTACCGGATTTTAAATCTCTATTTAAAAGATAGACCTCGTGTCCGAGAGCGATTGCTTTTTTTGTACAATACCAACTTATATTTCCATAACCGCCAATAAAAAGAATTTTCATCTCTTGGAACTATGCCTCCAAAAATTTTTTAAGTATTTCTTCCCTGCAATCATCAAGATTATCAAATTTGTTGTTTAAAGCATTTATGTGGTCACAATCTTTACAAGAATTTAGACAAAATCTTTTACCCTCAAGATGATTAATTCTCAAAGTTTTTAATTCTTCAGAATTCCAAATTTCTTTTAATGTGTTGTTTTTGATGTTACCGATTTTAGGAGAAGTAAAATTGTAATATGCATCAGAACAAGGGAATATATTACCTTCTTGATCCATAATCATTGTAAAAAATATTTGTGGACAAACATTTATTGATTGTAGTTTTTCCCCATAAAGAGAGTTATTCGAATGGACTTGAATTTTGTTATAATCAAGTTCACTTACCAAATTACTAATTACTTGTACTGTTAAGTTGTCGCATTTATCTTCAAACAGTTTATGAAATTTTTCTATTTTTTCTTCTGTATTAATAGCAATGTCCGGCATTTTTAATACTATTTTTGTATTGCCTTTATTTTTGTACAAATATTCAAGATTTTCTAAAAATTGTTCAAAATTAATATCAAAATTGCAATTATTTAAATAATCTTCTTTACAAATTCCTTGTAAAGATACTCTAAGTGTTCCAAGATTACTGTCTATGATTTTAGAAATTCTATCTTTATTTAGTAATGAACCATTTGTTAAAATTACAGTTTCGTTAGCAACTTGGTTAGTTAAAGAAACCATTTTATAAATGTCATTATTTAGTAGGGGTTCTCCTCCACCACAAAATGTAACAGATTTTAATTTTCTTGGGAAATCACTTGCGTCGGAAATAAATTTTTTGAATATATCCATTGATAAGCTTTTGGCAGGACGTTGCTTATTGCTATCCAGAGAGTGATAGCAATAGTTACAACGGAAATTGCAAGCTCCTGTTGGTTCAATTTGCATTGAAAGAGGCATATCAAGAGGTACAATATCTTTAAGAAAGCTTCTTTGATTTCTGTTAATCCAGCTTTTTTCTTTTACCATATTGTTTCTACCTTTTTTAATAATTCTTCTGCGAACTCGTCAATGTCATCCGGTGCCCCTTGCTTTAGTTGTCCGCATTCTGCACAAATCGGATGCGTTTTGCGTTCACCACGCAAGAACATTTTTTGATATTCTCTCATTTCTTTGCTATTCCATAAGTCTTTAACTGATTGAGTTTTTGCATCACCCAAGAGTAATTTACGGCTCCAATCAAGGAAGCATAAACTTACGGTTCCGTCAGAATTTACTGCAAAGGAATAGAACACATAAGGACATGTAAGAACTTCTTTAATTTTGTTGTTATAAATTCCACGAGTTTCGTTTACTTCAACTTTTTTTTGTTCAAAAGTTGGCCAGCAATCCATTATACTTTCAATAAAAATTCCGTCGGTAATGTTTCCGAATGTGTCCAAAAATGTTTGTTTATCTTCTTCCGAAATAACGTCACCATTAATTTTTACTAACATTTCACATTGTTTTTTATGTTCATAGAAAAATTTAATGTTTTCTGCAAGCTGTTTGAAACTAACTTTAGCTCTTGAAAATTCCATGTATTGCTCGTCTTTAACACCTTCTATTGAAATGTTAATTTTATCAAGTCCGGCATCAATGATTTTTAAACTTAATTCAGGTGTTAAAAGTGCTGCATTTGTTGTTGTATCAACTCTGTCACAGCAACCGCTTTCTTTAGCATACTTAATCATATCCGGAAATTTCGGGTTCAAAAGAGGCTCGCCATCTTTGTATAATCTGATTACTTTCACTTTATCTTCAAAGGTACAAATATCGTCAATAACTTTTTTGTAAAGCTCAAAATCCATTAAACCATGATTTCTTCCCGGAGTTTTCTTCATTAATTCTCTATCACCTGTCGGACAGAACTTACATTGAAAATTACATCTGTCTGAAGGATCTATATTTATGATAAAAGGTGTTTTGAGTGGAATAACTTCTTCTAATTTAGTACGATTTTTTAAATCAATTCTTGGTTTAATTTCTGCTTTCATTTTTTCTCCTAATAAAATAGTCATTTTATAACTTCTTAACACAGCAATAATTATAAGTAAAGTTAAAACTATATTTATTGCTTATGTTTTTTAATAAATTCATTTATTTTAGAAATAATAATATTTAAATCATTAATTTCTAATGCCGGATATACCCCAATCCAAAAAGTAGAATTCATTACAAAATCTGTATTTGGTAATTTTTTGTAATCAGTTTCTGTTAAATTTTTTGAGTTTAATATTTCGGAATTTTCAATTCTTAATAAAATATCATCATCTGTGTATAGCGGTTGACGCAAAAGATTTCCGGCAAATAATTGTCTTGTTCCGATTTTATTTTCTTCCAAAAATTTTACTAATTCGATTTTATTAAATGGTGCATTTTCTTTAACACTTATCAAAAATCCAAACCAAGACGGTTTTACTTTTGGGTTAAGTTTTGGAAGAATCAAGAAATCTTCAAATTTTTTAAGTTTTTCATATAGATAGTTAAAATTACGATTTCGAATTTCTATATATTTGTCAATTTTTTTAAGTTGAGCAAGCCCACAAGCTGCCTGCCAATCGGTAATTTTAAGATTATAACCTAAATGAGAATAGGTGTATTTGTGGTCATAACCAAACGGTAATTTGCCGAGTTGCATATTAAATCGTTGCTTGCAAGTATCATCGTGTCCCGGTTCACACCAACAATCCCGTCCCCAATCTCTGTAGGATTTGATAATCCGATAAAGTTCGGTATTATTCGTACAAACGGCACCGCCTTCGCCCATCGTAATATGGTGTGCAGGGTAAAAACTGTATGTTCCGATATGCCCGAAAGTTCCGACTTTTTGCCCGTTATATTCAGCACCCAGTGCATCACAGTTATCTTCAATAAGCCATAGATTATGCTTATCACAAATTTCTTTTATTTTTTCAATATCAAATACGTTACCTAACGTGTGTGCTAAAAATATAGCTTTTGTTTTAGGAGTTATTGATTTTTCAATCTTGTCAATATTAATATTATAAGTTCCGATTTCAACATCAACAAAAACAGGTATAAGACCGTTTTGCACAATCGGATTAACCGTAGTTGGAAATCCTGCGGCAACGGTAATTACTTCATCGCCTTTCTTTAATCTTTTTTCTCCCAGTTTGTGAGAAGTTAAAGCTGTTAATGCTAAAAGATTTGCACTTGAACCTGAAGTTGTAGTGAGTGCATATTTTGAACCGAGATATTTTGCAAAGTCTTTTTCAAATTGTTTGTTAAATCTTCCTGTTGTAAGCCACATGTCAAGCGTTGCGTCTATCATATTAGACATTTCTTCTTCACCAAGTATTTTCCCTGAAACCGGTATGTAATTTCCCTTTCTTGCATCAGGTTTAGCTAATTTGTAATAAAGTTTGGCTAAAAATTTAATTTGTTTTCTTATTAATTCTGTAAAAAAGCTCATAATATCCTTTTATCCTAAATAAGTTTTATTATATAATGAATACTTGTAAAGAAAAAGGAATTGTGATAAATTTTTACATATGTTAAGTAAAAATATATTAAACGGATTTAAAAATGGCGGAAACCCGCTCGTAGCAACAGTTTCGGGGGGGGGCACTTCTTAATGCACTAAAATCAATAGTTTGTAATAAAGCACAGGTGATGTTATGAATACACCTGTGCTTTATTGTATATTTAATCGTTTAGATATTGTAGAGAAAACTTTTGAACCAATCCGACGGGCAAAACCGAAACGTCTTTATATTGCGGCTGATGGAGCCCGTAAAGAAAAAAGTGGAGAAGATGTTTTAACGGAGCAAGTTAGAAATTATGTAATCAATCGTATTGATTGGGATTGTGAAGTAAAGACGTTATTTAGGAATGAAAATTTAGGTTGTGACGTCGCTATAAGTGATGCATTAGAATGGTTTTTTTCTAACGAAGAAGAAGGTATTGTTATTGAAGATGATGTTTTGACTTCTCCACAATTTTTTGATTTTTGTGAACTGATGTTAGATACGTATCGTGATAATCCTAAAGTTAGATATGTTGCTGGATTTACAAGAATTACTAATAAAGAGGTTTCGGAAAGTTATTACTTCGTTCCAAAAGCAAATACGTGGGGTTGGGCTGCGTGGCGTAGATCGTTTTTTCCTGAAAATGGGGTTGCTTATAAATATCACAAATCAAATTATTATGAAAAACATGCAAATACTAACGAAGTTTTGAACCAAGTACTGTGTACTAAAAAATTAAAAAAATGCTTGACGAAATGTGCTTATGAATTCTTTTTTCGTGTAAATCAATGGGATATTGAGTTTTATACCTACGGAATGGTTTATAACCCAAATTCATTGAGTATTGCACCAAGCAAAACGTTAACATCCCATATAGGCGACTATGGATTTCATTTTAAAGGGGAAAATAATCCCGGGAATATTGATATTTGCGATTATGATGTAACAAAAATAAAAATCAGAGAAAATATTGTTATGGATAGTGATATTAACGAAAAAATTATGATGGATGAATTTTTTCACAGATATTATAAAAAATATGGAAATGAAAATATTGATATAAAAGCTGTTAAATCAGATTATTACAGAGAAAAATACAGGTTTGTAAAATCATTTTTTATGTTTTTGTACTACAAGTTTATAAAATTTAGTAATTTAAAAGCTAAAAATCAATGGAATGCATTTTTAGAGTTGTTGAAAAATCCGGAAATAAAAACTTTTGAAGCTTTTTATATCTATGCGACAATGTGTCATAAAAATAAAACTAAATAATTTCGGAAAGAGCTTCATTTAATTGATATTTGGGCAAAAAGCCTAAAGTGGCAAGTTTTGTATTATCACCGACTATTCTTTCCGGTTGCGAGGTTTGTTCGTGTTTAATAGTTAACAAGTGTGTTTTGTTTAATTTTTTTGCGATAGCTTTGCCGTAATCTTCCAGTGAAATTCCGTTACCGCTACAGATGTTGATTGTTCCTTCGTAATTTGATGTAAGAACTTTTACAAAAGCTCTTGCAATATCTTTGGTATACATATAATCTTTTATGAGTTGACCACATTTTATTTCAATCGGTATATTATTTTTGAGATTATTAATTATGTATGGTGTTAAACGTTTTTCATTTTCATTTTTTCCATATACATAAAAAATTCTTCCCCAAGCAAAATCGATATCGTTTTCTTTACAAAAGGCGGTTGCCTTTTGTGATAATTCGACTTTACATTTTGCGTATGTTGTTGTGGGATTTAGTTCGTCGTTTTCTTTTAAAGGTTCATTTTTAAACTTGTATTCAAAACAGGTTCCGGCAAATACGGCACGCTTTCCACCATATTTTTTAAATGATTTTAGCATATTCATTCCTGCATCAACAAATTTGTAATTTAAATCAGATGTTAAATAATCGCCCGTAGCACACCAGGCAAAATTTAGCAGATATTGCGGTTTAAATTCTGAAAAGACTTTATCAATTTCTTCTTTATGAAATAAGTTACAAATTTTAGAAGAAAGAGGCAAAATCTCAAAATTTTCTTCTTTTAAATATTGAATAGTTTCTTTTCCGATAAGACCTGTTGCCCCTGTCAAGATAACCTTCTTATAGGAGTTCATAATTGTTATCCCTTTCATTGATAATAAGATTTTCTTTTATAGGCCATTCAATTCCGATTTTGGGGTCATTCCACCTTATACCCGAGTAATATTCCGGCATAAAAAATTCCCCTAATTGGTAATATACGGTTGAATTATCTTCAAGAGTTTGAAAACCATGAGCAACATTGGCAGGAATATACAACATTTTGTTGTTGGTATCATCTAGTTCAAAAGCTTGCCATTGCAAATAAGTCGGTGAATTTTTTCTTAAATCAACAATGCAATCAAATATTTTTCCTTGAGTACAAGAAACAAGTTTTATTTCGGGATAAGGATCTTTTTGATAATGCATTCCTCGTAATGTTCCCTTTTTAGGGTTTTTTGAAATATTACACTGACAGATATCAAAATCAATCTCAAATTTTGCCATTTCTTTTTTACAAAATTGTCTGGCAAAAGAACCTCTGAAATCACAAATTGGTTCCAGTTCTATTAAATATGCTCCATTAATTTTGGTTTTCGTTATTTTCATTTTTAACCATCACTTTAACCATTTCATCTGTGCATTTTTGCCAAGAGAATTGTTTGGCTCTTTCAAGTCCTTTTTGTGCGTATTCGTTTCTGATTTCAGGGTTGAAATAGTATTTTTCATAGGCTTGGACGTGTTCTTCTTCGTTATCCCAGTCTATCATTATTCCTGCATCGCCAACGACTTCTGGCAAAGAGGAATTATTTGAGGTAATTACAGGGCAACCGCAACTCATAGCTTCCAACGGTGGCAAGCCAAATCCTTCGTATTGTGATGTGTATACAAACCATTCTGCTCCTGAATATAATGGTGCTAAATCCTCGTCATCTATATACCCCGCTTTGATAATTTTATCTCGGTATTTGTCAAAATCAGGTACTTCCTTTTCAAGCTTTTCGATAAAACCTTCCCAGCTGCCTCCGCCTAAAATAAATATTAAATCATTAATTTTATGCTTTTCTATGAATTGTATGAATGTTTTTGCTGCTCGGATAAGGTTTTTGCGTGGCTCAAGGGTGCAAAGACTGAATATGTATTTTTTATCTGTCGGTAAATTGTATTTTTCTAAAGAAGCTTTTGTTTTTTCCGGTTCCGGTCTGAAGGCCTCATTACACGCAAGTAGTGTCGTTGTGATGTGTTCGGGATCGATTGTCGGAACATATTTGATGAAATCTCGTTTTGTAGCTTCTGATATCGAAAAATAAAAATCCTCTTTGTTTGTGTCTTTAACCATTCTTAAAAACCACGAATTCCCCCGCTGAACATCATCAAAATATTCAGGTAAAATTAATGGTATGGTGTCGTATATGATAGTATATTTTTTTAGATGTTTAATTGTTTTTATTTCAGGTGGCAGTTGGTAACAAGGTGAGAAAAATACATTACAATTTTTATATTTGTCTAAATTGATTTTTTTGTTGCCAAAAAGTTTCATTTTTAAGGAAAATAAAAGTTGTTGGATTGTTAAAAGATTTTTTTGTAAAGATTTTTTTTGTTGTTTGTATTCATTCCGTTTTTCTTTTAGATGAACATAAGTCCAATCATCTTTTGACATATCATCAAAATTAATAATGGGACAGTCGTATTTTTTCAAAAATTCTGTTTCTTTTATTGCAGGAATTAATTTTTTATTACAATAAAACGACATTTTGATATTAGGGTTTTTATAAAATTCGTCAAGGACATTGACCGCGGTGAAATAAATTCCTGAACGAAAAGCATTTTTATGTCTGTTGAGAATCAACAATGTTACATCAAAAACCAAATTTATTTTTTTATCAGACATTAATTCTCTCCCATGTAATTAATCATATCTTTTAATGTGTTTTCCAAACTATAAGTAGGGTTCCAGTTTAGTTCGGATTTCAATTTTGAGTTGTCACCGACGATTATCAGGTTGTCGGCAGGTCGAATTCTGTTTTCGTCGACGGTGATTTTCGGTGTTATGTTCAAGATTTTTGAAACAGTTTCGATAATTTCTTTGAGTTTAATCCCGTTGCCGGAGCAGACGTTGTATATTTCTCCTTTTTTGCCTTGTGTGAGGATTTTGTAATATGCGTCTACGACATCTCGTACGTCGAGAAAATCTCTTGTGATTTCGATATTTCCGACTTTTATTTCGTTGTTTGTCGGGTCATTTTTTATGTTGATTAATTGTCTTATGAATGACGGAATTACGAAAACTTCTTTTTGGCGAGGCCCGATATGGTTGAAGGAACGGGTCATGACGATGTCAACATTGTAGCTGTTGGCATAGAGCTTTGAGAGCATTTCTTGGCTTACTCTTGCGACGGCATACGGGTTGCATGGAAACAGTTCGTAATTTTCTTTGAGTGGCATTTTGTCGGCAGGGTAGTTGCCGTATTCTTCGGATGAGCCGATTGACAAAATTCTTGTTTTTAGCCCGAGTTCTCGAATACTTTCTACGATGTTCAAGAAAATATTTGTGTTATTGACAAAACTTTGAACAGGTTTTTGCCAGCTTACTGAAACAGAACTTACTGAGGCTAAGTGCAAGATGTAGTCGGGTTTAAAGTTATCCAAAACTTCTTGAATTAAAGCCCTGTCTGTCAGGTCAATTTTTTTATATTTTGCATATTGGTAATTAATTTCGTAATCGTCAAGAATATCGAGTCCTAGAACTTCGTATTCGAGATTATTTTTTTGTAAATATTCAACAAAATGTTTTGCGACAAAGCCTGCAATACCTGTTATTAAAAATTTTTTCATTACAAATTATTTCCTAATATTTCCACCTGTCAAAAAGTCGTTGTAGACGATTTTGATGCCTTCTTCAAGTGATGTTTCGGCTTTCCATCCGAGGTTGTTTATTCTTGAAACATCCATTAATTTTCTCATTGTACCGTCAGGTTTTGATTTGTCAAAGACGAGTTTGCCTTCAAATCCGATGATTTTTTTAATCATTTGAGCAAGTTCCAAAATAGTTACTTCCGTGCCTGTTCCGATGTTTATAAATTCACCGATTTCTTTTGCGGATTTGTTTTCCATAAGATAGACAACGGCTTTTGCCAAATCACCTGCATACATAAATTCTCGAAGCGGAGTGCCTGTACCCCAAACGGTTACTTCTTTTAATCCTGCTTCTTTTGCCTCGTGGAAACGTCTGACAAGCATTGGTAGAACGTGAGCATTTTTTGTGTCGTAATTGTCGTTCAATCCGTAGAGGTTGCAAGGCATAACCGAGATGTAGTCTGTGTTGTATTCTCGATTGTATGAGGCACAAAGTTTTAGTCCCGAAATCTTTGCGAGTGCATACATTTCGTTGGTTTTTTCAAGCTTGGAGGAGAGCAGATATTCTTCTTTCATCGGTTGTGGTGCGTTTTTTGGATAAATACAGCTTGAGCCGAGGAAGAGAAGTTTTTTTACATTTTGTTTGAATGCATTTGTAATTACGTTTAATTGAATTTTCATGTTTTCGGTGAAAAATTCAACGGGGAATGTGTTGTTGCCTTGAATTCCGCCGACTTTTGCTGCCGAAAGTATTACGTAATCAGGCTTTTCTGCTTCAAAAAATTCACTGACGGCTTTTGAGTCCGTAAGGTCAAGTTCTTTGTGGGTTCTTGTTACAATATTTGTATACCCTTTTTTTTCTAACTCTCTTTTTATAGCACTGCCGACAAGACCTCTATGTCCTGCGACAAAAATTTTATCATTTTTGTTCATAACAAACACATAATAAAAGAAAAAAGAATTATTGTAAATGTTTTCACAAAACTTTGTAATGCAAAAATTTTTGTGGTAAAGTTTTGGCTGTGATGATAAAACCTTTAGTAACAGTAATTACAATTACTTTTAATTGTATAAAATACGGTAGAAAAGAAACATTAATCCAAAGTATAGAGAGTGTGCAAAATCAAGATTATGAAAACTTTGAGCATATAATTATTGACGGTGCTTCAAGTGACGGAACCTTAGAGCTTTTGCAAAGTTATCCGCATTTAAAAGTTTTTTCAGAACCTGATAATGGGGTTTATGATGCATTTAACAAGGGTGTAAAAAGGGCAAACGGAAAATATATTGTTTTTGTAAATTCGGACGATTATTTCAGCACAAATAAGGCGATAAGTCTTTCTGTCGATGCGTTGGAAAAGAATAACGCAGATTATTCCTATGCGACGACTTATCTGCTTGTAGAAGAAAATCATAAACTTTCTTCAATAAGAAAGCCTGTAGTTTGGAAATCGTTTTTCAAAATGCCATTTTGCCACCAAACCATGTTTTGTAAAATTGATATGATAAAAGAACTGGGCTGTTTTGATGAAAATAAAAAAATTACATCTGATTATGAACTTTATTTAAAAGCTTTGTTTCACGGATATAAGGGTGTTGAAGTGAAAGAACAAATTATGACATTTAGAGCTGGCGGTATGTCTGATAATGTGGAGGGGTTTAAAAAAGAAAGGTGTGAACTTTTTAAAAAAATATATGCACCATTCTATGAGTTGTCAGATGTTCAAATACATGAAATTTATGAAAATTCATATTTCCCGATATCGCTTGCGTTTAAGCTTGCAAAATATCTAAGATTTTCTGACAGAATAAGGTTTTTGTATGAAGAAATCCGCCGTTTTATATTTCAGGTGAGAACTTCTAAAAAACATAGGTTGGTGAGAGTATTCGGGCATCGCTTTGTATAGATTTTAAATATTGAGTTTTGGGTATTTCATTAATCTTTACAATATGCTGACAAGTATACATATTTAAAGTATTATGATAACATTGTATTATTAAAAACTAATAAGAAGAAAATAAAGAGGTGTTTATGAAAAAAGCGTTAATAACAGGTATTACAGGGCAAGACGGTGCATATCTCGCAGAACTTTTGCTTGAAAAAGGTTACGAAGTTCACGGGATGAAAAGACGTTCTTCATCTTTTAATACTCAAAGAATTGATCATTTGTATAAAGATATTCATGATAAAAAATCAAGATTAAAACTTCATTATGGAGATTTAACAGACAGTACAAATATTATCAGATTGGTTCAAGAAATTCAGCCTGATGAAATTTATAACCTTGCTGCACAATCACACGTAAGAGTTTCTTTTGATTGTCCTGAATATACTGCAAATGCTGACGGTTTGGGAACTTTGAGAATTCTTGACGCAATAAGAATTTTGGGATTGGAAAAGAAAACAAAATTCTATCAAGCATCAACTTCTGAACTCTACGGTTTGGTTCAAGAAACTCCGCAAAAGGAAACTACACCGTTCTACCCACGTTCACCTTACGCTTGTGCAAAACTTTATGCTTATTGGATTACGGTAAACTACAGAGAAGGTTATGATATCTTTGCCGCAAACGGTATTTTGTTTAACCACGAATCTCCTCGACGCGGCGAAACTTTCGTTACAAGAAAAATTACAAGAGCTGCTGTTAGAATTAAGCTCGGTTTGGAAGATAAATTGTACCTCGGAAACCTTTCTTCAAAACGTGACTGGGGACATGCAAAAGATTATGTTGAAGGTATGTGGAGAATTCTTCAACAAGATAAACCTCAAGATTATGTTCTCGCAACAGGGGTTACAACAACAATCAGAGATTTCTGTAAAATGGCATTCAAAGAAGTCGGTATTGACTTAGACTTTATCGGAACAGGTGTGGATGAAAAAGGTGTTGATAAAGCAACCGGCAGAGTTATTATTGAAGTTGATCCGAGATACTTCCGCCCTACAGAAGTTGATTTGCTTTTAGGCGATTCTTCTAAGGCAAGAAAAGAACTCGGTTGGGAACCTAAATACGACCTTCCTGCACTCGTTAAAGAAATGGTTGAGGAAGATATGAAAGAAGCTCAAAAAGAGAAATTCCTGAAAAATGAAGGTTATGAAGTTCTAATCCCGCAGGAAGCATAATCTTTTATGAAAAAACTTTTGTATGTTAACCATGCTTTTCATAATAAAACAAAGTCAAATAACTTCCTTCAAGAAATGTTGAAAACCCAATATGAAGTGGAGTTTTTTGGCTTTGATAGTTATAATAATTCGTTTGAAAAGTTTTCAGAACTCGACGGCAAAGAATTTGATACGGTTGTACTGTTTCAGATAATGCCGCCGATTTCGTTGTTGAAAAAGTATGTAAAATTTAATCATATTGCGTTTTTTCCGATGTATGACGCAACTCATTTTTTTAATATCCCGATTTGGAGTGAGTATCGTGATTGCAATATAATAAATTTTTCATCAACTTTGCATAAAAAATGTCAAGAACTCGGGCTTTCGTCTTATTATGTTCAATATTTTCCAAAACCTGCTCAAATAGAGGATGAAGGCGATGAAAAATCAATATTTTTCTGGCAAAGACGTGAAAAAATCAGTCCGAAAATTATGGAAAAAGTCCTTGATGTAAAAAGTTTGAATAAAGTTTATTTGCACCAAGTTCCGGATCCCGAAAACAAGATTGTTGAACCGTCAAAAGTTTTCGAAGGTAAGATTGTTGTTTCAAATTGGTTTGACACAAAAGATGAAATGGAAAAATATATTCAAAAATCTGCTCTGTATTTTGCACCGAGAGAATATGAAGGTATCGGGATGAGCTTTTTAGAAGCAATGGCTGCGGGCAGATGTGTGATTTCTCCAAACAATCCGACAATGAACGAGTATATAAAAGACGGGCAGACGGGATTTTTGTATAATTTCAAAAAGCCTGAAAGAATTAATCTGAAAGATGTTAGAAAAATCCAAAAACAAACAGCGGATTATATTAAAGAAGGTTTTAACAAATGGGAAAATGAAAAACTCAAAATCCTTGATTGGCTTGAGGTTTCGCCGTCTGAAAATTCTAACCCCGAGCTTATGGACGAAAAAATCTTAATCAAAAAGCCTGAAAAGAAGCTGTTTTTTAAAATTTACACAACAAAAAAGACTGTTACATACAAGTTATTTAATTTATTCCCTGTAAAGATAAATCGCCACTCACATTAAAATGACTTCACTTATTTGTGATTATGAGTTATTATATGAGTATACAGACCGAAAGCGAGAAAATTATGAAATCAGTTAAGGAAGTATCTACAGAATCGAAAATTTTGGACAGATTGAAAAATCATCCGACCTGCTTGGCATTAGCGAAGTATCTTTTTGCGGATGAAGAGTTGCAGGAAATGCAGGATTACTCAAATAATGTTTCAATAAGACGTTTGGGGTTTAACGACCACGGGCCTGTTCACATGAGGCAGGTCGTCGGCAATGCTATTAAGATGTTGAATATTTTGCACGAAGCAGGTATTCAAACCTCCCTTGAACATGAAGAAACAGGGACTTTTGAGGACAGTATGTGTGCTGTAATTTTGGCAGGTTTAATGCATGATTTGGGAATGGCAATCGGCAGACAAGGACATGAAGAAATGTCTGTTCTCCTTGCTCAACCGATTATTGAAAGAGCTTTAATGCACGTATTCCCTGACAATTTGCATAAGCGTGTAATTATTCGCTCGGTTGCGACAGAGGCGATTATCGGTCACATGTCCTCTAGAAAAATCCACTCAACCGAGGCTGGAATTATTCTCGTTGCGGACGGTTGCGATATGACAAAGGGCAGAGCAAGAATTCCGCTTGCGATTAACACAACACCTCGTGTCGGCGATATCCATAAATATTCGGCAAATGCAATTAATCGTATCGGTATTCACAGAGGTGAAAGAAAACCTATTAAAATTGATATCGAAATGTCGGGTGATGTCGGATTTTTCCAAATTGAAGAAGTTCTTTTGACGAAAATCGACGCAAGCCCTGCAAAACAATATATCGAGCTTTATGCAGGTGTCGTCGGACAAGACAGAAAATGTTACCTCTAATTTAGCGGTATTGGTATTAAATATTTATAAAAATCGTATTCGGGAAAGTCTTTTGGTAGGCTTTCCCAATATCTTATAATGAGCAGTCCCGATTTTTCCAGTTCGTAGCCGATCTTTTCGTCCCTCGTCAAATAAGGATAAACAAAAGGAACGTCAAATTTTGTCAGTTCAAATTTAAGTTCATTTTTCTCTCTGTATTTTTTGTGGAATTCTTGAAATTTTTCGAGCCGTTTCTCTTTTTCTTTTTCAAAATCAATTTGCGAGAGAAGGTTTTTTGTGCAATCAGAAATCTTTAAAATTTCCTCGTTATCAAGTCTTGTTTCGTTTTCTACAAGTTCTTCGTAAGATAATCTTGCGGAAAAGTTTTCGTAGGTGAATTTTTCTTTAGGAAAATCAATCTCAAGTTTTTGGGAAATATTCAATTCTGCACCGTCTTTTACGTTGAAAAATTTCCTGTAAGATTTGAAATCAGCAAGCCCGACCTCCGGCATGAAAGGATTGTGAGCGTTGTCGACAATGAGATTTTTATATTTTTGACTGAGTTTGAGAACATTTTTTGAGCAAATTCCAAAATAATTCGGGTAGAGAATAAAATCGTTTTCGCCAAAATTAACGACCGGCATGAAGTTTTTGTCGATATGGTAAAAATGAATTTTACAATTTTCCTTGCGTACCGCACGAATTACCGTCGGGCAGATATAAAACGGCATAAAAATTTCTTCAATTCCGTAGGTTTTTATAATATATCTCAAGCAATTTCTGCCGAGGTTCAGTTGAATTTTATATCTCATAATCGCCTACAAAATCAGGATTACCGCTAAGGTTATCGCTGCAACTATTGTGGACAAAATCAGCAAAAATTTAAACCATGAGAATTTTTTGCCTGTTTGTTTTTTTGTTACACTGTATTGTCTTTTGGATTTTACGGGTTTGGGTGGTTTGGTGGAGGTTGAATTTTTCTGTAATTTTTCGGCTTTTTTAAGTTCTTTTTTCTTTTCGGCAAGGTATTTTTCCTGCAAAGTTTTTGTGCGACTTTTTTTGCCCGTAATCAGCAGTTCTTCATCATAGACGAGATTTTCCAGTTTCGGATCATAGTCAGGTTGTGTTGTTGCAAAATTAATCGCCGTTTCAAATGCTCTTTGCAAACATTCTAAAGCCGCAATACCGCTGTTTTTAGAGGTTTGAGAGTGAGCCGCCTCGTTACCGCTCTTTTTCAAAAAATACAAGTCGTCAAGAAATTCTTTTTCTCTCGGTGAGCCGTGCGACATATCCTTTAATGTCGCAAGCATTTCGTCAAAAGTGTCGTCAGGCATACGTTTGTCTTTGAGAACTTTTTTGCAGATATTTTCGGCGAATTTTCTCGTCTGGATTATGCATTGGTCAAAATACTCGTCACGATAGAGTTTTTCGGCATCCAGGGCTAGTTTAAATAAACTGCTGTCGATTTCTTTTAAAAATTGAAAATTATTCATTATTTGTCGTTACCTGTATAAATTCTCACGTAGTTCCAGTAACTTTTGAAAACTTTTTTGACGTATGTTTTGGTTTCCGGATACGGAATTTGTTCGACGAATTCGTCTGTGTCGTTGTAGTAAATTTTTTGTTTCCACGAATTTACGGAGCCTATTCCACCGTTGTATGCTGCGATTGAGGAAACATCCATGCCTGATAACATGCTTTTCAAAAATGCATAATATGCGTTTCCTAACCTGATATTGTCGTGCGGATTTTTTAGATTAAAAGTAGAAATCCCGTTTTTTGAAGCGATTTCGTTTGCGGTTGCAGGCATGAGTTGCATTAAGCCGACTGCCCCGACACCACTCTGTGCATTCGGGTTGAAATAGCTTTCTTCCCTTGCGATAGCTTCCATTAAAGGAGCATTGTTGCCGTATTTTTCGGCATTAATTTTCATATCGTTGTAATAATGTTGAGGGTATACCAAACGCCATCTCATGTCGTACTTGTCGGGTTTTGTTGCAAGTGCGTCCATGGCATCTCTGGCAGTTACCATAGAGTTGCTGTAGTCGCCTTTTCTATATAAAATCCAACTTTTCAAAAACTCGTCGCCTCGAGAAAATTCTTCTAAAATATCGTAATCTTCTAAAGAAATTAAGGTTTCGATTATGGCAGGTTTGTGTTTGTACGGGTATTCTACCGGCAATTCCGGAATTTGGGTTGTGATAGTTGTTCCGTGGTTGTGGTTCATCCGTAAGTATGCACGATAAGCATAGTAGTTGTCGGGATATCTGGCAATTACGCTCCTGTAATAACCCATATATCCGCTGTAATCTTGTTTTTTCTCGCAAATCCTGCCCATCCAATACATTACCATTGGCACATATTGTGATTTTTTGAACTTATTTAGGAAATCTCGTCCTATTTTTGTTGCCCCGTTCAAGTCGTTTTTGCGAATTGTTTCAAGAAAAATTTGTGATTGTGCGTCTTCTACAAACTCGCTCCTCGGGAAGGCAAGGTAGAGATTTTTGAAGCATTGCGACTTGTCTGCAGAATTTGCATAAGTGCATTTTACATCCCAAATGTAGTCTTTGCCCTTAGATTTTGCAAAGTTCAGCAATTTGCTTGCCCCTTCGTATTTTGACGGGTAGAGCAACAGATAGGTGTCGACTGCGTCGTAGACGTCTTGGTTGTCAATGTATTTTGCGTGGTTTTGCAATCCCCATTCGGTGAGGTATTTTACACGTGGTTTGTTGCCTAGTTTGTAGGCATTTTGAACTTCTATTGCCCACGAGTCTTTAAAATCAACTTTTGACAAGACTTTTTCAGCTTTTTCATATTCATTAAAAAGGTAATACGATTTTGCCATAAGAAGGTAATCGTCCGAAGAAATTGACTTGTCAAGGCTGAGCCAATTTTCGATTACGTTGAGAGCAAGTCTTCCTGTCGGGGCTTTTGTAAGGTAATGTCTGAAGTGATTTTCTACATCAATTTTGCCTGAAAGTGGAAAAATTTTGTCTTTGGAGTTTTTATATCCGTCCATTAAAAGAATGCCCGAATAATATTCTGCGGCGATTGCAAAATCTGTGTGCGGATAAGATGAAATTATGTTGTCAAAATATTTTTTTGCTGTGTGCGGGTCGGTTTTTACAAGAGCTTGAGCCGCCATATATTTTGATTTTGGGCTTAATTTGTGTTTCGGATAAATTTTGAAAAGAGTTTTATATTTTTTTACGGCGGTTTTGTTGTCCTCAATTTTTGCGGCACAATCAGCCTGATGATAAATTGCAATCGGCTTTAGAGGCGAAAAAAAACTTATGCGGGAAAACAGATAATACGCATTTTGATAATTTTCTTTTTGCACATCTGCGAGAGCTTCTCTATAAATTTTTTCGGTCTTAGCCGGCGGTTGGCTGAGAAATGCTACTGCAATGCTTGCAAGAACCAAAACGCTCCCTATAATTAAACCCTTTTTCATTTTATCTTCCATAATATTATTGTAGCATGAAAAGATTTTGGGGTGATAATCGGTTTTGATATTAAAAAAGGCAGGACTTTCGCCCTGCCTGAAACTTTTTATTTAACTGAAAGTTTTTTCTTAGAATCTTTTTCCGTATATTTTTTAGGTGCATCAATCTTTAATACACCGTGTTCCAATTTAGCCTCTGTTTTTTCGACATTGATTTCTTCAGGGAAATAAACGGTTCTTGAGAATTCGCCATATCTGAATTCTGATTTTTTGTAGGCTTTTTCATCTTCGTTGTGTTCTTCTTCTTTTTTAGCATTGATAATGATGTAATTCTTGTCTATATCTATATCTAAATCTTCTTTCTTAACTCCTGGGAGTTCAGCTCTTACTTCATAATCTCTGCCCTTGTCAGTAATTTCAACCGGCATAGAGAATTTTTCAACATCTTCCCAGTAAGCAGCTTCCGGAAAATAGCTGTCAAAATGTCTGTTCAAAAGAGAACTGATTTCATCATTTACTGTTCTTATAAAATGTTCCGGTGCTTTTCTAACTAAAAATTTCATATTCAACACTCCTTTCAAGTTGTCTATTACTTTCAACACTTATGTTATAACTCTATTTTACGAATAATTGAGTTTTGTTAATTAAATTTTAACAATTACGTTGTGATTGTGAACTGTGTCACTTAATGCGAGGGTGTACTAAAGATATCAGGTGTTGATAATTTTTGCAATGGGTAAGGTGAATATGGTGAAGAGTGAAGGGTGAGGATGGAATAAGCGAAAGCGTTTCCACCAAAAAGGCGATAAGGCTATAAGGCGATAGGGCGATAAGTCCGTTACAATGTGAGGTGTGAAACTGTAGAGTGGGGAAAAGCGAAGCATCCCCACCATTTCAACTCAATGTTTCCTTTGATGTTTGCTCACATTTTTCTTAGCTCATACCTCTGCTCGGGTTCGTAAGGGGTTAAACCCAAATCCGACGATTATGCGATCTTTACGTCGCTTTGCTCCTCAAGATGACATGTACTAACGCTTACGTTCCCCCAACCCCTTACTTCACTGCCATTTTGTACAAATCGTTGCGGCGTTTGATGATTGCAGGGTTTGCGAGGTAGTCCTCATATTTGCTGCGGTGGTTGATGTAGCCGTATGGCGAAATCTCAATTATTCTGTCAGCAACTGTTTGAATGAACTGGTAATCCTGTGAAGTGAAAAGCACTGTGCCCGTGTAATCAATCAGGGCGTTGTTGAGGGCTGTAATTGCCTCCAAATCCAAGTGGTTTGTCGGCTCGTCAAAAATCATTACGTTTGACTCTTCAATCATCATTTTTGCAAGAATACAGCGAACTTTTTCGCCACCCGAGAGGACTTTTACCTGCTTGTCGGCATCGTCACCCGTGAACAACATTCTGCCCAAATACCCACGTAAAAAGTTTACGTGCTGGTCAGGCGAATACTGGGCAAGCCATTGCATAATGTTTTTGTCGCAGTCGAAATAGAAATTGTTATCCTTCGGAAAATACGAAACCGTTGCCGTGACACCCCAGTTTACACTCCCTGCGTCAGGTTGAGTTTTGCCTGCGAGTATGTCAAAAAGCGTCGTAATAATCAACGGGTCTTTTGCAATAAATGCAATTTTTTCGCCTTGATAAACTTCAAAACTGAAATTTTTGAACAACTGTTCTCCGTCGATTGATTTTGTAAGTTTTTCGACCGTCAAGACATCTTTTCCGGGGATTTTTTGGTAATTGAACCTAATTCGAGGGTATTGACGAGAGGACGGCTTGATTTCTTCAAGCGACAATTTGTCGAGCATATTTTTTCTCGAGGTTGCCTGCTTTGCCTTGGAGGCATTCGCACTAAACCTTGCGATAAATGCTTTCAATTCCTCCATTTTTTCTTCGGTTTTCTTGTTTTGTTCTTCTTTTTGTTTTTGGATTAGGCGACTTGCCTCAGACCAAAAAGAGTAATTTCCAGTATAAAGTTGAATATTTTTGTAATCAATATCCGCCATGTGGGTGCAAACTCTGTCCAAAAATTTTCTGTCGTGAGAAACTACGATAACGAGGTTTGGAAAATCTATCAAAAATTCCTCCAACCAGTTTATAGTGTTCAAATCGAGGTGGTTTGTAGGTTCGTCCAAAAGCAAGATGTCAGGGTTGCCGAAAAGTGCCTGAGCAAGCAGTACACGCACCTTTTCGCTGCCTGCTAAATCCTTCATTTGTGATTGGTGGAGTTCATCAGGAATTCCTAATTCAGAAAGAAGTGAGGCTGCCATAGATTCAGCCTGCCAGCCGTCAAGTTCTGCAAATTCCTCCTCCAAGTGAGCGGCTTTAATGCCGTCTTCGTCGTTAAAATCAGGCTTTGCGTAAATTTCATCACGAGCCTTCATAACTTCGTAGAGCTTTTTGTGACCCATGATTACCGTTTCGATTACGCTGTAGTCGTCAAATGCAAAGTGATCTTGCCTCAAAACCGCAATTCTTTGACCTTTTGAAATACTTATTTCGCCTGATGTCGGCTCAAGTTCGCCCGACAAAACTCGCAAAAGCGTACTTTTTCCTGCTCCGTTTGCTCCGATAACGCCGTAGCAATTACCCGAAACGAACTTTATACTAACGTTTTCAAAAAGAGTTTGTGAGCCGAACCTCACGGTCAATTTATTTGTAGTTATCATAATTTCATCCTATTTATAATCAGCTTTTACTATTTTATCACAAAAATACTTGACAAAATGTAAGGAATACCTTACAATAATTTTGTTAGTTTAGCCTAACAAAAAAATACGGAGTTAATCTGATTGGTATTTAAGCGACAAACTCCGTAAAACGAAATCCTAACTTATTGTTTATCATATTATTAACACTATTTATGCACTTGTTTATGTCAAAATAAACAAGTTTTTATTATCCCTGAACAGCTTGGCTCTTTTTGTTTTTGTATTCGATTAAGCATTTTGATAGCTGGTCGGGACAACTTGTCATTTTGCTACCGCATTTAATGCCGCTCAATTTTGAGATAACGTCGTCAATTTTCATCCCCTTAATAAGTGATTTTATCCCTTGCAAATTTCCGTTGCAACCGCCCAAAAATTGTGCGTCAACGATTGTATCGCCGTCGATTGCAACCTGCATTAGGGCACAACAAACGCCTTCTGTTTGATATTGTATAACTTCTACGCTCATAAATTTCTCCAATCTTTATCGTAGTTGAGATAAATCTCTCAATGCAAAAATATATTACTATAAAAATGTCAATGTTGCGAATTGTTAAATAACTCCGCAAATTTTAAAATTTACGTGTTATACTATGAAAAAATGAGGTCTTTTTTATGAAAGTTGAATTTAGGGGAACTCCTGTAGATTTTAGGAGTGGTGTATTTAGTGACTTTACAAACAAAAAGCCGGTCGGCAACATGTCGCAAGTTCCGTTGGTGATTGCAAAAACGGAGTCTGATAAAGTAACTTTTTCTACAAAGAAAAAGACAATAGTCGGTGTTGTTTTGGCAGCAATAGCCGGCGGTGCAATTTGGCTTGCAAATCTTCTCAGAGGGCGTGGAAAAGTTACGCCAAAACCTGTAATTGATGCTGGAAATCAGATTGCAGAACCCGTTGTGAATACGGTAAAAATAGCTTTTCAAAAAACTATGGAGAAATTTCCCGAAGATTTGGCGTACATAAAAAATCTTGCAAAAAATTTAGGCTTAAAGGAAGGGGAAGAATTTAAGCTTAATTCTGTCGTCGGAAAATCTCAATTAAAGGCATTATTAGATGATTTTACACCACAAGATTTTACAATCGGCAAAAATTTTGAAGGTGCAAAAAATTCAACTTTTAGAGTAAACCTTCACAATCATACTCAATTTTCGGACGGCAAATTATCTGTTGCGGATTTTTTGGAACAGGCAAGAAAATATGCAGATAAAGTTGCGAAAAATAAGACTGATAACAAACCACCGTTTACAATCTCAATTACAGACCACGACACGCTTGACGGCTGTCGGGAAGCCTTGAAAATTTTGTCGGAAAATCCTGAAAAATTTAAAAATTTGAAGGTGGTTTTGGGTTCGGAAATCAGCGTTTCGAATTGTGACAAAAATATAATTTCACGACCTTTGAATTTTGAACTTGTCGGATATTCTCAAAATCCTTACGACGAAAAATTGGTAAAACTTTTGGCAAATATTCAAAAAACCAGAAGTGAAAATGTTGAAAAATTTTTAGAAAAAATTAACGAAAAATTTGAAGGCTACAACTTGAATTTGGCAGAGGCAAAAACCTTCCACGCAAATCTCAAAAATATGCGTACCAACGGCGTTTTGTACCTTGCCGGAGATTATGCAAAATTCAAAATTTTGTTGAGTGAATATGTGAAAAAAGCCAATGAAATTTTACCGAAAAATAATCAATTATCCGCCGAAAATCTTTTTGAAAAATTTGGTGACAATTTCTATTACAGAATGGATGCTTTTGGTGAACGTGATATGAAAAATTATTTCAAAAATCACGGATTGCATGATTACTTGAAAGAAAAAGGATTTTTGACAAAAGAAAGTGAAAAATCTTTAGAAAAAATATTTGAAGTTGACACAAAAGATAAAGAAGATTTTATTTCAAAAACCGTTCAAGAAAGTTTGCCGAATATTGATGACAGAAAACAATATTCTCTTGACCCGACAAGTGTCTTTGAGGCAACAACGGAAGGCTTTTACGGGTTTGCACATCCGGGGATAATCGATTTTGCTTCCGATAATATTTCGCTTGCAAGAAAGAAATTATGTGAACAAAATTGCTATGCACCGCACGAAAATTTGGTCTACGAAATTTTTAATTCCTTAAAACAAAAAGGTGGCGAAAAATTCTTGGCAAGTGAAGTAAATTATCAATCTTACCCGACATACACAGGCAAAGAATGGCGAGATTTTATGAAAAATATTGCGGATAACGAAAACCTGAAACTTAAATATACAGGCGGAATTGACGCACACAAACCTTCGATTTTTGTCAAACACAAATATCTTGATGAAAAACTTTTACAAGAGTTGTTGGGGGAATAAAAAATGAAAATTTCACCCGTTCGACAAAATTATACAGTATCCTTCAAAAGTCAAACTGCATATTTTAACAAAAAAGTTGAAGAACAAGACGCCTTAACACTCGATTATTCTAAGTCACTTTTTTCAAATCCCGTTTCACCAAACCAAAATTTTATCGGGTTCAATTTGATAAAAAATGATGACCAAACAATCTATATAAAATCGAGATTTGACCACATAATAGGAACAATAAAGCACAAAGGTAACAACCTGCCTAAAGTCAATATTATCGGGGGTTCTCACCAACCTGTAATTGAGCTTGTTGATGAAGATTTAGGGATAAAAGTTTTGCTAAATCGTGGTTCGGAGGTTATCGGAAATAATCTCAATATTGACTACAAAGAATTAAATTCGCAGAAAATTTTTGTGAATAAAAAAGGAAAAATTTCTTTCGGAAATAATCTTTTTATTACAACGGGTTACAAGTCAGAAAAAACTGACCTTGACGCAAGAAATTATTTTAAAAATCGTGAAAATTATAAAGTAGAAAAAAGTTTTTATGCGGATTATATCAAGAACGACTATTCGCTTGTCGGACTTGCGGCGGGTTACGGCACAAGGCTAAAGCCTGTTATTGACCTTGAGAACACGAATAAGCCCGCAACGAAATACCCTTCAACGAATAAGAGTTTGTTGGATATTTCTTGCTTTGATACGGCGGCAAGAGCAGGAAAAATTCAACACTTTTTCTTGCTGAAGGATGGCGAAAATAACACGAATTTGACAGGTACTGCAGGCCCTATTATCAAGAATTTGAAAAGCGGATTGATACCGACTTCAAAACCTCTGGTTGTCTTGACGGGGGACACTTTTAACAACATTGATTTGGCGAAAGTTTTGTACGATTTTGAAAGAAGTGACAATACCGGAATTGGTATAGTTGTTAAAGATGTTTCCAAAGGAAATTTATTCAATGTTCCGCTTGTAAAAGTTCAAAAAGATAATTCGATTGAAAAATTTCACGAAAAAATCAACAACGAAAATTATGAAGGAATTATCAAAGAAAATAAAAATTTTTACACCGCAACAAATATCATGGTAATTCATCCGAAAATTTTGGAATATTTGAAAAAATTCGGGGACGAAAATTGCAATGCGGATTTCTTGGATTTTATGTATTTAATGCACAATGTTATGAACAAACCTTTAGAAAGTTTGGAGCGAAAATATCCGCAAGGTTTAGGCAATAAAGAGTTAAAATTGGAGGATTTGACAGACACTCTCGGTTATCCTGAAAAAATTTATTCTGACAAAAATTATACACCGTTAAAAGTCAATGCAATTTATGCACAAGACATAAATGGTAAGACACCGAAATTCAGTGATATCGGTACTATTGACAAATTTATCGAAACTTTGCACGAGATAAAAAACAGCAGAAATATAAACGGAATTTCTAATAATTTTATCAAAAAAATTGATGAAAATATTAACGAGGACGGCGTAATTTTTATGCAGGAAAATACGCAGGATAAATTTCGTCAATTCCAACAAAAATATGGAATAAAAGCGATTAGAGGAAACGTAATTGTTTCTGAAATTTCGTCAAAAAAATCTCAAAATATTTTAGAAAATTCTCTTTCTCCATATTCAAAAATTGCGAAAGAAAATCCGAGAGAATTTATTGAAAAAATCATGAAAAATCCTGACGATTTGAAGAAAATTTCAAAAGATTTGATTGCTGAATTCGGGCTCAATGAATTTTTGAAATGGTACTTGTCAAATGATGGTTACTACGGTGCTTATGAAAAATACGTTGACGATTTTTACAAAAATGCAACCTCGATTGAAGAACTTTTGAAATTTATGCCAAACTGGTCGCCTTGGAAACTTGAAGAAAAATATTGGAGATTGCAAAATAAATCTGCCGAAAATATTTCAGAAAATTATGCAAAATTTAAATACAGTTGTGACACCGAAAACGTGAGAGAACAACCTTTCAAAATCGGAAAACTTCCTGTTTCTTATTTTAGTCCCGAAATATTTGACAAACTTGTTCACAAAATTAGAGAGGATTATATTGAAGAAAAAGATGTTTACATAAACGGTTGTCGTTTTGGCGTAAAACGCCTTAAAGGCGGGGATTTAAACGACAAATTTATCTTCAAAATCAAACGTTATGACAAAGATTTTATTCTGAAAATGGACAGATGTTATACAGAGGACAACCACACCGTCAGCATGTATGACCAAAAAGTTATCAAAAAAAATAAAGTTTTAATGGCGGATTCAAACTTTACAAATGCCTGCATAAGCAAATATTTGGAATTGAACGGATGTGATAATATTCCAAAATTAATTTATTATGATTACAGAAATGACGCTGCACTTTACGAATATGTTAAGGATAAAAGGGGCGATTTGTTCCAAAAAGGTGAAATTGACACGGAATATTCTGACTTGAATATGAAAAACGAAGTTACGGAAAATTTGAGAAATAGAGGAATTTATTTAAACGACACAGCATTAAAAAATTTCTTTAAAGATGTTAACGGTTCTGAAAAAATTATTGACCTTGGACACTCGAATTTTATAATGCCGTTCAAACCCGGAGTAAAGCACTATAACGTGGAATTTGCAAACATTAACGGCCCTGATTTGAGAACAATTTATTCAAGTTTGTTATAAAAATTTTTGTAAAAAATTTGCCCAAAAAATTTTTAAATTTATAATCAAATTGTAAAAACGATTATATGGATGATTTTTTTGCAATTTTATTGCATTATATTTTATTCATTACAAGTAGGAGGAATTACCAAAATGAAAAGAAATTACGAAGAATTAATTCAAAATTACAACGGTGGCGACTTGGATTTGTCAGGTTGCTCTATGAAAGTTGTTGAATTGGGCAACATTGAAGGAAGTTTGAACCTTTCAAAATCTTCAATCGAAAAATTGTCAATCGGTTGGGTTAGCGAAACGTTGAACTTAACAAACGCTGAAATCAAAACTTTTGTAAACCCTATTGATGCAAAAACTGTTAACATGACAGGTGCTAAGGTTAAAAAATTGCCTTCACACATCGGTGCAGATTACTTCACAGTTGAAAAAAGCAACATCACTAAATTCAATACTGAATTGAGAGTTAACACTTTGAACATCAAAGGTACAAAAATGGAACAACTTCCAAAAGATATGAGAGTTAACAACCTTATCGTTGATTCTAAAACTGCTAAAAACTTGCCTTTGACTGTTCTTAGACAATGTGGTTCTATGAACATCGACGGTTTCAACTATGTTGAAACAAATTCATCTGTTGAAAACTTTAGCTTTTGCAGCATGAACGAAACTTGCAACTGCTAGTTTTTGAAAAAAAACACAAGAAAAAAGAACTTTGTAACTTGTTTACAAAGTTCTTTTTTTATCAAAAGTTATTATATTTTCTTCGCTGATTTTTTCCGAAATTTCCCAGATTTTTCCCGCTGAATAATTTTCATTTTTCATTTTGTCCGCATAGTTCGGATGAATATTTTTCAAGCCCGAAATTATGTAGGGAATTGTGCAAAATAAATCAGATTTTTTTTGCAATTTTTGTGAATATTTTTCGATTAATTCCATGTAAAAAATCGGTGAAAATTTTTCTTTTTTAATACGGTTTAAATCTCCCAAAAGAAGCTCTATAGGCAGATTGCCTGCCCCTCTGCCAAGTCCCGAAATTGTTGCATCTACGCTGTAAAAATTCAACTCAATCGCTTTGAGTGTGTTTGCAAAAGCGAGTTGCAAATTGTTGTGCGAATGGAGCGAAATTTTTTCAAAACCGATGTCGGATAATTTGTGATAAATTTTCTCTATATCTTTTGGAAAAAGTGCACCAAAACTGTCTGCAAAATAGAGAGATTTCAGACAAGTTTTTTTGTTCCATTTTTCCAAAATTTTGTAATTTTTTTCTGATATTTTTGAGCTCGCCATTAAATTCAAAAATACGCCGTAACCCTTTTCGGACAAGTCTTCACAAAACTCAAAAGCCTTCTCCAAATCGTCAGGATACGAAGAAATTCTCACAAAATCTATCGGAGTTAAATCAGGTTTGCAATCCGAAAAATCCTCCAAATCCGACTTGCCGACATCTGCCATTACGACAAGTTTGCATTTTGGATTTTTTTCGATTAATGAAAACAAAAAATCATCCTCGCAACGCATAAATTTCCCAAATTTTTTATCAAGTTTTTTCCTGCGATAACCAACTTCAAAATATTCAACGCCAGACTGAACAGCCGTATTGTATGCGGATTTTACAAAATCTTCGTCAAAATTCCAATCGAATAAATGACCGCCGTCACGAATTGTGCAATCAAGAATTTTTGTGTCCATCAGCCCATTTTCTCCATTGATTTTTCGACAAGATTTTTAGCAATTTTCAACGCTTCGTCAAAAATGATTTTGTTTGTCAAAAAATCCTTTCTTGAAATATATTTTTCGACAATTTTTCTTGCAAAAGTTCCTATTGCAACCCCGTGAAAATTAATCCCGCAAAGGCTTGCAAGTTCTGTCGTTTTGGAATTTGTTCCGCCCGATAGCATGACGTAGACAGGCAATTTTGCATTTTGAACAATTTCTGCTGCCGCAACGGTTTGCAGAGTGGTTTTGTAATCATCCTCGCTTCCCGACATCGGGCAACCGTCAGCCTGAATTATCGTCGTGAAATCTTGGCGGGTTTTCAACATTCTTTTTAAACGGCTCAAAAGTTTTTCGTTTCCGAGTTTTGAACGGTCGATACAAATGCTCAAAACGCCCGAAAAACAAGCGTTTATCTCCGCCCACTTTTCATCAACTTCAGCTTCGTTTTCGCCAAGTGTGTGAAATTCTACACAATCAACTCCTTTTGCAACAAGTGGTGGCAAAACCTCTTTGAAGTCAACAAATTCAGACACCATTTCAATACACTTTGCGGGGCAAACTTCGACGCATTTCAAACACCCGATACAGCGGGTTTTGTTGACTTTGTAGTGCAAATCTTTTTCAACAATGGTTTTTTGCGGACAAACGGCATAACAACGCCCGCATTTTTTACATTTTTCGCTGTCAATAACGGCTTTGCTCACATGTGGATCGCCTTGAATTCCGACACTGACGCACAGATATCGGTCATTCTTTATTCCGGCAAATTCAAGTCCACGCTTTGCGGCGTCAACGATTTCGGGTTTTGCGGAAAGGTCAAAAAAGTTGCAACCCGCCATTGAGTACAGGGCAACCAGTTTTTCTACCTCTTCGGCGTCCTCGTTTCCCGCACCACAGACGAGTTTGAATATTTTTTTGTTTTCCAGCAAATCTTTTAGCATTTTGACCTCTATTCTAATTATATGACAAACACCGAAAAACTATTGTAAATGAAGAAATTTTCGGTTATTATGAACCTCGAGAGGGTAAATTTATGGAAAATCAGGTTAAAGACGCAAAATATTACGTAGATTTAGGTATTAGCGAAACAAACAAAGGCAATTTTAAGCAGGCAATCGAGGCTTTGGACAAAGCAACAGAATTAAAACCTGACTGGGATTTGCCGTATTTTTCAAAGGCTGTTGCCTTCCACAACCTTATGGATTTGGAGGAAGCTTACGAAAATTATTCAAAAGCTATCGAAATTAATCCGAAAATGACGGATGCATATTTCAACCTTGCACAAGTAATTCTTGCAAGAAAACCGATTAGTGACGCAGATTTTAAAGAGGCTCTGAAAAATCTTGAAAAAGCTGTCGAATTGGATGAAAAATTCATCGACGCACTCTATTATATCGGGGTTATCAAGAAAAATTTGAAGGATTACACCGGAGCAATCGAGGCTCTGGACAAGGTTATTGCCCTTGAACCGAATGCGGTTTATTCAAAAGCTCTGAAAAAATTAATTCAACAAAAGTATTTGAAATAAAATGGTTTTATCAAGCAAAATTAGCACATATATGCAAAATTCACTCCTCCGAGGAAAACTTTGCTGTTGGAAAAAAGCTGTCGTGATGGTGTTTATTAGCCCGATAACCTCACTCGAGCAAACCAACAAAGTATTTCTACACTCCGAAGTCGAACGTGCCATAATGAGTTGGAACGGTATACTAAGAAGTTGCGGTATAAACCTACAATTCCAAGTTGTTTCGCAAGCTACACAGGCAGATATTGTTGTCCACTGGGTGAAAGTCGGTAGGGTTTACGAAGGCATGTGCAAATATTTGAGCATAATCAACGACGAAATCAAAAAAGTTTCGATAGAAATCGGTCTGCCCAACTCATATTCGGGCAAAACAATTACCGATTTGAGCATTTACTGTGCAATTATGCATGAATTTGGTCACTCGCTCGGGCTCGGGCACGGTGTCGAAATCGACGACATAATGTTTGTTCCGCACCAAAAGAACATTTCTACACCGAGTGAAAATGACCTCTACGTCCTGAAAAAGATTTATTTGGGCTAAATTATTTTTTGTCTTTTTCGCTGCGTTCACGGACAGAGATTTTTATCGGAGTTCCGAAAAATCCGAACGCTTCACGCAATTTGTTTTCAATATAGCGTTTGTAGTGGTCTTTCAACAAGTTTGCATTGTTCGCAAAAAGTACGAAGGACGGCGGTTTTACACCAACTTGTGTTGAATACATAATTTTTAATTTTCTGCCCTTGACGCTTGCTGGCGGGTTGAGTGCATAAAGTTCCTTGACGACTTTGTTCAAAAGTCCTGTAGATACACGTTTTGTTGCCTCTGCATAAACATCTGCAGCTCTGTCAAAAATTTGGAAAATTCTTTGTTTAGTTTTCGCACTGATAAAAATCACAGGAGCATATTCCAAAAACGGAATTTCATTAGCAAGCATTTTTTGGAACTTATTAATCGTGTCTGATTTTTTATCTTCAATCAAATCCCACTTGTTGACGGCAATAATAATGCCCTTGCCTGCTTCCGTAATAATTGACGAAATCTTTTTGTCCTGATCAGAAATTCCTTCCGTAGCGTCAATCACCAACAATGCCACATCGCAATCACGGATTGAGCGAATAGCCCTGTCCACAGCGAATTTTTCAACGCCGTAGTCAACTTTAGCTTTTTTTCTGATACCTGCTGTGTCGACAATGATAAATTCTTTGTCTTTGTATGTGATATAGCTGTCAATACTGTCACGAGTAGTGCCCGACACATCAGAAACGATTACTCTGTCCTCGTTCAAAAGTGCGTTGACGATAGAAGATTTGCCTGCATTAGGTCTGCCCGCAATGGCAATTCTAATCCTTGTATCTTCCTCCTCGTCCTCAAGGTCAACCTCAAAATCCTCCGTAATCAAATCCAAAAGGTCGCCGACGCCTGCATTGCCGTGAAGTGCAGAAATTGCAACAGGTTCACCCAGTGCAAGTGCGTAAAAATCGGAAACCATTAAAAGCGAATTTGGATTATCCAATTTGTTTACTGCAAGCAAAATAGGTTTGCCTGATTGGCGAAGAATATTTGCGATATCGTAATCCACAGGATTTATGCCTGATTTTCCGTCAACGATAAACACAATCTTGTCAGCTTCTTCGCATGCAATTTTTGCCTGATCGAAAATTGACACCATAATATCGGTTTCTTCATCGGGAATAATACCGCCCGTATCAATTACGGTAAATTTTCGGTTTTGCCACTCGACATCAAAATAAATTCTGTCACGAGTAACTCCCGGTTGGTCGTCTACTATTGAATTTCTTGAGCCGGCAAGACGATTGACAAACGTAGATTTGCCAACATTAGGTCTTCCAACTATTGCAACTATAGGTTTTCTTTTCATAAAAATACTATAGCATGAAAATAAAAAGGATGATAGAAGTGAATAAGTGAATACTTCTACTTGACAAATTGTTAGGGTTCCCTTACGCTAGCGGTGTAGGCAAGTAGGAGTTTGTGACGTGGAAAAATTGAGTTCGAGTTTAGAGGATTATTTAGAAGTTATTTATAATTTTTTTGAAAACAAACAAAAGGTGCGGGCGATTGATATTTCCCGTGAGTTATCCGTCAGTAGGGCGTCTGTTTCCGAGGCTCTCAAACGTCTTGCGGAAAAAGGCTTTATAAATTATGGCAGGTATGAAACCCTTTCGCTTACACAAGCAGGCAAAAACTATGCCTTGGAAGTTCTTGCTAAACACAATTCTATCCAAAAGTTTTTTGAAGAAATTTTGGGAGCGGAGCACGATGAAGCTTGCGAAAACGCTTGCAAAATCGAGCACGTAATCTCAAAAGATATTCTTAAAAGAATTGTGGCGTTTACTGAATTTGCGGAACTTTCCCCCGAGGTTTTTGAAAAATTCAAAACCTTCTACCAAAATAAGACCAAATAACACTAAAAATAATCATATATGTATAAAAAGTTAATTAAAGGCGATTACGTCGGTATGGATATTACGGGCGAAGGTTCGGGCGGTTCGTTTACTCGTCCGAGTTCTCTAACTATTAAAAACCTACTGCAAAATATCCGTCACAATCCGGTATATCAATTTAATTTGCTCATAGCTTGCATTTTCAAACAAATCATTCATCTTTGAGATTAAGTTTTCCTTTGTTGAAAGATGACTGAACTTGAACAACTCGGCAATATTTACATCAAAAACTTTGGAAAATTTTTCGAGTGTTTCCATTGTAGTGAAACACGAGCCCTTCTCAATTCTGCAAATCTGTTGCGGTTCGACCCCAATCAGCTCCGCAAGTTTTTCTTGCGTAATTTTATGCTGTTTTCTCAATTCTTTTATCCGTTTTCCAAAAAGTTCTAATGTTTTCATCATCGTACCCTTTAACTAATTATTAAAAAATAACGACGAAAAAAGTATATTACCAAATGGTAGAATTATTGACAAAAATTAATTTAAATGATACTATTCGTACATCTAATGTTAAAATTCATTCAAAAATAATCATTAAATGAAAGGCGGAACAGGAAATCAGGAAATTATGGGAAATATTTAAGACTACGGAACCGCCGCACCCGCCTGAAAATGCTGACGAATTCCAAAACAATGCGGGCGGGTTTTCTCTTGAAAATGGCGAGTTTGACAGTATTTTGAAGAAGATATTTTTTGAGGCTGATGATTTTAAGGAGGTTTATAAATATTACCTTTCGTTTTTGAATAAAAACTCTAAAAAGTACGTTTTGACTTCGGGTGACGACGGATTTTACAAGTATTTGAATTCAAACGGAATAAAATCAAAATACGAAAAAGAAGATAAAATTTCCTCGGAACTGCAAACTATTGGAGAAAAGTATGCTGCAATTATACTTGTTAATACGGACAGATATCTTAATAATGCCAATCTTTTTAATTTTACAAAAAATATTTACGAAAATTTAGAAAATGGTGGCGTTTTCCTGATTGAACTTGCTGACGCAACGATTAGTAACAAGGTCTTGACGACGCCGGAGGCAATGGAAAGAATTTGCCAAGATTGTGATTTTATGGAAATCAGAACATACAAAACTCCTTTGACCAGCGAGGGGTTGCAAAATTATTTTGTAATTTGTCGCAAGCCCTAGAGCTGGATTGTTCTGAAAATCGTGTAATAGCGATAATTGCCCCAGTAGACTACAAGAGAAATAAAATTATTTTCCAAATCCGTAACCTCCAAGTAGGTTTGCGGAATTGGTTTTCTTTTTGCACTCGGAATGAATTTCCCCATAGTGTCGAGTAGAACGAGGTGAATTTTCTGGGTCGGCGAAAGCTTTGCTTTTGGGAGGTTTTCGTCGTAGAACCCGTAAGGAACTATTTCCCTGTCGTAGATTGGGACGATATACTTAATCCGCCCTGCCTCCTTAAAGAGCATGTACCAGTTGCCTTTGTTTTCACGAGGGGTTAAGAGGTAGTACCCCGGTTCAATCGCAACAGTCTTGAAATACAGGGTTGTCGTAAGCCTCATCAGCGGGTACGGTGTCCACGTAGAGTCTTTTGTGTCGTAGTATTCCCCCGGGTCGATGTTGTGGACATATTGAACCTTCGGCACTTCCAAATCACGGTAAACTTGTTCGTAATCAACATCTTTTGCCCAAACAGGCAGGGCAATAGCGATTATACCAAGAGTAAGAAAAAAATTTTTCATACTTTCATTATAATGATTATTAGCAAAAAATCATCATGCGGATAATTGAGAAGTGAAGAGTGAAGAGTGAAAAGTCCATTACGTTAAATTAGCCCTCACCCTGCGGGGGAGGGTGTCCGCAGGACAGGAGAGGGGGCAAATAAAATATTGTTAATACTAAAAACCATGTCGTCCTGAGAAGCGAAGCCGACACGAAATATTTGTCGTAAAATAGAATTATGGAAATTTATTACATTAATTCAGAAAATTTTTTAAAAACGCATGACACGGATTTTTTGAAAAAGTTTGCTGGCGAAGAAAAATTCAAATCCATGAAGAGGTTTGTACAACATTCTCTTGGCAGATACCTCGTTAAAACCGTTGCAGAGCAGGTTTATGCGGTTGTAAACACAGAGATACTTGTCGAAAATGACAAGCCTAAATTTAAAAATTCGTCGCTTAATTTCAGTATTTCACATAGCGGGAAATACATTGTCGTTGCTTTTGATGAGGAAGAATGCGGGCTTGATATTGAGGAAATGAAAACGAGGGAGCTTGAACCGCTTTCAAAGAGATATGAAAAAGAGTTTTTAACATTAGAGGATTTTTACAAATTTTGGACGAATTATGAGGCAGAAATCAAACTTCAACAGCCTGCAAAATGGTCACATTCAGAGGTGTTTCAAACAGATTTTATGCTAACGGCAGTGTCAGCCACGGCTGATAATGTGGTTGTGATTAGTGAAATAGAATAGATTATTTAACCCTCTCCATATGGGGGAGGGTTTCCGAAGGATAGGAGAGGGGGTGGATAAAAACTGCTAAATTTGTAGACGATGCGACCCCTACGTCGCTTTGCTCCTCAGGGTGACATGACTTTAAAAGTCTCTTCACACCTTACTCTTCACTTCGTCAAATCACAACATTTTCCTAAAAAATTCAATATGTTACAAAACGTAAAGATGAGTTTAAAAATGGCTGAAACCCAGTTATAATGCCCTGTATGGTATGGTATGGTATGGTGTGGCGGG
>OLGZ01000219.1_pt1 | contig 52291 bp, 38 predicted proteins | sample 1605981 | NCBI WGS metagenome assembly OLGZ01 (sample SAMN03283291) | human gut metagenome | biome: human-associated habitat; material: feces | host: Homo sapiens | place: Peru | collected 2012
TTAAACGCTCGGTGTTTTCACGCGCTTGCTCTAAAAGGCTCTTTTGCGGAGCTTGTGGCGTGTCTTGCGGTGTTTCTTTTGGCTTTGTTTCGTAACTTTTTGCCACGCTTGGATTTTTAAATTTAAAATTTGTGCTGTCTTTAAGGTTTCTATTAGAATAAAATGTTATAATTTCCTCGTTAGCGGAGGTAGGGAGTGTGTCTGCACCGCTAACTTTATCCCTTGCTACAAGCCTAAAACTTATGCCTTGTTCATCTTGCCACTCATAAAGCCTTGCGCGTGGTGGCGTGGATAAGCTCGTGGAGCAAGTCTTGTGCTTGAAAATGCTCTTTGTTTGCTGCGGCTATGGTTATGGTGTTATCATTTAGCACGAAATGGCTACGCGCCGCGCTCTCATCAAACTTCACTTTCACGCCCAGCTTTTGCGCTGCCTTTGTGGCTTTGGCAAAAATCTCGTTAAATTCCTTGTCCTTTGAATTTTAGCCGTGATTGTAGCATAAAATAATGAATTTTGATAAATTTTAGCAAGTTTAAACGCAAAATTTGAGTTTTGGATATTTGAGATTTTTTTGAATTTGAAATTGAAATTTTTATTAAAAAGCCTTTTTGCTTTATCGCAAATAAAGCCTTATAAATTAGCACGGTATTTTGATGAGCGCAAATTTGCTTTTTACTTTTTTAAAAAACCATACTCATAAATTTTTGGCGTGATTTTTGCGGCTAGTTCTTTTAGAGCAAGGCGCAAGGTTGCCATTAAGTCGTTGTAGTGTTCATCATCACTTCTTGCGTTCATTCTGCCTGTTTCATTGCCTTTTTCATCTTTTTTTCGCCCTTGAAAATGCTCTTTTATGTCGTAAAGTGAAGCGTTGGCGTTATAGGGCTTTTTAGGGTCGTTAAAATTTTGCGTGTGATAATACCGCCAAATTTCACGCCCTGCGTCAAAGACGGCTTTTGCTTCTTTGCTGAATTTCAAAGGCTTTGTGGGGATAAAGATTTTTTGAGTGGGTGAGCTTATTTCTTTTTCATCAAAAGGCAAGGAGCCGTCATTTCGAGCCTTGTTTTTCTTGTCATATTGAGCGTTAGCGAAATATCCACACTTTGAATTTATGGATACTTCGCTTTCTTGGGAAAGCTCAGTATGACAAGACAAGTCAGTATGGCAAAATTTATCAATATGACAAGTGCAGTCGCCGAGTTTGCCATTTATGAATTTAGTCATAAAATCACTTTTAAAGGTTTCTTTGGCATTAACTTCATTTTCAGTAAAGGGGATAAAGTGATTTTCAAAATTTGTAACCCCCCCCCCCCTATCAATACTTGAAATTCTATTTTGTCCGTGAAAAAGCGTAAAGGCTAAACAATCATTTTGAAATTCGCTGTCCTCTTGCCATTTATCATTTGGGTAAAGAAACTGGTCTCTATCATTAAGCCACGAAGCTTCTATGGCGTGGCGAACGGAAAAATATATGCAAATAGAGATTAAATTATCTTGATTGATTGCTGCATAAGGAACACACCTTGTCCCTTTATTGTTTAAAAATACAATATATTTTTGATTTTGAAAGTCTGGCGCACCAGCTCCAAGCCACGCTACTATATTTTTTTGTTGGTTTAAATTATCAAGCCATTTGTTAATACTTTTTGGCAAATTTGCATAAAATCCTTTTTGTCCTATAAATTCTCCATTACTTTCAAAAATATCAACTTGAATTTTTTCAAATTCGACTTTATTTTTTGTATCCCAAATCAAAAAACCGATAGGGAATCCACCTTTTACATTGTCAAAAGTCCAAGCTGGAACTATAAAACCCTTTAAAAATTGAGCCTTAAATTCTTTTCTAAATTTTGCAAAAGCACTGCCATTTATATATTTTAATTTTGAAAAACTTGCCAAAATACAATTTGGAATTTCTTTATAAATTCTTATAAAAAATTGAATAAAAAGTTCTCTATTGCCTCTACTTAAAATATGTCCATATTTTTCACCAACTTTATTTTCTTGGATATTTGGTTTATTTTGTCCTATTCCTAATGAAGTATTGCCTGAACTTGCCTCCGCATAAGGCGGATTGATAAAAATTATCAGCTTTTCGCGCTTTTTCTCGTCTTTTAAAATCTCTTGTAAAGTTTGTGGCAAGGTTGAAAAATCATCATTTAAAAAGTCAAAGGTAAAGATATGATTTTCAAGTAAATTCAGCTTAATTTCGCTTTCTTTTGTTTTGGCAAGTTCTTTCATTATATCGACATTGCTTTTATCAAAATCACTAGCAAAAATGCGGTATTTATCCTTAAAATTTGCCAAAAGGTTGCCCGTGCCAGCTGCGCAGTCCCAAATATAATACTCATCTTGATAGTTTTCTCCAAGCGCACTTGCTAGATAGCTTTGCGCCTTTTTTACCCAAATTTGCGGCGTGAAAAATGCGCCTTTGCGTTCTCTAATGTCTGTTGGCACGAGTAAATCACGGCGCGCGATAAATTTGTCCCAAAATTCCTCTTTTGGCGGGCGTTTGTATTTGTTCCAAAATTGCTTATGCGCTTCTTGTTTATCATTAAAGCTAAAATTTGTAAAAGTATCGACAACTTGGGCGTTTAGCTTAACTTTCTCTAAACGCACTCTGTAAGAATCGCCTTCAAGTAGAATTCTTAAATTGTCTCTGATTTCTTTTGTGCTGTTGTTGTAGCTGAGTAAATCGGCTAGATAAAAATCAGTATCCAAAATGTCTGGCTTTACCGCCTCATAATCAATAGCAATGCTCGGTTTCACGGCATTTAGCCACTTGATATAAATATGCACGAAATTATCCTCTGTGATTTGAATTTGGTTTAACTCGGCATTTTCAAGGACAAAATTCGTTTTAATAAAATTTTTAAGCTCGGCATTATCTTTGTCAAAGTAAAAAAGCAATCTTTTGCTTTCTAAAATGCCCTTTATTTGTGAGTGAAATTTTTGAAATTCCTTGCTTTCGTGCTTGCTTGGGGTAATGTGCTGATAGTCAAAGTCGGTAATGTCTAAAAAGCTCATAATTTCGCTGTATTTGATAAAGGCGATTTTTTGTGCGTCAAATGCGCCTAAAAATGGCGGTGGTTGGTGCTTTTGGTGGTGTTTGTGCTTGGCTATGGTTAAGATGAGTTGAGAAAAGCTCTCATAAATGTCCGCTCCCTTGCCTTTCTTTGCCTCAGCCCACAAAAAATAAGTGTTTTCAAAAAATGTTTGCCTTTTAAAAGACACGCAAAAATCAATCTCGCCTAAAATTTGAGTGTTGTCAAATTCGGCGAAAAAGTCTAATGCAACCTTGTTTTTTAGCTCTTCCTCAGCAATACTTAAAGAATACACCGCTCACCTCACACACTCTCGCTGAATTTAAAGCCCTTTGAATGCAAGATTTTGCGCACCTGCTCTTGATGCTCTTTGCCTTTGGTTTCGAGTGTGATAGAAATCATCGCGTCTCCATAATCCAAAGCGGTGGAAAACCTGTCGTAGTCGATTTTGATGATATTTGCGTTTGCGGCTTTTAGGCTGTTGGTGAGCGAAAGTAGGGCGCCGGGCTTATCTATAAGCGTTACATTGATGTGCATCTTGCGGTGAGCCTTGTATAAGCCTTTTTCGATGATGATATTAAGCATTTGGACATCGATATTTCCGCCGCTTAATATAATGCCTATCTTTTTAACGCCCTTAAAATCAATCTTTTTATGCAACAAAGCCGCCACAGGTGCTGCACCTGCGCCTTCAACTATGATTTTATGCTTTTCGAGCAAGAAAAGCACGGCGTTTGCGATTTCTTCATCATCAACTTGCACGAATTCATCGACATTTTGCAAGATAATGTTTAAATTTATCGGGTCAGCGTCTCGCACGGCGATACCATCGGCTATGGTGCGGACGGACTTTGAGTTTTGCACCTTTTTCGCGTGAAAGCTCTCAAACATTGCTGGTGCGCCCTTTGCGCTAATGCCTACGACTTTTATGTCGGGGTTTATTTGCTTTGCCGCACTTGACACGCCGCTGATTAGCCCGCCGCCGCCAACAGGCACTAAAATCATATCCAAATCTGCCACTTCATCGAGCATTTCAAGCATTAGCGTGCCTTGCCCCGCCATTACAAACTCATCTTCAAAGGGGTGTATAAAGACAAGCCCCTTTTCTTTGGCAAATTCAGTGGCAAAGGTGTAGGCTTCATCGAAATTATCGCCATTTAAGATGACTTCTGCGCCCAAAGCCCTTGTCGCGCTGACTTTCAAAAGGGGCGTGGATTCTGGCATTACGATAGTAGCGTTTATGCCAAAATTCTTTGCCGATATAGCCACGCCTTGCGCATGATTTCCTGCACTAGCTGCGATGACACCGCGCTTTTGCTCATCTTTGCTTAGGCTGGCTATCTTATTGTAAGCTCCGCGAATTTTATACGCGCCCGTGATTTGCAAATTTTCGTTTTTCAAAAAAACCTGCTTTCCGCACAACTCGCTTAAAAAATGCGAGTGCGTGAGCGGGGTTTTAAGCACAAAATCGCTGATTTTTTGTTTGGCTTGGTAGATTTTGTTAAGCTCTATCATCTTATCTTTCATCGTTTGCCCTTATTAAATTTATCGCAACTTGCCTTTTTTGGCTAAATTTTACTCAAAAACAAAACGCTATTATACACAAAATTTAACCCTTGCGAACTAAATTTTGCCTAAAATCACGCCACATTCTAAATGCGCTGTTGTGGCAAATTGGTCAAAAAGCGCAAAATGCAAAATTTCGTGTGTCTTTAAAAGTGCGCTCAAATCACGCTTTAAACTTTGCGGATTGCACGAAATGTAAATGATATGCCCAAACTCAGCCACAAATTCACGCACGCCATCGTCAAGCCCAGCCCTTGGCGGGTCGATGAAAATGTGCGAAAAGTCAAATTCGCTCAAATTTATGTCAAGTTCTTTCAGGCGGTAAAACTCACGCACACCGCTTAAAGCTTCTGCTAGCTCGCTGCTTGAAAGGCGGACAAAGCTCGTGTTGTGCGCTTTGTTGGCTGCGGCGTTAAGGCGGGCAAAGTGTATGTTTGTTTTGGAAATTTCAGTCGCTAAAACGCGCCTAAAAAGCCGTGATAAAGGCAGGGTAAAGTTACCATACCCGCAATAAAGCTCGCATAAATCGGCTCTTTCTTGCGTGGCAATCTTATCAAACACCCATTTTATCATCTTTTTATTTATGTCGGTGTTTGGTTGGACGAAGCAATCGTTATTAAATTCATACAAAAACTCTTGTTCGTTGATATTTAGGCGTTGGAGCAAGTTTTCGTCCCCAAAAACAAGTTTTTTGCCCTTGCTCCGTGCGATGAGATGAAATTTTAGCCGTTTTTGCAAGGCGCAAATCTCGTTTTTTAGGGCATTTATGTCGGTGTGATAAAGTAAAGTAATGCTTAAATCGTCCTTTGTGGCTAAAAATTCAGCCCCAAAAAGTTTAAAAGCAAGAGTAGGGCGCGAATTTAGCTCATCTAACAAAGCACTCATCGCGTTTTGTATAGGCAAAACAGCGATTTCAAAGCGTTTTACGATGAATTTACGCTTGCTTTTTGCGTCAAACATAGCATAATGCAAGCCTTGCTCGTCCCTAAAAAAGCTAAATTCAGCCCGCGTGCGGTAGCATTTAAGCGGCGATGAAAAGCACTCAAACTCGCCTTTGAAGTCGCTAAAAAGGGCTTTGGCGAGTTTGATTTTCTCATCAAAGGCGCATAAAGTTAAATTTTGGGGCATAAATTCACACTTTTTTGCCGACAAGGCGCAAAAGCACCATCATCGCTACCACGCCCAAAGCAAGGCTAGCCCATACATTTAGCCCCAAAGACACGCTCAAATACCCAAAAACAAGGCTTATGGCGCACACAAAAAGCGCATAAGGCATTTGCGTTTTGACATGAGCGAGCAAATCGCAACGGCTACCCATCGATGAAAGTATGGTAGTATCGGAGATAGGCGAGCAGTGGTCGCCAAAAATAGCCCCCGTAAGCACGGCTGAAATGTTGATAATCATATAATGATGCAGCTCCGCGCCCGCTAGCTCGTTATGAACGCCCACAGCAGCGGCAAGAGGAATGGTAAGTGGCATTAAAATGCCCATTGTGCCGTAGCTTGTGCCTGTGGCAAAGGATATGACAGAAGCGAGCAAAAAGACAGCACCAGCCAGCGCAAACAGCGGTGTTTTGTCGCTTAAAAGCTCGATGAGATAGCGCGAAGTGCCTAAATCCTTGATAGTCGAAGCCAAGCTCCAAGCGCAAAGCAAGATGATAACGGTCATTATCATCGTCCGCCAACCTTGCATCCACACGGCTATGCCTTCTTTCACCGCAAAAATCTTGCCCCAAGCCGCCATTGCTATCGCCACTATGCTTGCAAGCAAAGCCGCTTGAAACAGCACCACAGACGCACTTGACGCCCCAAAAGTCTCACGCAGAGCGTAAAAGCTAAGTGGCGAAGCGTCTATAAGTGCCTTTGTAGCGGTATCGGCTATATTGTTGTAGCCGTTAAAATAAAAGCCGATGAAAGCAAAAACTACCAGCACAAACAGCGGCACGATAGCATTTCGCGCCTTTAAGGCTATGTTTTCCTTTGGCTCTAAAAGTTTGTCCTCGATATTGTCAAGCCTTTGATGCCCTTGTGAGAATTCGCCCTTGCGCGCCTTTTGCTCGGCTTTTAGCATAGGTCCAAATTCACGCCCCATATAAATCGTAAGCAGCACAAAAATCAGCATAAAAAGGTTGTAAAAGCGATAGGGCAGAGTTTTAACAAAAATCGCAAAGGCGTTAATGTTATCACGGGCTAAATTCAGCCGCTCAAACACGCTAGGCTCTATCAAATCATATCCAGCGCGGATTAAACTTAGTTCAAGCCCTATCCAAGTGGAGATGATGGCAAGTCCAGCTATGGGCGCAGCCGTAGCGTCCATTATAAAGGCGAGTTTTTCGCGGCTAACCTTGAATTTATCGGTAACAGGGCGCATAATGGGTCCTACTATAAGCGAGTTCGCATAATCATCAAAAAATACAAAAACGCCCATCAGCCAAGTGGCGAACTGCGAGCTTTTAGCCTGCTTTGCCTTGTGCGAAAGCCACAGCGCAACGGCTTTTGTGCCGCCGTTTTTGGTGATGAGAGCGACTACACCGCCGATTGTAAGCACTTGCAAGATGACGCCAGCGTTGCCCGTGCTTGCCATAGAGTGCAGCACACGCGAGATAAAGCCCGTAAATGCGCCAACAGCGGAGTGGTAGAGTAGGGCAAACGCGTTTGTGTCGCCTTGAATTTGGGCGTTTGTTTTGCCTGCACTTTCAAGGGCTTGGGTTGTGCTTAAATTTTGCGTGGCGTTGTCAAGCGTGTCGGCAAGGGCTTGGGCGGCGTTTTGCGCGCCTATAAGTTCGCTTGCTCCATAGCCATTACTCACAAGGGCGAGCATAAAAGTGCCGCTCATCGCCCCTAAAAAGAGCGACAAAATGACATCTTTGGTTACAAAAGCCAGCACGATAGCGATAAAGGGCGGCAAAAGCGTGAAAGCGCCGAAGAGTTGGGAGTTTTGCTCGGGCGAATTCGCCAAAAGTGTGAGCGGCAAGAGTAAGATACACAAAAATTTCATCGTTTGTCCTCGAATTTAAGCTTGTTTTGCCTTGCTTTTTCAAACAAAAACGCGTGAATTTTACACAAAAAAGCCTTTATTTTTGTAAAATTTTAAGCAAAAATGATAAATTTTTTAATGAATTGTTTTAAAGTTTGACTTCTTTGAATTTTATTTTTAAATTTCAATATATAGCTTCAATCAACAAAACCCGCATTTTATGTAAATTTAATCCATTTTCGTCAGCATATCGCATTTGAGTTTTGCTTTTTGGGTGAAATTGTGTAAGACTTTTTGATACTCTTTTTGCCAGCCAGCTTTGACTATAAAACGCTCACACTTGCCTTTATGACCCCCCCCCCCCTGTCATTCTATAAGTTGCACCGTCTTTATTAACTAAAACAAGGCTAGGGATTTGCAAAATGTCGCACAAATGTGAATTTCCCGTAACTTGCGTAATGAAAAAATCAAATTTTGACGACACGCTTACCAAAGATGCTAAATTTTCATCATTGACGAAAACACGCACATTTGGGCTTTGAGTGAGATTAAATTGCACGGCATTTGCTTTAAAATTCAGCAACACAAACAAAAATTCAGGGTAAGTTCTACCAAGCTCGCAAGCCATATCTATCCAGCTTTTGATGAAAAAATTCGCCGCCACCACGCTCTGACTATACCCCGAAAATGCGTTTATGCCGATGACTTTTTTATAAGGAAATTTTATGCTTTCAAAAAACGGCTTTGTTAAATTCTCATCTTTTGGCAAAAATTCCTTTATCTTGCCAAAGTCGATTTGTGCGATATTTGCGTCATAATGTTTTGGGTTTATCGCCCGCACAAGCTTTAAGTGTATATCGCTAAAATGCTTTTTACCCCTAAAAAACGGAACAGGCGTTGTCAAGGTGCGTGAAAAAAAGCTCACAAAATGCGGCAGCACAATAGCCTTTTTAAAACGAAGAGTTTTAAGATAGCGGAAAAATGAGCCTTTTCTGCGTATGGTGATGAAAATGTCAGGGTTCATCGCACGAATTTCATCAAGCGAAGTTGTGCGAGAATCGATAATAGTATCGATAAAAGCGATTTTGCTAAACAAAGGCAAGGCGGTTTGCGGATAATAATACACCAGCTCATCATTTGGATAAAGCTGTTTTATCGCATAAAGCACCTTTAAATCCACCAAAGCGTCCCCAAGTCCGCCCACACAACCATAACCTTGAAAAACAATCCTAGCCATCTTTTTTTGCACCTTTCGTTTGTTCTGCCTTTGCTTGTTGTAAAATTGCCTAAATTTTTATGCTTTTTAAAATTTTATTTAAATAATTTGCCTTTGTGTTTTGGTAAATTTTAGCGAATTTTTCAAACATTTTGCCTAATTTTAGCAAAATTTAAGCTAAATTTACAAAATGCCACACAAATGCCGCTTTTGCCTAAATTTGCTCTATGTGAAAGCCCGCCCAAGTTTGCGTTACGGGCATTAGCTCCAACTCGTTTATGTTGATATGCTCAGGCAGCGAAAGCACGGCGCAAATCACCTTTGCTATGTCGTCTGCGCTTAAAAATTTGGTGTTTTCATAGACGCTGTCGGCTTTTGCCTTGTCGCCTTTAAAGCGAACTTCGCTGAATTCGGTTTTGCAAAGCCCGGGGGCGATATTTGTTACCTTTATGTTGCTACCGCGCAAATCGTTTCGCAAGGCGAGCGAAAACTGCCCCACAAAGGCTTTCGTGCCACAATACACATTGCCTCCAAAATAAGGGTTACGCCCTGCGACCGAGCCTAGGTTGAAAATGTGAGCGGACTTTTGCGCCCGCAAAAGCGGTATAATGGCTCTTGCGACATACAAAAAGCCCTTAACATTTGTATCCACCATAGTTTCAATCTCATCGATGCTAAGCTCGTCAAATTTCTCCGTGCCAAGCGCTAGCCCAGCGTTGTTGATAAGCACGCTAATGTCCTTAAATGCGGGCGGGATTTGAGCCACAGCGTCAAAGATAGCCTTTTTGTCGCGCACATCGGCGCAAATGCTGTGAATTTGCCCCTTAAATTCAGCCTCCAACTCAGTCAAGCGTTCTGCGCGCCTTGCTAATGCGATGATTTTAAAGCCTTGTTTTGCCAAAGCCTGCACGCACGCCTTGCCAAAACCCGAACTCGCCCCCGTGATAAACGCCGTTTTTGTCATTTTAGCTCCCCTTTTTTTTGGTGTTTTTGTGTCAAATCGTTTTGTTTTAAGACATTTTGCGCCTTAAATATTTGCTTTGATTTTTACGAATTTTGGTGTGATTATAGCTAAAAAAATTAAATTTGAACCTTAATGAAAATTTAGAATTTTTGTGGTATAATCCAAAAATAGCGAAAATGTAGAAAAAATTAAAAATAAAGGCAAACAAAATGAGCGAAACTATGGTAGAAACTTGCGTTTTAACGCTGGGAGAGTTGATGAGCGGAAAAGTTGCTAATGACAAAATAGAGAAGTGCAAGGAAGTGGTGCAATACTTTAATGATAAAAAATATCAGCTTACAATCCCTGATTATCAACGCGCTTATGTGTGGAGCGAGGATATGGTAAAAATTATGCTTGAGGATATAGATGAGCAAAGAAAAGAGAGCAAAAAGCATCTTTTGGGTAGTTTGATTATTCATATTGATAACAGCAAAGAGAAAAATGATAATAAAAATACTGATAGTCAAAGTAAAGATAAAAAAATCGAATTTAATATAGTCGATGGACAACAAAGGCTTACGACTTTGGATTTGGTTTTAAAATACTTAGATTCGTCGAAAGCGTTGTTTGGTGATAATGATAATAAGGCTGGTAACATAATTGACAAAGAAGTTGCGGATAAGGAAAAAGAAGATAAGAATAATGAAAGCGATATGTCAAAGACACTGCAAACACCAAAAGGAAAGGCTAATAAAGCTATCAAAAATTGGTTTGAAAACAAAGATAAAGACAGTTTTTTGACATACCTTATAGAACACATAGAATTTGTCTGCGTTTTTACCGATAGCCTTGATGATGCCTTTGTATTTTTTGATAGCGCAAATGCCAAAGGCAAACGGCTTGAAGCGTATGATTTGATAAAGGCATTTCATTTAAGGGCATTAGAGGATTATAGCGCAAAAACCAAAGATTCTAAATCAAGTTTGACGGCGTATTTTGCCAAAGAATTTGAAAAACTAGCCAAAGAAAAAGATGGTGAGAATCTAAAAATTCTCTTTAACGACACTTTGACACCCACAAGACAGTGGTTGCGACACAATAGTAATAAAGTCGCTTATCAAATGGATGTTTATAATGAGTTTTGCGCTGAAATTCCGCAAAGATTTAAATCATCGCCTTTGATTGCCAAAGATTCGCTAGGAATCTTGCAAAATTTCGTAGGCGGAGTAGATTTCTTTGAATATCTTTCCCATTTTCATAGACTTTACACACAACTTCAAAGCGTTGAGTTTTATAAAGGGCTTGAAGCGATAGATTGGGCGAGTGGTTTTACTTACAATTGCTATATTTACATAATGGCGACACTTATCTACCTAAATAAATTTCCAAATGGCAGGACGGATTATATGCTACGACTTATCGCAAGGGCGGTGTTTGCGTTGCGTTGCAGTGAGGAACGCATCTATATCCAAACCGCGCGAAATTTTGCCAAAGAAATTTTGCCACTCATTTATTATGCGAGTTTTGAGCAAGAGTTAGAAGCGAATCTTTGCAATTTTATCGATAAGACACTTGATAAAGAAAGACAAGTTGAGGGCACAACATTTGACGGAGGCAAGGCGCATTACCTTAAAATAATGATAGGCGAATACGAAAAAGAAAATATCACACCACACCACAAAAAAGGAGGACAAAATGGAGAATAATGGAAATATAGCAGAAATAAAGCGTATATGTGATTTATACAACGAAAACAAATTCTTTGAGATTCCGCCATATCAAAGATTGTATGAGTGGAGTAATGACGAAATAAACGAACTACTAAATGATATGAAAGAAGCGTGGAGACCGAGTATTTTATCAAATAGCAATGTTGGCGAAAATGAGCAAAAATCTAGTAAATCTTATTTTATAGGCACTGTTACCATAAGCGTCAAAACAAACGAGAAAGAGCAAGACAAAGAAAACGATGATAAAAACAAAGTGTATAAACTTATCGATGGGCAGCAAAGGCTTACTACGCTTTGGTTTATAGGATTTTACCTTGCAAACAGAGAGTGCGAATGTAACAACGACAAACAAAAAGTTTGGCAAAATTTTATTTTGAAAGGCGATAAATTACGAATTGATATGCCGATACGCGATAACGAACAAAATTCGCTAACAAATCTTGCCAAAAAGATTGTAGATGGTAAGCACAAATTTGAGCAAGACAAAGACGGCAAAGTCAATCTTTTTAAAGAATTGCAAAATATTCATCAAAAGATTGTTGAGGCGTTTTCGTGTATAGAGTTGTGGTTTGCCAATGGTAATGGCAAAGACATAGATTTAGCAGATTTTGCAAAATATATCTATACAAAAGTTTGCTTTGTTTTTGTAACTTTGGCGGAAAAGACGGATTTAAATCGCTTCTTTGTGCGAATGAATAATCGTGGCAAACAGCTTGAAAAACACGAGATTTTAAAAGCGCGAATGCTTGGAGTAATACAAAAAAGTGGTGGCGAGTGGCAAAAATACGCCAAAATTTGGGATTTGTGTAGTGATATGGATAAATATATTTTCCAAAGTGCGAGCGATAGAAGTATTTTGAAGTCCAAATCACAAAACGAAAATAGCGCGGAATCTAGCAACAACAATGATAGCCTTGTCAAGTTAGCAGATATTGTTGAAAAATACAAAATCCCTGAAACTAATAAAAGCAAAGAAAAAGATTTGCCTAGCAAAGTCGAATCTATCATCGATTTTCCTACATTTTTATTGCATTGTTATAAGCTTTGGGTTGCTAAAAAATTCGGAGATAAGGCGAATAAAATTACTGTCTCAAAAGATAAGCTTTTGGAAATTATGTGGGAAAACAAAGATAGTGATAAAAAAGAGATTCTTTGTGATGAATTTATATTTGATAGTAAAAATGATGCAAACGAAAAAGCAAAACAAAATTGCAAAGAATTTATAATAGATATGCTCCATTATCGTGTGCTTTTTGATTATTTTGTGATTAAAAATACTTTGGGCGATGATGGATTTGCGATTATGCGACTAGATAAAAATAATCAGCCCAAAGCGAAATCGTTTAAAGAGTTAGCAATGATTCAAAACTATTTGCGCGTAGCAAGGCAAGGTGAAAGGCAAAATTATCATCATTGGCTAACGCCGTTTTTGAGATTTTTGAGTGAAAACAATTTTTTGGATTGCAAAAGTCGAGAAATCTCAAACAATCAAAATACTCAAAGAAAGAAAAAAATTGGTTTTTTTCAAAGTAAAGCTGAAAATCTTGTAGAAAATTTAAAGGTAGATTCTAGCAATAAAGAAAATGAAGCAAAATGTGTTGAATTTCTACAAAAATTGGATACAAAACTTGCTATCGAACAACTGCCAAAAGAATCATCAAAAAATGGCAATGAGAATACTTTATTGCCTACTAGTAACGAAATTTTGCGAGATTTAGATAGCGTCAATCATTTTAAAGTAGATAAAAAATTTAGTGAAAATGATCAATGGAGTTTTCTAAAATACGGCAATGAAATACGCTATTGGTTTTACCGCTTGGAGTATTATCTGTGGAAAAAGAGAGGCGAATCTATGTTTGTAAAAGTAGAATTCAATAAGCGAACTTTTAAAGATATTGCGGGTAGATTTTATTTTAGGAATCTTAATTCTATTGAACATATTCAGCCACAAAGCAAGGCAGAAGATAAGGTTAATGGGTGGAAAATCTACGAAGATGATAAAGGCAATATAATAAAAAGAGATATTGACTGCTTTGGCAATCTAGCTTTAATAAGCCCAGCGTTTAACTCGCAATTGAGTAATCAAAGCAATAGACACAAAGCACTTGATTTAAGAAAAAAGATTGATAATGGCAATGCGGAGAGTCTAAAACTTTGGCTTGTATATGCGCAATATATCAAAGATGGCGATAAATGGACTTGCGGTAACGCTAAAAGACATTTGATTCAAATGCTTAAAATTCTCAAACAATCACTTGAATTTTAAATCTACAAGATTATTTACTATAATAATCGCTCAAAATTAAGGGGCATTAACACTCTTGCAAGTTTGCCTTGCCTAGCAAATTAAGCGAATTTTCGCTTAATTTGCCTTTGTATTGTGCGATGAGGACATTGTTTGGGCTAATCACAAATTTGCCCCAAGTCCTATAAGTTCGCACTAAAATATAGTATAGATGAACGGAGCGATTGCGCTGCCTTGCCCTAGCACGATGAGTGCGCCTAAAAACAGCATCATCAAGATGATGGGAAAGAGCCAAAATTTCTTTCGCACACGCAAAAACTACCAAAGTTCTTTTAAAATATTCATTTATTCATTTTAAATATAGCGATTCAGTGGATTGCAAGGCGCAAGCCGCAGCAAAAAAATCCACGCGCTGTCATTTTGAGCGTAGTGAAAAAACCAAAGAACTTTAAGGCACGCTTTGAATTTATGGATACTTCGCTTTGCCCAGTATGACAATGTAAATAAATACTCTGTTAGGCTCAATATGACAAGACAAACCAGTATGGCGAAATTTATGGGTTTTGCTTTGTGCTTTGTTTTTGTGGCAAAGTTTGCTTTGTTTGCTTTGAATTTATAGTTTGCCACGCACGCAAGGTTTGCCTTTGATGGACGATTTTTCACACCTTTTTTCACACTTTGCTTTAAAATTTACGCAAATTTTGCCTTTTTAATTAAATTTTTAAGAATTTTTAGCTTAAATTTAGATTTGAGTTTGTCCGCCGAGTAGGGCGGTGCAAAAACAAAGCCTTGCTAAAAAAGCTAAAAAGGCATTAAGAAAAAAAACTAAAAAAACACTAAAAAGGGCTAAATTTGAATTCAAAATTTTCTAAAATCGGTTTCGTGCTGGCTGTGGCTGGGTCGGCTGTGGGGCTTGGTAATGCGTGGAAATTTCCCACGCTTGTGGGACAAAATGGCGGTTCGGCTTTTGTGCTGATTTACTTGCTGCTGACTTTGGGCGTGGGCTTTGTCATCTTTTTGGCTGAGCTTTCTATCGGCAAGCTGAGCGAAAAAGACCCTGTCAATGCCTACAAAAGCCTTGCGCCTACGCACAAACGCGCTTGGAGCTTGGCTGGCTGGGCGATGATAGGCGCGATTATCATTGTGAGCTTTTATAGCGTGGTTATCGGCTGGATAGTGCGCTATTTTGTCGTCTCTTTTGGCGAGCTGCCCGCTGACATAGCCCAAAGCAAGCAGGCTTTCGAGCATTTGCTTACGCAAGAAGTCCTTGTGCAAATGCTTTGCTTTGCCTTTGTCTTTTTGTTTGTCTTTTGGGTGGTGAGTAAGGGCATAAAAAGCGGCATAGAACGCCTAAATGTCTATATGATGCCCACGCTTTTTGTGCTGCTGTGCCTTATGCTAGGCTATGCGGCGTTTATGGACGGCTTTTTTGACGCTGTGCGCTTTTTGTTTGTGCCAAATTTTGGCGCACTTAGCCTTGACTCCATACTTTCCGCACTTGGGCTTGCGTTTTTTAGCTTGTCTTTGGGCGTTGGGACGATTATCACTTACTCGGCAAGCCTGCCCGAGCGCACAAATTTCATCGCTAGCACGATTTATATCATCATCATAAACATACTTATCGGGCTGATGATGGGGCTTATCGTTTTTACCTTTATCTTTGAATTTGGCGCAGACCCGACACAGCAAGGACCGGGGCTGATTTTTGTGTCTTTGATGACTTTGTTTGCAAAGCTTGGCGTTGTCGGCAATGTCCTTGCCGCCGTGTTTTTCTTGTCGCTTTTTTTCGCGGGCATTACGAGCGCGGTGTCGATGATAGAGCCTTTTACATTTTATCTTATCAACACCTTTGAATTTAGCCGCCGCAAAGCCCTTTTTTACATAGGTTTGGTGGTTTTTGCGCTTGGCACTTTGTGCGTGCTTTCTTTCATCAGCGCGACTAGCGGGGCTTTGACACTCTTTGGCAAGAGCTTTTTTGACTGCCTTGATTATCTTTCATCAAATATCATAATGCCTATCAGCGGCATTTGCGCGGCGATTTTCGTGGGTTTTGTGTTGAAAAAACAGGCTTTGCAAATCCTTTTTGCGCCTTATATGAGCGGAATTTGGTTTGAAATTTGGTATTTTTTCTTGCGTTTCATCGCTCCCTTTGCCATCGTTTTGGTGGCTTTAAATCAGCTTTTTCCGCAAATTTTGGCTAGATTTTTGGCGATTTTTGGAGTGTGAGTTTTGCATTTAAAATTTAGCTTTTTGTGTTTGAATTTTAGCTTTTTGCGCAAATTTTTGTCTCAAAATGGCTTAAAATTCAGCTTTTTGGTAGGATTTAAAGAAAGTAGGGCGGTAAAATGGCATTTGGGCTGAATTTAAGGGCGATAAAGGGCGTTTGTAACGCACAAAGCCACAGACACGCAAAAAGCACACAAAGCGCAAAACGCTTTTGAAAATGAAAAGGATAAAAGATGGCATTAAGCGCACAAGGCACACAAAGCATTAAGCGCATAAAAAACACGCAAAGCACAAAACACACACAAAGCGAGCAAAGATGAGAGTGCATTTTTCTAAAATCGGTTTTATCCTAGCCGTGGCGGGCGGGGCTGTGGGGCTTGGCAATGCGTGGAAATTCCCCACGCTCACGGCGCAAAATGGCGGTTTTGCCTTTGTGCTGCTCTATCTTGCCTTTACGCTTACTATCGGGCTGAGCGTGTTTTTCGCTGAAATCGCGCTTGGGCGTTTGAGTCGCGCGGATTTGGCGAGTGCTTATGAGAATTTAGCCCTTTCGCACAAAAAGCAGTGGAAAAACGCTGGTGTTTTTATGCTTGGCGGGGTTTTTGTGCTGTCATTTTACCTGATGATAATGGGTTGGGTGCTTAAATATATGGTGTTTAGCCTGTTTGCCTTGCCCCAAAGCATACAAAGTGCTGGCGAGAGCTTTACTGCGCTTGTGAGCGATGAATTTGCGCTTTCGCTTGGCTTTTATTTGGCGAGCTTTTTTCTCACGCTTTTTGTCGTCTCAAAGGGGCTTATCAAGGGCATTGAACGGCTCAATCTCATCATAATGCCGACACTTTTTATAATGCTCGTGCTGCTGCTTGGCTTTTGTATGAGCTTTGAAAAGGGCTTTTCATCGGCATTTGCTTATCTTTTTGAACCGAATTTCGCTAAATTTACGCTCAAATCCGTGCTTGAAGCGCTCGGACTTTCGCTTTTTACGCTTTGTCTTGGGGTTGGCTGTATCGTAACCTACGCCGCATCGCTAAATTCACGCACAAATTTCGTCCAAAGCACCCTTTTTATCGTGCTTATCAACATAGTGATTTCGCTGATGATGTCCTTAATCGTGCTTACCTTTATCTTTGAATTTGACGCCGACCCGCAAACACAAGGTGCGGGGCTTGTTTTCGTTTCGCTGATGAGCCTTTTTGCGAACTTTGGCGGACTTGGGAATTTTTTGGCTTTTTATTTTTTTCTCGCGCTTTTTTTCGCGGGCATTACAAGTGCGGTGTCGATGATAGAACCGCTTGTGTTTTATCTCACCACGCGGCACGGCTTTTCACGGCTAAAAGCCCTTTGTTTTATCGGGGTTTTCGTGCTGTTTTTGGGCATTTTGTGCCTCTTGTCCTTAAACGCAAACTTCGCGCAGAGCTTAAATTTCGGCGGTAAGAGCTTTTTTGAACTGCTTGATTTTTTCGCTTCAAATATCATCTTACCTTTGGGCGTCTTTGTGAGTGCCATTTTCGTGGGCTTTTTCGTGGATACTAAACGCCTATACAAGCTCTTTTCGCGCTTTATGAGCAAAAAAGCCTTCAAAGTGTGGCTGTTTAGTCTGCGTTTCATCTGCCCTTTGCTCATACTCGCCGTGGCGGTGTATCAGCTTTTTTGAATTTAAGCCTTTATTTTTAAGCGTAAAATTTAAAACGCGATTTTTCAAGGGCGTAAATTTAGCCTTTTAGCGCACTTTTGCAAGGCATCAAAAAAATAATCAATGTCGCTTAAATCGTGCGTGTAGTGAAAACTCGCCCTAAGCCAGCCCGGTTTTTGCTTTAAGGGCGCATTGTCCTTTAAGCCCAGCAAGTCGTGTCCATAAGGTCCAGCGCAAGCACAACCCGCTCTTGTTTCGATTTTATGGCTTTTGCTAAGGTGAAAAGCTAAGTCAAATGGCGAAATCCCCGCAAGATTAAAGGCAAAAATCGGCAAGCGGTTCGTCAAATTCGCCGCGTAAAGTGTCAAAGCGTTTGAATTTTGCGCGTTAAATTCAGCCACTTTTTTAAAAAAATACTCTTTCAAAAGCTCTTCTTGCCTTTCTATCGCCGCTACGCCTATGCTGTCCTTTACCTTAAAGGCAAGGCTAGCGCGGATAAGCTGTAAAATAGGCGGTGTGCCAGCTTCTTCAAGCCGCTCGAAATCACAAAGATAATCCACGCTCGTGCGTGAGACATAGCCCACAGTGCCGCCAGCCGCAAAGCTTGGCTTGTCGCCCAACAAGCTCTTTTTTATCGCTAAAAGTCCGCACGAACCCACGCCGCCTAAAAGTTTGTGTGAGCTGATAAACAAGGCATCATAATGCTTGCAGGCTATGTTTTTGTAGGGGATAAAACTTGACGCGTCAAAGGCAACTAGGGCGTTGTGCTTGCGAAAAAGCGCGCAAAGCCTTTCATAATCGCTCAAAATGCCCGTTACATTTGACGCAAGCGTGAAGCTAGCGATGATTTGGCGCGTTTTGTCAGCCTTTCTCGCCTGCTCTAATAAATTTTGCAAAAATTCAAAGTCGATTTCGCCCTTTTCATCAAGCGGCACGCGCACGCACTCACAAAGCCCTTCGCGAAATGAAAGCTCGTTAGAATGATGCTCATAAGGACTGATGATGACTAAGGGCAAGTTTTTAGGCTGAATTTTAGGGATAAATTTAGCTCTTAACTTTGGCGGGGCGTAAATTCCTAGTAATTCTTGGAATTTTTTTATCGCCGCTGATGAGCCAGCCCCGCAGGCAATAAGCGCGAATTCATCGCTTAAATTCAGGCTTTTTTTGATATAAGCCCTTGCATCTTCATAATGCTTTTGCGTGGCAAAGGAATTTAGCGAGCTATCAGAATGCGTATTTGCGTAGCTTAAAAGCACTTTTTTTATGGCTTTTTCCACGCTTTTAAGCCCCAGCGCACTTGCGGTAAAGTCAAAATACCGCACGCCTTTTTTTAGGATAATGTCGCTTTTTAAATCATCAATTTGCATTTTCAAAGAAGCCTTGAAAGAAATTTTTGCTACAATTATACATAAAATTCAAAAACAAAGGAAAAATCATCACATTTAGCGAATTTGGCACAAGCTATGTCTGCGATGACATAGAGCAGCTTTTTGACTTGTATAGCGTTTTTGACGGCTTTAAGGGCTTTGAGCCTTGTGCGGATTTAGCGGCGAGCATAAGGCAAAATTTACTCTTGCCTTATGATGAGATAGCGCAAAATTTGAGCTTTGACAAGGATACGAATTTCGCTCTTTATTTGCTTGCTAAAAACAACCGCAAACGCTACTCCATAAACCGCAAAATAGGACATTTCAAGGCGCAAAGTATCATCAACTCTTTGCTCAATGCTGGAATTTTAAGCCTTGAAAAGAGCAAAGAGCAAAAACCAAAGCGTTTAAAGGGACAAAAGCTCAAAAAGCACCTAAAAAACTACACTATACAAGATAAAATCCTTTTCAAAGACCATTTTACGCGCTTTTTCTTTCGCTTTTTAAAGCCAAATGAAGCACTCATCAAAGCTGGCGAGTTTGATAAGGTTTTAGAGCTTATATTTAGCGAGTTTGAGCATTATCAAAGCCTGTGTTTTGAGCTTTTGTCAAAGGAATTTTTGCAGAAAAAATTCGAGCTTGAAAGCGTGTCGAGTTTCTGGCACAGGGACATTGAAGTGGATTTATACTATAAAGATAGCGAATTTTGCTTTATGGGCGAAGTGAAATTCAAAAATCGCAAGATTTGCAAAAATATCTTTCATCTTTTGCAAAACAAGGCAAAAGCCCTTGACATAAAGCCAGACTTTTATATCATCTTTTCAAAAAGCGGTTTTTCAAACGAATTTGCGCGCAAAAAAGAACGGAATTTGCTTTTGTTTGATATAAATGACTGCAAAGAACTGATTTAAGGATTTAAAATGAACGATGAAAGCCTAAAAAACCTTGATTTTACCAACAAAGAAACGCTAGAAGCCCTAATAGAGCAAACTTATGTCATAGAAAACGAGTATAATGCCCTAAAAGAGAGCTTTGCGAGCTTGCAACAGATGATGAGCGAGATTGTCGAAGTGCTGCCAAATGCGCTGTGGGTGCTTAACAAGGACAAAAGCATACATTTGCAAAACCAGCTTGGCAAGGAAAATGACGAGCTTTTGGGGGCGATTGATTTAAGCAAAGCGCACTATGAGCTTGAATTTAAGGGGCATTTTTTTGTGGTGAAAAACATTTCTTATGGCGATAAATTCATCATACAAGCCACTGACATAAGCGCTGAAAAGCGAAACGAACGGCTTGCGAGTATGGGAAGCGTGGCGGCGCACCTTGCCCACGAGATACGAAACCCCATAGGCTCTATATCACTGCTTGTATCGACTTTGTATGAGCGAAGCGAGCTGAAAAACAAGCACATAGTGCTGGAAATGCAAAAGGCGATTTCGCGCGTGGAACGCATAGTAAATTCAACTCTGCTTTTCACAAAGGGCGTGCATATCAACGCCGCGCCCTTTAAACTGTGCGAACTCAAAGACGAGTGCGAAGCTGTGGTGAATTCTTATAATTTCAACGCTAAAATCGACTTTGAATTTGACTTTTTGGATTTAGAGTTAAATGCGGACAAAGCCTTGCTGAGCCTTGTTTTGCAAAATCTCATCTACAACGGCATTGATGCTATCGAAGAAAAAGAAGCTGATTTTGGCAAGGTTTGCATAAAAACGAGCGTGGAAAATGCGAAAATTTGGGTAAAAGTGTATGATGATGGCAAGGAAATCGCCGATGAAAAGGCTGTTTTTGAAGCCTTTAAAACGACAAAGCTCAAAGGTAACGGGCTTGGGCTAAGTTTGTCAAAAGAAATCATAAACGCGCACGGCGGCGAGCTGAATTTCAGCAAAGAACCGAAGTGCTTTTATTTTGCCTTGCCTTTGTCAAAGGCTTGCTAAACGCTTGAAAAAGGCTTATAAAGATTTTACAAAGGCGTGAAATGCTTAAATTTAAGGCGAATTTAGCTTTTCTTAAAGAAAAATAATTAAGCAAAATTTAAGATATTTTTTGCAAGGATTTTAAAATTATATTGAAATTCACAAAATTTACACAAATCTCAACGCAAAGAACAAATTTAAATCAAAAATACAAGGCATAGAATTTCAACGAAATTCAAAGCCGCTCGATTTTTACGCCTTGCACTACACTCGTGCCGCGCTTTCTTGTAGCGGCACACTTTGCACACCGCACTTTACTATGCTTTCTTGCAATGATATGCACTATCGCTACTTCGCAATTGTATCAGTATCTATACTCCACCCCAGCGAAAAAGCGTCTGCCCGCATAGTGCTGCTCGACATAAGGCGTTTCGCTGCGGTATTGCTTGCTTGGCACGACAAGTTTGTAGTTGTCTCTGTCTGCGACATTATACACGCCTGCGCTCACGCTTAAATTCTTACTCGCTGCGTAATTTGCACTTATATCAACCACTATGTATTCGCCATCTCCGCGCGTAAAGTATCCGCCCGTTTTGGTTGAGCCTGTGGAGTCTAAATTCGCATACAAAGGCGCACTTTGATACACGCTTTGGGCTATGATATCAAGCTTTTTTGTGGCTTTGAGTTTTACTTTGGCGTTAAATATATGGTTTGGATAGTCAGTAAGTTTCCTGCCCGCCCTTAAATTCACATCATAGCCGTCTGCGTGTTTGTATATGTAGCTGTAATTTACGCCAAGTGTCAGCATATCATTATCCAAAAAGCCCTGCTGCAAAGCCACTTCGCCCCCATAAGTGTAGCCGTGGTCTATGTTTTTTTGCATATAGCAGTAAAATTCCCAGCTTGTATTACTATTTGAGCAGTTGCCTTTATCCACTTGTTGTGAGCCTGTTAAGGTGTTGTCAAACATATTTTTCATATCGTTGTAAAACACCGCCACGCTGAAATTTGTGCTTTTATAAGCTAAATCATAACCTAACTCATAGTTTATCGCACTTTCAGGCTCTAAGTCGGGGTTGGCTGCATACTCAGCCATTTCACTGCCATATCTTTGCGAGAGTGTGGGTAGGTTGTGCTTGCGCCCTATGTTGATATGCAGGCTATTATTTTCCGCAAAGTCATAGTATAAAATGCCTTGGACGCTTAAATGCGGCTTTATGGATTGCCTTGCAGAAAGCGAACCCACGCTCGCGCCGTAGTTGTAGTCGCTGTAAAGTTTAAGCGTATCTGCTCTGTCTAAACTGCCCGCAAAAACCACGCGAAATTTGCCCCAAAGTCCTTGGGCGTATTGAGCAAAAAGGCTTGTTTGCACTTCGCTCATATCTTGTGTCATTTGGCGGGTGTAGTTTTGGTTGTCAGGGCTTGCTGAGTAGCTTTTATAGTGATGAGCGTAGTTTATATTGACGCCTAGCTTTGCATTTAAGTTTTGATTTATGTCAAAATTTAGCGTAACTATGCCGCCATAGCTCTCATCGTTGAATTTTTCTCCCCATAATGTATCATAACCAAAGGTATTTTGCGGTTGCGTTTCTGTGAGTGCGTCCGCAAAATCGCGGTAGTAAAGCTTGCTGTCAAGGTAAATGTCTGGCGTAAGATAGCTTAGTCCTAGCAGATAAACAAACTGCTGGTCGTATATAGGATAGTTAAGATAGCTTACATTTGCGTAGTTTGTAGCCGCCGTTGAAGTGCCGTTTTCTAAAAGTCCGCCTTTTGAGCCTTTGGATATGAGATAATTAAGGCTGTATTCGTTGTTTTCATTTGGCACAAAGCCCACTTTTAAGCGAAAGGTTTTGCTGTGAAAATAGCTGTTATAAGCATAGCCTTTTATCGCGTCAAAGCCTTGTGTGTAGTCTTTACTTAAAGCGTAAGCGTCTCTGTCGCGCTGAAAATAATCCGCCCTTACATAAAAGCTTTTTTGCATAGTGCCGACACTAAGCCCTTTTTGCCATTCTTTGCCCGTAGCTCCATCGCTAGTGATAAACCTTGTTTCTGCGGTAAATTCAAACTCTTTTTCAGGGCGCATTGAACTCATATTTATGGCTGCACCTAGTGAGTTCATATTATATTCTGGCGAAGTAAAACCACGCAAAATTTGCACCCCGCCTATGCCACCAAGGCTAAAAAAGCTCGTGTCAATGCCGCCGCCGTAAATGCTTTTTATCGATATGCCGTCTAAATAAAAGCCGATTTGCCCGCTGTTATATCCGCGCACAAAAAGAGTCGAGCGAGCGCGTGAGCCTACACCTTCTCTAAAATACACGCCCGCGCTACGACTTACGGCTTGCCCTATATCCACAGCTCCGCTTTCTTTGAATTCTTGCGCTGAGATTGTCGTGGCTGTGGGGTTGCTATCCACTTCTTCGTGCGCTATGATTTCTACCGCACCAAGTTCGTAGGTTTTTATGTCGTCTAGCCTTGTAGCGTTTTCATCGGCAAAATTCACGCTCACAGCAAGGACAAGGATAGTGAAAACTTTTAAAATTTGTCTTTTCATCGCCTTGCCCCTTATTGTCCATAGTTGTAGTCAAAGCCTATCATATAACGCCTGCCCGCAAGATGATACTCTTGCACTCCGTTTGTTGCTGTGTAGTAGCTTATGGCGTTATCTCTATCACTTATATTAAGCACTCCACCTTTTAAAGAAAAGCCCTTTGCCACATAAAAACGAGCCATCAAATCCACGCTCAAATAATCCTTGCCTTTAAGCCACTGCGCGCTAGAATTCACCACAGGCTTGCTTTGATAAGTGCCAAGAGCTGTTAAATTCAGCGTTTTTATCGGGCTGACTTGAATTTTTGCGTTAGCTATATGGTTGTGATGACGAAATTCAGGCGTGTTTTTATCATCGGCTCTTTGTTTGCTGTATATGTAGCTGTAATTTGCACCGATTATCAAAGCATTGTCCGCGAAAAAGCCTTGCTCCACGCTCACTTCGCCGCCCCAGCTTTGCCCGCCGTAGCCATTTGTGAGCTTGTATATAGGCAAGCTGCCATTAACACCTGTTTGCTTGATGATGAAGCTATCATATAAGTCATTATAAAAGCCCGCCACGCTTAAATGCGTGCTAGGCAAAGTTAAGTCATAGCCTAGCTCATAGCTTAACACACTTTCGGGGCGTAAATTTGGGTTGATTTCGTAATTGAAATCATAACGATACATTGTGCCAACACCCATTGTCGTAGTAAGAGTGCCTGTATTAGTAGTCATATAAAAGGTTTCAAAATAGCGTTGATGAAGTGTAGGGAAATTCAGCCTTTTGCCTACGCTTAAATGCGCGGTATTTGCGCCGTTAAATTCATAAAGCAGTGCAAGTTGTGCGCTAAAATCGCCCTTTGGGTTTATCTTATCTGTGTTTGATTTGGTTATTTGCGCTTGTGGTTGTTGGTTGCCGCCTTTATTTGCCGTGTTGTAGTTTCGCGCCTTTGCAATGTCGCTTCTTTCATAGCTTGCGCCAGCTATCACGCGAAAGCCCCCAAAACTGCCATCATACTCGCCAAAAACACTTGATTTCAGCTCGCTCACATCGACATTGATGAGCTTGCTCATCGGTCTATCTACCCTTGCGTTGTAGTTTTTGTAGCTGTCTCTTTTAAGATGAAAGCCAAATTTCATTTTTTGCGCTTGCGTAAAGGCGTAGTTTAAACTCATCAAAGCCCCATAAGCATCATCATTGTAGTCTTTTATCACGGCGTATTCGTATTGAGAGTAGTTTCTAAACACAAGCACATTTGTCATCGAGCTGTCAAAGGCTTGATAATAAAGCCTTGTATCAAGGCTTAAAGAGTCCGTGAAATTTGAGTGTCCCAGCAAATAAAGCATTTGTTTTTGCAAGCTGTTCCACATATCAACGGGCAAGGTGTTATAATTCACATAAGTCGGGTCCTTTGTCATATCGCCCTTTGAGCCTTTTTGATAGTAAAAATTCAAGCTATACTCGTGGTTTTCATTTGGTGTGAAGCCCGCGCGAAGTTTAAGGCTTGTGTTGTTGAGTTTAGAATTTACTTGATAGCCCTCCATAGCCATAAAAGTGCCATCATAGCCTTGCGAAAAGGCAAAAGCGTCCCTTTCGCTGTCGCTGTAATCCACGCTTAAAAAGTAAGTGCCGCCATTTGTCCCCACAAACACGCCTTTTTGCGTGCGTAGTCCGTTGCGCCCCACAGCGTTAAAGGTAGTATCCGCTGTAAGTCTTGCTTCTAGCTCTTTTTGCGGGGTGTAGCTTGTAAGATTTATCGCGCCAAAGTTTTGCGCGTGGCTTGGGCTTATGTAGCCTTTGTAAATTTCAAGTCCGCCAAAGCCATTTAAAAGCACAAGTTCATAGTCGTTGCGCCCAGCGTCATAGTCGTTTAAAGGTATGCCGTCTATAAAAAGCCCTATTCTCTCTCGCCCAAATCCCCTTATATAAGCGTTTAAAATCGCATCGCCACCTATGGCATCACGCATAAACACGCCCTTTTCACGCCTTATGGCTTCTGCAAGGTTGCTCGCGTTTAAGGCTATAAAATCGCTTGAATTTAAGCTTTCATTTGCCAGCCCAGAAATTTGTCCCAAATTTTTAGGCACAAAGCCCTTTAAGACAAGTGAATTTGCAGGCTCTGCGCTACTTTTTGTTGTGTTTGGGGTATTGAAATTCGTGGCGTTGTTTTCGCTTGAATTCACATTTGAAATCGCATTTAAATTTACGCTGTTTGCGTTGTTTGAATTCGCATTTGAATTTGCGTTTTGCTCGCCTTTCATCAAAGCACTATCTTCGCTCATCAGCTCTTTTAAATCCGTGCTTTGTCCTGCGGGTTTGTTTGTATTTTCGACTATGTCGCCAAAAGCAAAGCTCACCCCTGCCAAAACCAAAATCGCCATAAAAATTTGTGTTTTCATTGTTTGCCCTTTTGTGTGTTTTATCTTTTTCATCATCTATCCTTTCTTAAAAACTATAAATGTATCTTATGCCTATCTTATAAGGCTGTTTGTAGCTATCTGCTCTTATGCCTGTCCCAGCACTTGCGCTATCAGTATCTTTGATATAGCTTTCTGTGTAGCCTGTGCGGGTGTATTGATAGCGGTAGTCGCCAGCAAAGCCATTCTTGCACCCTGCCACACCTGCGGGGCAAACATTGCTTGTTTGGTTGCTTATCCTTGTGCTGCCATAAAGCAAACTTTCACTTTGATAGTCTATGTCGTTTTCTTTATAGCTTTGCGCATTAGCAAAAAGCCCGCCTACGCGGTTAAAAAGCTCTATGTTGTGGTGTTTGTCAAACCCAAAACGAAAGCCAAAATTTAAGCCCAAGTCTATATCAGTAGCCAGCCTTGTCTTGCTACTCATATACTGCGCCCCGCCCACGCTCGCCCCAGCAAAAATGCCAAAAATTTTATTGCCTTTATCATAAAAATTATAAAGCACATCGACATTGATATTTGCGTTATAGCTTTGGAATTTATCTTTGACATAAAATGCTTTTTCTTTGTTTTTATAAAAGCTAAAATCAAAAAGCCCATAAAAACGAAGCCCAAATTGAGAGCTGAAAAAATGCTTATACCCAGCCAAAAGCCCAGCATTAAGCCCTTTAAATTCATCATTGATTTTGACAAGCTCAGGGTAAGAAAGAGCTAAACTACCACTATTCCAGCCATAACTTCTGCCCCCGGGGATATAATTAACAATGTTATTTTTCTGACTAGCGCTAATGGCGTTAGGGTCCCAACTCACCCCGCCATCTGTGGGGTCCCAAGGGATTTCTTCTACCACTTGCACATTGCTCGCCGCCCAGTTTTTGCTCGTATCTATCTTCGCTTGTTTTTGTATTTTAGAAAATTCAGAGCGGTTATTTTGCACATTTGTATATCTTTGCCTTGTGCCATCTAGCTCTGTTTCTATCTCGCCCTTGCCTACACCAGCTTGCATACCCACAAACCAGCCACTTTGCTCAGCAAAGGCTAAATTTGGAGTAAGAAAAAATGCGAAAGACAATGCTAGCATTGTCATTCTGAGCGTAGCGAAGAATCCATAAATGTAAGTTGATAATGCCATTTTTTCGTGGATACTTCGCATTCGCCCAGTATGACAATGTGGGGCAAATGCTGATTTCATCGCACGCAACGCCGTTTTTATTGTCATTGCGAGCAAGGCATTTGCCTTGCGCGGCAATCCATAGGATTTAATTTGCCTTTTATTTTGTGGATTGCCACGCAAAAACTCGCTAATGCTTGTTTTTGCTCGCAATGACATAACACGGCGTGCTAAATTCTCGCAATGACTCGCAACCATAAACATTTTAAATTTTCTCATCATTTCCCCCTAAAAACTCAACACATAACGAATGCCAAAGCTATAAGGCTGTGTGATTTTTAAATGATTTATGCGACTGTTGGTGTAGGTAACATTAGGCTTAGCGGGCGTGCCAAGTGTGGGGTGTCCGTTCCAGCCCGGCACTCCGTTTTTTGTGCCTACAATCTCATTATCTACGCCGTATAAATGGTATTTATCCGCTTGTAAAAACCCAAAACGGCTGTAAAATTCAATGCCGTGGCGTTTGACATTAGCTCGTAAGCCCAAATTTATGGCAAATTCAGCCCCGCTAGCAAGCACTACGCCCCTTTTATGCTGCACTCCGCCAAGGCTGCCACCTATGAAAAAGCCTATATTTGACTCTCTTTGTGTGTCGGTGAAAAAATTATAAAGCGCGTCTAAATTTAAGTTGTAATTAAAACTTTTATAATCCTGCGGTTCATCGCTTGCCCTAAATTTGCCGTCAAAAAGCACATAAAGGCGAAAGCCAAAGTCTTCATACAAAAAGTGTTTGTAGCCCACAAGTGCGCCAAAACGGCTACTTTTGGTGTGATGAGAGCTAAAAGGCTCGAAAAGTTGCTTTCTGCCTGAGCCTGCCATAATGCCGTTTTGAGAGCTAGAAAAGATGATATGCGTGCTTTTTTCTTGCACCGCCCCAACGCCTGCTTGTATGCCGACAAATACACCGCTTTGCTCGGCAAAGGCTAAATTTGGAGCGATAAAAAGGGCAAAGAGAATATAAAAAAGTAAAGATTTAAAAAATTTAAAGTGTTTAGCTAACGAGAGAGAGAGAGAGAGAGAGAGAGAGAGAGACGAAATTTTAAGACTTATCTTATCTTTTATACTCTCTTGTGAATTTTCTTGTGCTGCGAAAATTTCTCTTGTTGGGGTAATGCTTCGTGCGTTTTGTGTGAAAATGTCATTTGTTTGTGAAGTGTTGTTTGCATTTTGTGCGAAAAAGCCTGTGTTGGCAAAGCCTTTTGTGCTTGCTATGCCGTGCAAAATGCCTTTTGTGTTGCAATAAATCATCTTTTTTATCCTTTTTGTTTGCTTTGCGTTTTAAGAAAATTTTATTCTTTTTTTGAATGTTTGTCATTTTAATTCTTTTTAGCTTAAAATTAGCTTAAATTTGAAACTTTTTAACAAAAAGAAATAATGTGCAATTTATAGCACAATCCTTAATAAAATCATATACAAACACACGCCGCAAAACATACTCACAAGGGCATTTTTAAAGCAAATTTGCAAAACAAGCGTGCTTATGCAGGCTATCACCGCGCTTAATGCTTTTGAAGTGTTGCTAAAATCAATGCTTAAAAGCGTATAAAAAACAAGCACCACCATAATCACAAGGGGCATATTGCGCTGAATGAATGCTAAATTCCTGCTCTCGCTCTTTTTGCGAAAGATGAGATAGGGCAGTAGCCGCCCGCCAAAAGTCGCTAAAAAGCCCATAAATACGGCTAAAACTATATACGAACTAGACATAACGCCGTCCTAGCAGCAGCACGCACATAGCAAGGCTAAGGCAAGCAAAGAGCATATAGGATTTATCTATCATTAAAAAGCCAAAAAGCCCGACAGCAAGGGCAATAAGTAAAAGTTTTTTATTAGGATTTTGGCGGTAAGAATCATACGCAAGCACGATGAAAAGTGCGTTTAGGCTAAATTCAATGCCTGAGTAGTCAAACGCCACTTTCTTTTGAAAGATAAAGCCCAACACACCGCCAAGTATCCAATAAGATTGATTTAAAAAACACAGCAAAGCATAATTAAAACTCTTTTGAGCGCGGGTTACATTACGCGAAATGTCGTTTTTGTAGGTGCTTAAAAGGGCAAAACTCTCATCACTCATCGCATATATCGCATAAAAGCGCAATAAATTCAGCCCGCGAAGCTCGCCAAGCAGTGAAAGCGTGTAAAAAAAGTGCCGAAAGCCCAGCAAAAACAGCGTTAGAAAGATGCCAAGCAAACTCTCCCCCGCTACGATAAAGGCGATGAGCAAAAACTCAGCCGTGCCAGAATACACAAAAAACGATATAGCCATAGTTTGCGCTAGGCTCAGCCCACTGCTTGCAGCCAAAATCCCAAACGCCGCGCCCAACGGCACATAGCCCATCATCACAGGTAAGGTCAGCTTAAAAATTTCGCTCGTTTTCATCTCAAATTTACCGCAGAAAAAAGAATTATATCTTAAAATTTAGCAAGTGTAGTTAATTTTTGTGTATTATAATGATGAAAATTTTTTACAAAGGACAACTATGAATTCAGTTACTTTTAAGGGAAATCCTGTGAATTTGCGTGGCAAAGCCCTAAATGTGGGCGATAGCGCGCCGCAAGTCGTGCTGAAAGCGCAGGATTTAAGCGATATCACCATAGGTGCTGGCGGCAAAACGCAGATAGTGCTGAGCGTGCCAAGCCTTGACACCGCTGTGTGCGCGAGCGAGGCGCGAGAGTTTAACGAAAAAGTCGCTCAATTTGGCGGTGCGGAGGTTATCGTGGTGAGCGAGGATTTGCCTTTTGCGATGGGGCGTTTTTGCGAGACGGCTGGGATAGCTGCTTTGCGCGTGGCTAGCGACTTTGTGAGTAAAGAATTTGGCGAGAAATACGGCGTTTTGATGGACGATGGTGCGCTCAAAGGCTTGCTGGCTCGTGCTGTGTTTGTCATAAAAGACGGCAAAATCGCCTACAAAGAGCTAGTGAGCGAAATCACAGAAATGCCAAATATCCAAAAACTCAGCGAATTTTTTGGTGGCGGTTGTGGCTGTGGCTGCGGACATTAAGTGTTTTTAAAGTGGCTTTCAAAGTGAGCGTTTGATGAAAGTGGCTTTAAAATAGCGTTTGCAAAGGTGGCGTTTAGTAAAAAGCGGCTTTTAAGCTAGCTTTTTAAAAGAGAGTTTTGCGAAAGTAGCGTTCAGTGAAAGTGGCTTTAAATGGAGCGTTTTTGCAAAAAGCACTTTTGCAAACAAACACGCTTTCATCAAGGCAAAAGCATAGCGAAAAAGCCCTTTTAAAAGCCATTTAAAGGGGCTTTAAATTTAACAAGGAATTTAAATTTGCTATGTAAGTTTTAAATTTAGCCACAACGACAAGGCAAAAATCAACCCCAACAAAAAGCAAAATGCCATTTTTAGAGGCTCAACGCTACGGATTTTTTGGCGCGAATTTAAGGTTTGATGACAAAGCAAGGCTATTTTTAGCTTAAAATTTAAATTTAACAAGCAACGCCCACTTTATAAATTAAATTTTTCACAGCAAACAACGCCACTTTTCGCGCAAATGCTAAATTTCACTCATTGCAAAGAGTGCAAAAATCAGCAAAATTCAGCAAAATACCACAAAACTTGTCAAAACACAAAAATCAAAAACCACATAAAATTCAGCAAAATTTAAAAACTCACTCAAATTCAAAAAACTCAACAAAACACCGCAAAATTTAAAAACACCACAAAACACAAAAATTCAGCAAACCCTAAAAACTCCGCAAACACCAGCAAAATAGGGCTTTCACTGCTCTTTACAAAGTCCAGCTTCTACCAAAAAACAAGAGGGTTTGTAGTGTGCTTTTTTGATTTTATCGTATTTTGCGTAGCTTAAAATGAGCGTGTTTTTCGCCCGAGTTACCGCCACATAAAAAAGCCGCCTTTCCTCTTCAAGTGAGCCTCCCATCGCCATCAGCTTGCTGTTTGGAAAGCGGTTTTGCGCTAAATCAACCACAAAAACAAGCTCAAATTCAAGCCCCTTGCTCGCGTGTATGCTGAGCAAATTTACGCCTTTTCCGTTGCTCATTTCGTTCGCGCCAAGTGTGAGAAAGTTGTAGTATTTGTAAATGTCGCCGTAATCTTTCGTCAGCTCTTTAAGCACCGCCATTTTGCGCGCGATTTTTTCTAAATTTTCATCTTTTCGCGCTAAATCCACTTTCAAGGTTGCCTTGTTTGTCGCCCTTTTTGTGGCTAAAATTTCACAAATTTCTTTGAAAAATTCATTTTGCAAAATGCACTCTACAAACTCGCTTGAAACGCGAATTTGCCTTGCTTTTTTGATGAAATGATAAAGTTTTTCTAAATTTTTTGCGCCAAATTCGTTGATTTTAGGTAGGGTTAAAATGGGGTGAGTGTTAAATTCGCTTTGCAAATCAAAGCGTTTCGGGCTTGCTAGCACTTCTATGTCGTCAAAAAGCCCAAGCTGTGCGTTTTTCTTGTGCGCTTTTTGCAAATTTATGCTTAAATCAGGCTCTAAAAAGCCCCTTATCAAGTCCCCACCGCCCAGCTTTAAAAGGCTGTCAAAAATCTCTTTGGAGAGTGCAGAACCCACGCCTTTGCTGTATTCAAGCAGGCTCATAAACGCCATAATGTCCTTTGGGTTGATGATGAGCGCCATCATCGCGCAAAACGCCCGCACTTCAAGGCTGTCAAAAAAACTCACGCTTTCTTTTCGCACGCTTGGTATGCCTTGTTCTCTTAAAGCCAGCTCTATGCCGTCCGCGCTAGAATTGTTACGAAAGATAACGGCGATATTTTCGGCACTCACGCCACTTGTAACGATGAATTTAGCGATATGAGCGTATTGCTCAAAGCTTTCGTTAAAGGTAAGAAGCTGTGGCTGGGCAAATTCACCCGTCCTTGTAACGATGAGTTCCTTTGGATAGAGCCTTTGGTTGTTTTCGATGACTTTGTTTGCAAGGGCGAGTATGCTTCTTGATGAGCGGTAGTTTTTGCCAAGCGTGTAAATTTGAGCGTTTGCAAAGCGCGTGCCAAAAGAGCCGATGATGCTTATGTCCGCGCCGTTAAAGGCGTAAATGCTTTGGTCATAATCCCCCACGCAAAAAAGGCTCTTGCTTTTAAAAGCCTCTATCAGTGAGCCTTGCAAGGCGTTTGTGTCTTGATACTCATCAACCAAAATTTCATCAAATTCCACGCTACGCCCTGCTAGCTCGGCTTTTAAGCGAAGTAGCAAATCATTAAAATCCACATAGCCAAAACGCCTTTTTTCCTTCTCATACTCGCGCAAAATGTCAGCGTAAATCTCCGCATAAACGGCTTGTTCTGGGTGTTTAGCGCAAAAATAAGCCTCAAAGTCGCCTCCGCTCACATTTTGAAAGAGTGAATAAATGTCGTAAAGAGAGCTTGACATAAAGGGTTTTAGCTCGCTTACATAGTGAAATTTACGCCTTTCGTAAATGCTTTTAAGCAGAATTTTAAGCTCGCCTATGGGTTTCAGCACGATTTGCGTGTCCCAAGAGCGAAGTAAGCTATATGCGATGCTGTGAAAAGTGCCTGCAAGTATGTTTTTAGTGATATTTTTGTCAAAGTGGCGGTTTAAACGCGCTATCATTTCTTTGCTGGCTTTGTTTGTAAATGTCAAAAGCATTATTTTGTCGGGCTTTGTGCCGCTTTCAAGCAAATGCGCTATGCGCGCGACTATGGTTGAAGTTTTGCCCGTGCCAGCACTTGCGATGATTAAGTTGTAGCCAAGTGGCGCGGTGGCGGCGCGGTGCTGCTCGTCATTGAGTTTTGAAAGTGGCATTTTAACCTTTTGAATTTTAAATTTAAATGTGAATTTTAGCCTTTAAAAGTCAAAAATTCGCTTTTTTTGTGAAAAATTTGCAAATTTTTGCTCCTTAAAAAGCAAAATTATAAAAAAATTTGCTTAAAATTTGCCTTAAACTTGCTTTTGTAGTATAATTTGCAAAATTCTTGCGAAAAGGGGGCAAAGATGACTTCAAGCAGGCTACTCATCGTTTTGGTGGCTTTGGTGGCGATTTTAGCGAGTTTTATGTATTATTTGTTCGTAAATTCCAAGCCAAAAGAGATTAGTTTCGTGGATAAAAACGCGAGCTACGAAGCCTTTGAGAGCAATCAAAGCGCGCAAAATATCAGCATAAATTTAAATGATAAAACAAAACCCCAGCAAAATCCTACCCCAAAAAATGCCGATAAAAAGGGCGTTTCAAAGGATTTAAAAAAGGCGAATTCGGGCGCAAATTCTAGTAAAAATTCAAGCAAAAATTTAAACGCAAATGCAAATTTGGGCGCAAATTCTAGTGCGAATTTAAATGATGAATTTTCAACACAAAGCTCATTGCGAGCTGAATTTGACGCCTTAATGGCGCGGGCAAAAAGAGACAAAAGCCTTGGCGAACCCCGCTACAAAGTCTATCTTTTAAACGCGCAGCACCTAAATGCGCGAGAAAAAGCCGCTATCAACGAGCTAGTGCGGACGCTTTCGCGGCGTGGTGGATATTTGCGCTATGTGCTTTTTGTCGATGAGTTGAGCGAGCAGAGCGCGAAGCTTTATCTTTTCAACGAAAGCCTGCTAGATACGCAAAAATGGCTCACGCGCAAGCTCGCGTTGCCGCATTTGTGGTTTAAATTCAACCAAAATTCACTGCAAAGTGTGAAAAACAGCTTTCACATAAAGGAACTTAAAGCAAATATCGGCACAGCGGCAATCCGCTCCGCCCAAATGAGCGGACATACCGATGAAATCGGCGGCGAGTTTTACAACACTCTGCTTGGCTTGCAAAGAAGTGCGGCGGTGGCGAGCGAGTTTTTGCGGCAAACGGGCAAAATCACCTTGCAATCCTTTGGCAAGCAAAAGCCCATCACGCAGGGTTTGAGCGAAAACGAACGCTACAAAAATCGCCGCGTGGAAGTGGTGTTTGAGTGAAATAACGCTTTTAGCGCAACTTTGGCTTGAAATTCACAAATTTTCGTTGTTTTTGGCTGAATTTTAGCTAAAATGAGCGTAAATTTAGTCAAAAACACAAAGGAAATTATACTAAATGCAAATTCAATTCTAAATTTTAGCTATTAAATGCGAAGTCGTATTAACGCAAATTCAGCTTTAAAATTAGTTGTCAAATGTAAAGTTACATTAAAAAGCTATCAAGCGTAAAAATTTACCCAGCGACAAGAATGATGAGTGGCGGTCATAAATTTAAAGCAAGTCAAAGTAGGGCGAATTTCAAACGATAAGGCTTTCATTTCAAAAAAATGTCAAATTTGTGCTAAAATTTAAATTTTTGTGCTACAATACGATTTTTGTTTTGCGAGGTTGTGCGATTTGGCGTGCAAGGCACGGCAGGCACAAAGCGCAAAATTTGCGCCCGTAGCTCAGCTGGATAGAGCATTTGATTGCGGTTCAAAAGGTCTGAGGTTCGAATCCTCTCGGGCGCACCACTTGCAAAGAAAAACGATGAATTTAGATGAAATCCTAGAAAAAACCAAAAATGTCCGCCTAGTCGCCGCGAGCAAATATGTAGGCGCTAGTGAGATAGCAAGGCTCGCAAAGCTCGGTGTGAGCGAGTTTGGCGAAAATCAAGTGCAAGCCCTAGCGCAAAAAAAAGAGGCGTTAAATAGCGAAAATTTAGGCATTAAATGGCATTTTATCGGCACGCTACAAAACAACAAAATCAACCTTTTAATCAAACAACGCCCGATTTTATGGCAATCTTGCAACAGCTTAAAGCTCGCACAAGCGGTAAATCAAAGGCTTGATTACACCTTGCCCGCTTTGCTTGAAGTAAATGTGGCTGATGAGGCAAGCAAAAGTGGCTTGGACAAAGCTCTGGCGGTGGATACTTATTTGCAAATTCAAGCCGAGTGCGACAAGATAGCCCTTTGCGGTGTGATGAGCATAGGCGCACACAGCGATGATGAGCGTGAGGTAGTCCGCAGTTTCGAGCAAACCTTTGCTCTTTATGAAAGCCTGCAAAAACACGGCGCAAATGTCTGCTCTATGGGAATGAGCGGGGATTTTGAGCTGGCTATAAAATGTGGGGCAAATATGGTGCGACTGGGGAGCATTTTGTTTAAAAATTTAGCTTAATGTTTTGGCGCAAATCAGCGTGAATTTAAATTTGGCGAGTTTTTGCCACGAAAGCTACAAAAGCTAAAAAGCTGACACTTTTACAACAAGCCCTTAAATTCAAGGCTGGATAAAATAAATTTGCGTTTTTGCTTTGTTGGCAAAATTTAGCTAGAATTGTTTATTGTGAAAGCCTTGAATTTAGGTTTTGTTTATTACTTTGCTTTTTTGTCAAACAAATTTTTTGGCTTGTAGTAATGCAAATTAAGGCTTTTGTAATTATAAAAAAAAAGGATTATCAATAGAAATTCCAAGATTTTATGTTTTTATGTTGCCTATTTTGCAGATACTTGCAGACGGAAAAGAGCGCAAACTTAAAGATTTAATGGATATTTTAGCCAAGCAATTTAAATTTGACGAGGAAGCACTGAGTCAAACTATACCAAGCGGAACGCAAACAACCTTTTATAATCGCACACGATGGGCATCAAAATATCTTAAAGAAGCGGCACTTATTGATTCTTACAATAGAGGAATTTTTAAAATCACAGCACAAGGTAAGAAAGTTTTAGCCACAAATCCAGAAAAAATAGACGCTAAATTTTTAAGGCAATTTGACGAATTTAACGCCTTTCAGCATAGAGGCAAAAACGAAAAAGATAAAATTCAAAGTGGGGCTGATGAAGTAGCGCAAAGCCAAACGCCAGAAGAACAAATAGAAAATGCCTACAAACTCATCAAATCCACTCTTGCTGATAAACTTTTAAATAAAATTCGTGAGGTTGAACCGAGCTTTTTTGAAAAACTCGTGGTTGAGTTGCTCGTAAAAATGGATTATGGTGGCTCGCAAAAGGACATTAGAGAAGCATTTAATAAAGGGCAAGCCGAAGTTACGGGAAAAAGCGGAGACGAGGGGATTGATGGCATTATCAAAGAGGACAAGTTAGGACTTGATGTCATTTACATACAAGCCAAGCGTTATAAAGATGGTAGCACAATCTCACGCAAGGAAATTCAATCTTTCGCAGGTGCGCTTGACGGAAAAGGTGCTAAAAAAGGCGTTTTCATTACTACTTCTGATTTTAGTAAAGAGGCACGAAACTATGCCAAAGACATAAAATCCGACAAGAAAATTATCGTCATAGACGGCAATATGTTAGCGGAGTTGATGATAGGACACGATTTGGGCGTGAAACTTGAATACAAATACGAGTTGAAAAAACTTGACAGCGATTATTTTGAAGAGGATTTTGAGTAAAATTCTAGCAAGCACGCAAAACGCTAATTTTTCGCTAAATTTCAAAAACTGCAAAAAGGCGAGACACTTTCAAAGTCTCGCCCTGCAAGCTAGCCTTGCACGCTATGCTATAAATTCAGCCGTTACTGCAAAACAGCACGCCAGCACTACGCAAGTAGCGACATAATCCTAGCTTGGTTTAAATTTTTAGTCTGTGCCATCGCAAAGGCTGCGGCGTTTTGCTTTAAAAAGCCCGTGTTTATGTCTATGGAGTTTTTGGCGACATCATCGTTGAGCTTTTCGCCTTCGGCTTTTCGCACGTTGAGTTCGTTTTGCAAGCTCGCGTTGATATTTGCGCTCAGCCCTTGTATGCTAGCGCCTATGTCCGCACGCAAGCTGCCCACGCGGTCGATGAAACTTGTGATGCTGTCTAAACTATTGACACTCAAATCCGCCGTTTTGAGCGGGTTTAAATTCACATTTTCAAGCGTGCCTGTGCCGACAACGAAATCAAGGCTTTGAAAGACATTTTTGCCGTTGTAGTGAGCGTTGGCAAAAGAGTCGTTGATAGAGCCTACCAGTGCATTTGCCTGCGAATTTATCATCTGCCTTTGCGAGTCGTTTAAAATCCCGCTGTTTTTTTGCACGGCAAGTTCAGCCAGCCTGCTCGCGCTGTCCTCGACACCTTTAAGGCTCGCATCAGCAATTTGCAGCATACCGATGGCATCATAAGCGTTGGCAACGCCTTGTTCTATGGTGTTGGCTTGGCTTCGCAAGCCGTCCGCTATGGCTAAATTTGCCCCGTCTTTGCCGCTGATGGCGCGTAGGGCGGCGATTTGCTGTAAAGCCTTGTCGCGTGGCTTTTGCGCCTCGTTAAAGGCGTTGGTTTGTTGTAAGCCTGTTGGGTTGTTTGTAACCGTCATTTTTTATCCTTTCAAATTGCTTTATGCTCGTCTTTTGCAAGGGGTTTTGGCGTGCGAAAACTCACAAAAAACAGCACCATTTGCAGCACCACAAGCACCTTGACTAGCCTTTCGCTTTGAGCGTGAAAAGCGCGAAATTCAGCACTTGCCAGCACTTCCACGCCTTGCAAACCTTGCATTATCGCTTCTTGGGCTTGCACAATTTGCCGCGTGTAATACAAAAAGAAAAGCAAAGATAGTGCCAAATTCAGCAAAGCGAGCAAAATTTTTGAAATTTTTTGCATTTTGTTTGAATTTTCGCGCAAATTCGCAAACTCATAGAGCAAATTCAGCCCAGAAACCGCTATCATCACATAGCCTAACGCCACAAATATCGCGCTCATCAGGCTTCCGCGTGCGAACATATCCACGACAACGCTTTCAGCCGTGAGTGCTGGGGCGTAAAAGATGATTTTAGCCACTGCGATACCCAAAAACAGCTCTATGCCGATGAGTGCAGCGAGTGAGAAAAGGTTGATAGCCTTAAATGCTTGCATTGCCGTCCTTTTGTCGTAAATTCTTGCGTTCATTATAAGCAAATTTGTTTAATCAAACTTTATTTTGGTAAATTTTTGCTGAATTTCGTTAAATTTTATCAAAGTTTTGCTGAATTTCTCGCTAAAAATGCTCTGTCAAAATCGCCTGTATCCTTGAAAAATTCAGCGTCAAAGCCATTTTTATGTAAAATTGTATGTAAAATTTTACGCTGATTGTAGCCAAACTCGCAAGCAAGGGTTTTTGCGCCATTTTGCTTTGCGAATTTGATGATTTGAGCGAGTGTTTCATAGCCATTTTTGCCACCAAAGAGTGCAAATTTAGGCTCTCTTTGCACCCATTTGTCAAGCGGATAGTCCCTTGCTATGTAGGGCGGATTTGAAAAAATGAAGTCGAATTTGCCCTTTATTTTCTTAAAATCGCAAAGTTGAAAGTCTATCAAATGCTCTACTTTGTGGAGTTTAGCGTTTTCTTTTGCAAGTGAAAGTGCCTTTTTACTTATATCGCAAGCACTTATTTTGCGCCCTGTGTGCTTGGCAAGGGCTATACTCAAAGCTCCACTACCAAAGCCGATTTCTAAAATGCTCTTGTAATCACGCTTTGAAAGCTCATCAAGGCAAATTTCAAGCAAAATTTCGCTGTCAAAGCGCGGGATTAAAACGCCCTTTTTAGCGTGCAAATCAAGCCCGTAAAAACTCGCCTTTTGAAAGAGATATTCAAAGGGTTCGCCCCGCGCAAAGCGCGACACGAGCGCGAAATAAGCCTTTGCGTTTATGTCTGTGTCGGCGTTTAAAAAGAGCCACGCCTTGTCCTGCCCTAAAAATTCGAGCATTATAAGCTCTGCATATCGTGCGTTGCCGTATAATTTGGCTTTGGCGAGCTTTAAAGCTTGGCAAATATTCACGCTAGGGCTTTCAATCTCTCATCAATGCTTGGGTGCGACAAGTGAAACAGCTCATAAAGTTTGCTGGATTTCACAAACGCCTTGTTTTCCTTTGCTAGCACAAGCAAGGCTTCGCGCATATCGTTGCTAGAAGTCATTTGCGCTCCGTGCTTGTCCGCTGCAAACTCGTGTTTTCGGCTCATAGCGTTGATAAAAGGCGCGAAAACAAAGCTAAAAACCTCTACCAAAAGCAAAAGTAGCACGAAAACGCCCGATTTAAGTGGCTCGTTTGTGCCATTTTCGCCCGCAAACACTAAATTTGCTTGCTCGTAAAAGTCTGGCAAGCCTAAAAAACTTAAAATTTCGCTCAAATGCGCGAAAACAAAAAAGAGCAAAAATATCATCAAAGCACCATTTAGCAAGCCTTTGAGTAAGTCCTTATGCACGAAATGCCCTAGCTCGTGTCCCAGCACGGCTAAAAGCTGTCTCGCGCTCATCGCCTTTAAAAGCGTGTCAAAAAGCACCACGCGCTTGCTTTTAAAAAGCCCGCCAAAGTAGGCGTTTAGGCGTTTGTCGCGCTTGCTAGCGTCCATCACAAAAACGCCTTTTGAGCTGAAACCGCATTTATTCATCAATGCTGAAATTTTATCTTGCAAAGCCTTGTCATCGAGCTTTTGCATTTTATTAAACATAGGCGCGATGAGCGTAGGATAAAGCACATTTGCTATCAAAATCGCCGCAAAAGCCACGCCAAAGGCAGCTAGCCACCAAAACTGCCCCAAAAATTCATAGCAAAAAATCAAAGCATAAATGAGTAAAAAGCCAAAAATAGCAAGCAAAATAAGGCTTTTGAGCGTATCTTTGACGAAAAGTGTTGCGCTCATCGTGGAAAATCCTTGCTTTTTGTTTTTGACAAAGTCTTCATACACCGACAAGGGCAGGGTTAAAAGCATATTAACTACAAGAAAAGCGAGCAAAAACAGCGTGTTGTCAAGGGTTGAGTTTGTGCTGATGATGAATTTACCGAGCCAAGCAAAGCCAAAAAACACCCAAAGAGCGTATAAAACGAGCGTATAAACGCGTGAAAAAATGCTGAATTTTTCGTTTGTAATGGCGATATTTGCGGCTTCTTTATAGGTTTTTTCGTCCAAAATCACCGCTTTTTGCGCCTTTTGCCTTTGCAAAAAAGCAAGTTGCACCGCCGAAATCCCCACAAATATGAGCGTATAAACGCACAAAATCATCACAAGTGTCATCAAATAATCCTTTGAATTTTGACTAAAATTTGAGCGTATTGTAACTAAAATTGACTAAAATTTAGCAAACTCATCAAAATATGCCACAAATTTTCCCGTCATAGCAAGAGTTTGTGCTATGCAAACTCGTGGCAATCCATAAATTTAGAGTGTGCCTTAAATTTTATGGATTTTTTGCTGCGGCTTGTGCCTTGCAACCCGTTGGGTCGCTTTTTTACAATGACAGCAGTAATGTGGATTTTTCGCTCGTTTTACTCACTCAAAATGACAAGGGTTTTGTCATAATAACTTGTTTTGTCATACTGAGCGCAAGCGAAGTATTCATACAAAACACGGGGAACGGAATGCTGAATTTTCAAAAAACCTAAAACGACAAAAAATAAATTTTAGCTGAATTTACCCAAATTCGCCTAAATTTAGCGCATTTGTGGGTAAATTCAGCCCATTTTTGCGAGTGTTAAAAAGTGTAAAGGTATCTAAACCCGACTTGCCAAGGTTGTGAAGACTTGACGGTGTAGCCAGCTGCGGTAACTTCTTGGTCAAACATACCAAAACGGCTGTAAAGCTCTAATCCGTGGTGGTTGTAAGACTGCGCCCTTACGCCGAGATTGATAGCTAAATCCAAGCCACTAGGCTTACTCTTGCCAGGGTTAGCATAAACAATGTGGTTAGCGTAGCCTAAGGCTAAACCGATGAAAGCACCATACTCCATAGTGTTGTCTTGCCCGAAATTCAGCAACGCATCGCCGTTAGCGTAAATGTTGAAGGTGCTAATGTCTGGGCTGTCGTTGCCCTTGCTGTATCGCGTGCCAAAATCTATCGTGCCATAGTAGCGCATACCGATATTTGAGCTTAAAATTTCCTTGTAACCACCGATAAGTCCATATCGAAAGCCGCCATAAGAGCCACCGGGTATGCCTGCACCAGATGGGCGAGCCACGCCGTAGCCTAAATTTACGCCACCGAAAAAGCCGCTTTCCTCCGCCACAAGTGAGCTTGTCGCTAGAAGTGAAGCCAGCACCACGCTTGTCGTTATTTTTTTCATCTTTGTCCTTTAAATAAAATTTCGCCACATTTTACCCTAAAAAAGATAAGTTAAGGTAAATGTTTGAAATGATTATCGACAAATTTTCTTAACAAAATAGGGCAGGGCTGAGTGAAATTTGTATTATCAAAAAATATAAATTTTGATAATTTTTAAAAACTAAATTTTTGCTGATTTTAAATTTTCGCTCCAAAAGCTCAAAAATTTACGCTGAAAAAGACAAAGAAAATTCATCAAAAATTCACGCTAAATTTCGTGGATAAATTCAAATCACTCAAAAGGTAAAATGCTTTAAAGCTCTATATAGTAAGATTTTATGATTATGAAAAGCGGGGGATTGTGTGAAAAGTATAAAAGTTTGAAAATTATAGTTTTCAATACAAAATAATAAAATTCAGCTCATTTTACCTTAACACACATTTTTGTATGTCAAAATTCAGTTTAGTTTTAGATTTATTTTTAAAGATAATTTATATTTTTTTTCTTTAAAAAAGAGTTAAATTTTTAAAAATCATTTCGCCACTTTAACTTCCTTAAATTTACACAACAATGCTAAAATTCCACAAACAAAAAGCTATAAAAAGTGGCGGAAAAAGACGATATAAGCCCAAAGATAAGGAAACAACGATGAAATACCCACTTGATTGCGAGCCAGATTTTGGCAAGTCCCTACTCTTTTGGCTGTGCCGTTATGTGAAATTCAAGCTCAACTCACTTTCAAACAAGGAGCTAAAAAGCCCACAAGAGCTAGCACAGGTGAATTTCGCCCTTTCAAAAGGCGTTTGGCACATTGACGAGCTAGATGCCCTTGTGAAAAAAGCCCGCAATTCTGGGCTTATCGGTGTCAATACCTACTTCAACCCGCTGAAAAAACTTTATGAATACCTTATGCTATACAAGCTACACTCGATGACACAGATAGATGAGGAGTTGCTCATTGAGATTTTAGCGAGCATTACGGCATCTTTGAGCGATGCAAGCAAGAAAAACTACCGCATAGCCGTGATAAATTTTTTTGACTTTTTAGACAAGCAAAACGAAGAGGACGGCAAAGCCCATTTGTTCGACATTCAGCTTAAAAGCTGGGCGGGCGTTGTGGGCGCAAAAGGCACGAAACTGCCCGAATTTATGAGCGAGGAGGAGCTGAAAAAATTCCTTGACGGCGTGGAAAATGCGGATTTTAAGGCAAACACCACGCGCAACAAGCTCATCATCAAAATCATCATCTTTACAGGTATCCGCGTGAGCGAGGCTATCGGCATAAAGCTTGGCGACATTAGCGAAGAAAACGACTTGTATATTATCCGCATACGCGCAAAAGGCAACAAATACCGCATTGTGATGATAAAAAAAGAGCTGATAAAAGATTTACTGAATAATATCCCCATCAACTACGCCAACAAAGACAGCTACCTTTTCATCAACAAAAAAGGAACTCCGCTCACACAGGCTTATGTGAGCCGCATAGTCGAGCAAATACTCTTTAAATCGGGCATTCGCAAGCAAAAAAACGGCGCACATATGCTCCGCCATACCTTTGCCACCCTACTCTACAAGAAACAAAAGGATTTAGTGCTAGTCCAAGAGGCACTAGGACACGCGAGCCTTAACACTTCGCGCATTTACACACACTTTGACAGCGACAAACTCAAACTTGCCGCGCAAGTGGCACAGGATTTAAGCGAAAACAAGTGAATTTTAGGGCGTTCTTGCTTGTCATTGCAAGAATTTTTTATGAGTGCAAACTCGCAGCAAATCGCAAAATAGCTGGTGTTCGCTGTGCCGTGCTGTCATTGTAAGCAAGACTCACGCGCCTTAGGTGATTCCATAAAAAAAGTGTGTGGTATTTATAAAAAATTTCAAACAAACCCCTAAAAATTTCGTCATACTAGGTTACTTTCCCTTGTCATACCGATAAACCTTGTCATACTGAACACTTCTTTGCTCAATACCGATTTATTTTTTGTCATACTGAGCTTTTGACGAAGTATCCATACAAAATATGGAGAACGGATTACTGAATGTGGCTATTAAAGCGACAAAAAAGAATTTTCGCTTGAAGTGGCTAAATTGTATGAACACTTGAAAAAAACGAAAAATTAAAATTCATTCTTTTTACCTTGCGCTTTTTGCCACGCCGCTTTGCAGACTCAATTTTCTACACCAAAATGCACTCCAAAAGTTAAATTCTCACACAAAAAATGCACTCCAAAAGCTAAATTTTCACACCAAAATACACTCCAAAAGCTAAATTTTCGCGCTAAAAACGCATTTTAAATCACCTTTTCGCACATAAAGAAAACGAGATAAACAAATTTCTCACACTCATCACACTCGTGTTTTTTAGTGCGGGCGCATTGACAAAAGTATTTGCCGCACAAGCTAGAAACGCCCAAACAGGCAGTGGCGCAAAAGCCACACAAAAACAAAAAGCGAAAAAATTTCAATTTTTTTACTCACATTCTCAAACCTTAACGCGCCTTTAAAACAAAATTCGCTACAATATCATTTAAATTTTGCAAACGAGGACGCGCCGTGCTTGCTGACAAACGACTTTTTTACCTAGCCTGCATACTCATCACCATAGGCATAGTGTTTTCCTACTCGCTCAGTGCCTTTGCGGTGCTTTATTTTGGCTATGATGAGTTTCATTTTTTTGTCAGACAGCTGTGTTTTGGGGGCAGCGGGATTTTGATAATGTTCGCACTCTCGCGCTTTGACCCTGATGGGCGGGCGTTTGGGTATTTTATGGCTATTTTGCTACTCATCAGTTTCATCGCTATCATCATCTTGCCCTTTTTGCCCGCAAATTTAGCCACAGCAAGTGGCGGAGCTAAACGCTGGATAAGGCTTGGAGCGATTTCCATAAGCCCTGTGGAGTTTTTTAAAATCGGACTCATCTACTTTCTAGCGTGGTCCTACACAAGGCGCATTGACGAGAGTAAAAAGGCGATAAAAAGCGAATTTCTCATACTCTTACCCTACTCCATCGCCTCAGCCATCGTCATAGGCTACATTTATCTCACGCAAAATGACTTGGGGCAAAGCGTCATCAGCATTTTTCTCGTCTTTGCGCTCGCCTTTTTCGCTGGTGCAAGCAAAAGGCTCTTTGCTGGGGCTTTGGCGCTGGCTATGATGATAGGAATTTTGATGATTTTCAGCAACGAAAGGCGCGCTCAGCGAATGCAGCTGTGGTGGGGCAACATACAAGATGCCTTTTTACCGCTCTTTCCCGAGTGGCTGGCAAATGTGCTTAAAGTAAGCAGCAACGATGAGCCTTATCAAATCTCGCACTCACTCAACGCCATCGCGCACGGCGGATTTTTTGGCGAGGGCTTGGGGCTTGGCATTTTTAAGCTGGGTTTTTTGAGCGAAGTGCATACGGACTTTGTTTTATCGGGCATTGCGGAGGAAGTGGGGCTTTTGGGCTTGGGCGTGGTGTGCGCGCTGTATTTGCTTTTGATTTTGCGTATATTTAAAATAGCAGGACACTGCGAAAACAAGGTGCATTTTATTTTCTGCTCAGGCGTTGCTCTGCTCTTGCTTTTCTCGTTTTTTATGAACGCCTTTGGCATTATCTCGCTCACTCCGCTTAAAGGCGTGGCTGTGCCGCTTTTAAGCTATGGTGGCAGCTCAATGTGGGCGATTTGCATAGGGCTTGGTTTTGTGTTGATGATTTCTAAAAAGGTGCGTTTATGAAGATAGCTATTACAGGCGGTGGCACGGGCGGGCATTTAAATATAGCCAAATGCTTGCTCGAAGTGGCGTTAAATTTAAATTTAGAGTGTATTTACATAGGCTCGCAAAGCGGACAGGATAAAAAGTGGTTTGAAAATGAGATGAAATTCAGCGCAAAATACTTTTTGCCAAGCAGCGGCGTAGTCGATAAAAAGGGCTTTGCTAAGGTAAAATCCTTTTTTCATATCCTAAATTTAAGTTTCACCGCTCAAAAAATTCTAAAACACAACCAAATTCAAGCCGTTTTCAGCGTGGGCGGATACTCAGCCGCAGCGGCTAGTTTTGGGGCTTTGCTCGCGGGCGTGCCACTTTTTTTGCACGAGCAAAACTCAAAAAGCGGAAGCTTAAATTCACTCTTAAAACCCTTTGCAAAGGGCTTTTATACGGCGTTTTCGCCCACGCCTATGCCTTATCCTGTGGCAGATAGGTTCTTTGAGACGGCAAGAAAGCGAAAAGAGCTTAAAACACTCATCTTTTTGGGCGGTTCGCAAGGGGCAAGTTTTATCAATGATTTAGCCTTAAAACTCGCCCAAAAGCTTGATGAAAAGGGTGTTTCAATCATTCATCAATGTGGCGAAAAAGACTTGCAAAAATGCCAAGAATTTTACGCAAATTCGGGCATAAAGGCTGACTGCTTTGCTTTTTGCGAGCATTTGGAGCAAAAGATGACTAAGGCGGATTTAGCTGTGTCTAGGGCTGGGGCTAGCACGCTTTTTGAGCTGTGCGCAAACACCTTGCCAGCGGTGTTTGTCCCTTATCCTTATGCGGCGAAAAATCATCAGTATTTTAACGCGAAATTTTTGCTTGACAAAGCCTTATGTCAAATTTTTACCCAAGATGAGCTTAAATTTGATGCGAAAAATGACTATGAAAGCCTTTTAAATTCAATCTTTTCGATGAATTTAAGCCAAATTTCAAGCGAACTGCAAGCTGTGGCGCAAAAAAATGGCGCAAAAACCTTGCTTGAAAGGGCTTTGAGTGAAAGCGCGAAACAAAAAACCAAACGCTAGCACGCATTTGCAAAAATTCGCTAAATTTTCTTTCATCACCCTTGACAAAATAGCTTTGATTTAGTATAATCGCTCTTTTGTTTTGCTTTTGCAAGTGGCAAAAAAGGCTTGCAAAGGTGCATTTGTGGCGTCTCGCTAGCTCAGTCGGTAGAGCATCTCCCTTTTAAGGAGGGGGCCGTTGGTTCGAATCCAACGCGGGACACCAGAATTTAAGGGTTTGACCCTTTCGTCTAGCGGTCCAGGACGCCATTCTCTCTGTTTGGTAACAGAGGTTCAAATCCTCTAGGGGTCGCCACGGTTGTGTGGCAGCGTTTGCTTGCCGAAATGGTCGCTTAGCTCAGTTGGTAGAGCGCCACTCTTACAAAGTGGATGTCATAAGTTCGAGTCTTATAGCGACCACCATTTAGAATGCGGAAGCGCAGAAGCTAATGCGTGCTTTTTACAAGGCAAAAAGCTAGCTTGTGTGTCTGTTTTTCGTAGTTTGTCTCCGTATTTTGTAGTGCAGCGGTAGTTCAGCTGGTTAGAACGCCGCCCTGTCACGGCGGAGGTCGCGGGTTCGAGCCCCGTCCGCTGCGCCACAAGGCTTGGAAGTCCTTTATCACCCCGATAAACAAGGCTTTTCAAGCTGTCCTATGTCTCGTTAGCTCAGCTGGTAGAGCATCTGACTCTTAATCAGGCGGTCGTTGGTTCGATCCCAACACGGGACACCACTTTAAAAGGATTAAATTTGATTTTTTATAAACAAAATTTTTTAAAAAGCGAACTCAACAAGCTTGAAAAAGACGGGCTTTTAAACGCCGAACAAAAAGAGCGCATTTTCGCGCATTATCAAATCTCACCCACACAAACAAAGGCAAATTCGCCTTTACTCGTGGTGCTTGCGGCGGTTTTGTTTTCGCTTTCACTCATCACGCTTGTAGGCTACAACTGGGAGCAAATCCCCGCTTTTATCCGCACCACGCTACTTTTAAGCACACTTTTATGCGCTCAAATCGCCCTTTATCTTTGCAAGGACAAAAGCCGAATTTGGAGCGAATTTGTAGGCATTTTAAGCAACTTTGTCTTGCTTGCAAATTTAGCCTTGCTTTCACAAATTTATCATCTTGGCGATGACACGGCAAGTGCCTTTTTAGGTGTGGCTTTTGTGAGTTTGCTCGTGGCGTTTGCGCTTAAAAGTAGCTTTGTCTTTTGGCAAGCCTATATTTTCGCCATTATCGCCTTTTGTATAAATGCAGATGATAAAATTTTCACGCATTCTTTTGCCATTTTTGTGCTGTGTGGCTTTATCTTGCAAGCGCAAAACGGCTCAAAAACCCTTGCCTTTGTAAATTTTTTCGCCCTTTTGGCTTATCTTTACTTCGCGCCTTGGTTTTTTGACGCGTTTTATGCCCCTTTTTCTAGACTCTTTCCTTGCCTTGCTTTTCCGCTCAGCCTTTTGTTTTTAGCCTTTAACGCGCAAAGTTACAAGCCTTACGCCCTTTTTACCTGCGCTTTGACGCTTATCATTTTGCTTAATCTCTACGCTTCGCCCGATTTCATCGCGCCAACGCTCATCGGTATGAATTTTTCTTTCATTAAATTTTTGGTTATGCTTGCATTTTTAGTGCCTGCACTTTTAAATTTAGCCTTTAAACGATACTTTTTAGGCATTTTGGGCGTGTTGTTTTGGCTTGAAATTTATGGCTTTTTGAATTTTGCGCCGTATCAACTTTTTGGATATGGCTATGAATCCACGCTTTATCGCACTTTTGCGCAAATTTTTTACTCCTTTTTAACGCTCATTTTTGGGGTGTATCTCATCAAAGAAAAGCGCGTAGTGCTAGGCATTTTAACGATTTGTGCGCTTGTTGTGGTGCGTTATATCCATTTGCTTGGGGACTACATAGGCGCGAGCATTATCTTTGCGATATTTGGCTGCATTTTGCTCATCATCGCACGCAAAAAGCAAAAAGGGGTGCAAAATGAAGCATAAATTCCTTGTGTTTGCCTTTGTGGCGCAGTTTGCACTCATCGCGCTTGTGTTTTTTAACGCCTATTTGCCCATACTTTTTGGCGATGAAGTGAAGTTGCGAGCGCGTGGATACGACCCGCGCGACATACTTTCGGGCAATTTCGTGCGTTTAGACTACGGCGTAAGCGTGGAAGAAAGCGAATTTAACGCCACTCAAAATAGAAAAAACTTTTTTGTCCTACTTGTCGATGAATACAAAAACGGCGTATTTAAATTTGGCGACATTGTGCTTGATGAGCCACAAAATGCGCTCTATGTCAAGGCAAAGCGCACTTATGTGTGGAGCGATACCCTAGTAATCGGGGCGGAGAAATACTTTGCGCCCAAAGAAAAGGCACTCGAAATCGAACGCAAGCTCAATGCTTTAAGAAGTGCTAGTGAAATTCCTTTGACGGGCAATGTCGAGTTAGAGGACGAATACATCGGCTTTGGCGCACTCGTTACGCTTAAAATTTACAAGGGCAAAGCTAGGATTGTGAATTTGGAGATTGTAGATGACGCAAAAAATGACAATTTGCAAGGCAAGGCTGATGATGAGAGTTAGAGCCACTCACAGATAGCTTATGCACCCAAACAGGCATAGCTAAAACAAATTTTTGCGATGAAATTATCATAGAAACAGATGATATTTCTAGCAAAGACAAAGAAAACAACAAAAGCGTGCAAAATCCTGTAAAATAAGACTTGTATAATATCTTTTTGCGTGGCAAGCCATAGGGGTTAAATTTATATTATAATTCTTGCGTTAAACAAAGATTTACGCCTTTGAGCGCGTTATAGCAGGGCAAGCGAAGTCTTTGATAGCCCCCTGCTTGTCCTTTGTATTTTAAATTTCATCTTTGATTTTGCTTTTAAATTTTTGTAAAATTCTCTCATAAAGGTTTCGCTAGTAGTGGTGAAAACTTGCCCTACGCTTTGAGTCAAGCAAGCGTTATCCGTTTTTTTCACTGACGACACGGCGTAAATTCAAAGGTATTATAAATTTTTGTCTCAAAATAAAAAGATTGCAAACCCCCGTCAGCATAAAAACGGGGGCAAATTCATTCCAAAAAAAGGAATTCGTAAAGGAGGTTCTTAGTCAAGGGCAAGGAGAAAACCCTTGCTTGAAATGCCTTTTTGCACTTCAAGTAAAGGCTTTTTACGCGTTTTTTCTCACAATGACGAAAAAGACAGCGTTACTTGCGTAAAAGCGCCGAGCCGTTTAAGGCTCGGTTTTGTGGATTTTTTGTTTGTTTCACTCACTCAAAATGACAAATTCCTTGTCATACTGAGCCTTTGGCGAAGTATCCATAAATTTAAAGAGTGTCTTAAATTCTATGGATTTTTCGCTACGCTCAAAATGACAAATCAAAGCTCGTCCCCAAAAAGAGACGAGCTTAGCTCAAAGCAAGCCCGCTTGACAAGCTCCGAATTTAAACGCAAATTCAGCTTTATGGATTGCCACGCCGTTTTTTAAACGGCTCGCAATGACAGGCTAAAAAGCCAACTCCGCTTAACAAGCCACGAACCGCCTAAACAGCTCGCAACGATAGCCACAAAGGCGCGGTGTTACGAGACGATTTTAAGGGTTGTGCCGTGAAAACCGCACAGGCTGGTCGTTTAAAAGTCTGCCGCAGTGCGATTTTCACAAGCTCCATTGAATTCGCGCAAAGCCACGCCCTTTTGATTAAACCTAGCAAAACGCTTTCCGCATACCGCACAATTCCAACGCCCAGCACAATGACAAATTCCTTGTCATACTGAGCCTTTGGCGAAGTATCCACAAATTTAAAGCGTGGATTTTTCGCCTTTTGCAAAAGGCTCAAAATGACAAAGTTAAGGCTTTTTGTCATACTGAGCCTTTGGCGAAGTATCCATAAATTTAAAGTGTGTCTTAAATTCTGTGGATTTTTTGCTATCGCTCAAAATGACAAAAGTGGTGTGGATTTTTCGCTTTCTAGCAAAAGCTCAAAATGACAAGATTTTTTAAAAATTCAAATAAAATTTAAAAAATTCAAAAAAATTTTAAATTCCAAAGGCTTGTTTAAAAAAAAGTCGCTTGTCGCTTCAAGTGTGAAATGTTTGCAAGGTTTTTTGTGATAAAATTTCATTAACGATTTTTTTGTTTTAAAAATATAAAATAATAAACATTTTAAACGATTTACAAGGCAAAGGACGAAAATGAAAACTTTTATTTCAAATGCTGAAATCTCCACAGGCACGGGCAGTGTGAGCGAGATTTGGGAAAATATCTTTTCAAAAAAAGAGTGGGGCAAGTATCCTAGCGAGGCGGTGATTCGCTTCATCGCCCGAAATTTCTACAACGCAAAGGACAGAAACGCCGTAAAAGTCCTAGAACTAGGGCTTGGCACGGGAGCGAATTTATGGTTTTGCGCTAGGGAGGGCTTGCGCGTGAGCGGAGTGGATTTTAGTCAAAGCGGGATTGAGCGCTTTTTGGGCAGAATGGCTGCTGAGAATTTAAGCTCGCAAATTGACAAAATAGCGCAAGGGGACTACTACGAAAGGCTTGATGAGTTTGAAAATGAGAGCTTTGACGCTTTCATCGACTCTTATTCTTTGGCGTATAACGACTTTGAGCGCACAAAAGCCATTATCGACAAGGCTGTAAGCAAGCTCAAAAGGGGAGCTAAATTTTTATCTATCACGCCGAGCGTGAAAAACGAGGGCTTTGAGCCTGATGAGAGTTTGGGGTATCACCTTGTAAAGCCTATCAAAGGTAGCGATGCCTTTACGGGTGTCATTCGCTTTTGCGATGAGAGCGACATTCAAAGCCTTTATAACGGCGCAAACTACGAGATAACGAGCATTGAAAGTATCACACATAGCAAAAATGGTGTCGTTGAAAATGATTTGTTTATCATTCAAGGGAGCAAAAAATGAGCCAGCAGCTGTGGGAAGGCATTTTCAAAAACAGAGAATGGGGCAGGTATCCTAGCGAAAATTTTATCCGTTTCATCGCCCGAAATTTCTATGGCGCAAAGGACAGAAACGCTGTAAAAGTCCTAGAACTAGGGCTTGGCACGGGATCAAACCTTTGGTTTTGCGCTAGGGAGGGCTTTCGCGTGAGCGGGATAGAGTTTGCTCAAAGCGGCATAGAGCTTTTTGAAAAAAGAATGAGGGCTGAGAATTTAAGCTCACAAATCGATAAAATCGCGCGAGGGGATTACTACGAAAAGCTTGATGAATTTGATGATGAGAGTTTTGACGCGGTGGTTGATGTCTGCTCGCTCACTTGCAACGACAGGCAAAAAACGCAAAAGATTTTCAAAAAGGCTATGCAAAAGCTCAAATTTGGGGGCAAATTTTACTCATCGACTTTGGCGGTGGGACTTTGGGGCTATGAGAGTGAAAAAGGTGCGTGGCAAGAGCCACAAGATGGCATTTACACGCATATGAGTAAGCTGCGTTTTGAGGACAAAAAAAGCGTGCAAGAGCTTTATAAAGCCGAAAATTTCATCATCGAAAGCCTGCTTACCCAAACCCTAGAAAATGACAAAATCCTTGACAAACTCTTTATAGTCGAGGGCGTGAAAACTCATCAAACGGGGGGGGGGGAAGCCCTACCAAGTCATCGGGCTGGAACTTTCGCCGAGAACCTGCGAGCAAAAGCAAATGCGGGAGCAAGCCTTTGAACCGAAATTTACAAACTCCAAACAAGGGCGGTGGAAAATGAGCAAAGCAAGCCTAAATGAGTTTTTCGCCACGCACTCTAAGCCCTCTTTGAGCTATAAGGACGATATTTATTTTGACAAAGATTACGCAAAGCTCTATGGAGAGGCGTTTGAGTTTGAATTTTTGCAAAACGGACACGAATTTAAGTGCATAGGCATAAAAAGCCCTATCGCAAACACTGAATTTTTCGACTTGCAAAGCCCTTATGGATATAGTGGATTTTACTGCGACACAAATGATGAAAAATTCATCAACCAAGCCTTAAAAGAGCTTAAAAAAAAGGCATTGAGCGAGCAAATCATCGCCTTTTTCTTGCGCTTTCACCCCTTTGATGAGAATTTGCCCTTTTACAAAGAGCATTTTGACTTTTTCGCCGATGACAGACAAATCATTTTAGTGCGGACAAATAGAGCTTTGAGCGAGATTAGGGGCGATTATAGCCCGCGCATAAAAAGCTATGTCAAAAAGGCGCGAAATGAGCTTGAAATCAGCCTTTGCAAGCCGAGCGAAGCCCCTGAATTTAAGGCTTTGTATGAAAAGACTATGCAAAGAAACAACGCCGATGAGTTTTATTTTTTTGATGAAAATTATTTTAAAAAACTCTTTGAATTTGACGGCAGCATAGTGCTGAAAGCAAGTTTTAACGGGCAGGTTTTAGCCTATGCGAACTTTTTTTTGGGGTGCGATTTTGGCTACTATCATTTAAGTGCGAATTTAAACGAAAAAAACGCTAACGCCGCGCTTTTGGATTATTTTTTTGAGCTGTGTCAAAAGCGTGGCATAAGTTTTGCGCTGCTTGGCGGCGGGCTTAGCGATGATGACAATTTATTTTACTACAAGCAACGCTTTTCTACACTTTATGCTGAATTTAACATAGGCGGTTTGATTTTTGACAAACTCACTTACGGCAAACTTTGCAAGGGCGTAAATTCAAAGCAATTTTTAGCCTACCGCTTTGCTGACACGGGGGGG